>VAPR01000127.1_pt1 | contig 53802 bp, 40 predicted proteins | sample 3380701 | NCBI WGS metagenome assembly VAPR01 (sample SAMN11536904, study PRJNA540576) | hot springs metagenome | isolation source: hot spring wet sediment | place: Spain: Lobios | collected 2014-01
AGTAACGCTCTATATCGCTTGATAACGCCGTTTGGTCATGCGGATTTCGCTGCGCCGGGATATTCCCGCTCTGTATTGTCGGAATTTCGTTGCCTTGCTGGTTCTGGACACGCTGGCTCCGGGCAATGGAACTGGTGCAAAAATGGCTTCTCCGTCATAGCCACGGCTTCGTACTCCGCTGTCCATGAGAGGGGATAAATTGCCCCTTTCCACTATCCGCACTCTGGTCATCACGGTCTTGGCCACTCTCCTGGGCCTCTATCCACCCGGTACACGCCCCGGCAGACCACGCATCTACGAGGATTCCCTCACTCTCTGGCCGTTTCAGATGTGTCACCGGCTCTCCTACCGCGAAGGTGCTCAGTATCGCCCAGCAGCAGGGATTTCGAGTGCCGTCTTGGCAAGCCTGCCACTACCGCGTGCATGAGTTGGATCCTGAGTTACTGCAAAAACCTTCCCTACCGAATCTCGGCCGGGGACACCGTGGAAGAAAAAAATTAGTGTTCACCATAGGGCGATGCGGAGCGTATATTAATAGAGAGCAACCCGGGGGCGAACTGGCTTCGACCGGGTGTGCAAAAGCGTCAGTGGCGTGTCGTGGTTGGTCGGTGGGCCACGTAAAAAGCCGACCGAACCCAAAGTGCCGAAGCGCACTACGCTCTGGCTGCCTAACCCTACACCGCAGCCCCGAACCGCGAGCCTTGCCTGAGGGCGAGCGGATCTCGGCGATGCTTATCAGGCCCCCAGCAGCAGCTACCGGCGGAACTGCTGGCGGTAACCATGGCCGGTTAGCGACGGGTCGGTCCCGCCTGCTGGATCGCCCGGAGCGAAACGGCACGACCGATTTTCGGTACGGCCACAAAAGCAGGCTACACACGTAGAAGCTGGCGCGGAGCCACTCCGGGACGCGGGTTCGATTCCCGCCGCCTCCACTGTCATGCCTCCCCATGTTGGTTCGCAAAGCCTCGTACCGAGCCGTCCAAACCGTTTCCATGCGATCGCCCCGCCCGTACTACCGTAGCGCGGTTGACAATTGACGCTGCTTGCAAGCGGGACCGCTCCATCCGCATAAACCCGACAAGTGTCCCCAGACACGTCCATAGTCGCAGAAACGATCGCGGACAATCGTGGCGGAAACGCCGGGCATAGGTGGAACCTCCTTTGGTGGTGCCAGCGACCATGGCGGATTATTCTTGCGGTAGGACGCTCTGAACGCTCTGCTAGGCACTGTGTGCGATACATATCCGAAAACGCTGCTGACCATCGCGGGCAATCCTTGCGGAAGGATGCTGCTGTCCCTGACCATCGCGGATTATCGTTGCGGTGGCACGCTCCGATGCCGGCCAAATAGCGGAACGCTTGCAAAGCCACCGCGGACAGTTCTTTCCAGACGAACGGTTTGCGGACTTGCTTCTCATCGGGCTTGCGGCCAATCGCCGGGAACATTCGTTCGCTCAGCGTGCAGCTGGCTGAAAACCATATCCGTTTCCGTTCGCCATTTTCCAGTTCTTGATGTGGCGTAACTCTTTCCGAGCTTGAAGTTTGCAACCGATATTTGCCTCCGTGTTTGCGACGTCACGCAACCATCCCTGCCTGATTTGTAACGTTTGCAAACTCTCCAACGTTAACCATCTGGGCCGAAACAAGGGCAACCGAAAAGGAGACCCAGCATGAATCTCGTCAACAACCAAGGCTTCCAGAATCCTCAACCCGCGACTGGTGCCGAGTTGTTCAGCGCCGACCGGCATCCTTTGCTCGAACGCGAAGCCGTGCGACAAATTGGTATCCACGGGGCTCGGGGCACCGGTAAAACCTGTTATCTTGCCTCGTTGTACGGCCGCAGGATTAACTACGACCTGGGGTTCAGCCTCTCGTTAGACGACGACAATCCCGAGGATTCGCTCGATCACCTCAGCCACGCCTGGCAGGCGTTGCAGAAAGGTAGCGTGCCTCCCGCCACGGCAGCGGTCAATCCGTTCCGTCTCTCTTTCACCGTAACGCATTGTGGCCAGAGCTGGTCTGTCCGGACTCTCGATTACGCCGGCGTTCTCGTCGAGCGTACCCCCACCGGCGCCCAGGACCTCAAGATGGAAGTGCAACAATGGCTCTGCCAATGCGACGGACTGCTCATTTTCGTGGACCTCAGCGAACAGCCTCAGAATTTGCTCGACCGCCTCAACGAAGTGGACCTTCTGCTCAACCGCCTCCGCAAGCTCAGCCCGGATGGCCAAACCGTACCCATCCCCGTAGCCGTCGTCTTCACCAAATGGGATTGCGTGGCTAAAGACCTGCAAGGGGCTGATTTCGCCAGTCAACAGAAGAAACTCCGCCACTATCTCGCTACCCATGCCGAGTTCAAGCAGTTTTATGACCAGATCCAGCTCAGCGGCGAGCGAGTCGAGGTTTTTCCGGTTTCGGTTTTCGGCAAATATCAGGGCAATAATCTCCCGCCACCGCAGGGAGCTCAACCTTTCGGTATTCACGAGCCCATCCTCTGGGTGCTGCAGGAATGCGATCAGGCAATTTTCGATGCCACCGAGGCGCGAGTGACCCCGCTCCTGAACAAACGCTGGGCCAACTACGCGAAAGCCATTGCTACTTATAACTCAATCGCGAGAAAACGCCTGATTGTTCGTGGGCCGGTCGCGGATAGTTTTGCCCAGGCCATTCGCCAGCTCCGTGTGCGTGCCGCCTTTCGCTTCACACGCCTGGCCGCTTCTATCCTATTCACCTCGGTTCTGCTGACCCTGTCCGGAATGTTAGGCTGGGATACCTATCGCCACCACGCCGTTCTTAGGGCACTAAACGACGTTCGGTATTTGCCGGAAATGAAAGAACAAGCCGCCCTGGATTACATCAAAACAGCTAACCCCTTTGCACAGTGGCTCGGTCGCCGTCAGCGCGTCGAGGAACATCTCGCTAAGTTGCGCAATGACTGGCACGACGCTGACTATAATGAATTACTATCGTTCTGGACAGCATACGAAGCGGACAAAACTAAGCAGCAGGAAATCGTAACCCGCACACGCCAGTTTCTAAATCGGTGGCCCGATAGTCCTTACCGTTCTGAAGTTGAAACCTGGCAGCGAAACGCCGATGCCATTGTCCGTAAGCAACACGAGCAAAAAGCCTGGGAGGGTCTGGTGCAATTCTTCACCCAGCATGATAAAGACTCCGAGGCGGAACAACGCATTAACAGGATCGAAACGTTTTTGCGCGAGTATCCCGTGTCTGACTATAAGGAAAATGCACTAAGCTTCAAAAGAACCGCCGAAGATGCTCACAAGCGCTGGCAACAGTTCCAGACCCTGCTAAGTGAGTGGCCACAAATAAAGCAGGAATGTGAGACCTTGACCAACGGCGGTAATTCTGATGCGGCTGTTAAAAAGTGCGTGGAATTCCGAACCAAATGCCAGCAGTTTCAACAGTCCATATGGTCATCTCCAACTTATAAAGAGTATCGCGACGAGCTAGCCCGGCTCCTAGACGAGATTAACAAGACCGGCGACCAATGTCAGTGGCGGGGAGTCGAACTTTATACCGCTCGCAACCCTTCAAACTATGACGAAATCATCAAGAGGGCGAAAGCATATAAGGACAGCACAACATTCGCCACTAAGTATTTCGAGAAGGCAGCGGATAAGCTTATGATCCAGACCCTGCGAAGTGAATGGTCCCAGATACAAGTCGAATGTGAGAACCTGACCAACGGCGGTAACTCTGATGCGGCCGTTGACAAGTGCAAGGGATTCCTAACCAAATGCCAGCAGTTTCAACAGTCCGTCTGGTCATCCCCAACTGATAAAGAGTATCGCGACGAGCTGGCCCGGCTCCTTGACGAGATTGACAAGACCGGCGACCAATATCAGTGGCGGGGAGTCACACTTTATGCCGATCGCAACCGTTTAAACTATGAGCAAATCATCGAGAAGGCGAAAGCATATAAGGACAGCAAAATCTTCACCACTAAGAGCTATGATAAGGAAGCGGATAGTCTCATCGAAAAGACGGCTGAGAGCTGGGATTCCGCCCTGTACAACGGTTTTCGGAACGCTGCCATCTACGCCGCTGGTCTGGCAGTCGAGACCAACGATATGGAGCGAAAGACCCGCGCATTTGAAGATGCGGCCAAGTTAGCCCGTGCATATCTTGAGAGCAAATGCCCAAAGAAAAAACATAAGTCAACCGTGGAAAAATGGTTGAAATGGTTCGATGGAATCAACAAACCTGCCGTAGCGTTAACGGTGGTCATTGTCGAAGCTCAATTAGCTGACAATGCGAAGACCATCTATGATCCGCTCGATCCGCCTGATGTGGAAATTACCCTGGAACTCAGCACACAGGCAGGCCAAAACCAGCGATGGAAAACTCCCGTCGTGAATGACAGCTTTACTCCGAGGTATAACGTCGAATGCAAGGATGTTATGGTAAGCTGGAACGACCGCAACGCGAAGCTAAAACTGACTCTAACCGACAAGGACACAGTCGTTCATGACGTGTTGCCTATAACTTTCCAGGGGCCGGATGTGATTTTCTTGCTGGAAGGCTGGGTTTGGGTACAGGATGGGCCAGGACGCCATCACATTCGCTTTTCCTGTGAGCAATTGCAGCCACCGACCTTGCCTGAGTATGGTAACAATCCTCTATAAGGCCGACAGCAACCGACCCGCGGCCATGCAGCTTAGTTAGAAATGGCCACCATTGGAAAGACAAGTGGACCCCTATGTGCCCCAACTTAACTGCTATGAGCAACGAAACGCCGACTGTCAGCACAAATGGCAGCGCACCGCCCCCGCAGGAGATCAGCGCCGAGATTGAGGTTCCCTATGCGGTTCATCGCTGGTTCGCCAGCGGTGAAGGCTGGGCATACCATCCGGACATAGACCTCAAGCAGGTGCGAAGGTGGGCGACCAGGATACTTGCAAATCGTAGCGACGTCTGGCAGCCCACGCCCGATGGCGAACAGGTTCATGAGGCCCTGGAGAAAGAACAGTTATCTTGCGATACCGGGCATAACCTATGCCTCGTATATAGGCATTTCGCGGATAAGGAGTGTCCGGATCCGAGAGCGAAGCAGCGTTTCCCAACCGTACTTATCGTAGCGTTAGCTCACGACCTCAATGATGCAGAAATCAAAGAAGTGCAAAAGCAACTTAGTGCACTGCGCGATGAGGAATTACCGCAACAAGCAGGGCGCCAGGATACCCTCAAACTCATAGTAAAGCGAATCCCCGCGCCTACCGCGAACGAGCAACCGGTAACTCCTGATAATATCCCGGCCAGTAATCAACCTGATGCTCATCCTGACGTTCATCGGCCAGCCCGTCGTCCGTTCAAGCTGGTTATGCTGTGTGGGGCGGTGTCCGTGTTGTTAGCGGTTGGTGTCGCAATTTACTTGGAACTTTTTCTGCCGGAAACACAGGTCGAATCGCAAAGAGTGGATATCAGTCAGACTGTACCGAGTGAAAGCGGGAATGGTACTGCTTTGGTTGCTCCTACACTGCCTTCTAATGCCGCGCTGTTTGCAAATAACACGAACACTAAGGCTGTTGATGATCAATCTCCTGGTAGCGCGGCACGTGTGCAGTCCCAACCAGAAGGCGCGGCGCGCTGGAGAAAAGAGGCTGCCGAGGCTATGCTCCGTCATCTGAAACGCTGGCATAAAAGTGGGCCGCTTATCAAGGAGTTAGACCATGTGCCTTCTCTCAGGCAGGAAGCGCGTCGGCTTCTGGAAGCGAACCTGGAAACCGTGCCTACAGGCGGCACAATTCCCATGGAGCCGAAAAATCAGATCATGAGCCGATTCTTTCTGGTGCTCAGCCAGGAACCGGTAAGGGATCTATTGAACCAAGATGTTAAGAACAATACCTGGCAGGGAAAGTTTATGTTGCGGTTTCGTGAGGAACATCCGTATGCTAAGGGGGCTTGTCCCAGATGGTATCCAGAATCGGAACAGGAACTGCGACAGTGGCTCCAGGAGTTGGAGCAATGGTTTGCAAATCATCCCCCAGGTGCACCGAAAGATCATATCGCAGGTGCACCAAATATTAGGTCTCACGAGGCATCGGACGCAATATCAGACCTGGTTGATCGGGTAGCCGGACGCATTGATTACTTTGCGTGGAAGCAGGCAGTTGAGTCTCTTGGCGGGAAGCTCAAGGATTGCACAGATACGAGATTGAAAAAATGGGTCGAAAATTTCAGAGCCAGCACGAATGGACCGTCCAGGTGAGCAATAAAGGAGACGGCACGAATGTCAGGAGCCAGCTTGCGAAGAACGGTCAGGGCAGTCTTACGAGGGTTGGTTGCCGTATTAATCGCGGTATTAATAGCCGCGGCCATAGTTGTAGGCGTACATGGTGCGTTGCGTGCCGCTCAGGATAGGCGTGAATTACAGCCAGCCCTCGAATATATGGCCTCGGTGGTAGAAGCAGCGATCGGCTATACACCTAAAGACCGCGAAGGGATCACCGAGGCTTTTTTCACTCTTTACAGCAGAACGCACTGGCAGACTGGGGAAATAGGCAACAAAAACCATCCCGATGCACAGTTCCTTATGCGTCTGCCGGATAACGTCCAGCAAGTACCTCGGTCTTTTCTGGCAAGGTGGCGAACGAGGCCATTGTACGACTATATAGAGCAACACACGCTGGGATTATTGAACGCGGTGAGCGCACCAACCGACGTGTCTAATTTTCCGTTGGCTGATCGGATAAGGCTATGCAGCGAGCGATGTCGCTATCAGTTGTGGTGGGAGAAGGATGGCGCAAATAAACTTGACGTGTTGGGACTGGATTCACCCGCCCTGGATGCGAAACGGTTGCAGGCGTTTTATCAATTGTTTTGCAAGGATAGCAAACCTCCTGCGTGGCAGGTGGAAACAGCCAAGCTGATACTCGGCGACTTACGCCGCTGGCGAGTGGGGGGACTTAGCGATGCCGATTGCGAACATCGTCCATACTTAGTGTTCGCGTGTTACTTTCATCTGCTCTCCCACAAACATTTCAGGAATGACGAATTGAAGCTCGATTGCTATGCTTCGCATTTCGTATTGCGCCTCCCGGATAAACCCATTTCTCTCCATGGCAAATTTGACTCTGAGAAAGAACTGGCCCAGGCATTCGAAAAGCTGCTCACTTCTATCTCGCAGCAGAAACCGGCACAGGATGTTAGAAACGTTTTGGAGCAAATTCGCAAGGAACTGGATTACGATGTTTGGCTCGCCAGGTTCAGGGTCCTGATAAAGACCTCCGATGAGGACAAGACGACCGTCCATCTGAAGAATTTCGTGGCTCGATTTTCGAGCGGGAAAAATTAGTTCGGCACCTGAACCGTGTCCTGTCACGTTTGGCGTCCTGCGTGCGTTAAGGTGTTGGAAAACGAGGAGACACGCAGATAGCTGTAAGGTGCATGCGAAAACACCAGCACTTGCTTCCACTTGTGCATCACCACGGGGCTAAGCAAACGGGCGAAGAAGAACAGGAGCAGCTAGTTGCGTGTTCGCGGCGGGGTTGGTCCCGGTAGGGGTTGGCGTTGCGTTGTGGCGGTTGAGGATCGTAGCGGAGCGGCGTTGGGCCGCTCGTTATCGTTTAAAAGTGCAGTCACGGATGAGGCGAGTTGATGGAATATTGCCTCCGAATGAGGTGCGGCGGACCGCTTACAGGACTCAGCCAGCATTTCAGTGACGTGTTGGTGGAATGCTGCCTCCGAATGAGGTGCGGTGGTGCGTACAATAGTGAGCTATGCGAGCGGTGATCTTTTTTGACATAGACGGGACATTGCTGCGCAGTGGTGGGGCAGGTAAACTGGCGATGGAAACCGCTATATGCCAGACGTTCGGCGTACCGCCTGCCGGTGTTCGCATTCCCTATAGCGGGCGAACCGATCGTGCTATCATACGCGACTTGATGCAGGCTCACGGCGTACCTCTCACCGAGGAGAATTTCCAGCGTTTCGTGCAAACGTACTTGCAGCTGTTGCCGGACTGCCTCAGGCGAATGCAGGGACGAGTGCTGCCGGGTGTGCTCGAACTGCTCGATCGGCTGCAAGGTCAGGAAAATTGTGCGGTCGGTTTGCTCACGGGCAATCTGCGCTGTGGTGCACGAACCAAGCTGGGGCATTTTGGTCTAGCGGAGCGCTTCCCTTTTGGTGGATTTGGCGACCACCATTACGAACGGGATCGGGTGGCTCGAGACGCTCTGGCAGCTGCTCACGCTTACTTGAACGGTCAATACGACCCGAACCGCATCTGGGTGATTGGCGATACGCCGCTCGATATCCAATGCGCACGCAGCATCGGTGCGCGGGTTCTGGCTGTGGCGACCGGCACGCATTCGCTGGAAGAACTTGCCGCTCACCGCCCCGATTTACTCCTTCCTGATCTGAGCCAATATCAACTGTTTCTAGAGCACATTTGACCAGTTGACAAATATACACTATTCGCCTAGCATAGTTACGAGAGCGGGAGGAAGTTATGAACGCGCAACCAGCGGATAGCCGCCCAAAGCAAAGCCGCGAAACCAGGCGATGGCAACGCAGTTGCGGTCGCACCTCAGGTCGGCGACACAAAGACGTTTGTCTGTCTCGTCCCCGCCGGCTGGAATGCTGGAAAATACCTGGCGTGGAAGCGTTGCCCCAGGCAGGGCGGATACGTCGCAACGTGGTGCTCTCGTTGGCCAGTGGTCTGGACGTGGCGGAACTCGATTTGCTGAGTAGCAGTCCCCTGACTTCGGTATCCGCTCCCTGGCGAGGGCCATCAACAGAGCAAATGCCACTACGCTGGTTGGCTGAAACTTTACCGTACTGGCAAAACCGGGCAGGTCATTTGGCATCTCGCTTCCAGGCAGTGTTCTTGTCGCCGCGATTCGACCCGTTACCGCCCTGTATTGCGGTGCAGGAAGCCGTCGCTGCCTGGATAAACCTGTGTGCTCGGCTCGGTCTGGCTTGCTGGTTGCAGACCCGCGGCGTGATTTTGCCGGTTGTATGGCGGGCTTTGCGGGAACATGCGGGCTTTGTGCGGGTAACGATTGCCCTGAGCACGTTGGACGCGACTTTGAGCCGAGTCTTAGAACCAGGAACAGCACCGCCGCTACTGCGGTTGCGGCAACTGAAAAGATTGCGCGAACTGGGCGTGCCGGTGCAGGTGACTCTCGCGCCACTGGTGCCAGGCGTGACCGATAGGGCGGAGAATTTGCAGCCGGTACTAGCGAGCCTGGCCGAGCTCGGTATTAGCCGCGCCACGACCGGCTTTTTGCTTTTGGATCCGCTGGCGGAGCTAGGTTCTCATGCTGGTGTCTGCCCGGCCGACTGGCTGAAGCCGCTGGAGGAGTTATACCTGGCAGGCAGTCTGCGTCGCTGGGGCGCCAGCCAGCTCGCCCGATGTTTACCCTACCGCGACCGGCAACGCCGATATGCAGTGATCATGGCACTGGCAGCACAGTTCGGCATGGAAGTCCGGCCCAACACGCTCTCCGATCCCGATTTCCGCAGTGGCTCGGCCGGTGGTGAGCAACTGGCGCTGGCCTGGTCAGCAAGCGAATAAGGTGCACCCTAACCGCGCGACCGCACCAGCATCAGATGGCGTGAGAAGCGTTCCTTCAGGTGGCGGTGGACTTTTTTGAGCAATTCCAGGTCGGATTCGGTGATCTCGCGCTGCTGGATAACCAGACCATGATGGCTGGCCAGCTCGTGAGCAGCGTCGAGCAGGCTTTCGATAGCTTTCAGCTTGCGATCCACAGCCTCGCCGCTGGTCTGGTCGCCCAGGTCCCAGAATTTACACGCCTCGGCAAAAGTCAAATCAAAAGTCTGGCCCGTAACGTACTTATCCACGGCGGAAGAATCGAGCAGGTGCAGGAGTAACTTCTGTTGCTCGCGGGAAAGGCGCTGACTGGCGGGTGGTTCCTCTTCGGGTTCCTGCCCTTCGAGAATGCGTTTAGCGATGCGCTGACCCTCTCGGGAGACGCTGTAGAGTTTCTGTCCGACCTTGGCCAGCCAGCCCCGTTTGGCCAGGCCACGTTCACCCATAATCGCGGACAATACCCGATTGGCATCCGGGTACTGGTCGGCGTAACCGCGCAGGCCAAACGCGTTGGGAAATTCTTTCCAGGCGGCCACAATCAGGTCTTCGGCACTGAACGGGGAGTGGCCCTGCTGTTCGAGCTTGTAAGCAGCCAGAAGAATCATTTCAGGCAGTGTCAGGTCGGTGCGATTGGGGACGGTGCGAATCAAGGCTGTACCCTTCCGATAGGGCTGCCTTCCCGGCAGCCGCAATTAGCCCACCCAGAGTCCTTTTCTGGGTGCACGAACCTTCTGCGCTGGGTAAGCTCGACGTTGACCGGCACGGTAGGCCGGGAGAATTTCCAAGGTCTCTTCCGGAGCCAGACGGGCGACCTCCCGCTGCACTTCGCAGGCCAAACGACCAATAGGCACCAGAAACAACATCTGTCCGCCCGCCAGGGTGTCAATGACCTTGCGATTCTGGCAGGCCTCCGTGGGATCACTCGTCAACAGAAACACCGAGTTGCCGTCCGTCAGCAAATTCAGGTTGGCCAACGGTTGCTCCAGCTGCGGATAAGTTTCCCGGAGAAAGCGAATGCATCGGCGAATCTTTTGCAGACTAATCCCTTCTCGGCGAAGCGTCACAGCCGTTTTGATTGCCAGGACATCGAGGAAGGAATAAATGCGACGGCTGCCACGTCCGTGAGCGCGAGCAATCGAGGGACGTACCAACTCCGTCCGATCCCAGTGGATGAGCTGTTTGACTGTTGCCCCGGTCAAACGGGCCACCGTGTCCACCATAAACCCGCCCATGGTTCCCTCAATGGCTTTCAAATGACATCGGTGTCATTCTAAAGCCCCTCGGGCAATCGTCAAGCTCAATGTACAGAATTCTCGATCGCTTGCCAGCCCCGTCGCCTGACTTTGCGGAAGGTGGAAGGTCGGGCGTTCCCGTGGTTTGCCTGGGCGGAAGCGAAACAGTAAGATGCACAAAAACGACCGCTGGAACAAAAAGCAAAAACGGCTGCAAGGATCGGAATAATCGTGGTTATGCTGAGGGAAGTGCTGCAAGCTGCCGTGCATGCTGTGACCGATGGTCAACCGGCAGTGCTATGCTCGGTGGTCGAGACGCGCGGCTCGACACCTCAAAAAGCCGGAGCCGCCATGCTGCTTTTTCCCGATGGCCGGCAAGTAGGAACATTGGGAGGCGGCTGTGTCGAAGCCGAGGTCAAGCAGCGGGCCTTTCGTTGCACCGACCCTCACCGACCACAACTCCTGACCTTTCACCTCGACCATGATTACGGCTGGGATGACGGTTTGATCTGCGGTGGGCGAATGACCATAGCCGTGCAGCCTCTGGTGTCGCAGGCATGCTCTGCGTCCGTCGGCGATTACTTTCAGCGCTGGCTCGAACATCTGGCGTCGGGGAAAGGCAGCGTCGAGGTGGTGGCTCTGTCAGCAGGGGAACACTGGTGCCCGGCAGCACGATGGTTGTTCGACGGGGAAAGGCGATTGGTTGCTTCGCTGCACGCGCAGACCGTACCGGAGGCGGTTCCGGCCCTGCTGGCTTCGATCCATGCACGACCGCGTCCCTTTAGCCGGGACGGATTCGCGATTCTACCGATCGCCCCACGAATCCGGTTGCTCATCGTAGGGGCAGGGCATGTGGGGCAGGCTGTTGCTCGTTACGCCGCGGAAGCCGACTTTGCCGTCTGGGTGCTGGATGACCGGGAAGCCTATGCCAACCGCCAGCGATTTCCCCAGGCCGAGCGCATTCTGGTCGGGTCGCATGGAGAGATGTTACAACGGCTGCTCCAGCATGAGATCACGCCGCAAACCTATTGCGTGATCGTTACGCGCGGCCACCATCACGACGAAGAAGCGCTGTATTATCTGGCGAACAGCCCGGCCGCGTATGTGGGTATGATCGGTAGCCGCCGCAAAATTCGGCTGATTTTTGAGGATTTGCTGGCGCGAGGCGTTCCCAAAGAAGCGTTGCTTCGCGTCAAAGCACCGATTGGCATCCCCATTGGCTCGCAGACGGTGCCGGAGATCGCCATTAGCATCGTGGCGGAATTAATCGCATTTCGCAATCTGGGCAGGGAAGCGGAAAGTTTGCGGAATTGCAAGCCGGTTCCGGTGATCGAGGATGGCCCATGATCGCTGCCATTGTCCCGGCAGCTGGCAAAAGCACGCGATTCGGGCGAAATAAACTGGCACTGTCAATCGGCGGTCGCACGGTGCTGGAGCGTGTTACCGATGCGCTTCGGACTGGTGGTGCATCGCCGGTGCTTATGGTCCTTTCCCCTGAAAACGCCCCGCTGGCGGATCTCGTGTCGCGTGCGGAAGGCCTGCCGCTGGTGCTGGACGAACCTACTCCGGATATGCGTGCAACGATTGAAGCGGGTCTGGCCTGGTTAGCCGACCAGTTCCCAGGAGCACTGCGCGGCTGGCTGGTATGCCCTGCCGACCATCCAGCCGTTCATCCGAGCGTTGTTCGGGCGCTGATCTCAGCCTTTCATGCGGGTCCAGCCGATGCCGTGTACGTGCCGACTTATAACGGTCAACGCGGCCATCCGGTATTACTGGGCTGGCAACATGCCGAACGATTCCGTCGGTTTCAGGAATCGGCCGGCCTCAACGTGTATGTGCGCCAGCAGATTGTCGTGGAAGTACCGGTAAACTGGCCCGGCATTCTCTGGGACCTGGATACGGTCGAAGACCTGGCCCGGTTCCAGACTTTCCCCAGTTCGATGTGAGAAATGGCCAGACCGTAGAACTGTGGAGTGACCGGGCCGTTTGGTTGGCGCCGACCATGACTGGCAGGACGCAGGCGGAGCGACACCGTTTCGAGCGCTGCAAAGCAAAACAGCATTGCCGCAAAACGCTACAGAGGCCCAGGCGATTACCGGGATAAGTTCCTGCCGAGCCGGTCTCTTGGATTTTTCACAATCGCAAGTTGTTACCGCAGCGGGCAATACGGCGCATGTTGGGTGGTGATGGTTCTGGCACCGTCCTTGCTACTGACTTAGGAATGGTGGGGCTTGCAGGCGAGTCGTAAGTCCCACGGAGAGGCCCAACTCTCCCGACCCTCCCCACACCTTCTGGGCGCGAGGCGAAACCGCAAGCGAGTCCCGGTGCACAGCCTCGCGCCCAATCTTTTTGCCCGACCGCTCTGCCAGATCGGTCACACCAGCCAGGCGAATTCACGGTTATGGGCTATCGAACAAAGGTGCGCACCCTCGAATGAGCCTGGCTCGGTGAAAAGGAATGGTAATTCGAGGAACGATCGTCCTGGCTGCCTGCGGAGAAGTGGTGTTCCTCGCTCGTGAGTCTGATGGAGCGTTTGCCCGGTTGCGAATCGCTTTCGGGTTTCGGGACGGAAAAGCCCGTTTATTGGCTGCCCTGGTGCATCAACTTTTCGGGCGGTATGGCCGTAATTTCAGGCGTTGCCAGTTCGCCAGAGGTGTGCTCTGCGGGGAATAAGTCTGCCCTGGTCGTCACCGTCGCGACTGCCGAACCGTGGCCAGGCGTTGATAGGCGGGAAAGCGATCCTGGATCGCACACACCTGGATTTGCCGCTGTCGCAAAGCTCGACAAGCCTGAACAGCAGCTTCGGCTGCCGGCAAGGTCGTGATGCAGGTGACCCCTAATTGCACGGCTGTCGAACGGATTTTTCCTTCGTCGGTGTGATAACCGCGACCGCTGGGGGTGTTGATGATCAAAGCGACTTCGCCATTGCGCATGAGGTCGAGGAGATTCGGCCGACCTTCCTGAATCTTGGGAATGATATCCACCGGTATTCCGGCAGCTTTCAGATGTTGACCGGTGCCCCGTGTCGAGATAATGCGATAGCCGAGAGCGGCAAACTCCCGGGCAATCGGCACAATCCGCTGCTTGTCGCGATCGTTGACGGAAACGAAAATCGTTCCGGCAAGGGGCAAGGGTGTACCGGCAGCCAGCATACTTTTGGCAAACGCCATGGGGAAATCATCGTCTATACCCATGACTTCGCCGGTGGACCGCATTTCCGGCCCCAGGACAATGTCCACTCCTGGGAACTTATTGAACGGCAACACGCTTTCCTTGCAAGAAAAATGGCGGGGCGTGGGCGGTTCTTCGACTCCAAGTTCGTCCAGTGTGTAGCCGACCATCACCAGTGCGGCATAACGAGCCAGCGGGAGTCCCACTGCTTTGGACACAAACGGCACAGTGCGACTGGCCCGCGGATTGACCTCCAGGACGTAAATTTGCGGTTCGCCTCGCCCATCCAATCCCGTAATTGCAAACTGCACGTTCATCAGGCCGCAAACCTTCAGTTCCCGCGCCAGCGCACGGGTCTGCTCGCGGATAGCTTCGACGACTGGCTCCGGCAAACTGTAAGGCGGAATCACACAGGCCGAATCGCCAGAATGCACGCCGGCCTGCTCAATGTGCTGCATCACACCGCCAATGATCGTTCGCCGCCCATCGCACAGCGCATCTACATCCACCTCGACGGCATCTTCCAGGAACTTGTCAATCAGCACGGGTTTGCCAGGCGACACTTCCAGGGCACGGGTTACGTAGCGAACCAGCGCTGGCTCGTCATAGATGATTTCCATGGCCCGACCACCGAGTACGTAACTGGGCCGCAATAGCAGCGGATAACCAAGCCGCCGGGCCACCCGCAAGGCCTGCGGTAAGTCGTAGGCCACGCCGCTTTCCGGTTGTCGCAATCCCAACCGTTCCACCAGAGCACTGAAGCGTTCGCGATCCTCGGCCAGATCAATAGAGTCCACGCTGGTGCCAATAATCGGCAACCCGGCGGCTTCCAGCGCTTTGGCCAGATTCAACGGCGTTTGTCCGCCGAATTGTACAATCACGCCATCAGGACGTACCTTTTGGCAAACGGCAAGGACATCCTCGACCGTGAGTGGCTCGAAGAACAGCAGATCGCTGGTGTCATAATCGGTGGAAACGGTCTCTGGGTTGGAGTTGATCATCACCGTCTCAAAACCGGCCTCGCGCAAGGCAAAGCAGGCCTGCACGCAACAATAGTCGAATTCGATGCCCTGGCCAATACGGTTCGGCCCGCCGCCGAGGATGACTATGCGTTTGCTGTGACCCTTGGGACGCACCTCATCTTCGCAGACGAGTTCTACACGAGCCTGACCATTCGTCGAAGGCTCCACCAGAGCTGCGGCCGGTCGTTCATAGGTGGAGTAATAGTAAGGCGTGTAGGCTTCAAACTCCCCCGCGCAGGTATCCACGCATTTATAGACCGGTTCTATTCCCAGGCTGATGCGGTGGCGGCGAATTTCGGATTCGCTTACACCCCAGATGTGGGCCAGCTGATGGTCGCTGAAACCATATTGTTTCGCCTGGCGCAGAAGTTCGGCATGAACTTCACGGTAGTCGCTGTAGCTTCGCAATCGCTTTTCCAGTTCGACAATTTCCTCGATTTGCCGTAAGAACCAGGGGTCTATATGGGTTCGCTCCGCGATATCCTCCACCGCCATGCCAGCCAGCAGGGCGTAGCGGATGTAGCGGATTCGTTCGGCGTTGGGAGTGATGAGTTTGCGGCTGATTTCTTCGAGGGAGGGCTGTTGCGGGGTTCCCCATAAATCGTGGCGGTCGCAACCGAGGCCAAACCAGCCAGTTTCCAGACCGCGAAGAGCCTTTTGCAGGGATTCCTTGAAATTTCGGCCAATGGCCATGGTTTCGCCGACCGACTTCATCTGGGTAGTCAAAGTGGGGTCGGCTTCCGGGAATTTTTCAAAAGCCCAGCGCGGAATTTTGGTCACCACGTAGTCAATGGTCGGCTCAAAGCAGGCCGGCGTCTCTCGGGTAATATCGTTACGGAGTTCATCCAGGCGATAACCCACCGCCAGTTTCGCGGCAATTTTGGCAATCGGGAACCCCGTCGCTTTGGAGGCCAGTGCACTGGAACGACTCACCCGCGGATTCATCTCGATAACCACCATGCGGCCGGTCTTTGGGTCCACGGCAAACTGGATATTGGAACCTCCCGTCTCCACACCGATTTCCCGAATGACGCGGATGGCAGCGTCGCGCATCCGCTGGTATTCCTTATCGGTGAGGGTTTGGGCAGGGGCAACGGTGATGCTATCGCCCGTGTGCACGCCCATGGGATCGACATTCTCAATGGAACAGATAATAACAACGTTGTCGGCGTTGTCCCGCATCACCTCCAGCTCAAACTCCTTCCAACCCAGTACCGATTCTTCAATCAGGACACTATGAACCGGACTCATTTCCAGGCCGCGGGTTGCCAACTCCGTGAATTCCTGGCGGTTGTAAGCGATGCCGCCTCCGGTGCCGCCCAGGGTGAAACTGGGCCGTAACACACACGGCAAGCCCACGTAATCGCGCAGTGCCAGCGCTTCTTCCAAGCTGCGTGCCAGACCGCTTTTGGGAACCTCCAGGCCGATTCGCAGCATCGCCTCTTTGAAAAGCAGCCGATCCTCGGCTTTGCGGATGGCCTCCGGCTTGGCACCGATCATCTCAACGCCGAACCGTTCCAGGATGCCGCGTTCATGAAGGGCGATAGCGGTGTTCAGCCCTGTCTGACCGCCGAGCGTTGGCAACAACGCATCTGGCCGTTCCCGTTCGATGATGCGAGCCACTACTTCCCAGGTAATCGGCTCGATATACGTGCGATCAGCCATTTCCGGATCGGTCATGATGGTGGCGGGATTGGAATTGACCAGCACCACCTCATAACCTTCCTCCCGCAGGGCTTTGCACGCCTGGGTACCGCTGTAATCAAACTCACACGCCTGGCCGATAATGATCGTCCCCGAGCCGATGATCAGAATTTTGTGGATATCCGTTCGTTTGGGCATGGTGGCGTAATGGATTTCCTGGTAATCAGCCTGGAAAGAGACGGTTTCACCTGGGCTGGGGTAAGATGCTACCAGCTAACGCCCTTCCGGCGCGCTCCCGTCCATGTTAGGGAATCTTTCTTGTGGTGAAAAGAGCGCAGCCTAAGCCGCACTTCGGTCTGGCCGGCTTACGGAAACAAAACACACCCTATCCGGTGGCCTGGCAAATTATTCCGACCGCTTTTCGCCCGACAATGCCCAGAACCGGAACTTTCGGGCAGAGCTTAGAGCTAATTGCGGCTCCTGAGCAATGCCAGGAGGATGTAGTAGAAGAGCGTTACGACAGAAGCAAACAGTCCCAGGGCGGCAGCGACATGCTGGTCGGTGCGATAGTGATACATCACGTTGGAAGTCTGGTAAATAATCGCTCCGCTCACCAGGCCCACCATCGCCAGTGCAAACCACAATCCCAGATTGAATCCGAACAAAATGGCGGCGACAATCAGGCCCAGTGCCAGCCAGGAAAGCACCCAGAGAATCGGCCCGAGGTAACTGAAATCTTTGCGGGTCGTGAACACGCAAGCCGTCAATCCACCGAACACCGCCAGCGTCAAAATGGCGGCCTGACCGATGAGTGTTGGTTCGCGTACAACGTGCGTTACCAGAAACAGCAGCGGCAGGCAAATAATCGCCTCTGCAACCGTGTACACGGCCAGGCCAGCATACTGCAAAGCTGGCGAAGCGTCGGACATCGCCCACTTTTCCGCCAACCAGGCCACCAGCATGAACAGCCCCAGCACGACCAACCAGCTGTACTTTCCCAGCGCGAACATGCTCATCAAGATTTGCACCGATAACGGCCACAAGGGCACCAGGAGCAGGTACTCGATGGCTACAAAAGCTAAAAGTGCACCAGCCACATGCGCATACACTCGGCGAATAAAAGCCGCCCGTTCCGCCGGAATCGCAAACGCTGCTGGCAGCGAACGCACATCCTGACCTTCGTAAAATTCGTACTCGGCCGCATGGTATTGGGACATGGCTAGCTCCTTGTAAGCAGGTGCCACACTTTGCTTACCCCCGCTGACCAATTTTAGCACCGCAGCCAGCAACATTCAATAGAGCAACCAGCGAGTGTCGGCCTTCGCTTATTAGCGTTATGGCGACTGCAACCAGGTCACGGCCGAAGAAACACAGAAGGTCGTCGTGACTCACACGTCAGCCATCCGCGCAAAGACGAGCGAAACCGGTCACACACGCACAGCTGACGGAAGGTCGCCGGGACTTGCACGTCAGCTATCCGCTCTGCGGTCGGATGTCGTGGCAGAAGAGACACGGAAGGGCGCCCATTGCGCTTTCTACAATGCCATCGGTCAGGAACGGCAAGCGGCTCGTTCACGAAAGGAACTTTTGCCATGCCCGCAAGCAGCGCCTATCCAGAAACGATTGCTTCTTTGCTGCAACCTCGCCTGATGGCTCTGGGGCCGGGTGAGCCAGTACTGGAACAGCGTCCGCGTTTGGAACGGCTAAGCTCCGAGCATCTCCTCAAGCCGGGACAATCACTTGCCGACCAATCCGCCGCCGCATGTTGCCTGGCAGGTCTCTGGCTGCTCTACGACTTTCTCGACGAATGCCATCGCATTTGCCAGCGGATTTCGACTGCGGAGGGCAGTTACTGGCACGCCATCATGCACCGCCGCGAACCAGACGAGGGTAACAGCAAGTACTGGTGGCGGCGTGTCGGTAACCACGCCATTTTTCCGCAACTTGCCCGCGAGGCGTCGGCGTTGGCGTCGAAGTTTGGCCAGCTGCCTTCGTATGCGACATGGCTAGCTGACGGGCAACGCTGGGATCCTTTTTCGTTTGTGGATTTGTGCGCCACCGTTCGCGACACCGGCTCGCCCCTGGAAGTGCTCTGCCAGCAAATACAACTTGCGGAGTGGCGTCTCTTGTTTGATTACTGCTATGCTCGGGCGGTGGTCGGTTGAGACACTTCGGATGAATCAGGAAGCAGCCGGACGAGCAGCGTCTCCAGCACCAATCGCGGTGGCAGATTGGTGCTTTTGAGTTGGGAGTCGGCTTGCAGAAGCCAGTCATACAGCCGCAACGCTCGCCGACCAAGACGCCGCAAAAGCACCAGCACACGTTCACGCTGCCACGGTTGTAAACCCACACGCGGCAACGCCTGCTGCTCGGTCCAACCCTGCCGCAACAGCCGCGCTATCTGAGCTACTTTTCGCAATTGCCAGCTGAGCGCTGCCAGTATGGCCAGCGGTTCCTGGCCCTGATCGAGAAGCTGGTTCAAGATGGTCAGGGCCCGATGGCTCTCTCCCGCACCTGCTGCCTCCAGAATCTCCCACACCGTTTGAACCCGATTTCGGGCCACCAGACCATCCACGTCCTGCACCGTGATGGTGTCGCGCGAACCAACGTAAACGGCCAATTTCGCAAGTTCCTGCTCCAGCAAACCCAAATCGCCACCGGTCAATTCCACAAGTAATTCCGCCGCGTCGCTGCTGATCTTTTTGCCGTGCACGTTCTCCGCTCGCGCTACGAACCAGGGTACCAGCTGCCTGGGTTTGGGCGGGTCGCAAACGATTACCGCGTCGCCCGGCAAAGCCCTGGCCAGCCGGGTATTGCTCGCCCACTTGTCAACCAGCAAAACCAGCACTGCCGTCGCACTGCCCCCCGCCAGTTTCTCCAGCGATTCCCGAAACCGTGATACAAACCCGTCGGCATCATCCACCACGATCACTCGCCGCGGACCCCAGAGTGCGGGCGTTTGCAACTCGCTGAATACTTCCGCCAGATTCTCGCTTTCCCCAGTATAAAACGACCGCGACCAGTCCGAAGCATCTTCGCCAGCCAAACGGCCTAACAGTCGCTCCAGCACCAGCCGTTTCAGATATCGATCGCCGCCTGCCAGCACATAGATTGGGCGAACGCTACGCAGGGGTTTGTTTTCCGCCAGAAATTGCAGTGCATCCATTGTGCTTCGCCGCCACGATCAACGTTCATTTCGCCTCAAGGTTCACCGCCTTGTTTCATTGTATCGGGCGTGGCTGCGGTAGCTGCAAAGGCGGTGGCGAGGATTGCCGTGTGGCCTCGGGAACTGGCAACGGTGCCTCCCCTTCAGGCGGTAACGCTCCGGGGCCAAACCAGTAGCCGGGCATGTGCACATAGTAGTTGTAGTACGCATAAGGGTACCAGTAGTAATCGGTGGCAAACCGGATGTTCGGATAATACCGCCACGCCGATGGATAATACAGCTCCACCTGGGAAAAGTTCGGCTGTACGGGTGGGACATAGGGCATGAAAACTGCCCCGGCGGGATAATAGTGGCTGATGGATGGCACCGTGCTCACCCGCACGAATACCCGTCCGCTCGGACTGAGTATTTCCTGGGCCGTGGCTTGCCCGGATGCCCACAAAGCTACCGCGAAACACGCTGCCACGCACCACTGATTTTTCATTCCTTTTCTCCCTGTCGCACGGTTACCGTCGGCCCGTCAATTCATGGCCGGGGTCCGGGAAACTTCGCCCGATTTTTCTCGTGGGGCACTTTCTACCAGCCAGTCCAAGCATAGCTTACGGGGAAACTCTCGGCCAGTGTCTGCGGGTGAGCGTTCGCAAAGCCGCCCGCACTATACAATGGCAGGTATGCGGGTACTGCATTTTGATTGCTTCAGCGGTATCAGCGGCGATATGACCCTGGGAGCCCTGGTGAGCCTGGGTGTCCCGCCGGAGGTTATCCACGGTGCTCTTGCCCAGTTGCAGCTGCCGGTGCGAGTCGAGTTCGAAGCTGTGAAGCGTTGCGGTTTTGCCGCCATCCACGCCCGCGTCATTGCAGAAGAGGATGTTGCTCATCACAGGCATCTCCGCGATATCGAGGGCATTTTGAACCAGAGCCGATTGCCTGAAGAAGTTCGCCAACTCGCCGGGCGTATCTTTCGCCGTCTGGCCAGCGCCGAAGCAACAGTGCACGGTCAACCCGTAGAAACAGTGCATTTCCACGAAGTCGGGGCTCTGGACAGCATTGCGGATATTGTGGGAGTTGCTGCCGGTTTGTGCTGGCTGCGAGCCGAACGCTATTCAGCAAGCCCGGTGGCTACCGGTTACGGTCAAATACGCGGTGCCCACGGTTGGATGCCGATACCCGCCCCCGGAACCCTGGAACTGCTCAAAGGCGTGCCGCTGGCTCCTTCCCAAATCGAAGCGGAATTGACCACGCCCACCGGTGCCGCCATTCTGACCGCCCTGGTTCAGGAATGGACTCCGACGCCTGCCCTGACCGTGCAGCGCGTGGGTTATGGTGCCGGCAGCCGCGATTTTCCCGATCGGCCTAATATTCTCCGCCTCATCCTGGGCACAACTCCCGGCCTGTCTGGTGTGGTGGAAGAAACCATTGCCGTGCTCGAAACGCAACTCGATGACGTCAGCCCCCAGGTGCTGGCTTATTGTCAGGAACAGCTCTTTGCCGCGGGCGCCCTGGATGTTGTGTTACAACCGGTTTACATGAAGAAGAACCGACCCGGCACCTTGATTACCGTGCTGGCCCGACCGGAATCAGTAGCGTCGTTGGAAGCGATACTATTTCGCGAAACGCCCACCCTGGGAATTCGCCACTATATTTGCACCCGTCATAAACTTCCTCGCCAGCAAGCCGAGGTGCAAACTCCCTGGGGCAACGTCCGCGGAAAAATAATTCACCTTCCCGCTGGCCAGGTGCGTTTCGCTCCGGAGTACGAAGACTGCGCACGTATCGCCCGCCAAACCGGTTTGCCAATTCACATCGTTCGCGAAACGGCCCTAAAATGTTTTCAACCGCCCGCTACTCAACAACAGACCTAAGTCAGGGATTCCTGTCACAGGGAGCGCGGAACTATGGATCGGCCTCGCACTCTCGGCGAACTCAAAGCCTCCGGTTATCAGCCAGTCAGTGTCAAGGAGGAAATGCGCAGAAACTTGATTCGCATGCTCCAGCAGGGAGAACCTTTATTCCCCGGCATCCTTGGTTATGAAGAAACCGTTATCCCCGAGATTTGCAATGCTATCCTTTCTAAGCATGATATGCTGTTATTAGGTTTGCGGGGCCAGGCCAAGACTCGCATCATTCGCATGCTGACCCGATTTCTCGACGACTATATTCCCGTGCTGGCTAATACTCCGACGAACGATAATCCCTTCGCTCCTATCAGCCGAGAAGGGAAGGATTTGATCGAACAACTCGGTGACCAGGCACCTATCGCATGGCTGAGCCGCGACCAGCGCTACCACGAAAAGCTGGCGACACCTGACGTTACCGTCGCCGACTTGATAGGTGAGATTGACCTCATCAAGCACGCTGAAGGGAAATACCTCTCCGATGAGCGAATCATTCACTACGGCCTGATTCCTCGCACCAATCGAGGCATTTTCGCCATTAATGAGCTACCGGATCTAAGCCCGAAAATCCAGGTAGCACTGTTCAACGTGCTCGAGGAGCGGGACGTTCAAATCCGTGGTTTTCCGATACGCCTGCCGCTGGACATTTGCCTGGTATTTACGGCCAATCCCGAAGACTATACGAACCGCGGAAGAATCGTTACGCCTTTGAAAGACCGTATAGGTTCCGTGATTCGCACGCATTATCCCCGCGATCGCAAGACAGGCGTTGCTATTATCGAAAACAATGCCTGGCTTACACGGGAAACTTTACCCATTTACGTACCCGATTACATAAAGGCGATCATTGAAGAGACCGCGCGACTGGCACGGCAATCGCCGGCCATCAACCAGACATCCGGCGTAAGCGTCCGCTTTTCGGTCGCGGCTATGGACAATGTTCTAAGCAACGCGGAACGTCGGGCGATTTTGCTGGGCGAAGCGGTTGCCGTTCCGCGGATTACAGACTTAGCATACATAGTGGCCAGCGGCCGAGGCAAGATCGAGCCGGTCATCACCGAGGACGACAGCCAGGAAGACCGTATCCTGCACAAGCTGCTGGGCGAGGCGATTAGAAATATATTCGCGGAATCTTACGATCTAAAGTCGCTGCGGGCTGTTGTTGAATGGTTTGACAGCGGTCATACCTTTATTATCGGCGACTTATTACCATCACGCCGGTATTGGGAACAGCTGGAGGAAATTCCGGCCCTCCGGAAAGAGGTCGTTCAGCAACTTAGTGAACACGCCGGGAAAGTGCCCGCAGCGGGACGGGATCCGCTTGCGGCCAGCCTGAGCGAGTGGATACTTGAGGGGCTTTACGTACATAACAAGATTAGCAAGGCCAGTCGGGAAGGGCAGATTGCTTATCGGCGTTGACACGAAGCGGTCACTTTTTCGCCTGTTTAAAAAACCAATAAGCCCGGCGAAACTTAGCAGGGCAGGCATTTCGGTCCGAGCCTGTTTTAGGAGATCCCCTAATCTCGTTCGGCCCGCGTTGACCGGAGTATGCTTTGTTAGAAAGCTAGCGATTCGACTTGCATGCTTAGACGGGCAAACCGAGGGCACGTCGCTTTTCTTCGATAAATTTTACGTGGTGGGGAATGTGGTTAATCGCGGTTTGCAATAACTGTTCGACCGTCCGCGGTCCTGCCTGATTGTGTACGGCCACACGTTGAAAATCCTCAGGCTTGAGTGTGCGCAGGATTCGCGCCAGTTGCCGTCTTGTCCACTCGATAATGTTAAGTTCCTCTTCCAGGTCGCGCTCGTGATAAGCAAGGCGCTGCACGAATAAGTCGTGATTTGCCGCAAGAATCGTGGGGCGATCTTCGGCGATCGCGCGTTTAATGCGATCGGCGAAAATCGGCTCAAAGTCGGCCAGATGGCAAACGACTTCCATAGTGCTCCACCGACCCGGAACCGGTCGGGCCAGGAGTTGCTCTTTAGTCATCCCGGCTACAGCACGACGCACTAAATCCGGGCCAGCTAAATATTCTCGAATCCGCGCTTCTATATCCATAGTGTTGCTCCTTGATGGCGACCGGCTATAGTTCAAGTTGTTGTTTTTGCCACAGCCATTGCCGACGCAAGCCTTCATCGAGACCGACCCGCGGCTGCCAGGAGAAATGAAGCCGCAATTTAGTGGTGTCCGCGAAAGTATAGCGCTGATCTCCAGGACGAGCGGCTTCCTGGCGAATCCTGGCTCGCCGACCGGTGATCATTTCCAGCTTGCGCACAATATCCCAGACAGTAGCAGTTTCGCCACCACCGACGTTGTATGTCTCGCCTGGACAGGCGTCCATAGCGCGGAGAGTGGCTTCGACGCAATCGCTGATATAAGTGTTACCACGCACCTGCAGGCCGTCTCCGTAAATAATCACCGGCTCATCGCGCAGGAGCGCCTCGATAAAACGATGATAGGCCATATCGGGCCGTTGCCGGGGGCCATATACGGAAAAATATCGCAACACCACAAGCGGCAAACCATAAGCCTCGGCGTGAGCGCGGCATAGATGCTCAGCCGCCAGCTTGGTCACTCCATAGGGGGAAATTGGTTTCAGGGGCAGACTTTCATCTCCGGAAGCGTAACGGCCATAGACGGAGGAAGTGCTGATATAGAGGAATCGTCTTAGCCTCGAAGCAGCAGTGCGAATCGCCTCTAATAGTCGGTGTGTAGCCAGCACATTGCAGGTCCAGTATCCTTCAAAATCCTGCCATGCCTGTACCAGACCAGGCATAGCCGCCAGGTGAAATATGTATTCGACCGAACTCACCAGCTGATTGAGATCGGCGGTTCGCAGATCAAGATCGTAAAAGCGAAAACGTGAATGGTTCAGCAATTCGGCTAAATTACGTTTTTTGATGGCGGGGTCATAGTAAGGGATGAATGCGTCAATTCCAAGAACTTCGTGCCCCTCTTGCACAAGCCGCTCGCACAAATGGGAACCGATGAAACCAGCAGCACCGGTAACCAGACATCGCATCTGTCGTCCTCCCTGACTTAGTTAGTACGGGTGGCATTTATCTAAGCTTATTGCTTCAGGAGCTTGACCTCCGCTCCCTGACTATCCAGGCACTGAATTTCGAGAAAATCGGGCGGCTGATTTGGCACCACGTGGATGAGTATCTGCATCTGCTTGCGTTCTTCCAGCGAACTAATATCCTTGCGTCGGCGATTGAGTAAATAATGAGCGACCGCTTCAGCGACGCGAAGATGAACCCGACGAATGTCGCCGTGGTGAGCAGCCAGCTGAAGCAGGCGCATGATTTCCAGGCTCATACTTTCCGCGGTTTTCACCTGACCGGTCCCGTGACACCAGGGGCAATCTTCAAAGATGCTGCGTTTCAGTGAGGGACGTATGCGTTGCCGAGTCATTTCTACAATGCAGAACGGCGACATTCGCAAAATCTTAGTGCGGGCCCGGTCTCGCTTGACAGCCTCCCGCAACGTGCGCTCCACGTCGCGTTTATGCTGTTCATCACGCATATCAATGAAGTCAATAACAATAACTCCCCCTAAGTCCCGAAGGCGAAGTTGACGTGCAATCTCTTTGGCGGCGGCTAGATTTACTTGATATGCCGTTTGCTCGGCATCGTTATCTGCTCGAAAGTTACCGCTATTGACATCCACGGCCACCAGGGCTTCGGTGGTGTCAATGACGATCGAGGCTCCACCAGGTAGTTGCACACGCCGACTTTGCACACGGGCAATTTCCTGTTCGATGCCGTAGCGGTGAAATAGGGGTTCGCTTTCGGAGTAAAGATGAAGGCGATTGGCATAACGCGGCATGACGATTTGTAAAAACTCGCGGGCATGCTCGTAAGCGTGCGGCTCGTCCACCCAGATGTTTTCGATATTGCTATCGAAAACGTCGCGGATGGTGCGGATAATCATGTCGCTTTCCTGATAGATAAGGGCTGGTGCCCGCGTTTTCCGCACCCGTCGGATAACTACTTTCCAGACCCGCGACAGATAAGCCAGGTCGCGCTGCAATTCTTTCTTGGTGCGGTCTATGCCGGCTGTGCGAATAATAAAACCCAGCCCTCGAGGGGGATTTAGTTCCTGAAGGATTTGCCGGAGTCGCCGTCGTTTTTCCTCGTCCGTGATCTTGCGGGAAACGCCGATCCGGTTCAGACCCGGCATAAGCACCAGGTATCGGCCTGGAATACTAATATAAGTGGAGAGCGTGGGACCTTTCGTGCCTACACCTTCTTTGATCACCTGGACTAACACTTCTTGTCCGCGGCGAAAGATTTCCTGAATAGGTGGTTTGGGTTGACGGCGAGGGCTTATGCGAACTCGTGGCCGAGAACGAGTTGCCGTGGACGTCTCACCGGACACAGTAAAGGTTATCCTTGGAGCGTTTTCTGCACTGATAGCGGGCGGTTCGGAGGGTGCCTGGGTAATGGGCAGGGAATCGCTATCAACGGTGGCTAAAGCAGATTCCGGAGATGGAGTAGCGGTCGAGGCGGTTAATGTTTGCACTGCCTGGTCGGCGGGCGGCGAAGTTACTGAGGGAAGCGGTTCGGCAAAGCCACCAAACGGTCGCTCTCGGCCACGCGGCTCCGGAGGCGGGTGATGAGCCGGGACGGTTTCGATCTGCGTGAACGTAGTGCTGGCCGCTTCTGAAGATTCGTCCAGGCCGAATTCGTCGTCTTCCGGCGCTTCGTAAACAGGCATATCGGGAAGTTCCAACAACGGATCCGCTGGAGCCGGCTTGCCTTCGAGAATGTGACGATAATACTGGGGAGCCACGTCGCTAACGTGCAGGAAGCCATTGCGGCCGACGCCGAAATCCACAAAAACTGCCTGGATGCTCGGCTCGATATTAACGATGCGTCCTTTGTAAATATTGCCGATATAGCTTTCGTGGGAAGTGCGTTCGATGTAGAGCTCTTCAAGAACGCCATCCTCCAGAATAGCGATGCGACATTCTTCGGGCTCCAGGACATTAATAAGCATTTCCTTTTTCATGCTGGTTGGGCCTCCACGACCGCCTCGTCGGCGAGTTGAAGTGTGACGCGTTCGATAACTGTACCTTCGTCCACTAAATGTTCGAGATCGAGAAGCCGCAGGATTTCTTCAGGCCGGGCTGTTCCTTGCGGTGTAATTGCACAGGAGAAATATAGATAGCCGCTGTCCAGCCAGATGCGTTCCACCCAGGGGCGAATGTCCAGGGAACGAATTTGCCGGCGCTGTACCGGGGCCACCAGCGGTACTTCGATATCCCCCATCGCCGGATCGGGTCGCTGAGTACCGCCTTCTAAAACGCGGACACGCTCGACCCACCAGTGCGGTTGCTGCTCCAGTTGGGCCAACCGTTGCGGAATGACGCTTTCCTGAAGTTCCGCCGGAATGGCCAGCCTGTAGATGGCTCGAACCGGTCGGGCAGTTTGCCTGGGATCGATCAGGCGGACGGAGACGATTTCCAGGCCCGGTCGGCATTGCTCGGCGAGACGCCGGTGGATTTCCTCCGCGGGAATGGGTTCGGTGAATTCGATTTCGACAACCTCGTCCAGACCGGCGATACCCAATGCTAACGCACAAGCGAAGGCCATACGGGGCATCGGGTGGAACCCCTCCGACAGCCGGAAGGGTAAACCCGCCCGACGGAGCATGCGCTCGAACATCCGCGCCAGGTCGTGGTGACTGAAAAATCGCAGGTCACCGACCTTACGAAAGCGAATACGCGCCTTGGTAATCGTATTCATGTCGCCAGGAATCACTCCTGGCCGGACACCTCTGCAGTAGGGAGCACATCGGCCAGAAACGAATTGCCCTGAGGCTGGTCGGAATGGGCAGACAATTCGCCGGCCTGAAGTATTTGCTTGCGATGGCAGCAGGCATCCGGCACGCTATAAGGCCAGTGCCTCGGGCAAAAGACGCCGGATTCGTTCGCGTAAATAAGTGGCAATATCCTGTGCGGTTTCCATTTGCAAGACGGTTTCTGCGTCCCGACGGGCTTCTTCGGCGCTAATCGAGCGGACCAGCTTTTTGATCTCCAGAATGGCGTGAGGAGGGGTACTGAGCTGGCGCAAGCCCAGTCCGATGAGCAAATAGGCGTACATGGGCTCGCCACTCATTTCTCCGCAGACATTGACGGGAATGCCAGCCCGTTCAGCAGCACGGACAACCTGGTCAATCAGCCGAATCACCGCCGGGTCGGAAGCGTTGTACAGGTAGGCGACGTTTTCGTTGGTGCGATCCGCAGCCAGTGTGTACTGGATGAGGTCATTGGTGCCGATGGAGAAAAAGTCCACTTCCCGGGCGAGGAGATCCGCCAGCAGTGCGGCGGACGGCACCTCGATCATGGTGCCCACAGGAATACGGTGGTTGAAAGGAATTTTCTCCTCGTCGAGTTCCTCCATAACATCGTTGAGCAGCAGCTTGGCTTCGCGGAGTTCGGAAATGGTGCTGACCATAGGGAACATAATGCGAACGTCGCCGAAAGCGCTGGCTCGCAGAATGGCCCGCAATTGGACGCGGAAAAGGTTCTTGTTACGCAAGCACAAACGCAGGCTTCGCACGCCCAAAAAAGGATTCCGCTCCTGCGCCAGCGGGTCGGTAACGGCACTGAACTTGTCGGCGCCGACATCGAGAGTGCGAATAACAATGGGCTTGCCAGGAAGCTGCCGAATGACTTTCAGATACGCTTCCAGATGTTCCTGCTCGGTCGGGTCCTCCTTGCGGCTCAGGTAAAGGAATTCGGTTCTGTACAGCCCGACGCCTTCCGCGCCTCGTTCAAGAATCTGGCCGGCTTCTTCGGGAAATTCAATGTTGCCGTATAGATGAATGTGCACACCGTCGCGAGTAACTGCGGGCAGGTCGCGCAACTCGATGAGTTCGCGTTCCAGGCCGGCAAGCGCTCGCTGAGCCTGGCGGTAGTGTTCCAGCGTGTCCGAATCGGGGTCGAGAATAACCACGCCGCGATTGCCATCCACGATCACCAAGTCGCCACCGGAAACGTCGGTAAGAAATTTTCCCAGACCGACCACGGCTGGAATTCCCAAAACGCCCGCAACGATGGCCGTATGACTGGTGCGACCACCAACCTCGGTGGCGAATGCCAGCACATGCTGACGGTCCAGTTGAGCTGTTTCGCTGGGAGTTAAGTCGTGGGCCAGTAAAACCACCGGTTGAGCCAGTTTGTGCAATTGCTCCTGCCGCTGGCCGATCAGTTGCCGTAACAGACGCTTCTCGATGTCAAACAAATCGCTCTGACGGTCTGCAAGGAAGCGCTGGTTCAGTCCGGCCAGAAGTTTGGCGCGGCGTCGAATCACACGGCTCAGGGCATATTCGGCAGTGAAGCCACGGTCGCGGATATTCGCGGCCACTTCGTTGCGTAAGCCGGGATCCTCAATCAGAGCGGCGTGGGCACCGAAAATCTCCCCGTATTTTTCGCCTAACTTTTCGGCAACTGTCCGCTGGTCAGCGCGAGCCTCTGCGGCGGCGGCTTTGATCGCCCGGTCGAAACGCTCAATTTCCTGCGGATAGGTTCCCTGGGGGATAAACCGCTCCGGGATGCGCACTTCCTCAGTGTCCAGCACCCAGGCTGGGCCAATGGCTACTCCTGGGGAGACAGGTATTCCCCGTTTGATCTCCATAAGGACCACTCAAAAGCAACTATTCCGGTTCAGCGCGGGTGAGGATAGCAGCGAGTTCTTCGACAGCTTGACCGGCATCCGGACCGACAGCTTCGATGACGACTTCGGCCCCGTGAGCGGCTCCAAGCTGAAGAATATCGAAAGGGCTGCGGCAATTCTCGGCACGCCGATCCCCATGGGTCAGGACAATCTGACAGTGATAGCGAGCCGCCGCCCGGGCACATTCAGCCGCCTGCCGGATATGCAACCCCTGCGGGTCGCCGATTCGCACACTTCGCACCACGCGGTCCTGCGTCATCCTCGCCTGGCCCTGGTGGGGCTGATTTGAGGAAAAGGTTAAGCCGGTTCGCTGTGAGGTGATTGCTTTTACCTGCTTGCCGCCAGTTAGCTTCCACTCTCCGATTCCAGAATTAACTCCCAAATTTCCTGGGCCGTAGTCGCCTGTCGCAGGAACCGGCAAAAGGTCTCGTTGCGGAGATTGCGTGTGACGTTTTCCAATGCCCGCAAATGTTCACCAGTCCTATCCACGGGCGAAATAAGCAACACAAAGATGTACACAGCTTCGTTGTCAATGCTCTGGAAATCCACGCCCTGGTGGGAAACGGCAACGGTACCGATAGGCCGATCTACACTTTCGTGCTTGGTGTGGGGAATAGCTACTCCGTGCCCGATACCGGTGGAACCCAGTTGCTCACGCTTCAGCAGAGCTTTGACAATGCTCTCCACCTGGTTGGGCTTGATATGGCCGGTGCGTTTCAGCGCCTCGACCATTTCCCGGATGACGCCTTCTTTAGTGGTCTGGGTCAAGTTAGGGATCAGCGCGTCCCGGACCACGAACTCGGACATTCGCATGGGATGCGCCCTTTCTCTGCTCAATTTTCGCTGGTTTGCCGGAGCCAAGTCGTACTGGCCAGGCCAGGATGGATAGTGAAAGCCCGGCCCTGCTGGGTCGCCAGAACCCCGGCTCCGAATCATAATAATACGGACAACGGCGTCCCGTGCCTCGAACTGCAGGAGCCTACGGGACACCGCCCATTGGCGGTGTACGGCGGTGATCCTGGATTTTTTCCTTGTAGCGAGTCAGCTGTTTTTCGAGTTTATCCATGATCAGATCCACCGCGGCTCGCACATCGCCAGCCGACTCACGGGCGACGAAATCGTGTTTGTGTTCCGCGGAAACGAGAAATTCCACCTGCTTGATGTCTCCCTTGAGGTCCACCGTGACCTCGATGGCGGTCAACCGGTCGAAATGGTGGATTAGCCGTTCCGCTTTCTCACGAATGAATTGTTGCAGTTCTGGTGATAGTTGCCCGTGTCGTGCTGAGATTTTGATAAGCACGCGCCAACTCCTGAGCCATTCAGCCAGCTTACGCCAGCCGCCTTCCAGGTGTTTGCCTGCACTCTGGTTCGTCAGGCACACTAATCATAGAAGCAGTTCAAAAGCGGGTCAATCGAGCTTGGCATTCACCCTGGCCCAGGGGCGAAAATCACGCGGAAAACAATCGTCGTTACAGTGGCCACTGACCAGTGACCAGTGGTCGGTGGCCGGTGGTCAGTGGCCGGAGGTCAGTGGCTGGTGTTCAGTGCTCGGTGATCAGTAGTCGGTGGCCAGGGAACTAGACGGCGTGACTTGCCGGTACGGGCTGGCGTTTGTTTGTGTTCGCATCACGCTCGCCTGTTCCGCTGACCACCGACCACTGACCACCGGCCACATTTATGGCCTGTCATGCTGGCCTGTTTCGGTCTGGTAAGCCCCAATGCACCCGGCGTTGGACATTGGTAGGCTGTCTGTCGACTGGTCATGTTGAGGGGAAGCCGGTCGGGCTCGTGGTCAGTTTTGGTAAAAGGCTGGCGACTTCTTAGCCGATACATTCGATACCAGCTGCAAAGTTTAACATGCTTTGTGGCTGGGGCGGAGAATCAGTCATGCCGCTGACTAGCCTACTTTTATCCTGTCTGGTAACACTGGCGCCCAGCGATGCCGGGCCTCCGCGGGGTCCGGTTTTCATCAACGAACGCGCCGTGCCCATACCGGTCAATTGTGAACGTCCCGAACTTGTGCAAAAGGTCGATCTGTATGTTTCCGCCGACCAGGGAAAACAGTGGCACCTTTATGCCGCCATTCAGCCGACCCAGAAGGAGATTTCGTTTGTGGCGCCAACCGACGGGGAATACTGGTTCGACCTGGTTACCACCTTCAAGGACGGTCGCAGTGAACCGCGAGCGCCTGGCCTGCAACCCCCGCTTCTGGTCCTCATCGTGGACACTAAACCGCCGCGAATTACCTTGCGGCCACAGGACAGTTCTGACGGACAAGCGTCGGTAGCGTGGGAAATTGAGGATGATCATCTCGATCTGCGGAGCTTGAAGCTGGAATACCGGGATGCGACCACCGGCAGCTGGGTCAGCCTACCTGTTATTCCTCCTTCCGCAAAAGGCGAGAAACGCTGGCCCGTTCATGGGACCGGTTCCGTGCTGGTTCGTTTAAGTGTTTCGGACCTGGCAGAGAATCAGGCACAAGCTCAGGTGGAAATACCACTGGGAAAGGGAAGTGGCCAGTTTGCGGTGGCCGGTGGTCAACCTGGTGGGCAGTTACCGGTGGGTGGTCAGGGCACGGTGGCGGCAAGTGCTGCCCCAACCCCTGCGATGGGCCTTCAGGCTCCCACCTGGCCGTCCAGTCATGGCCAGAACCTGCCTGCCGCGGGTTCAACTGCCGGGGCGAACACAGGGGCGCGAACTTTCAGCCCGGCGGAAAATCCCCCTTCTGTGGTTCCACCGCCGCCGCCACCACCTGGCTCGGCCACCACCGCGACGAACGCCGCCAATCCAGGCACACCCGCGTTTTCGCCAGCGTCTTCCGCCCAACATGCCAGCAGCCAAAGCTATGGGCCGCAGAGCTTTAGTTCGACACTTCCTGCTTCGGCAGGAACCGTTGCACCTGCCCAAGCATCGGCTTTGCCGCCTCCGCCAGCGCCTCTGCCGACGGAAACCGCTGCTCCGCGAGTCATTGCTCGCTCAGACAGTAGCGGTCTGCCCACACAACTGGCCAGCTGGAACCAGCACAGCCCAGGCGGGACTAACACGAATTTCCGTAGCCGATTCAACCTGCCGACACCGCGTTATCTGAACAGTACCCGGGCCAGTCTGCAGTACGAGATTTCCCGCGTTGGCCCATCCGGTATCGGCAGTGTCGAGGTCTGGATGACCCGCGACGATGGCCGGACCTGGTTCAAAGCTGCAGAGGATCCGGACTTGCAGCCTCCGGTGCAGGTGGAGTTTCCCGGCGAAGGAGTGTATGGCCTGACACTGGTGGTTCGCAGTCGCGCTGGTCTGGGACGTCAGCCGCCACAGCCTGGCGAACCGCCGGACTTGCGCGTCGAGGTGGATCTCACGCCGCCTTACGCAGAACTGTACAACGTCGAAGCCGACCCGCAGCGCCGCGATTGCCTCATTTTGCTTTGGAGCGCCACCGACAAGAATCTCGCGGCTAATCCTATCACGTTGAAATGGGCGGAGCGCGAATCGGGGCCCTGGCAGGTAATCGCCGCCGATCTGCCCAATACGGGCCGTTACGTTTGGAAAATGCCCGAGCATTTGCCGTACATGGTTTACTTACGGCTGGAGGCACGCGACCTGGCTGGAAATCTCGCCGTCGCGCAAACACCGAAACCCATTCTCGTCGATCTCCAGGAGCCGGAAGTGAAACTCCTCGACATCACCCCGCCACTGGACGCTAACCGATAGAGCCAGACGATTACAGGCTCGTCTGCGGTCAGCAAAAGTCGTTTGGCCAGACATAGCCAAATCCCCCAGGCCGGTTATAGCCACTCAGGGGCGGTCAGCACAAATCGTGTGGCCCTTCGCTGACTGCTCCGTGTGCGGCGTGTCAGCGTATGACCTGCACAGTTGTGTTGTTTCAGCTAGGTAAGAATTGCGTGCAAATTCTCATCGCCAGCAAGTATGACCTGCACAGTCGTGTTGTCGTCAGCACAAGGAGCGTACTCCATCGCTGACCGGCCGGGCTGGAATTGGCTGGTCACTGAAACTTCCGTCGGCCCCGCACAATTACCGGAAAACAGTCCTTTACCACTGCCACTGATCACCGCCCACTGGCCACTGGTCACCGGTCACCAGTCACTCCCGCCCCGCCCACCGCCGCTGGTCACCGACTACTCACTGCCGATCGTGCGTCACCGACCACCGCCCACTTAATCGCCTGCCACTACCCGCCGGCTGCTGATCAGCGACTACTGGTCACCGGCCACCGATCACTGGCCACTGGTCACGGGTCACCAGTCACTCCCGCCCCGCCCACCCGTCGCTGGTCACCGACTAATCACTGCCGATCGTGAGTCACCGACCACTTAATCACCTGCTGCTAACCGCCGACCACTGATCACCGCCCAATGGCCGCTGGTCACTGGCCATCGGCCACCACTGACTGGCCACTCATTGGCAACTCCCACCGGCCACTGGTCACCGGTCACCGGCCACCGATCACTGGCCACTAATCACCGGCCACTGGTCACTGGCCACTGATCGCCGGCCACCGGCCACGTTGTGCAGCATGGTGCGAGGTAAACGACCTTCATCCCGGCTCAATCGGCCAGATGCCGCCGAAACAAACGATGCAGGTATTCGCGCAGGATCGGTACCTGAACTTCGGTAATCAGTTCCACGTTGGGGGCGGCTCGATGCGGTGTCAAATCCACAACCAGCATGCCGCGTGTAAGTTCGCCGCGAGTCTCCACATCCACCGTCATGGGATGCGTGCGCAGTGCGTGCGGGCAAGTCAACGCACATACCCCAAGCACGTCTTTCAGGTGGAACCCTTCGATGCCGTAGAGCCGAGCCGTTGCACCGATGCCGTAATGGAGAATCCTGCGCAAAAAATAGCAGGCTCGCGACTCGCGATCCGTCAGGGAAGCAATTTCGGCCGGCGACAGCAGCAACTGGCGGGTTACATCCAGGGGAGCAAGAACAATCGGGGCACCGCAACGCAGCACTTGCCGTGCTGCCTCGGGGTCGCAGTAGAAATGAAACTCAGCGACCGCAGAAGCGTTGCCAGGTTCCCGCCAGGTCCCGCCCACAATCACGAATTGTCGCACTCGTCGTGCCAGGGTTGGGTCGCGATCCAGGGCCCGGGCGATCACGGTCAGCGGACCCAAACACACTACCGTAACCTCATTCGGATACTCGCTGGTTAACTCCAGCAGGAGCCGATCCGAAGGAAATAATCGGTGTCTGCCGACGTGCGGCCAGGAGATACCGCCTAACCCACCGGGGCCATGCAATCGCGTACCGTCGCTGTCATAACGAACCGGCGGGGCTTCGCCAAGACGGGGCCAGCGCGGCGGATCCAGGTAGTCCATGATGATATGGACATTCCGCGTCGCCTCTTCGGCAGACACGTTGCCTGCCGTGGCCGCGATTCCCAGCACCTCCACTTCCGGGTCGAACAGCGCCACCGCAATGGCGACCGCGGTATCAATTCCAGGATCAGCAACCAGCACGACCTTCCGAGGCATACCGTTATCTTAGTGGTGCAGTCGGTGGGTGGCGGGAATCCGCATGGCGCGAGTGGCCGGTGGTCGGTGAACGGTGCCCAGAGCGCCGTCGCTGATTTTGCTTGCCTTTGGTCGGGCCAGCAGCCAAAATAAAGCCAGCCTCTTGCTGCACCGAACGGACAAATGGCAAGCAAAGGAAGACGCTGATGCTGGCGCGGTTAAAGACGTTTACCCTGGTGGGCATTGATGCTGTCTGCGTAGAAGTCGAGGTGGATGTTGCTCCCGGGTTGCCAAAAACTGTCCTGGTGGGTTTACCGGAAGCAGCGGTCAAGGAAAGCACCCACCGTATCGAACGTGCGTTAGCCAATCTGGGCTACCATCCACCCCAGGGCCGTGTCGTCATCAATCTCGCTCCCGCCGATCTTCGCAAAGACGCCGCCAGTTTCGATCTCCCCATCGCCCTGGGCATGTTGATCGGGTCGGGGCAGGTGCATGTGGATGCGCGGGGAGAGAACTGGGCAGTGGTGGGCGAGTTAGCGCTGGACGGTTCGACGCGACCGGTCAAGGGTGCGCTTTCTATGGCCATGACCGCGGCTCGACGGGGTATCCACCATTTCCTGGTACCTTCCGCCAACGCCAAAGAGGCAGCGGTAGTCCAGGAAGTGACTGTTTTTCCCGTCGGCACTCTCACTGAAGCCGTGGGTTGGCTCACCGGCCAGCTGGAGTTAGAACCTGTGCCGGCGGACGTGGATGGCGTTTTTGCCAAACTCAACGTGTACGATGTGGATTTTGCTGATGTGCGGGGACAGGAGTTCGCCAAACGTGCCCTGGTGATCGCTGCGGCGGGCGGACATAACGTGCTGATGAGTGGCCCGCCGGGTTCCGGCAAGACGATGCTGGCGCGACGGTTACCGACCATTTTGCCACCGCTAACGCCCGAAGAGAGCCTGGAAACGACGCGGATTTACAGCGCCATGGGTTTGCTGCCGGCGGACCAACCTCTGCTCACGGTGCGGCCGTTCCGCGCTCCTCATCACACCGTCAGCGATGCCGGTCTGGTCGGGGGTGGTACGACTCCAACGCCCGGGGAAATATCGCTGGCGCATCACGGCGTGCTGTTTCTGGACGAATTGCCGGAATTCGACCGCCGGACTTTGGAAGTATTGCGTCAACCGCTGGAGGAAGGGCGAGTGACCATCTCGCGGGCGCTGGCTTCCACAACTTTCCCGGCCAGTTTCATTCTGGTGGCCGCCATGAACCCGTGTCCGTGCGGCTATTTTGGCGATGCTCGCCGACGGTGTTTGTGTACGCCGACCGCAATCGAACGCTACGTTTCGAAAATCAGCGGGCCGCTTCTCGACCGTATTGACCTGCATGTCGAGGTCCCGGCAGTACCGTGGCAGGAACTGAGTGCGCCACGGGACGGCATGACCAGTGCACAAATGCGCGAGTTAGTTCTCCGGGCCCGCCAGCGGCAGCAAAAACGCTTCGGCAATCCCCAGCTGCTGAACGGACGGATGTCCAGCCGACAGTTGCGTCAGTTTTGCCGGCTTGACTCGCAGTCGCAAAACATCCTCCGTGGAGCCGTCGAACAATTAGGCCTGTCGGCTCGGGCTCACGATCGCGTCCTGCGGGTCGCCCGGACGATCGCCGACTTAGAAGACCAGGAGGAAATTCGCCCAGAACACGTTATCGAGGCTCTCAATTATCGCATTCTCGACCGCAAGCTCTGGCTTCGCTATTAGTACACTGCCCTCTTCGAGCAACTGACCACTGGCCACTAACCACTGGCCACCATAATCTGCGACGAAATCTCTTGTCCAGGTTCGAACTTCGAGTAACTGACCACTGGCCACTGACCACTGGCCACCGATTGCCGATCACCGGCCACTGCTCAAAGCTACCGCACGGAGCATAGCTCATGAAATTCGCCGCTATTATCGAATACACGACCGACCGCGACAAAATTCAAGCCGTGCGTCCCGTGCATCGGCAGTATCTAGCCCAGCTCAAGGCCCAGGGCAAACTGGTTGCTTCGGGACCATTCACGGATGATAGCGGTGCCTTGATTATCTACGAGGCGGAAAATCGCCAGGAAGCTGAACAACTCGTCCAGAACGATCCTTTTTGCCGCGAAGGGATATTTCGCAGCTGGCAATTGCGACCCTGGAACCCGGTGCTGGCCAATCGTGCCCTGTTGCCCGAGTAACCATGAGCATGGGGGACTTTTCGGTGGACCGATGGAACACTTTCGTTCAGCAAGTCGGCGAAGCACTGCGGGTAAGGCGGTTAGGCCCACTGGTCTTCGCCCGTTGCCACTGGGAGAGTGATACACCACTGGAAAAGCTCCCGCCCAAACTGGCCCGACTGGTGGAGACTCTGGCCCAGTGGATGCAACAACCGCCGGAGCGGTTCTATCTCACCCGCAAGGCCGAGCTGGCCAGTGTGACGCTGGTCGTGGAATTCCGACCATCGGCAACGGCCATCGTTTCCCACGCCCGCGGCTTTGCCGACTTGCATGCGCCGACCTCGGCAGGAGTGAGTGATACCGAAGCGGCGAAACCCAAAGCCTTCCCAGGCATCCGCCCGCTGGGGCTGGACCTTTTCCTGCTGGGCACCCAGGGGGCGATCTACCTCGATGGCACCCAGGATGACCGGCCAGGCGATCCGCTTGTCGTTCCCGATCTCCCCGCGGATCATCCCATCCATAAGCAACTCGCACAAGTTTGGCCATGACCGGACCGATTTGCTGTCGGTGAGCGCAGAAGTGGACGATACTTACGCACGGTTTGGGCGGCTCCAAAGTTGGTTCCTGAATCGCCGTTCCGGAAAGTGAGCCCACCCCAATCAGCTCCTGGCAAGTGGTCTGCGTCCTGGCTGTAAGGCACGATTGGCGCTGCATCCTGTTGCCCGCTTACCACTGGCAAAATGGCTCGATAGACTAACCAGGATGCTAAAATACCTTGCCGTTGCTGCAATCGGTAGGCGGCCGATGGCCGGCACAGATGGCTGGTGGCTGGCGGTCACTGGTCGGTCATTAGCTGGCTGAGACCCTGAGATTGGGCAAAGAGGACTGATTGGCATGGGCGCGCAAAAAGTGGCAGTGGCGGGTTCACGTTATTTGCGAGGAACACGGGTTCCCACCCTGGTGTTCCGTAGCAGTGCCGAAGCATCTCGGCACGTGGCGCTGTTGATTGAAGCACTCATCCGCACCAACAACTCGGCGGGTCGGCCCACCGTGCTGGGTCTGCCTACCGGTTCCACGCCCGTTGGCATGTACCGCGAGCTTATCCGTATGCACCGGGAAGAAGGGTTGGATTTCAGCCGGGTAATTACGTTCAACCTGGACGAATATTATCCCATGTCGCCGCAGGACCGGCATTCGTACCACGCCTGGATGTGGGAAAACTTCTTCAAGCACGTCAATATTCGCCCTGAGAACATCCACATTCCCGATGGCACTGTGCCGCTCGACCGCATGGAGGAGTACTGTGCTGAATACGAACAGGCCATTCGCCGGGTCGGTGGGATTGACCTGATGGTGCTGGGAATCGGCCGAACCGGACACATTGGTTTCAACGAGCCTGGTTCCCTACCGACCAGCCGAACCCGGCTCGTTACCCTCGACCCGGTAACTCGCCGCGACGCAGCCAGCGGTTTCTTCGGTGAGGAAAATGTGCCTCACCAGGCCATCACCATGGGCATCGGGACTATCCTGGAAGCCAGAAAAATCGTGTTGTTAGCGTTCGGCGAACACAAGGCTGCGGTCGTGCGGAAGGCAGTTGAAGAGGAGCCCTCGGACGCTATTGCTGCCAGTTTCCTCCAAAGGCATCTGGACGCCACGTTTATCCTGGATGAAGCGGCAGCGGCAGAACTGACGGCGGTGCGTCAACCCTGGCTGTTTGGCCCGGTGAACTGGACACCGCAACTCATCCGCCGCGCCGTGCTGCACCTGAGCCTGACCAGTAACAAACCCTTACTGCTGCTGACCGAAGACGACTTCCGCGAACACCACCTGTACGAACTGCTGCGCGAATTTGGCCCAGCGCAACGGTTGAATCAGCGGGTGTTCGACGAGATGCTGGCTACCATCGAGGATAATCCAGGTGGGCCGACGCCAAAGACCGTCGTCGTCTTCAGTCCCCATCCGGACGACGATGTCATCAGCATGGGCGGTACGCTGATCCATCTGGTTGAGCACGGGCACACCGTGCATATTGCCTACATGACCAGCGGCAATATCGCCGTGTTCGACCACGACGCGCTGCGTTTCACCGATTTCGTGGCCGCCTTTAACAAATACTTCGGAATTGCTCCCGACCGCACCGAAGAGGTTTCCCAGCATATCCGCGATTTACTGGAAAACAAAAAGGGGGGCCAACCCGACGAGCCGGAGGTGTTGAAAATCAAGGCCCTGATTCGTGAAACCGAAGCCCGTGCGGCGGCGCGTAGTGTCGGCATACCGTCGCAGCAGTTGCATTTCCTCGACATGCCTTTCTACCGTACAGGAACCATCGAGAAGAAAGCGATTTCCGAAGAGGACATTGCTGAAGTGATGGAACTGCTGGAACGGATTCGGCCGGAGCAGATCTACATGGCCGGCGATCTTTCCGATCCTCACGGCACGCATCGCCTGTGTGCTGAGGCGATTTTCCAGGCAGTGCGGCGATTGCGGGATCGCGGCTTGCAGTTCGAGGTATGGATGTACCGCGGAGCCTGGCAGGAATGGGAAGTTCACGAGATTGACCGCGCCGTTCCTCTCAGTCCGGAGGAAATGGAGCGCAAGAAGCTGGCCATCTTCAAGCATCAGTCGCAGAAAGATCGCCCTATGTTTCCAGGCAGCGATTTGCGAGAATTCTGGCAACGTGCCGAGGACCGTAACCGCCACACCGCCCAGCTCTACGACCGGCTTGGTTTGCCGCAATTCTACGCTCTGGAAGCTTTTCGACTCTGGCGCGACCAGGACTACTGATAAGGCATTGAAAAGAAGGGGCGTCAACTCCGCGTGTTTTTTCGTTATCGGGTGCAATCAGTCCGTCGAACAGACAATCATTCGAGAGCGGGGGAAGTCGGTCTCCCGTGTTCAGCTGTTGTCCAAACGAGAATCGCTCTATCGGGCGAAAATCGTTCAAGAGCGGGGGCGTCAGACTTCCGTGGCACGCGGTTCTGGCTGCGACCAAAAACGATGAACCTGGTCGGGCCAGAATCTCCCCAGGCACCCTGGATGGGTCGTTCGGAAGCTGGTTGTTGTTCCAGGAATCCTCTTGCCCGTTCGCGTTCGGCAGAATGGCGCTCCCCGATTCTTGCTGGGCAAGTAAAAAGGCCATACAGTAAGTTAAACGAAACGTCATCGCTCAAGAGCGGGGACTAAGCCCTCGTGGCAATCAAATAGAGTGGTAGAAGGCAGATACACTACCAAGACGGCGGCAAAGACATGACGTATTGCCCCGAAGCAACAAAGCGGTGCTTCAGGGCGGGGTCGAATGATTGCCGGGCCAAACAAGCAGCGGCGGATCGGCAAGTGATTTGCCGCTGGTCGTTCGCCGTGCAGACTCGCAAGCTCTGCTCCGGTAACGCCATGCCTCATCCAGCTTGGCTACTCGGCGATATGGGTCGGCTTGAAAACCTCGAACTTCGTTCCCGACCTGGCTTGCAAGGTACATCAATTTTTCGCGGTCGGGTCTTTACAATCTGGCAGCTTAGGACTCCAAAGAACCTCATAATTGCGGAGTAGCCAGTCGCTTCGGGAGCGCGAGACGCAAGTCGCCGTGCTCTTGAGAACGCGGAGGCGGAAGGCGCATATCTTTTACAGGACTTGTCTGGCGTATCAAATTCATCAAACGGGGGACCTTTTATGAGCGTGGCGAACTCATCGAACGGCGAAGTCATTGTCGAAACCCGCAATCTCACCAAGGTTTACCTCGACTTCTGGGGCCGACGAAAAAAGGAAGCGCTGCGGGCTCTCAACTTGCAAATCTATCGCGGCGAGGTATTTGGCTTGCTCGGCCCGAACGGTTCCGGCAAGACGACAACCATTAAATTGCTGCTCGGCTTACTGTTTCCCACAGAAGGTGAAGCGCTGGTCTTCGGCAGGCCGGGTACGGATGTCGCCAAGAACGAACGCATCGGCTACCTTCCCGAAGAATCGTACCTGTATCGTTTTCTGACAGCGGAGGAAACGCTGGATTTTTACGGGCGACTGTTCAATCTCAGCCCTGAGGTTCGGAAAAAACGAGCCGAAGAGTTGATCGAAAAAGTCGGACTCAGTCGGGACAAGAAACGTACCCTCCGCGAGTATTCCAAGGGTATGCGGCAGCGTATCGGCCTGGCCCAAGCGCTCATCAATGATCCGGAATTAGTTATCCTGGACGAGCCAACGTCGGGGCTCGACCCGATTGGTACCCGCTGGATGAAAGACCTGATTCTGGAACTCAAGGCGCAGGGCAAAACGGTGATCATGTGCAGTCACCGTTTGGAAGATGTGCAGGACGTTTGCGACCGCATCGCCATCCTTTATGAGGGGGAGTTGAAAGAGCTGGGGCGGGTAGATGAGTTGCTGGAGATTGCCGAATTGGTTGAACTGCGGGCACGCGGTGTTCGCCTGACCGAAGAGCTGAAACGCGACCTGGCCGAAGTCATCCGCCGCCACGGAGGCGAAGTTGAGAGCGTGCAACATCCCACCACCACTCTCGAGGACCTGTTCCTGCGGATCGTCAAAGAGAGCCAGCTGCATCCGGGCCGGCGGTATCTGCCTCGACAGGAACGCCCGACTCCCGCAGCCGTACCCGCTGGTGCTACTCCCGGCGGCAATTCGTCAAATTCCTGAGCATTCAGTTGGTAAGGAGAAGCGCCATGCTGGGCGTTCTGGTCATCGAAACTCCCTACGCTTCGCTTGACCGACTCGGCTCCGCCTGGGCTGGCTGGCTCAATAGTGCAGGGGTGTGCGCTCTGCTGTTCCTGCTGGCGGGCGAAATTCTGCGCTGGACATTTGGTCGGGGAAGTCTCGTCATTCATGGGCTGGCTGGGAACTTGAGCCAGCTCACCATGCAAGAAGTTTGGAAACGGCGAACGCTGTGGTTGTGGTTGAGCCTGATTGCAGTGGGTTTACTGACCGCGGCCATCGCTTTGCTCCTGGCTCGCCGCAGTCCCGACACGTATTCCCCGTGGCGAACCATAGCCGTTCGCGCCTGGCAGGTCAGTGCCATAGCGGCTATCCTGGCCTTTGCCTGGGAGTTTATCCTGGAGTTACTGGTTTGTCGCTGGCGGCGTATCTGGGCGGTGGCCCGTCTGGTTATCCTCGAATCCATCCGCCAAAAAGCACTCTGGGGCTTTGCTGTGTTGTTGCTCCTGGTTCTGGTGGGAAGCTGGTTCATCCAGGTGGAACAGCGCGATCAATGGCGGACCTACGTGGACATTTTTTATCGAACGTTGATGCTGCTGATGGTGATTACGGCTTCGGTGCTGGCCTGTTTCGGGATTCCCAATGATCTGCGTCGGCAAACGATCCATTTGCAGGTAACTAAACCCATTCGGCGGCTGGAAATCCTGCTGGGACGCATCATCGGCCTGATCGTGCTGATGACCGCGATGCTGTTCATCATTGGTAATCTTGGATTTTTGTATGTGTTGCGCGAAGTTTCTCCTGAGGCGCGAGCTTCCACGATGTGGTCGAGGCTATACCAGCTTGGAGAGCTCCATTTCGAGGAGCTCGACAACGAAGGCAACTGGCAGCGTAAGAGCACCGGTACGGATGTCGGAGAGGAATTCACTTACCGCTCGCACATTCGGGGTGGGGCACCCCAGGAGGCAGTGTGGACTTTTAGGCAGCTGCCGCCGCATTTGTTTGACAAGAACTGGCAGCAGCGCAATCGTCGGCTGGTTGCCGAATTCATGTTCGACATCTACCGCATGACTCGCGATTATGAACGCGGCGGAGCCGGAGGAGTGGCGGTGCTCATCCGCTTCATCAACACCCGGTTGTGGGATGCCGCCCTCGAAGCTCAATATCGCCAGGAAGCCCAGGAGTTGCGGTATCGGCAGGATTGGGAGGAGGTGCTGGCGAAGAAATACGGTTTTTACGAGGTCCCGCTCCATATCGCCGACCTGCGCACTTATAGCGTGGATTTTCCGGTGGCCATTATCGAGCGACTGCAAGAAGGGGGAGGCTTGTTGCAGGTTCGTGTCTCCTGCCGCAGTTTCGGACAGTATCTGGGCATGGGGCCGAACGACCTGTATCTGGTGGTTGGCGAAAGCAGCCTGTACCTGAACTTCATGAAAGGGCTGGTAGGCATCTGGGCGATGACGGTGATGGTGATTGTGCTGGGAAGCTGCTTCAGCACTTACACCGGAGCCCTGGCCAGCCTGTTGCTCTGCTGGTCGCTCATGTTTCTGGGCATCCCACCGGTGCAGCAGTTTTTAGGCCAGCTTGGTCCAAGCACCATCCATCGCATGGACGTCAACCCCGGTGGTGGCCCCTTAGAAGCGCTCTACCGTCTGGCACGCGGTATGACCATGTCCGCACCTTTGCCCGACCACTGGGGCATTGAATTGATGCGGCAGATAGATACGGGATACGGCTACTTGTTTAATGCAGTGGCGAATATCGTTCCTGACCTGTACCAGTATGACCGGACCTTGCATGTGAGCGAAGGATTCAACATCCCGGGTGGCGAACTGGTAATGAGCCTGATCCTTCTGGGCGGCTACGTGCTGCCATATCTTCTGGCGGGTTATTATCTGCTCAATGCCCGCGAGATTGCTGCATAGGCCTGATACTTCCGACTGGTTGGAGCAAAGGAGCCGGCCATGATTCAGGAGACTTTTACCAGCACACGCTGGCGGAAGCTGATTTACACTGCGCTGATCCTGGTGCTGTTTGTCGCCATGCTGGTGCATCGTCGCGAGGTGGTCGAAAAGAAGGCGGAGCAGCACAGTTTGACGGAAACGAATCTGGCGCAGGTGGATTTAGGCGGCTCAGCAGCGCGGTTCATTTTGACGAGCTTCCGCGGGCCACTGGTTTGCTTGCTCTGGTGGGAATCGCGGGCCTTATTCACGCGCAAAGAATGGGGCCGCCTGGAACTGATCTTGCGCGCCATCACTAAACTGCAACCACATTTCCGAGGCCCGTGGGAATTTATGGGCTGGGACCTGGCTTACAACGTCGCCGTGGAGTTTGACGCTGCCGAAGACAAGTATCTGTATGTCGCCAAAGGTGTCAACTGGTTGGCAGAAGGTGAGCGCACTTTGCGGCGGCTGGCCTATGATCCGCAGACGCAATCTCGCAAAGAGGTCGGCAATCCCGATGTGCGGTGGTATATCGGCAACGTGATCCACCACAAGATCATTTACAGCGACGAAGCTGCCATTTTCCGTTGCTTTTTCCACCTGGGTTGCATTCCTCCGGAATTGTGGGATCCCGATGTGCTGCAACAAAACCCGGACCGCCTGCGGGAATTCAAGCGCACCTATCCGGTCTTCACAGAGTATTTGCGGCGATTCCGGCACATTGCGGAAGGTGCCGAGGCTCCCATGGATGATGCGATTGTGCAATTCTGCCGGCAATACCGGGGCGTCGTCGGGCGGTATCGCTTACTGACAGGGGGACAGGCCTCGCGTCTGAAACAGCCGGACGAGATGCCTTTCCCGATCTGGCCTCGCGAAGTAGATTTGCCACCTCGGTATCACCCCGACACTCACCTGGAAAAAGAACAGGAGCCGCACGAAATCCTTTACCACTGGAGCGTCTTTGCCCAGGAACCGTTGCCGCCATTCGACCCGGAAAACCCGTTCCAGAGCGAAACCAGTCGGCTCTATCAGAATACCAAGAAAAGCCCATACTTCTTCCGTGCTCATCCAGCCCGAGCGAAAGGCATGAAGGCTCGGCATCTGGGCAAAGATGGTTGGCCAGAAGAGGCCCAGCAAGCCTGGGCGGAATCTTACGAAGAATGGGTGCGGTTCGGGCGACTGGTGGGGCTTCTGCGTCCCCCGGAGGAAATGCAACTGCTCCAGCAACAGGCGCAGGAGCTGACCCGGCGTTATCCAGCTTTTCTTCAGACTGGCCAGCTACCGCCTGAAGCCACGCGTGATCCTGATGCCTTGCGATGGTACCGTGCCTGGCGGACGCTGGAACAGATGAACAGCAACCGTGGGCCGTTCGATACGTGGATGGTGTTATCAGTCAATGGCCAAACCGAAAAATCCAAAGAAGCCCGACGCCTTGCCTTTGTGGCCGATCGCAAGCTGGCCGGACACACCCTGCAGGCTATCGAAACTTATCAGCAGAGCTTCGATTTGTGGCGGGATTTGCTGACGCGACCGTTTCATCCGGCCCGCGACGGGACAGTGCTGCTCGGTTTGCACCCGGAGGCTGGCCAGTTCCCCATCTGGGCAGTGCTCTGGCAGAAACTTCTTGGCAGCGCTTATCGGCAGGTGTTTTACACCGATCACCACGGAGCCTTCCTGCTCAGTCTGGGTAGCGCTGCTGGTGCACCGTGGACGGCGGGCTGGCCGGTTGGTTTGATGCTGCAGGATGTTGGTCCGCTGATGCGCACTCCTTACGGCCGCAATGATCAGGTTCAGCGGGAGATTGTGGACATGGAAATCAATTACATGCGTTTGTGGGCTGAGAGAGAAGCGCCACACTGGTTGCCGGTCGGTTCGGGCTTGCATTTGCTGACGCACTGGGGGCTGGGAACCGCTACCCCGGCTACGAATCTGGTTGCCACCCTGTTGCCGCGACCCGGCCAGCTTTCGCTCGAAAACTGGGAATATTTACTCGAACGTATGCCAGGCCCGCTGGACGATGTTCTGCCCAAAGGTGCCCGTGAATCGGCAGAATCGACCCTCTTCCGCAGTGGTATAGGTGCCCAGCGCCGCTTGATTTCTCCGGAAGAGGTGCAGGAGTTGCCCCCGCTTCTGGAAAAAATGAAAAAGCCGACTCCCGATACGCTGGGCAAGCCGTGACGGGCAAGTTTGTGGTACTGCCCGGCTTGGCTTTTCTGTATTAGCGGCTCGCCGTAACATCACCGCGTCTGCCGGAAAATGCCCTGCCCACGCTGTTACGGCTTGCTTTGACGAAGGGAAGCGAGGCTGCTATGTTTCATCATCGGTACGCTAACCAACTGAACTGGGGCGAGCCTACTGCTCGCCCCGACTGCTGACGCATACTGTTTTCCACATCCGTTCGGACTGCGTCAACTTTTCCGCCGCGCTAACCCATCAGCGTATCAATGTCCGGCTGGTCCAGGCATGGGACAAGTGGCCGGCGTAGTCGGTACTGCCCATTGCATCGTCGGGCTGACGAAGACCGGGGCGTATTGAGGCCGACCACAGTATCCGTAAGGTCCACACATGCCTGCCCCACCGCCGTTGATCTGATAACCGTGGAACTTGTAATAGGTTACCCAGTCAATATGCGCCAGCCGTCCGTAGTAATGCTCCAGGGCATCATAGTAGTCGTGCCAGAACTTGAGCCAGCGCTCTTCCTCGGTGGTGCAATGGCTGCGATTGAAGCGAGTCCAGAATGCCCAGCGAGGCTGATAGCCGCCATAGTTGAGGGTGCCCCAATCGGCGTGGCTCACGTGTGTGCTAGCCAGAACGCCCAGCCCCACCAGCGCCCACACAACCAGCTTTCTCATGAGTTTCTCCTTTCCCCGACTGGCTTGCGGCGAGTCCCACCCAGGCTTATGGGTCGCTCGGTATCGGCCTGAGTTGCTCGCTCCGCTTTTCGTGCTTCCCTAATCTTTCCCGCTCGCTTGTTCTACTTTCCCTGCGTGCAATACACTTATCGGCTATTTCGACCGAAAAATACGCTAAATCCGCCGCAACACCGTTCCTGCTCGAAACCCCCAGAATAAGAAGGTTCGCACAAAGCCGGAATTTCCCTTTTCCGCCTTATACGAATCCCCTATGCTCGAATTGGGCAAACTCCTCCAGCCTGCACTGGACGGTATCGGACACACTGAAGTTTGCGGCTGTGTGGTGATGCGGATGATCGAATCGCGCATGTGCAGCGTGTCGAGTACACTGAAGTTTTCGGCTGGTGCTATTGGGACTGAAGTTGATGGTTATCCAGCGCCGACTGCCGAGTTCACAGAGGCTTGCGGCTGGCGCTGATTTTCTCCGCAAAACCATCCGCTTTGGTACGACCAGCCGGTTTCTGCAACAGCGATGTCGAGCAGCAACCGGATAATGCGAGTCGATCGCTCGCCAAACTGACTTGACAACCGCGGATTGCGGTTTGGAGCCGCAGGATAATGGGAGTAGAGCGCTCGCCGAGCCAATCGGTTTGTGCAACTGCCTGGGCTGCCAAACCCGCTATTGCGTTTACGCAATCGCCGGCAACTACCATGTCTTGACGGGGCGTTTGCGTGGTTCGATAATAGTAATGGTGAATTGTACCCACCCTTTACGCCCTCCCTAACGGAGACCCGCCATGGCCCGACGAATTTCCCGCCGAACCGTCCTCAAAAGCATGGGAGCGACGATTGCCCTGCCTTTGCTCGACGCGATGTTGCCGATGTCATCGTCAGCGGCTCCGTCGCAAACCAAGCCTGTGAAACGGCTGGCCTTCTTTTACGTTCCCAACGGTATCCACATGCCCGCATGGACGCCGCAAGCTGTCGGGCGAAATTTCGATTTGCCCTATATCCTCGAGCCGCTCCGGCCATTCCAGGATGACCTGCTGGTGCTGAGCGGACTCACTCTGGACAAGGCCCGACCCAACGGCGACGGTCCCGGCGACCATGCACGAGCCATGGCATCGTTTCTGACCGGCGTGCAGGCCCGCAAAACTGCGGGGGCGGATATTCGAGCGGGTATCTCCGTCGATCAGGTCGCGGCCCGGCATTATGGTAAACAGACCCGCTTTCCATCCTTAGAGCTTGGTTGCGAACCTAGCCGCACCAGTGGCAATTGCGATTCGGGTTACAGTTGCGCTTATTCCTCGACGATCTCCTGGCGGGGCGAGTCCACGCCTTTGCCCAAGGATATCAATCCCCGCTCGGTGTTCGATCGCTTATTCGGTCGTGGCGGTGGCATCGGGGGAGTGGGCAAGCCAGAACGGCAAAAGAGCATTCTCGATTTCGTCCTTGAGGAGGCCAACGATCTGCGTCGGCAACTCGGTCGCAACGACCAGCGTAAACTCGATGAGTATTTCACCGCCGTGCGGGAAATCGAACAGCGCATCGCTCGGGCAGAAAAGGAGAATGAGCAGAACGTCGTTGGCTTCAATCGGCCCAACGGCATTCCTCCCGAATATGCCGAGCACATCCGGTTACTGTGCGACCTACTGGTGCTGGCATTCCAAACCGACCAGACACGCATCGCCACCATGGTTTTTGCCAATGAGGGAAGCAACCGCAGTTACCGGTTCATTAACATCCCCGACGGACACCATGATCTGTCGCACCACGGCCGCGACCCGGTTAAACTCGATAAGATTCGCGCCATCAACCGCTTCCACATGGAGCAGTTCGCTCGCTTCATCGGGAAACTGAAAGCGATTCCCGAAGGCGATGGCACACTGCTGGACAACTGCATGATCGTTTACGGCAGTGGTATCGGCGACGGTAACCGTCACAATCACGACGACCTTCCTATTTTGCTGGTGGGTAAAGGCGGCGGTGCAATTAAGACCGGCCGGCATTTACGTTATCCGAAGGAAACGCCTCTCATGAACCTGTTCCTGGTTCTGCTCGACCAGCTCGATATCCATCTCGACAAATTCGGCGACAGCACTGGCCGGCTGCCGGATTTGGTCTGATACCTGGTGCGTGGGTAAACCTAACGGATTGCGCTCGCGTCGTCAGTCCGCTATCACTCTGCGCGATAAAGTTCCGTTCGGCTTGGTTTTACGCTGAGACTATATCTGGCGGTCGTCATCCGGCATAAAGCGCGAGTGCCTGTACGGAAGGTCGGTTGCTCATGTGCGTGCGTGATTTTTGCGCCGCCGGTTCAGGAACCCCGGTCTAAGTTTTCTTTTGCGCGGATGGTTAGCCACAGATCCTGCCCAGTGGTAGTATCTGCGCTCTGCATCGCAACAAGTCTAATGTTGTCCCTGGTCGGTTTTTTCGCTAAACGTGATAAAGGACGTAGCCGGTCTGAACAGAGCCATCACGGGGCATCTAAGTAAAGGAGGCCAATGATGCGGTTACGAATGCTCATCGTATGCTTGCTCATTCCCCTAAGTGAATGGGTTTGCTTAGTCCCGCACTTATACGGGCAGGAAAAGCCGAAGGTCGCCGGCAAATTGCAGGTGAAAGCTACCATCCCTGAGCGACCGGGGAAACGTCCCATTACCGTGGAGGATATCTGGCAGGTGAAACGCATTGGCCGGATATCGCTGTCTCCCGACGGACGCTGGGTGGTCGCAGAAGTTACCAGTTATGACATGGAACAAAACGAGTCGAACACCGATTTATATTTATTTAGCACTGAAGGCCACCCAGCCCGTCAACTCACCACGCATCCGGCCAGCGATACGCATCCCGTCTGGTCTCCGGATGGGCGATGGATCGCCTTTATTTCCAAACGTCAGGGCGACATCGCTCAGGTATGCCTGATTGCTCCCGATGGTGGCGAAGCACGAGTCGTTTCTAAGTTTCCATCGGACGCCGTTGGTATCAAGTGGTCCCCTGACAGCAAGATGATCTACTGCGTGGTCTGGACCTGGCCGGATACACCGGACGATGAAAGCCACAAGCGCCGGGAAAAGGAACGCAAGGAGCGCAAATCGCAGGCCGCGATCATTGACGGAGCATTATTTCGTTACTGGGACCGGTGGCTGACCGATGGTAAAGTGCCGGTACTGTTCGCACTGGATATTGCCACCGGGCAGCACCGTAATCTGTTCGCAGGACTGAACATTCATCTCATCCCCACAAGCGTCTCCGCTGACGATTTCGACATTGCTCCCGACCATTCCGAGCTTTGCTTCGTCGCCGACAGTAGCAAGGACTTTGGCCGTGAATTCAACGCCGACCTGTATATTCTATCTTTAGGTAACAAGCGCACACTAACTAACATTACCGCCGACAACCTCGGCCAGGATTTCTCACCCCGCTATAGTCCCGACGGTAAGTACCTCGCTTTTCTGCGACAGACTACCCGTTACTTCTATGCGGATCGGCAAAGGCTTATGGTTTACGACCGTTCGACCCGCCAGCATCGGGAAATCACAGCCCAATTCGCTCGCTCCTGCTCGAATCCTGTCTGGCATCCCGCATCGCGCTTTATATATTTTGAGGCGGAAGATCAGGGTTATGTTAGACTTTACCGTGTGGGACTGGAACAGGGCAATATCGAGCCTCTGACGAGCGGTTACAGCGATCGGTCGGCGGCATTATCACGGGACGGGAATCGTTTGGTGTTTTTGCGGTCGGACTTCGGCTTGCCTCCCACCCTCATTGCCATGAACCTGGAAACGCACACCCTTCGGCAATTAGACACTCTAAATCGGGAACTCGTAACTAGCTGGAATCTGGGCAAGGTTGAAGACGTGTGGTTCCCAGGTGCTGATGATAAGCCCGTGCAGATGTGGGTGGTCTATCCTCCCGAATTCGATAGGACTAAACGCTGGCCTCTATTGCAGATCGTCCACGGTGGGCCACATAATGCGATCACCAATGAATTTCATTTTCGCTGGAACTTGCACCTGTTTGCTTCTCGCGGTTATGTAGTCGCCTGTGTTAACTTCCACGGTTCCAGCGGGTTTGGTCAGGATTTCACCGACTCCATTACCGGGGATTTAGCAAATAAGCCTTTTACCGACATTATGAAAGCCACCGACTATTTAGTGCAACAACCCTATATAGATAAAGAGCGATTAGCAGCGGCAGGAGCCAGTTATGGTGGCTATATGATCGCCTGGATTAACGGCCACACGGACCGATTCCGATGTTTAGTTTGCCACGCCGGCGTCTATAACTGGCATAGCATGATGGCCTCTGACATCCTGAAGTTTCGCGAACGTGCCCTGGGTGCTCCTCCCTGGGAAAATATGGAGCGTGTGGATGCACAGTCGCCGCAACGGTTTTCCGCTCATTTCCGTACGCCCACACTTATTTCTCACGGCGAAAAAGATTATCGCGTTCCGGTTACGCAGGGGTTTGAGTTTTATAACACGTTGCGGCAGAAAGGAATTCCTACTCGACTAATTTACTTCCCCGATGAAAACCACTGGATTCTCAAGCCGCAAAACTCACGCCTTTGGTATGGTGAGGTTTTTGCCTGGCTGGAACGATATATCGGTCGGGGACCATCTAAGTAGCCGACACCACAATCAAGCACCCAATTAGAATGGCGAAAACCCGGTCTTAGCGTAAGGCTTCTAAGGGACGCAGGCGCGTGGCTATCCAGGAGGGTATTAGTCCGCCGAGTAATCCCATCAGCAGCGTGAACGAAAAAGCGGTCTTCAACACAAAAGGCGTTACGGTGATCTGAAAGACAACAGTTTTTCCGCCGCCCTGACCGGAGCTGATGAAACTCTTTTGTTCTATGCCGTGAAACAGGCTGCCAATGAGCATGCCGGTCAGCCCGCCGAGAAGTGCCAGCAGCATCGCTTCGATGAGAAACGAAAGCAGAATTTGCCAGCGCTGGTAACCGAGAATGCGGAGCACAGCAATATCTTTAGTTCGCTGGCTGACGGCAGCAAACATGGTGTTCATCAAGCCGAACATGCCGCCGACCGCCATAATGGCCGCAATAAAAAGTGCCGCGGCCAGAAACAGGGTGTTGGCCTCGGACATGCGCTCGTAATACTTCGGCTCCGGGATAGCACTAAGCTCTAAACCCGTACGGTCTTTCAGGGTGTCGGCAAACCATTGGGCTAGAGCGGGATCGCGAAGTCGAATAAGGATGGAAGTGAAAAACCGCTGGCCCCGTTCGACATTGTCTTTACCAAATTGCTGACCGACTACTTCTCGCTTGGCCCAGGTTTCTGAATCAAACGGTGAGCCGCGCGAATCTAATATACCGACCACTTTCCAGGTCAAGCCTTCGCGGATGTCAAAGGTGCTACCCACATCCAGGCCCAGCAAATTGGCAATACCCTCGCCCATAACGCACTCATCGCCGACCGAACTGAACCATCGTCCGCGCAACAAACGCAGGCCGTGAACCCGTGCGGCACGCTGCGGATCCATAACGCCCCGCAATTGCAAAAAGCGATAGCGCGGGCGACCGTCTCGTGGATCGGGCGGCAGTTGCTGAGTGGCGATGGCATAGATTTCCGCGCTGAACAAGGGTTCGCCGGCTTCGTCGGTAGCGACATACTCGTTCAGCCAGACACGAGCCAGGTCGGCAGTGTCGAGAATATCGCTGAACAATTCGTCGTTCGTACCCTCGCGCAGGACCAGCAAATTGTCCGGTCGGCCAGCGCGGCGAGCAAGCTCGTTGATACCTTCAACAAACGCCAGCATCACCACCAGTATGGCCACCACCAGCACGAAACCGAGAGCCGTCAAGGCAGTAACACGCCAGCGCACTATCAGATTCCGCAGGTTATAGCGAAGCGGGATCATCTATCAGGCCCCAGAATCTCGCCGATCGGTTCGTGGGAAGTTCGCATCTGCTAGTGGAGAAGCGAGGTCGCCCCAGAGCGCCAGGCCATCTTTAGCTGACACGGCTGAAAATTTCGGCCACACGCACTCGACAGCCGTTTATCGCCGGCAAGATGCTACCCACCAGTGCCGTTGCCGCACCGATCCAGGGTCCCCAGTAGTATGCGCGAAGGGGCACGAAGAAAACCGGGAAAAATCCCAAAGGCAGTCGAATTCCTTTGAAGACATAGTTGACCAGAAGATGCGGCAGAGCAACGCCGAAAAACCCGCCGCAAATTCCCAGCATCAGACCTTCGCCGAGAATCAGCACGAGAATTTGCCCCGGACTGAAGCCGAGCACTTTCAAAACAGCGATCTCTTTGGTTCGTTCGCGGACGGTGATACCGATCGCATTGGAAATAACCACCGCCATCACCACCAGAATAGTGGGAACCAGCAGATAGCGAACCCCGAACAAAATATCTTTGAGCGGTTCAAAGAAGCGATTGACGGCAGTAGCAGCGGTTTCGCATTTGATGTTGCGATTCTGGCTCTCGATGATAGCACACGCGGCCTGGGCAGTAGGCTGGTCGCGGACAGTCAACCATCCCAGGTTGATGAGGCCCGCCAGTTCGCTCCCGACGTCGGTGAGAACGCGCTCGACGTAATCGTAATCAATAAAGGCCGCTTCGTCCCAGCGGGTGTTCTCGGGCAAAACTCCAACCACGATGAAATCCATCTTGACCGGCTGACCAGTGCGGTCGCGGTGACTGAGTGAGAAAACCTGAAGGCGGTCGCCAACCCGCACCCCCAATCGAGCCAGGCGTTTCGGCCCTAACAATAATCCCGCGTTTTCCATTCCCGAAACACCGGGATTTTTCAATTTCGCACACAACTCGGGACTTATTCCTTCCAGGCCATCAATCATCGTGGGCATTTTGTCCGGCAGGGTGGCGATGGCAAAGAAAAACCGGTTCGGATCGCGTCGGCTGAGATCGGGATCGAGGCTGAAAGCCAGGAAATGCCAAAGTGTCCAGGCTTCCGGCAGAAAGCCGGGCAGTTGCATCAGTCGGGCGTAGGTCTCTCCGCCGGGCAGAACGATGCGATCGAAGTCGGCTTTCTGAAAACGACTGGGAATGCGGAAGCGCTCAGTGATAATCAGCCGAATGTTGGTGGTTTTCTCTTCCATTTGCTGATCGAGGAAAGTCAGCACAGACTGAATGAGCACATAAATGGTAACCAGCACGAGAACCGCAAGTCCGGTCAAGCTGACGCGGACAGGATTGCGCCGAAGATTCTTGAGGATGAGGAGAAAAAGTTTTGCCATCGCTGATATCCGTTTTTATCGCTCTGAGCGCCTGGCTCGCGGTCTGGATCAAGCAACATTTTAGGTATTGCCGCTCGGAG
>VAPR01000243.1_pt1 | contig 53102 bp, 53 predicted proteins | sample 3380701 | NCBI WGS metagenome assembly VAPR01 (sample SAMN11536904, study PRJNA540576) | hot springs metagenome | isolation source: hot spring wet sediment | place: Spain: Lobios | collected 2014-01
AGGAAGGCATTCGAGAAGGTATTTAATATGAGTGAGTCAGATCTAGGAATGCATTTAGTATACGATGTAGCTCATAACATAGCAAAGGTTGAGGAGCATAAGATAGATGGCTCCCTTAGGCAGGTTGTTGTGCATAGGAAGGGTGCTACAAGGGCATTCCCTGCAAATAGACCAGAACTACCAGAGAGGTATAGATCTCTAGGGCAACCAGTGCTAATACCAGGCTCTATGGGTACAGCTAGTTGGATACTCTTAGGCAATGCAAGATCCATGGAGCTTACATTTGGCTCCACTGCACATGGTGCTGGTAGAACTATGAGTAGAGCAGCAGCAAAACGCTCATACACTGCACAAGAGGTACAGAAGAGGTTGGAGGTTAGAGGTATTTACATAAAGGCTTTAACCAAGGAGGGTGTTGTAGAGGAGACACCAGAGGCTTACAAGGATGTTGATGCAGTTGCAGATGTGTCTCATAAGGTTGGTATAGCAACAAAGGTTGCAAGGTTAGTGCCCATAGGTGTAATAAAGGGATGAGCAACACTAACATGGATAAGGGTAATGAATACGATCCAGCTGAAGAGATCATAATGGTAAAGAAGATGCTTGAGATGAAGAGAAGGATGCTTGAGAAGAGAGAGAAGAGTGATAGAGAGATACTACTAGAGCATTTAACTGATAGAGGTGAAGAGGTGCTTAGAGCAGCTGAGGAGCAGTATCCTAAAGTAATGTCACTGATAATACCAAAGTTCGCTGATCTAATAAGGAGTGGTGAGGTTAAGGGCATGATAACTGGTTCAGATCTACTAGCAATACTAAGGGCTATAGGGCTTAATGTTAAGCTTGATACAAGGATAGTCATAGAGAAGGATGGCAAGTATATATCTTTAGCAGAGAGGTTCAGAGCCATGAATAAACAATAATAATAGCAGGTATCCTAACATTTTTACTTTAGTTTAGTTTTATGTTCATTGGAGTATGAGATGAGATATCTGCTTGTTATACTAATTGCTATAGCAGTAGTAGGGGCTCTAGCACTGCCTCTAGGGGATCCAAGATTCTTTTATGTTGGGTTGGCATTAGAATCTTCATATATAACTTTAGCAGTACTAACATTCAAGTATGTTAGGATACATACAATTATAGCATGTATAATACTAGCATCCTTGGTTATCATAGCAAATACACTATCAATACAGCATGTTAATATTATGATGAGCCTTAGCCCATTGTACAATGCTATAATACTCATACTAGGAGGTTATGTACTACAGTCCTTGCTTATAATAAGTAGCATACATACATATAATAGTATAAAAGTTAAGAAGTACAACATGTAATAAACATGCCCAATGATGAAAGCATAAATAATAATGATGATTATGATAGGAGTAGGTTACAGTACACCATCTCTAAACCACCAATAAACGTACTCTTTAACCCTAACCTTGTAAGCAAAAAGGGTATATGGAGTATAAATATCTCATATCTACTTGAACTATTTATAAAGATACTAGAGAGTATGAAGAAGAAGGATCTTAGGCTATGTGGTATAGCTGTCTTATCATCATCTATTATATTTAGGATAAAGGTAGAGAGTATATTCATACTTGAAAGGATAGCAGAGCAGAGCAGATATACAAGTGTTAACGATGTTAAAGAGATTAAAACAATGATTAACAACAATGTTAACATTCTAGCAATGCCTTACAGGCATGAAGCAACATATGATATTACGCTAGAGGAACTTCTTGCTATACTATCTAACATAGTACAAAGGATATACTCTAGTAGTAGAGAAGATTCAACGAGTATAGAACCTATAGACTATTATGATGATTCACACCTTATAGATCTGGAGAGTGTTATAGGGGAGTATAAGGAGAGGCTTTATACTACCTTAAATGGTAGAGATATCTTGTTCAGTGAGTTTGTATCAGGCTTAGATCCCCTTGATGTTGCAAGGTACTTTATAGCAATGCTCCATCTATGCATGGAAGGTAAGATAAGCATAGAACAGATAGGTGAGTATGATATAAAGATAGCATTATCTGATAAGAATGGAAAGATACAGATCTAATCTATTGGCAAGGTCAGATCAATTAATAATAATAGAATCAAATTGAGTTGATAGTATTATCAAGAATATATGAAAGGCTTCTTTAAATCATCTAACAGAAGAATACTCTGTATGTTAAGTAAAGAGGATTGTTACGATGAGATCTATGCTAGAATAGAGGCAGCCTTATACTCCTCTGGTAGACCTTTAACAATAGATGAGATAAAGGGCATTATAGGTACTACAAGTGATACCAGAGCATTAAAGATTGTTAGGGAATTAGCAAGGAAGATAAACTCTACATGTAAGGCATTAGAGATTGTAGAGTTACAAGGTAACAGATTTGTACTCCAAGTTAAACCAGAGTACTATCATATAGTTAAGAGGTTTGCTCCAAGACCTTTACTCTCCAAATCTGCACTAAGAACACTCTCATATATAGCGTATTTACAGCCTATTAATGCAAAGAGATTAGCAGAGATAAGAGGCTCACAGGTTTATGAGCATATAAAAGAGTTGATTGATTTAAAGTTCATAGATTATAAGGTAGAGGGTAGAACAAAGCTATACTATACTACAGACAAGTTCTATGAGTACTTTGGTATATCAGATAACAAGGATCTTGCTAAGAGAGCAAAGGAGCTGTTGATTCCCCAACAATGAGCAGTATGCTAAATACCAATAATTAGTTAAAATTAGCCTAGGGATTGAGTAAATATATATGTATATAAATTTTAAATAAAAGATCTCTGCTCTAATTAGAAAGGATTAATTAAGCATGTTAAAGAAGTAAATGGTATGATAAAGAGCGTTGAGAACCTATTAAAGAGGAAGCCTACAGGAGGTAAGAGGAAAGCATATAGATCTAGGAGGAAGTATGAGATAGATAGATATGCAATAGAGACCATAGTTGGTAGCAAGGAGGTTGTTGTTAAGAGGGTTAGGGGAGGCAATATAAAACTTGCATGTAAAAGTGTAGAGTATGCAAATGTAGCAGATAATTATTCTAAGAAAGTTATTAAAGCAAAGATATTGAAGGTAGTTAAGAACCCTGCAAACAAGGATTATAGTAGGAGGGGAGTTATAACCAAAGGAAGTATAATAGAGACTGAGGTAGGATTAGCCAAGGTAACATCCAGACCAGGGCAAGATGGTGTCGTTAATGCAGTAAAGATTGTAGAGAAGCAAACATCTTAATAAATTACGTATAAGAAGATAGTAATGATGATGATAGATGAAGGATTATGAGTACCAGATACTATGGCTTGATTACTTTAACAAGAATCTTAGCAAGAGAAGAGGAAGAAAGGTTAGCAAGAGCAGGGCTGTATTTGATCCTAGTATAGATGAACTTGCAGAAGCAGCAAAGTTAGCAGGTTATGAGATAGTTGAGAGTAACAATAATGTACGTTATCCTAGAAGGGCATATACAAGATCCTCTTACATAGTAATTAAGAAGAAGGATAGTAAATCAAGTGTATTGAAGAAGATTGGGGATATGTTAGTACAGATAAGGAGCAAGAAGAGTAATTAATTATATAACAGTATAAAAATATTGACAATAAAAGTGATAATATGGTAAGTAGGTGGAGTGTAAGTAATGAGTAATGCTAATCATGCTTATGATGAGGTTGGAGAGGTCTTGCATATATCTAAGAGTGGAAGGATGATATTAAAGAGTAAGGTAAAGAGTATAGATATAGGTACTATATTGATCGATAGCAAAGGCAAGAGGGTAGCTAAGGTAATAGAACTGATAGGACCTGTTAATGCGCCATATATAAGCGCAATACCATTGAGTGATAGGAGTAAGAAGTACATAGGTACAAAACTTTACGCAAAGAAGGGTAGGTGATTATTATGCTTAATATAGCAAGCAGTAGCAATAATAATAATGTAAGGATAGATGATAGCAGTAACAATAATATCAAACAGTATGAGTTTTTAAAGAATAATACTTGCCCTGCATGTGGCTCTATGCTAATAGAGGATCAGAGCAAAGGTGAGTACTTCTGCTCCTCTTGTGGTTACGTTGTTCTAGAACATACACCAACATTAACACTAGAGAGTATAGCCTCATCATTAGAGGAGAAGATGAAGAATACTAGATGCAGTGGGCATATGAGTTACTCTTACCATGATCTAGGAGTATCTACTGATATAGCATATGCAAATAAAGACTTCAATGGAAAGAGCATAAAGGCAAGCATGTTTGAACAGGTTACAAGCATAAGGAGATGGCACTCAAGGTTAAGGATAACATCAAGTAGAGAGAGGAGGTTATACAGTGTACTAACAAAGATCAATGAGATATGTTCAAATCTAGCATTACCAAAGATAGTTAATGAGGATGCAGCCCTACTTTATAGAGAAATAGAAGGTAAGAGTAGTATAGCTAAGGGTAGATCTGTAGTATGCATAGCATGTGCTTGTATATACCTTGCATGTAAGCAGTACTCCATACTAAGATCAATAGATGAGATAGCTGAGGCTGCTAATTGTAAGAAGAGCAAGAAGCTGATATACAAATATTATAGGATGATTATGTTAGAGAGAGGCATTAACAATAGTAATGCTAACTGTAATGCTAAGGGTAATGATAGCAATACTACTACTGCTATACCAACACACATAGATAAGTACATATCAAGATTATCAAATCTTCTAAAGATAGATACTAGAGTAGAGAAACTTGCAATAGATATTGCTAGGAAGGTTAATGATGGATCTATAGTAGATGGTAAAGCCCCCAATGGTCTTGCTGCAGCATATCTATACATGGCAAGCATACTTCTAGGAGTAAGGATGCTACAGCCAGATATATCTAGCGTATCAAAGGTAACAGAGGTTACTGTAAGGAATAGGTACAGAGAGATAATAAGTAATTACAAGATAAGGATAATACTAAAGGCTATGGAATAATTAATTATGGATATAGCAGATATCAAAGATTATTATATTATATTTTTAATCTTAATCCCTTAAATATAATAATATTACAGGGCTAATATTTATATAAGTTCGTTCTCATAACAGTGTTATGAGATTAGAGATAGTTGATCTGCATGTGAATATAGACTCTAAACCTATAATCAATGGTCTTAACCTTACAGCAGATACTGGAGAGGTTCATGCTATAATGGGTCCAAATGGTTCTGGCAAGAGCACTCTTGCATACACACTGCTAGGGCATCCAAAGTATACAATAGTTAAAGGTGATATACGTATAGATGGTGAGAGCATACTAGAACTCTCAACAGATGAGAGAGCAAAGAAGGGTCTATTCCTTGGCTTCCAGTACCCAGTTGAGATATCTGGTGTTAGTTTCAGTAACTTCCTAAGGAATGCTTACAATATAATAAATAAGGCATACAATGATAGCAGTAGGGAGGTCTTCTTAACTGTTAGAGAGTTCCATGAGTATATGAAGAGGAATATAGAGGTAGTAGGCTTAGACTCATCCTTCCTTACAAGGTATCTAAATGAAGGGTTCTCTGGTGGAGAGAAGAAGAGGTCTGAGGTTCTCCAGATGCTTGTACTTAAACCAAGGTTTGCTATACTAGATGAACCAGACTCTGGGCTTGATATAGATGCTGTAAAGGCAGTAGCAAATGCAATAAACAACTTCATAAGCAATGATACATGTGTTATTGTTATAACACACTATGCTAGGATACTAAGATATCTTAAGAAGTTAGATTATGTTCATGTTATGGCTAATGGCAAGATAGTAAGATCTGGAGGCAAAGAGTTAGCAGAGGTGCTAGAGGAGAAGGGTTATGGCTGGCTGACCAATGGGAATGAGATAAGTTAGATCTTATTGGATACTCTTTAATAATATAAACTCCTTATCATACATCTCATTTATCATCTTAACCTCATCAGCATTCAAGTACTTACCATCTGATATGCTAACATATGACTCCAACTCCTCTATGCTAGTAACTGTAGGAAGTACGCATGCTATACTCTGCTCTGATAGTATGAACTTTATAGCCAACTCCATTATACTCCATCCCTTCTCCTCTGCAAATGGTTTAAGCATCTCTACCTTCTTAACTGCCTCCTCTATCCATAGCCTCTTTCTGAAGCTCCTATGATCGTTCTTATCTAACATTGTATTTGGTGTTAACTTACCTGTTAGTACACCAGATGCATCTGGTACCCTTACAAGTATACCTACATCATACTCTCTAGCAACAGGGAAGAACTCCCTTGCAGGCTCTTGCTCAAGCATGTTGTATACTGTCTGAAGTGTAGATATACCTCTATACTTCATAGCATACATGCCCTCATCCTTCCAACCTATGGCTGGACCTAGAGCAACCCCATAATGCCTTATCTTCCCCTCTTGCATTAACCTGTTTAATGTTATAAACAGTTCATCGTTCTTTATAGCATCCATCTTTGGGTTATGTAGGCTATAGATATCAACGTAACTGCTTCCAAGCCTCTCAAGACTCTTTGATAAAGCATAGATAGCGTAATCTGGATCAAATCTCTGAGGCAACTCCTCATGCCCTATCTGCTCGTGATTGTACATATCATACCCAAACTTGGTTGATATGATAACCTCATTACGCATATCCTTGAATGCTCTTGCTATTAATATCTCGCTCTTACCCTTACCATACATATCAGCCGTCTCAAAGAAGTTTATCCCTAGATCGTATGCCCTCTTAAGCATCTTTACTGCATAATCCTCATCTATACTCTTGCCCCACCAGTTCATTGCTATTGTCCATGCACCAAAGCCTATCTCAGATACCATTATATTGCTCTTGCCTAACCTTCTATACCTCAAGGATACTCTCAACCTCCTTCTTGATAGATGCTATTGTAGCATCATCTACCACTGGCTTTGAACCCTTTAAACTCTTAGTTATTATTCCATAATCCAACATAATCCTTATCCATGATCTGCAACCATAGTACTCTTGCTTTATGGGTAAGAGTAATGGCTCATCAAGCATGTATGCTCTAACAAGCATTATGCTAACAGGCTTGCTCCTATTCCACTGCATCCTGTAATCTATAAACTCATCATTAAGTATATGGAACTTGCTTAACCCTAATAACTTTGATCTATCACTGCTCTCATAATATCCATATACCCTTGCTATTGATCTTATCGTAACTGTATTATCATCTCTCTTGCTATTAACTAGGGTATCAAAATCCTTCTTGTACTCATCCTTTATATACTCTCTACTCTGATGCTCAAATGTAGGATATAATAGGAACTCGTTACTCTCAACTGAGAACCCATCATCAAGTATGCCTCCCTTCCTGAATAGGATGAACTGCTTACCTTCCTCAACAGCCTTAACAAGTATAGCCCACTCCTTCAATGCATGCATTACACTTGTTAAGCTATTAGCATTAGCCAAGGTCATTTATAACCTCCTCCAATGGTTTATATATACTTACTAGCATTGGTGTATCTTTAACAACATACCTGCTAACCTGAGTCTCCCTTAACTGCATAACAAGCTCATGGAATGAGTAAAGATCATCTGTCTCAAATGCAAGCATAAAGTCCTGATCATCAAGCCCAAAGGAGTAGGATGTGTTAAGCTTAACCATGGGGAACCTCCTGCCAACCAATGCATGCTCTTCCATCATCCTCTTCCTCTCCTCATATGGCAAGAGATACCATTCCCTACTCTTTATGAATGGATATACTATAACATACCTTAGAGGCTTCTCACCCTTTAGGAAAGATGACTCTGCCTTACCAGTGTATGTTGATGGCTTTAGTACTGATAGGTATGTATATGATGGGGTTATGTACTTGCCTAGAACTGTTCTGTACAGCTTTGCTATAACACTCTGCATATCATCTATTCTATTTGCTGCTAGCCAGAGCATGAAATCAGCATCCTCCCTTAGCCCAACTAATGAGTATGATCTATACCTTACATTATTCTCTTGCTCAAGTATTGATACGAACTCCTTTGCTGACTCCTTCTTTGTCATATCATTTAACCATCTCCACTTCTGATCTACTTTAAAGAATGAGAAGTTAAAGAATGTATGCTCACTACTACTACTCATATCCATCTGTTTTATGCCCTATGGCTTTATTTATCTTACTGTATAATATGCAAGTAAGATTTATTTTATGTTTAATTAATAAATATTGAGTATCATTGCTTACTAGCATAAAATATGGAGAATATAAGATAGAGAGTACTTGGGAGAGTGATCTGTATGGTAACATATTAAAGGTAAGGCATACAGATTATGCAAGGTATACATATGAGAGATATGGTAGTGATGGTAATGTTATAGTAAGCAAGATTATTGATAGTATAGTTGATAACATAACCTTATGCATATACCCCCTTGTACCAATCTATACTCCAGAGAAGGCAGATTATGCAAAGCATGTTATGATAAAGCTGAAGGAGCCCATTGTAGTAAACATAAGGTCTACTGTAGAGTTCTACCTCAAGATGCCTGTAGAGGTAGGGGTATTCTACAAGTACGATGGTAAGAGTATGATGATAGATGCCTTTGCATTAAGGCTACTAAAATATGCTCTTTATGGTACATCAGATAATGGTCTTATATGCAGATACTATGAGAGTAGTGCATACTTTACCATGCCTAGAATAGAACCTTTCAAGGAGTGCATTGTACATATACGCTTAAGCAATTACCTTGATAAGCCTGCTACTATTAACATGCTTGTAATACCTGTAGATGGTATAGATCTATGGTACGATGGTACAGATGCCTTGCTTGATACTGTTAATGCTATAATAAAGCAGGGTATTAAGGGCAATGATATAATAGAGGTTAAGGTTGAGGAGAGTACAGAGTATAAATACGCTAAGACAAGTGTAAATCCATCTGTTGCTAGCAGGGTATATACAATGGAGTTGGGCTTCTGATGGTAGAGATTGCATTAGGCTCTATAAATATACTTGGGACTGAGATAGAGTTACTTAGATTAATTATATCAATAGCCATAATAGTTGGTGGCATAGTAGTTGCTAGGATAGCAAGGATAGCAGTAAACTTCATCTTAAGCAAGTATGTACCTCAAGCATCTATAGTAGCAAGCAAGGCAGTATTCTGGGCTATAATAGCAATTGCTGCTATATCAGCAATAGGTAACCTTGGTGTTGAGTTAACTGGTGTTCTACTTGCTGGAGGTATAGCAGGAATAATAATAGGCTTTGCTGTACAATCTACTGTAGCAAACCTATTCTCTGGTATATTCATGCAGATAGATAGGGCATTTAGGATAGGCGATGCCATAGAGGTTGCAGAGATGAACGTTGCTGGTGTTGTTACTGATATAACAGCATTCTCAATAGTCTTAAGGAGGTTCGATGGTGTTTATGTTAGGATACCAAATGAGAAGATATTTACCTCTCAGGTTAGGAACTTCAGTAGGAACATTGCAAGGAGGATTGAGGTTACAGTAGATATAGCATATAAAGAGAGTATAGATAAGGCTAAGGAGGTAATAAAGGGTGTTATAGATAACGATCCTAAGATATTGGCATTGCCTGAGCCTATGATATTAACATGGGAGCTAGGAAGTTCTGGGGTTAGGCTGAACGTATGGTGCTGGGTACCTACAAAGGAGTTCTTTAATGTTAGGGCAGATATTGTAAGGAAGATAAAGATGGAATTGGATGCAAATGGTATAGAGATACCATTCCAGCAGGTAACGGTATGGTTTGGTGATGGTAAGAGTAGAGCAGTTGAACTTAAGGAGGGGGATATCGCATTAAGCAAGAAATAACATGATATAATGATGATGATCAGATGGTATCCTTATCAGATACATTGTAATCCTTTATGTACACCTTGCCCCAGTAAACCTCTAACCTGTTATCCAAGTAAAGTTCAATTGCCTTTAGAAGTGCCTTAGCCTCCAGCTCTTGTCCCTTCCTCTTTATACTCTCTAGACTATCACCTGGATAAACTCTAAAAGCCTCTTGCCATATTATAGGACCTGCATCCAACTCCTCGGTTACAAAGTGTGCAGTACACCCTATTATATGTGTACCCCTCTCATATGCTTGTAAGTAAGCATATGCCCCAGGGAATGCAGGTAGTAATGATGGATGTATATTTATTATCCTATTAGGGTAACGCCATACGAAGTTTGGGCTTAATATACGCATATACCTAGCAAGTACTATAAAGTCAATATTATGCTTCTCTAAGAGCCTTAAGATCCTAGCCTCTGCACTAGCCTGATCCTTATGGTTAACATGTATGAATGGTGTATTATACTTTAATGCAAGATGCTTAAGTGTATTCTCACTCCCTATAACTATAGGGATATTTACCTTTATCTTACCTTTATACTTAGCATCAAGTATAGCCTCTAAGCAATGGGGCTCCTTGCTTACAAGTATAGCCATGTTCTTTAACCTATCAGGCTCATCAAAGTGTACCTTAACATCCATGCCAAGTTCTTTGCATAATCTCTTTAACCCTTTAACAAACTTCTCCTTATCTATACCATTAAGAGATGCCTGCAGTTGCATACCAAATAGACCCCTTATAACATTCTGATTTATCTTCTCTATGTTACCTTGGTTCTCAAATATATAATTGGTTACACGTGCAACTATACCCTTTCTATCTGGTCCTATAACAGTTATCTCTGCTATTATATTATCCTTGCTCAGCATAATATATGAAGCATACATATGAATATTTAAATATATGTTATGTGTAAATGTAATGTTGGAGAAGGATACGTATATGAGTACAGGGAAGGTAATGGGGTTATATGCTTATATGCATAACCCTGAAGAGTACGAGGTTTAAGTGTAAGGATGAAGAGTAGATCACGTTACATAGATTATAATAGACCAGTTGCTGTATGCTGTGTATGCTATACCCTTGGTAAATGGCACTGTTATAACTGCGGTAAGGATTTCTGTGCATTACATTTTAACTCTCATAAATGTGTTATTAATAATGTAATAACTGAGAAAGATAGCAGTAAGAGGAGCAGTAAATAAGATATCATAGCAGAACTAAAATTAATAATAATAATGCCTATCGTATATTCTATTAATAATTAAATTTATTTTCATAGCTCTTTGATTTATTTCTATTTAACTCTCTGCTACTTATTTTATTGTACACAGGTATTACAGTAGTAAATCCTATTACATAGACCTCTTGCATAGGATTCCATGAACCATAGCATCTTATCCATACATCCTTGAACTCATCTAGGGATGAGAAGCCTTCTAGCATTGCACTATGATCATCCATATCACATAGCCTCTCTCTTCTAACATACTTTATGTATATATATGCAAATACACTATCCTTGCTATAATCTGTCCTTGCTGCATATATCCTATTCTCTTTAACCATGCATCTCTTCCATATCCTTCTAGTCTCAACCTTCCTACCAGACAGTATCTTATCCATTAATGATCTATTGAATAGCATAGGATTATTGTAGCCATGGGAGTATAAAACTTAACTTTGTAATACTTGATTCTATCTATTCTCTAACTTATAATATACTGATTTTAGTAATATCTTTATCTTATCTTATTATAAATTGTATTACAGGATATATCATTAAATCCATAAAGTAGATATAACATGAATACCAATAATTAATCAATATGGGAAGAGTACCAACATATAAATACTATGGGGGATACAGTAAGAATGCTGGATTCATTATAATACTTTTAGCATTACTCTTCTTTGGTATTATGTATGCTATACTAACTAGAACTGAGAATCCTTATATAGGCTTCATAATGCTTGGTATATCATCACCATTCATAGCATACTGGACAATACACCTTAGAAGAGTATTCAAGGTTGAAGAGGTTAAGCCTATACCAAGCAAGATGGAGCAGCAGAAGGACTGGGTATACGATCTAATAAGAGGGGAGAATGAGATAATATTTGTTGCAGAGGTCCCAGGCCCTGAAGAGATGGTTAATGCTAGGCTTATAAATGGTATGCTTTACATAAATGGAGGGCAGAACTTCTCAAAGGTTATACAGTTAGATGTTGATGAGGATATGGGTATAGCAGAGTTCCGTTACAAGAATGGCATACTAACCCTTAGGATAAAGAAGTTGGTCTAATATTAAGAGCATATGAAATGATATAATGAACTATAAGTTAATCTCTTTAGTAGGTATTGCTACAATTGCTACAATCCTAGTATATGCATTCAATCAATACAATAGTAATAATTATAATACTCACGTGGTATGCTCAAATGACAAAGAGCCATTGGAGCAGTTTAGGCAGACACATCTTAGGGAGTATTATGTTATTAATGGTCCCATCTCTGAACTGGTAGAGTATCCATTGGATTACATGGCTAGATCTGCAAAGTATATAATCATAGGTACCTCTGTTACAGAGGGTACTGAGTATAAAGCTGGAATGAATTACCCTAAGATATATGCTATAGTTAATGTTGAGCAAGATCTAGCAGGTAACTTTAAAGGCAATGAAATTACTATAACTAGTGGTAGACTAGCATGCCATTTCGCTGGTATATACTACGGTGATAGGATACTTGTGTTTGTAAGAGAGTTAGATAAAGACTCTTTACTATACTCTGCATATGGTAATGTGAACTTTTTGTATGGCATATGGGGTATATACAAGATAGTTGATGGCAAGGCATATGGATACTACTACGATGGCATACCTTTAGATGATCTTATAAAGATAATACAGGATGCTAGAGCAGATAGGATAAAGGATCTTGCAGTAAATTCAGATTATGCAATAGTAGGAAGGATAAAGGGTATAGAGAGGGTAAGCACATCTCCTGATATAACTGAGGTTGATGAACATACACTTACTACAAATGTAACTGTAGAGGTATACAATGCCATGCCTAGTTATAAAGGGAAGGAGTTCACATTCTTTGTAGATATAGATGTAATACAAGATTGTAAGGATAGAATATGCCTCTTCTTCATCAGACATGGTACGCATGAAGATGAGTTGTATAAGCATCTTCCCTATGAAAGGCTCAGTAAACTTGCAGAGTACTACATAAGTAACAATGATAGCGTGTATATTATAATGGATGATGGTAAAGTATATGGTAAAGAGTATCCAGAAGGTATAGTATTGGATGAACTATTAGCAAGGATAAGGATGTTCAAGGGTATAGGTTAAGTACAATTAAGCATTTATTTATTTATATGTATATACTATAGGCTCTTTGCCTCTTCAAGCTTCTCTGGTAGATAATCATCGGTTATCTTAGTTAACCCATACTTTGCAAATGCTTCTAACTCACTCTTACGCTTAATCTTCATGAACAACTCTAACTCCCTCTTCCATATATCAGATTGGTACCTTGGATCCTGCTTTAGTTCATAACACCTCTTTATATCATGCTCTGTCATTGGATCTGTAGGGAGTTTATACTTCTGTATATCACTTGCCCATACTCCTATCCATTTTGCATCTGGTACAGTTAGATCCCTTAGATGTGCAGCATTAGCAGAGCCTGATTTAATAACCATGGCTATATGCTCTCCATACACATCACCATCTGTAAGTATGTAAACTGGTAGCTTTAACTCATTGTTTAACCTTTTAAGCAGATACCTAGTTGCTCTAGGTGCTTGACCAGCAGTATCTACTATTATTGCCTTGAACCTCTTATGCACATTCTCCTCAACGAACCTTGTAAATATACCACCCTTCTCAACTGCAATGACCAACTCAGCACTTGTATCTACGAACTCCGCACTACTCAGACTAGGGCCTATTAAGTAGCCATCTGGATGGTCGGATAGGTTAAGCCTCCTCCCCTCATAGCCTCTAACTGTATACTCTATGGTTAGATCACCAAATATGCTACTCCTCTCTTCAGGGTATATATTGAAATCCTCTCTAGCAAGGCTTAAGAGTGCTTCTAGATCTGTTATTATATGATCAGACTCCGCCTGATCCTCAAAGTCAATACCAAATGCTTGGCTAGAGTAATAAACATCCCTAAGAGTAGAAGTTTTACCTTCATTAACTAACTTATCAACAAAGAATGCAAGCCATATGAGCTGTGTAAAGGATCTAAGGTGTCTTATATTCTTTGATGATCTGGTTATCTTTGCCTTCCCTAGTATGTATTGCCTTAACCTCTCATCATAAACTATATTACTTACAGATCTGCTTGGTATATGTACCTCAGGGAATATACCATTATCAAGATCGTAGTATATCTTCTTACCCAATGAGATTAGTAATTCTTTAACCTTCCTCTTCCTCTCCCTTTGTGTCTCTGCATGCTGTTTATCTTTAGCCTTATCTTTAACCTTAACCATACTGTTGCTCACCCATGCAATCACTTATTGTACTGAATCATCAGCATTGTTATACTCCTCCTCATACTGCTCACCTAACTTTAAGAGTGCCTTGTATCTAGGCTCCCTCCCTGCTCTGCTCAACTCCTTAGCAAACCTTGCAAGCAATGGAAGATACTTTGAGTACAAGCCTAACCTCTTCTTTGCCATAGCAATGCTACCCTTCTTGCTTAGATGCAGGGATAACTTCCTTGCAAGGTATCTTAATGCGTTCTTTAACTCATACTCTATCTCTTGCCTATCTGCTACATACTCCTTGCCTACAGTCTTGTAAGGTATCCTGGTTGAGTATATATGAGTTACAATTATCATTGGCATCTCCTCTACGCTTATCTTATATCTACCCCAATCTATATCATCTATAACCTTCCATACCACATCACTGCCCTCATCATAAAGTAATGGTATCTTATTAGCAAACCTATATACTCTTAAGCCTTTATGGGCAATCTCTCCACCATAGGCTAAACCAACCTCAACTATGAATGGGAAGCCAGAGTAAGCACTTGCTGGCCTCTGCACTACTGCTACAAACTCTGGCTTGAACATGCTCCTTATGCTTGACTCCAATGCCTTCTCTCCTATTGGGGATAAGCATGTAGCATCTGGTGGTAAGAATCCATCGTATCTATGCATAGCATCAACCAACTTAACTATATCATCGTTGCTAAGCATACCTATGCTCTTGCTAGCATCTATGCCAGCAAACTCTAGGAACCTCTTTGCTATGCTCAAGCCAACCCTCTGGAAGTTCCTTGCTAAGAATGTATCAAGCCTCTCCCCTTTTGCTATAGATACTATATGCTCCTTGAATGGCTCAACATTACTTATCTTTGCTACATTAGACTCGTTTGTTAATAGTTTAGTGTAATGTATCTCTTCCCTTAATACATCTATTGTATCTATCCTAATCTTATCTACATCATCTAAAGGGATCTTAAGCATAGCTATTATTGATACAGTTGTCTTAACAGCATTTGTTAGGTTATCCCATTTAACCTTAGCAGTCTCTATCATCTCTTTTAAATCTATGTTAGCATCTCTTATGTTAAGCTCTCTCATAACCTTCTCCTTTGGAGCAAGGCTTATCATGCTTAGATCCTTGATTATTAACCTTCTAAGCGTCTCAACATCTATACCTGCTGGATGTGGTAACACCTCTGTTGGTGGGTCTGGCATATTATCCATGATCCTCTTGAATGTTAGTATACTACCATTAGGCTCCTCAAAGATTATATCTGCATAAGGTGTTATAAGCGCAGTCTGTACTATATAATCCCTTATCTTCTGTTGAGCCTTTGTGTAATCTCCAACTAGGGTTATGCTAACCTCTAGTCCATGCTTAGTTGCTTTATTACTGCTCTCAGAATTATTGCTATTATAGATGCTCTTGCTAACTATTACAGGTTTATTGGCATGGATATCAAGCATAAGGGTGTACTCATACACTATACCATCCTTTATTGTTCTTATTACAGATGGCTTATTGGTAGTTATCTGACCATACAGTATTGCCATTGTTGCTCCTAAGCCAAACATACCCCTGCTCTGCCTTAATGTGAACTTTGTACCAAAGAGTACTTTACCAAAGGCTAATGGTACATACTCTGGCTCTATACCAGGGCCGTTATCCTTAACTGTAACAGTATACTGCTTTGGCTCTGGTGCATAAGCATCTACTGCCTTTATAGATACACTTATCTCTGGTAGTATTCTTGCTAGATCACATGCATCTAAAGAGTTCTCAACAAGTTCTCTAATAGTCATGTATAGTGCTCTACTTGGATTTGTGAACCCAGCAAGATCTCTATTCCTGTAGAAGAACTCAGATGGGCTTATCTCAGAGAATGTACTTGATGCTGTTATTGTTGTTGATGATGATGAATTTGCTATAGAGTTATTTGCTACTGGTACTCTTGTATTTGATCTACTCATAACTTATCCTCCCATAGTTTTAGCCTCTCTAACTTTGCCTTCCTCCTTGCCTTCTCTAGCATCTTATATACAGTAGAATGCATGCTACCAGTTATAAGCATCATCACAGCATCACTAGCAAGTTTTACATCCTCAGGCTTGCCTATTATGCTAACATAATGCCCATGCACAGATATGTATGTGTTAGTAAGCTCTTCTATCATCCTCCTAGCCTTACCATCCTTGCCTATTATCCTACCCTTAACCCTTTCTAGTGAGTTATGTGATCTACCAACATAATCCTTTATATCTATGATGTTAAGCATTGTATCCTCATCTGTAGCAAGTAACCTCTTAGCCCTCTCTGGTGAGAACCCTCTTGCTATTGCATTTATGAACTCTATAGCCTTAAAGACCCTTGTATCCTCTAAACTACTGTTAGGATTCATGCTAACCCTAACATCCCCACTCTCTCCATCTATATCCAATCTTACATTGAACTCTTGCTCTATCATCTCCTTAACCTTGCCTCCTTTGCCTATAAGCACGCCTATCCTATCCCTTGGAACCTTTATAACCTGAGTGAAGCTCATTATGCTTACACCCTAGCAATAATTCTTGCTTATATCCCCTATATTATTCATCTTTGCACTCTTTATCTCATCCATGATTCTCTTGCCATCTATAATATCTATGCCTCTCTTACTGAAGAACCTATTAACATTAGCTATATCCCTTTGCAGGAAGAGGTCAGCGTTAGGATGCCTTATATCAACAGCTGAACCAAAATCGAATATAACTATGCTATCCTTATACAAGAATATATTAAACTCTGATAGATCAGCATGCACTAACTCAGCATCAACATATAATCTCTTTATAGAATCAATAATCTGTATATAATGCTCCTTGCTAACATAACTGCAGTTGTTAAGCGTTGGTGCTGGTACACCATCATCTCCTATGAACTCCATAAGCAGTATGTTACCCTTAACATGTATAGGCTTTGGTACCCTTACAGATGCATTGTATGCCCTGCTTAAGTTCTTGAACTCCTTCCTAGCCCATAGAGTAACTATGTTACTGATACCCTTCTTAACCTTCTTGAACCTAGGATCCCCAACTATATACTGTAACCTATGCCTAAACTCAGCTGTAGCAACTAGGTATATCTTAACTGCTATACTGCTACCATCTTCTGCTATACCCCAGTATACTCTTGATTCCTTACCACTTGCCACTACACCATTCAGATGGCTAAGATATCCTGCATTCATTAAGGAGTAGAGGGTTAATAGTGTCTTTGTATCAAATACCTCCTCCTTAACCTTGATCAATGACTCATCCTTTATCTTTGTCCTCTGCTCTCTATCTATCCTTATAAGTTCTCTGAGTACCTTCTTGTCTATCCTATCAGCATATGCATCATTGCTCATATTTAAAAGTCTGGAGGCAAGTAACCGTTTGCCTTTAACCAATCAACCTGTGCAAGAGTATACCTCCATACTATATCTCCTCTCTCATCACTCTTGAAATCCCATGGTGCTACTAGAACAACATCGTTATCTCTTACCCATATCTTCCTCTTTAACTTACCCCTTATTCTTGCTATTCTATTCTTACCATCAACGCACTTTACAAGTATATGATCACTACCAAGCAACTTTATAACCCTACCAAGTATCTCCCCTTCAGCTGGGAGCACCAACTCTTTTAACTCTGCCTCACTTAGTACCTTTCTCTTACCCATGTTACTACTAATCAAACAATACATATTAGTATTTCTAAAATTGGTTAATAGTTATGAACAAATTTGAATATCATTAGGAATGGTACCCCTGCAATATACCTTACACTGTATGGTGAGGCTAACCTTAGTTCAAGAGCCTTGCCTACTATGCTCTTACCAACTAGGTTTGCTATAGAACATGCCTTCAATAGCCTTACTGCCTCTTGCTCATCTATGAACTCATTGAAATACTCCTTGCTTATAACTATCTCCAACTCACCCTCCTTTATCTTGCTATCTATAAGTTCAGCATCACATATGTTTATCATCAATGAGCCCTCGTAGTTAATCCTTCTAGAATAGTAAGAGTTCTTTGTATCCATACCTATTAACTATAGCAATAAGATCAATGCAACCCATACAATCAATCAATCAATATTAACCTATCTACCTGCCTTAACTACACAAACTTACCTTTAAGTGATGATCTTGCACCACAAGCCTCACATACTAGGAATGTTAACCTCTTAACCTTCTCAACCTTGGTATCTGGAGAGCCACATATTGGGCATAGTACATACTCCTTAAGATACCTTTGCAGTAGTGTCTTGAATATATCCTGCTCCCACTTGCCTATGAAGAACGCCTTCTCATTTACTATATTGGCTGATGAGCCTAGCTCCTTTGCTAAGAAGAGCAGAAGCTTCTCTGGATCTCGCCTTAACAACTTTGGATAATCACCAAAGTTCCTTAGCACTGTTCTATTACCAGACCATATAACATCTGGCTGTGGAAGCTCTAGCCTAAACGCACCTTTGCTTGTTACAGATTGTATCTTGCTATATAATCTATTCAATAATGATTCATACATAGCATCGTTCATACTTAAGGGTATAATACACTTGGTAATATACCTTTACAATAGAGCAATGAAAGGAAAGATGCATGCTAAATAATGATAACAACAAATAAATAATTGTGTTAACCCTTTACTCTTCCCCACTCTACCAATGCTGCTGCAGCCCTAACCCATGGGATTATCTCATTATAGAATGGTATGCCCTTGCTCTCTATAGCCTTAACCATCTTTGCTGTATATTGCCCTCCTATGGCACCAGCAAGTATAGGCTTCTTTTTATCCTTGTTCAACTCTGCTAGAACATCAACTATACCCTCATCCAATGGATCATCTTGGAATACAAACCAAGGCATTATTATATCAACATTAGGATCATCCATGAACTTCTCTATAGCAAACTTGTAATCGCTAGATGTAGCAGAGCCTGTTACATCCAGTGGGTTACCTATAACGAATGTAGGTGGATAATGCTCCTTGAATGCCTTTAGAGTAGACTCACTTATCTGTGCAACCTCTAGCCCTAGCCTCTCAAAGTGATCTATGGCAGATATAACAGGTCCTATACCATTTGATACCAATGCAACCCTATTACCCTTTGCTGCTGGCTGCCATGCCAATGCCTTTAGTGTACCTACCAACTCTTGGTAACTATCTACAAGTATAACCCCTGCCTGCTTTAATGCGCCTTTAACAACAGCATAACTGCCACCCATAGAGCCTGTATGTGATACTGCCTGCTTTGCACCTCTCTGTGTCCTCCCGCTCTTCCATATCACTATTGGCTTACCTAACTCCTTTATAACCCTCCTTGCAGTATTAACAAACTTCCTACCATCACCAAAGCCCTCAACGTACAAGCCTATAACCTTAGTATTTGGATCATGTGCAAGGTACCATATCATATCAGCCTCATCAACATCCGCCCTATTACCATAACTTATCATCTTACTCATACCAAATGACTCTGCACTCTCCATGAAGCTTATCCCTATGGTACCACTCTGTGTTAGGAAGGATACTGGACCTAGAGGAGGTCTTATCATCCTAACATGCCCTTGGAATGCAGCATCAAACCTATTCTCTGCATTAAACATACCTATGCAGTTTGGTCCTATAACCCTCATATCATACTTCTCTGCCAACTCCTTTATCCTCCTCTCAGCCTCAGCCCTCTCTCCACCTAGTTCTTTACCTCCACCAGAGATTATCAGTATATTGTGTATACCTAGCTTTGCAGCCTGTTCCATTATTGCTGGGGTCTGTAGGACATCTACTACAACGACTACCAGATCAACTGGTTTTCCTATATCCTCAAGGGACTTGTATGCCTTTAAACCCATTATCTCACTCCTAGTAGGGTTTATAGGGTAAACCTCGCCCTTGAACTCATGCTTTGCTATGCTATCAAGTACAGAGTATCCTACCTTGCCAGGTGTAGCAGATGCACCCACTACAGCAACAGATCTAGGATAGAAGAACTTCTCCATATGCTTTATATTTGGCTCAGCAGTTGATATTGGGTTATCCAACGGCTTCTCCCTTAGTATTATCTTTGCATCAACTACAGCATAATCATCTGGGTATACAACTATTGGATTAAAGTCTACACTATCGTAGTATGCAGCCATATCTATGCCTAGCTTACCTATACTTACTAGAGCCTCTGCAAGCATATCCTTGTTTATAGGCTTTGAGCCCCTGAATCCTTCTAACACCTTCTTACCATTCAGTTCATTAAGCATATCAAGTGCATCCTGCTTGCTTATTGGAAGCATCCTGAATGATACATCCCTATACACCTCTGTGAATATACCTCCCAAGCCTACCATTATAACTGGACCAAACTGCTCATCATACTGTAGCCCTACTATAAGCTCTATGCCTTGAGGGACCATCTTCTCCAGCAGTATACCTTTAACATCATACTTCCCTGCTAACCTATCATACATGCTTCTAAATGTCTCTATAACCTCTTGCTCACTCTTTATACCAACCTTAACCCCTCCAACATCTGTCTTATGGAGTATCTCTGGAGATACTACCTTCATAACAAGAGGGAATCCAATCCTCTTAGCCTCTCTAACAGCCTCTTCCTCGCTCTTAACCAAGGCATATGGTGGAACCCTTATCCCATAGGACTCAAGTATCTGCTTTGCCTGCTCCTCAGTTATCACCTTATGCTTATTTGCTATAACCTCCTTTACAACCTGCTCAATCACACTCATATTACATCCTTAAGGCAGGTTATCCTTATATTTATATTTATATTTATTTAATTTTAATTTACATTTACATTTTATATAGACTTATCATACTTGAGAAGTTCCTGTAAACCACTCTAGCAGTATGCTCTAGCATTCTCTGCTTATGCTTAACCTCATTCAGTATAGCATCCTTAATGCTAGAATCTAACTCGTATGAGTACTCTTCAAGCCAATCTTGTATCATATGCTCATCAACCTCAACATGGAACTGTAAGCCTATAGCATTGTTAACGATGAATGCCTGATTACTGTAGTTACTAGAGTAAGCAAGCCTAGAGATGTTAGCATCATCTGGTAGATCATATGTATCGTTATGCCATTGGAATACAAGAAGCCTATCATCCAAACCCCTAAATACTGTTCTTAGTGCATGCTCTGTTAGGTTAACTGTATACCAGCCTATCTCTTTAACATGCCCCTTGTAAACCCTACCATTTATAACCTTGGCAAGTAACTGTGAGCCTAAACATATACCAAGCATAGGCATCTTAGAGTTAAGTGCTTGGAGTATAAGCCTCTCCTCCTCCCTTAGATAATCGTATGGATCGTTTACAGACATAGGTCCTCCTAACACTATTAATGCATTATAACCTTGGAGTGAATCAGGTAACTTCTCTTTACTAGCAAGGACTGTATCTATAGAGAATCCATCATGCTCAAACAATGGCTTAAATATGCCTAGATGCTCACACTCTATATTCTGTATGGTTAATATCTTACCTTGCAATAAGTAAGATAATTACAATGAGTATATAAATAATATCATCTTATATACTCTGGTGCATTAGAGAATACATACAATACACCATCCCTAGAGCCTATGAACATCTTTGAGTATGCTAAGCATGGAGAAGCATCTATAGCATCCATGGTAGGGAATAACCAGTTCAATGTACCCTTTAGAATATCTATGGAGTATATCCTAGAGTCTAATGAGCAGATGAAGAGAGTATTGCTATCCTCTACTATTGATGGGGATGACCATACCTTATCCTGTGTCTTAAACCTCCATGCTATACTACCATTACAATGCATACCATAAACATTATTATCAGAGCATCCAAAGTATACCATGTTATTAGCATAAGAGTACGCTGGGGATGATAGTATTGGTGCATCTAAAGCCTTATACCATACTATGCTACCATCACTCCTCCTTAAGCAGTATATATAGCCAGAGTAGGTACCTATGAATATATGCTCATCTGTAATACATGGTGTAGATGATCTAACCTTGCCATTAAGCCTCTGCTTCCATATTATATTACCTGTTGCTAGCTCAATGGAGTACAGGTTATTATCATCTGAGCCTATTATAATACTCTTATCTATGCTATCGTATGCTGGGGAGCACCATACCTCATTCTCTGTCCTATACTTCCATAGCAGAGAGCCTTTGCTATCAATTGCATATATGCAATAATCTAATGAGCCTAGAACTATTACACTACAATCAACTATGCAAGGGGATGAGAATACATCTCCATTAACCTTAAACTCCCATAGCATGCTACCCTTGCATGGATCTAAAGCAAATACTAAGTTGTTATCCTTGCCCTTGCTATAATCTGCATTATTAAACCATGAGCAAAATGTTGCTATAACAATCATGTTATCACTAACTGCTGGAGTAGATACTATAGGCAATGAGCATACATGCACCCATGATATCCTTGCCTTTGTATGATCAATTGCATATATATTGCCTTGCAGAGTTGATGCATAGATAAGATTATTTGAGCATACACATGATGCTACCATAGGTTCAAGCATTAGTGTAAAGTGCAACGATGGTCTAGAGGTTATACCTTGCTTGATACTGCTATCCCTCCTCTCATTGTGCTTAAATAATCTCCACATGGTTAGACTTTGTAATTATATTATTTAATCCCATTTATACTGTAAAGGTTAATATTCAATAAGAGAGAAGATTAGTGTATGAGCTGCTCTGATGAGTACTATGCTAGCAATGGGTTGATACAGATAAGACCAAGGATAAGGGAACAGTTAACCAAGGCAAAGTATGGAGTATACAATCACTCAACAGTAGAACTATGCCATTGGACAAAGAAGTCTTTCCTTAACGAGGGCTCATGCTATAAGCATAAGTTCTATGGTATAGATACTCATAGGTGCATGGAGTTCTCACCAGCAGGGATGTACTGTGAGAATAGATGCATATACTGCTGGAGACCCATGGAGTTCTATGAGCATATAGAGATGCCAGAGCATGCTGTTGATGATCCAAAGGATATAGTTGAGAACCTTCTTGCTGAGAGATATAGGCTTATGAGTGGATACTTTGGTAACCCAGATGCAGATAAGGCTAAGTTAAAGGAGGCTCTTATGCCTACACACTATGCTATATCATTATCTGGGGAGCCCACCATGTATCCTAGGCTACCAGAGCTTATAAAATACCTTAAGAGTTTAAAGAATACTAGATCAGTATTCCTTGTAACCAATGGTCAAGAGCCTGAGATGCTCTATAGACTTGAGCATGAGGATGCATTGCCTACACAGTTATACTTATCTACAAATGCACCAGACAAGAGGCTATTCTACATAATAAATAAGCCTAGGTTAAGGGATGCATGGGATAGATGGTTAGAGAGTCTAAGGTTCTTAAGTAGGGTTAATACTAGAACAGTTGTTAGGATAACCCTTATTAGGAGTTACAACTACTCATTAGCATTAGCAAAGGATTTTGCTGATATAATAAGAATAGGGAATCCTCACTTTATAGAGGTTAAATCATACATGCATGTGGGTAACTCTATAAATAGGCTTAGTGCTGATGAGATGCTAAGCATGGATGAGGTATTAGAGTTTACAAAGGTACTTGAGTATTGGTTAGATGAGTATGCATTATATGATTATAGCATACAATCAAGGGTTGCAGTATTGCAGAATACTAGAAGGTATGTAGACCCTATAATAAGATAGCAACTACTTCTTATATTAACTATTGTTCATTATTATTATACCAATGGGCAAACTTATCCAAGGCAATCCTTCTATGCGATACCTTATCCTTCAGTCCTAGATCGTAGAGTTCAGCATATGTCATATCATATCCATCTGGTATGAATATTGGATCGTATCCCCATGCTAAACCCTTTGTACCATGCCTTATTCTAAGTGCTATCCTACCTCTAACTCTGCCTATGAAGGTTAATGGTTCATTACAGTATCTGTTAAAGTATGCTATAACAGATAGGAACTCTGCACTTCTATTGCTTACCCCTTCCATTAGCCTTAATATACCCTCATTGCCTATACACTTGAAGACATAGGATGCGTATATGCTAGGAAATCCATTCAATGCATGTATTGCTAGTGCATCATCCTCAACCAAGACCTCATTACTGCTATTGCTTAATGCATTGTATGCATCCCTTGCCTTCATCTTTGCTATATACTCAACATCCTCATGTTGTATCTCAATAAGTTTAACATTAGCATGATTAACCTCTATGCCATACTCTGCAAGTATCCTACTAACCTCTGTGAACTTTGCTCTATTGGTTGTTACAAATGTTAACATATTGTTTACATACTTGCTATTACTCAACTACTTACCTTTATCCTTACTACTACTACCTATCCTTGCAAGCTCTGCAAGTAATGCTGTTAACTGTATCTCTGGATGTGCACCTACAGCAAGCCTATAATCATACTCTGCAAGTACCCTTACTATATCACTGTTACTGTTCTTACTCATAACCGCCTCGCTTAAGAACCTCATAAGATCGCTCTCAGATAATCCATACACTCTAAGGAGTTCTAACATCTTAAGCCTTGCCTCGTTGAACTTACCAGATAATGCTAACTCTGCTATCTCTGAGACCTTTGCCTTATGTGATACACCTAGAGCAGATTTAACTGTAGTGCTGTTAACTACACCAAAGCTTGCTGCTGCTTGGAGTATGTTTATAGCATGTCTAAGATCACCATTAGAGTAATCATATATTATCTCTAATGCATCTATGCTATACTTTACATTCTCATTTGTACATATCTTTGCTAGATGGTTTATAACATCATCTTTGCTTATGCTCTTGAACCTAAAGATAACACATCTGCTCTGTATAGGCTCTATTATCTGGGATATGTAGTTGCATATTAGTATGAACCTTGTAGTAGTTGCGCTATCCTCAATTATCCTCCTTAACGCTGTCTGTGCATCAGGGGTCATCTCATCAGCCTCATCAAGTATAACTATCTTGAATGGTATATCTGCTATGCTAGTGTACCTTGTGAACATCTTAACCTTCTCTCTAACCATGTTTATCCCTCTCTCATCTGATGCATTAAGCTCTAATGTATTATCCCTCCAATGCTCTCCAAGCAACTCTCTAGCAATGCATAGTGCAACTGTAGTCTTGCCCACTCCAGCAGGACCAGCAAATAGCAGGTTTGGCATATCCCTTTTCTTAACAAAGTTCTTTATACCTTCAACTATATCCTTCTGATTAACCACATCATCAAGCCTCCTTGGTCTGTACTTCTCAACCCACATAAGATCAGATATACTCATCTAGCATCCCTTACTACTAATAACTAAAATCTTTTATGCTATTAATAAATAAATTGCTTCCTAATATTCATATACTTCCATAAGAGATATACTAGTGTGAGATTAGCAGATGCTGCAAGAGTATATGCTATAGGTTATATGCTAGAGCCCATAAGGGTTAGGTTCAAGAGAAGCATAACCCTAGATACTCTTGTAAAGTTGGATGCTAAAGAGGATGAGAGCAGAGCCTTACCAAGATGGTTGGCTAAGGTACTTGCAATGCATGGTATCGTTGATATACAAGGGGTTGATATGGGTATAGAACTACTTAGAGCATTGAGTAGGGAAAAGATAGCTGGTGATAAGTTAAATGCCTTAAAACAAGATTTTTACATAAGTATAAAGGATTTTATAAACGATGCAAAGAGAAGAGAGCAGCAGGAGCAGAAAGTTAACATAGATAGATTGCTTATTACACTTCAAGATATCATGCTATTAAGGCTTGATAAGATAATGAACTATGCTAAATCAGCATATGCTATGCAAGAGGTTGAACCAAGGCTAAGCATTGAGGAGAAGATACTGATTAAGAGCCTTCATGATGCTATAAATGAGTTCAAAGATTATATAGTAAAGGATGGTAAAGATGCATTATAGCAAAGATAGGGTTAAGGTGATCCATGGTATATGGGTATGATATCCTCTAGCAATAATGTAACAGCAACCTCAATACAGGATATGCTTGAGGACTTTTTAAAGAGTTTTAAGGATACTGATGGCTCATACAAGTATAGGCAGCAGATAGAGGCTATGAGTGCTAGGCAAGCAAGATCATTAGTTGTAGATTACAACGATCTAGCATTATACAACCAAGATATCATTCTTAAACTCCATGAGGAGCCTATAATTACGTTAGAGGAGTTTAGCAGGGCTGTTTATTCTGTATTAAAGATCTCAGATGCAAAGTATGCTGAGAAGGTTAAGGATGAGATAAGGGTTAGGATCTCAAACTATCCTTATGAGGTTAAGATGCGTGATATAGATGCTGATATGATAGGTAAGTTAATATCAACTACTGGCATGGTTGTTAGAGCCTCTGAGGTTAAACCATTCATAACTATGCTATATTATAGATGTGGTAAGGGTCATGAGGATTATATAGCAAGGGAGGATTATGTTAAGAGAAGAGGCTCAGCAAGCAAGGTTCTATGCCCTAAATGCAATGAGGAGGAGATATACATAGATGTTGAGAAGAGCAGGTTCAGTAACATACAGATGATAAGGATGCAAGAGTTACCTGAGGATCTACCCCCAGGGCAGTTACCATACCATATAGATGTTATACTAATGCATGATCTTGTAGATAATGCTAGACCAGGGGATAGGATAATGCTTACAGGTATAGTTAGGGTTGAGAAGGATATGGAGAGCAAGAGCCTAGATCTACCATTGTATAGGATAAAGATAGTTGCTAATAACATAGAGTTCATAATGAATAGGCAGAAGGATGATGCTAGGGGAGATGGTAGGCTAACCATAACAGAGGATGATGAGAGAGAGATAAGGAGGTTAGCAAGCAAAGAGAATATTTATGAGTTACTTATAAACTCATTTGCTCCTCATATATTTGGGCATGAGATAATAAAGGAGGCTATACTCTTACAGATAGTAGGTTCTCCTGCTAAAGTGCTAGAGGATGGTACTAAGTTAAGAGGAGATATAAATATACTCCTTGTAGGAGACCCTGGAACAGCAAAGAGTGAATTATTGAAGTATGCTGCTAGGATTGCACCTAGAGGATTATACACATCTGGCAGAGGGTCAACAGCAGCAGGTTTAACTGCAGCGGTTGTTAGGGATAAGAGTGGGATGATGATGCTTGAGGCAGGGGCTGTAGTGCTGGGTGATCAAGGATTAGTATGTGTAACAGAGGATACAGAGATCTATACAGGCAATGCTCTTACTCCTATAAAGCAACTATGGGATATGATAACCTCTCCAATATATATAACCAGAACAGGTAGGGAGGCAAAGCGTTGCATAATCCCTGTTGGGGTTTATGATGGTAAGAGTAGGGTAGATATTGGATATTATGCCTTTGCTATCATGAGGAAGAGGTATACTGGAGATATAATTAGATTAACATTTGCATCTGGCTTAACACTTGAGGTTACACCAGAGCATCTCTTAATGTATGCTACAGATGTAAAGAATCTATGGAAGCCTGCTAAAGATATCAGACCTGGAGATCTCTTAAAGTCTCCAGTAAGGGTAATCAAACCAGTGTATACCCTGGATGTTGAGCCAGATGAGGCATATGTTATAGGATGTGTGTATTGTAATGGGCATATCACACCCTATGATATAACTATATCGCAAGCAAAGAAGAATGCTGATGATGATGTAGTAAGTATGATACAGGCTAGGATGCCAGGCATATTCTCATTATATGATAATGGTGAGAAGGTAAGAGAGCTAGGTAAATATATGCTACTATCAAGGGTGTACCAACTATGGACATCAGATAAGAGATTCGTGCAAAAGGTACACTTCTTGCTTAAGAGCCCATCTATAGACAATATCCTTCTATTGAGTGATGATTCATTATGGGCCTTCATAGCAGGTGTATTTGATACAGATGGTGACTTTAAGCATTTTAAAGGCAAGGTCTATGCAGCAAGGTTATACCCTGCTATAGATGAGCATGAGGTACGTGTTATGATCTATGCATTACGTAGGCTAGGAGTATATGCAAGGATAAATAAGAGAAGGAAGGATGAAGTACAAGTTATACAGATAACTGGGGAGGATCTCCTTAGATTTGTAGAAGGGATTAAGAAGTACAGTGTTAAGGCAAAGCATGAGATTGATTCTACTAATAATAGCAACGGTATAGTTACCAATAATAAGAGTGTAAAGAGAGGGGTTGAGAGGGTAATCAAGGTTGAGAGGGTGCCTTATGATGGTTATGTATACGATCTTAGTGTAGGAAAGTACCATAATTATGAGGTCTCATTGGTATATGTGCATAACTGCATAGATGAGCTTGATAAGATGAGGCAGGAGGATAGGAGTGCGTTACATGAGGTTATGGAGCAGCAGACATGCTCTGTTGCAAAAGGGGGTATTGTAGCAACACTAAATGCTAGGACTAGCATATTAGCAGCAGCAAACCCCATACTAGGCAAGTATGATCCTTATAGGAATATTACTGAGAATATTAACCTGCCTATACCATTGCTTACTAGGTTTGATCTTATATTTGCTATAAGGGATGAGCCTAATAAAGATGCTGATGCTCAACTTGCTAGGCATATACTAGGCATACATAGGAGAGCAGGATACGAGAGGTTACCTTACATAAACATAGATATGTTAAGGAAGTACCTAGCATATGCAAAGAGAGTAAACCCAGTATTAAGCAGAGAGGCTGAAGATAAGATATTTGAGTACTATATGCAGATGAGGGCAAGTGCAAGCCCAGATGCAATAACAATAACAGCAAGGCAGTTAGAGGCTCTGATAAGGTTAGCAACTGCTAGAGCAAGATTACTCCTAAAGAGCATAGTTGATGTAAGTGATGCTGAGAGAGCAATACATATCTTTAATGTTATGCTTAACAAGGTTGGTATAGATGTTAAGACAGGTAAGGTTGACCTTGGTGTATTGCATGGAATGCCACAGAGTGAGAGGAGTAAGATGAAGCTCTTCTTAGATATATTTAATGCATTATCAGGTAAGGATCAGAACCCTGTAGAGGAGCAGGCATTAATAACAGAGTTGGTTAAGACTGGCAAGTTTACTGAGGATGATGCTAAGGAGTGGATTAGGAAGGCACTCTCAAATGGTATGATATATGAGGTTAGGCAAGGATTCTACAAGAGGGCATAACTTATGTAAGTATAGTTAAGAGGGTATGCTTATCAAGGATCTTGAATTAGATGATGATATAAGATCACTCCTAATAGATAGGCTTGGATACACTACACTCTATCCTCCACAGCAGAAGGCTATAGAGGAAGGGCTATTAAAAGGGGAGAGCATGCTAATAGCAACACCAACAGCAAGTGGTAAGACTCTAATAGCAATGCTTGCAAGTGCTAGGATAGTAAAGGAAGGCTTGGGCAAGGTTGTGTACCTTACCCCTTTAAGGGCATTAGCAAATGAGAAGTACAGAGAGTTTAAGATTCTAGAGGAGATAAAGAGAGATGCCTTAGGCTTAGGTAGATGCAATGTTATGATATCAACAGGTGACTATGACTCATCTGGTGAGGAGTTAAAGGATGCTGATGTTATAGTATTAACATATGAGAAGATGGACTCATTATTCAGGCATAGAGCAGAATGGATAGATGATGTAAGGCTTTATGTCTTTGATGAGGCACATATGATCTCTGATAAGGAGAGAGGAGCAACTATTGAGATGATATTTGCTAGAGCAAGAATGAGCAATGCACAGATACTAGCACTTAGTGCAACCATAAGCAATGCTAAGGAGATAGCATCATGGCTTAACTGCAAGTTAATAGATACACAATGGAGGCCTACTAAACTAATTGAAGGGGTATACCAGCATGGCATAATATACTACAAGGATGGTAGGAAGGTTAGCATACAAGCAATCAGCAAGTATGGTGCACCTATAGATCTTGCAATGGATACTGTTAAGGATAATGCCCAAGCACTAATATTCACTGAGAGTAGGAAGAGGGCTGTTACCTTAGCATTAAGTGCATCTGAGGCATTAAAACAGATGCTTACTCCTTCAAAGGTAGATATTGCTAGCAAGTATATTAATGCATTACTTGAGCATGATGATAGCGAGTTAGCAAAGAGCCTAGCAAGGGCTATGAGTAACCTTGCTGCATTCCATCATGCAGGATTAAGCCCACATGCAAGGAGCATAGTTGAGGATGCATTTAGAGATGGTGTTATAAAGGTATTAACAGCAACACCTACACTTGCTGCTGGTGTTAACCTTCCAGCAAGGAGGGTTATAATAGCAAGTGTAAGCAGATATGACCATGAGCAGGGTATGAGCAGTAGGATAAGCGTTAATGAGTACAAGCAGATGTGTGGTAGGGCAGGTAGACCAAGGTATGATGAGTATGGAGAGGCAATAATAGTAAGCAACTCTAGCATAGAGGATATATTTGATGCATACATAAATGCAGAGTTAGAGCCTATAAGATCTACACTAAATGATGAGAGGATGCTTAGAGGGCATATACTTGCTAGCATAGCAATGAGCAAGAGTATTAAGGAGAGTGAACTCTATGAACTATTCTCTAGAACGCTTTTAGCAAGGCAGTATAGCAGTAAATACATAGTACCAAAATTCAGATCTGCAATAGAGTACCTTGCTGTAGAGGGTATGATTAATGCTACAGGCTATGAGTTATCTGCAACTAAATTTGGTAGGAGGGTAGCTATGCTATACATAGATCCAGAGTCTGCCGTTATTATAAAGAGTGCACTTGCAAGGATAAAGGCTGGCAAGAGGCATGGTAAGTTAACTTTAGGTCTGCTCCATGTTATTACAGAGTGCCCAGACTTTTATCCAAGGCTGCAGTTAAGAAGCAGAGATGTAGATGAGGCTATAATGCTTATAGATGAGCATGCAGATGAGTTCCTTGATGATGTAGATGAGTATAGCATATCAAGGAGTTTCTTGGCACTTTATGCATGGATAGAAGAGTATAGTGATAAATACCTTTACGAGAATCTAGGTGTTGAGCCTGGGGATATGTATAGGATGATAGAAGTAAGTGATTGGCTACTCTACTCTATGCATTCCATAGCTGAGTTATTAGGCAAGAGGAGTATACTCAAGGATATAGATATGCTAAGGAGAAGGGTTAAGTATGGTGTGAAGGAGGAGTTGATCCCTCTAGTTATGCTAGAAGGTATAGGGAGGGCTAGGGCCAGAGCATTGTTCAATGCTGGTTTTACTGATCTTAAGAGTATAGCAGATGCAAGTATAGATAAATTAGAGAATGTAAAGGGCATAGGACATAGATTAGCAGAGAGGATAAGAGAGGATGCTGTAAGGATTATAAGTAGATCTTAAGCCTAACTCTGTCTAGGATTTAACCAACTATTTATCATCAGAACTTTTATAACTATAATAATCTATGCCCAGCAATTCCATCAACTCCTTATATAGGTTTGAGAAGTATATGCCTTTATCTGTAATCCTTATATACTTATCATCCTCTACCATTATCAATCCATTACTATTAAGTGTAAAGAGTGCTCTATTGAGTGTTCGAGTATCTATGCCTAATACTTGTCTTATACTTGCTTTATTTGTATATCCATTACGTAAGAGCATCAATACTAAACCCATTATCTCGTTCTGACTTCTCTTACGACTAACCATAAAGTAATTATAACCAACTTGTATTTATCATTATAAAAAGATTTACAGGTTTCTTAAAGACTAAGAGATCATCACTCTTTGTATAATTATACTTTATATTAACATGTGAACACTGTTCATCTAAGCATGACTTCTCTCCCCATGTAATGTATACAGTACTACCCTTCATGGACATACTAATATCATCTATGCTACCATATGCTATTGTAACCATGTTAGTGAATGTTGAACCACCATCCCTGCTATTTACATAAACCATCTTGTACAACTTATCATTACTATTTAATAGTACAAGCATGCTAATGTTATAACCATCTACATCAACAACTATATACTTTATCCTATCTTTATAATCATTACTTGCACTATTATCTATGCTAATCTTAGTTGAACTTATTGCTCCATCATTCATTATACGAGCATGCATGATACCTTCACTCTTATCTATCCATGTAAGGGATACAAGTGCACCATCAGATGCTAGCAATGGGGCAGATATTACATTCTTGCTTACAGTTATAGTATCATTAAATACTCTAGCCCCATCGTTGCTTACTCTTAAGTATAGATTATTTGTATTACTATTATTATTACCATCAATATTACTTATCCATGCAACATAAACATCTTTACCCTCTGCAAGTACTGATGCAAAACCAGAGTCTATGTTAGGATCACTAAGCATAATTGCATCAGAGAATGTGTTACCATAATCATGGCTTGCCCTAATGAATACACCAAACCTGCCATATGAGTTATCATGCCATGCTATGTATACACTTGAGCCTTCAGCAGCAATTGATACACTCTCAGAGTTACCCTTGCTATTGCTTATGTTAATTGTATCACCAAAGGTGTTACCACCATCTTTACTTACCCTTAAGAGCACTTCAGTGTTACCGTATGTAGAGTCTATCCATGCTATGTATACCATGTTACCATCTGCATCCATAGCAGGGAATGTAGAATCCCCATCATTGTTACTTACATTTATTGTCTTGAATGCTAAGCCATCACTGCTATGGGATAAGAATACATCATACTGCCCATTAACCTCGCTTGTCCATACAATATTTATGTATGAACCCTTTGCTATAATACCATTAATTACTGCATTATCAGTACTTGCAACAGCAATCCTCTTGAATGTATTACCACCATCATTGCTTGCATTAAGCATAACACTCTTCTTTGCATGATCGTACCATGCTATGTAAACATGTGGACCATGTACTGCTATAGCTGTATTAGCCTTAACGGTTATGCTATTCTTTACAATTATCCCTTTATCCCCATCTATTAACATCCTAATTGGCATTATACCAAATCCTAGATACTGCATTACAATATACAATGATAGTATAGCAAGAGCAGATATTACTAACCTCTTATCTATCATGCTCTAAAGATGGTAGGAATACTGGTGTAAGATTACTATTATCTGGAGCAGTATCCATTATATAATCTGGCATAGGGTTTACTTGTGTATCTACATTAACCATAACACTTACCCTATAAGATAAGATTAGTAGAGGGCTACCTACTATGCTGGTTGGTATGCCTATGCTAATAGTATTACTACTACCACTGCTGCTACTACTTACTGGGTTATCTATACTTATCATTGGTACTATCCATCTATTGCTGCTAGCATCGTATACTGCAATATACCATCCATTATAACCAATAACATGCCCCTCTGGAAAGTATGGTAGTACTATAATGTAATGCTTCTTACTTAGCAGGATATCAATATGCTCCATCTCCCATATATAAACAGTCTCATATCTGTAGTTACTTATGCTAGTAATATCACCTTTAACCTTAATGCTTAATGTTAGCATATCATACCCTCTCTTAAATGTAAGAGTAGATATATCATGGAAGCCCATAACCTCTGGTATAACCTTTCCAGTGAATAATGGTAATGCATAAGCATCATTATCATTATCATAAACTACAGAATCTTGAATCATTAAAATAAATGCAACTGCTATTAGAGTAATGCCTAAGAAGAGTAGAATGTACTTAATCTCTCTTACCTTATGTATACTCACATTATTATTAGTATGTAAATGCTTAAAAACATTAATTTATTCACATGCTATAATCCTCTTGTATTATCCTTACAAGCATATCCTTAAGATCCTCTGGTATATCATATGCTGATAATGCACTCTTAGGATCATCAAATAATCTACTCCTAAACTCTGGATCCTTTGCGGCATCTAAGAATATCTTATTCAATATCTCTAACTTATCAGGATCTACATCATTACTATCATGCTCCATACAGTTAATTGCATACACTAGTTTATAAACCAAATGATAATATATATAGTAGTAGAGGAGTAGATTATCATCTAGTATGGATATATCGGTTGATTACCTTAAAGGTTTGATAGATTTAAAGAGCAAGTATACTGAGATAAGATACCATAGCAGGATATTGAAGGAGGTTAGGTTCACAAATGGTAGGCAAGAGATTACAAGAGCAATAGTAAAGGCTGGTGTAGGTATAAGGGTATTGAATTATGATGGTTGCTGGGGCTTCAGTAGCACCAGTATGCTTGATAGGGAATCCTTGGTTAAGACACTGGATAATGCTGTAAGGGCTGCAGATGCATTAGCATACTCTAAGCATAATAGGGTAAAGGGCTTGGCAGATGCAAGGTTGGCTGTTGGTGTATTTGAGTATAATAATGTAAAGAGTATAGACATGAAGGATATCATAGAGTTGGTTAGAGATGCTGAGAAAGAGGCAAGGAGGGTTGATAGAATGATAAGATCAGCCTCATGCTTCTATAGAGAGATTATAGATAATAAGATAATAGTTACTAGTGATGGTGCATCCGCTGTTATAAAGGACTCAAAGCCAGAGTTTGTTGTTACAGCTATTGCAGCAAAAGGGAGCAAGAGGGTTAGTGCAAGCGAGGGTATAGGGATAACAGGTAACCATGATGACCTATTCAAGCATAACAGTGCATCTGATCTTGCAAGAAATGCTGCAAGGAAGGCATTAAGGTTACTTGATGCAAGAGTACCTAAGGGCGAGAGGACAACAATAATACTTGATCCTGCCATGGTTGGGTTGCTTGCACATGAGGCTATTGGGCATCTTGTTGAGGCTGACTTTGTCCTCTCTGGCTCAATAGCAAGGGATATGCTAGGCAAGGAGGTTGCTAGTAAGATAGTAACCTTGGTTGATAGTGGGACATCTGATATTGTAGAGAATGCTGCTGGTACTACACTAGTAGATGATGAGGGTGTATTAGCAAGGAGGGTTAAGATAATAGACTCTGGAATATTAAGTGAATATTTACATAATAGAGAGAGTGCATACATATTTAATGTAGAACCTACTGGTAATGCTAGGGCATTTGAGTACGATGATGAGCCATTGATAAGGATGAGGAATACATACATAGAGCCAAGGGATTATACTCTAGATGAGATGATTAAAGAGGTTAAGCATGGTTACCTGCTTAAAGGGGCAAGGAATGGACAGGCAGATGCAAATGGTGAGTTCATGTTTGGTGCCCAAGAGGCTTACCTTATAGAGCATGGAGAGGTTAAAGAGCTGTTAAGGGGTGTAAGTGTATCTGGTATAACCATGGATGTGTTAAAGAGTATAGATGCAATAAGCAAGGACTTCAAGTACGATATAGGCACAGGTTACTGTGGCAAGTATCAGCCTATGAAGGTTGATGGTGGAGGTGCATATGTAAGGTGCAATGCTACTATAGGGGGTATGCAGTATGAGTAATGCTAAAGATACTAACATGCTTTTAGATGCATGTGAGATGGCAGTTAAGAAGGCATTAAGCCTTGGTGCTCATGATGTAGAAGCATATGCATCATACTCAAAGCACACATCTGTATTCCTTGAGAGTAATGATATAAAGCATGTTAAGGTTAATGAGCCTAATGGCATAGGCATTAGAGTTATATATGATAAGAGGGTTGGGTTTGCATCTATTAACAGTTTAAAGCATGAGAGTATAGAGTATGCTATAGATAATGCATTAAGCATAGCAAAGGCAAGTAAGAGGGATAAACACAACATCCTTGCTGAACCTGTTAATGTAAAAATGCTATCTAACATATATGATAAGAGTGTAGAGTCATTAAGCATAGATGATGTAGTTAACTATGCTAGAGATATGCTAAATACAGCAAAGGGTTATGATCCAAGGGTAAGTGTGGATAGTGGGGTATTTGAGGCATCAGTGCTTATACATGCTATACATACTAGCACTGGTATATCTTTGCATGAGAGGATAAGCATACTATCATACAGCATAATGGGTATGGCTAGGGATGGTAGCATGGTATCAAACTTTGATGTTCAAAGCAATGCTTCTCATATGCTAAAGGGTACAGATGCTAATATTAATAATGTAGCATTGAACTTTGCAAAGAATGTTGTAAATACCTTAAATAGCAAGGGGTGTGAGAGTTTCAAAGGGCAGATGGTACTTGCACCAAATGCTACAATAGATATTATAAAGGAGCCTATAGTATTCTCTGTAAACGCTTACAATGTGCTTAGAAGGGCAAGTAGGTTTACCAATATGCTTGGCAAGGAGGTTGCTAGCAGTAATCTAAGCATAATAGATGATGCTACATTTACTGATGGCATAAATGCATCCTCATTTGATAGGGAGGGCTTTGCATGCAAGAGGAATGTAATAGTAGATAAGGGTATACTAAAGACCTTCCTTCATAACACATATACTGCAAGCAAGTTAAAGGTTAATAGCACTGGCAATGCATCTGGTAGCATAAACACCCCACCATTAATAGACTCTACAAATTTTATAATTGAGGCGGGTGATATTAGTTATGATGAGATGATAAAAGAGGTTAAGCATGGTGTAATAATAAATAGGTTCTCTGGTAATGTTAATTATGTAGATGGGAACTTCTCTGGGGTTGTTAAAGGTGGCTACCTTGTAGAGCATGGAGAGATAAAGCATCCAGTTAGGGAGGTTATGGTTGCAGGTAATGTATTTGATGCTATTAAGAGCATATCAATGCTATCCAAAGAAAGGCTCTTGGTAGTAGATTCATTACTACCATACATAGTTATTGATAACGTATCATTTACTGGATGATTTAGTTAAGATAAAAGAATAAATGAATGAATGAATGAAAGAATATGCAACCTTCTCTGTGATTATGCTGTAGGCTTCCTTACTATTATAGTGCCTTGCATCCATGGGTGAGGTACACAATGGTATTTATACTCACCAGTCTTTGTGAAGATGAACTCAAACCTATCCCCAGGCATCAAATAACCAGTCTTAAGTTTATCCTTATGCTCAAGTGAATCAAATACCCCACTGAATGGATCAGCATACTTGTTATCACTAGTTACAGTATGTGCTGTAGTATCATCATTTACCCATACAACTTTGTTATTACGCCCTAGAACAACCTCTACCCTCTTTGGAATAAAGTTATCCTTCTGGTTAGGATCGTAGGAGTTTGGTAGTATCTTAATCTCAGTTATCTGCTTAGGTTCTTTCCACTCTGCTGGTATAACAGGCTTCCTATTTATCTCTGGCAGGTAAAAGAACTGATAATATGCTATACTTACACCTATGATAAGTACAAATGCTACAGCCCCTATTACAAATGGACTCTGCTCCTTTGATATTGTTGCCATATTAAGATCCTCCTTTATCTTATCCTAGCATAACTCTTCTTTACTACACTTATAAATGTTAATAGACATAGTGGCTTTTATCCTTCCCATTAGAATAAGATGTATGCGTGCATACATAGAGATAGATCTAGAGCCTGGTAGGGATGTGCTAGCATCTGCACACATAATAAGGCAGATAGAAGGTGTTAAGGAGGCACATGCAGTATCTGAGCATTGCGATATAATTGCTGTAATAGAGGCAAAGGACTTGAAGGGAGTGTACAATGTAGTTATGAGGAAGATACAGATAATAAAGGGTGTAAGTGATACTAGAATTCTTCCATGTATTGATATCTAGTGTATGTAATAAAATTATCTCTAAATAATAATTATTCTTTATGCTTGTGTAGTATCTATACTGCCTTTAGTTGATAATGATGAAGATTGCGTATATGAGGTAGGTGATGATACAGGTGTATCCTGCTGTGTAGAAGCCTTTTGTGCCAACAAACCCGTTAGCCATCGGGACGGGAAGGTTAGTGCTCCCCACCATGCGTCGTCACGCTCCCCTCGCTTCCGCAAAGGAGTAGTCGCGCAAAGCCCGCTCGTCTGCGGCTTTTTGCTCCTCCCGGAGGAACTCCATCAGCCATTGGCGCCACGCTTTCTCCCTCAACTCTTCCAGCAATTCCCGACGACGGCGGCACTCGAGGTATTCGTTTAGGCATTTGGAAACCTCGCTTTGAGCAAGCGAGAGCCGTTGTTCAGCAGCCAGACGCTGTTGCTCCGCACGGTCAAGGTGTCGGACAGCAATCAACAGTTGATCCACTTCCACACTGCGGTCAAGGAGGGAACGCAAAGTAGCGATCGCTTCTTGCACAGCGGCAGTAGCTGCCCGATGCTCTTCCTCAGCTTGCCACAACCGCTGCTGGGCTTCGTGCAACGCTTGTTCGGCTTGGGCCTCCTCCATTCGCCGCACTTTCAACAACCCTTCCAACGGGAACCGAAACTTCTGCATTTACGGTCACCCCCTGGGAGTTACGATCGATCTATGCTCGCCTCCGCTGCCAACTGCATCAGCCAGTCAAGCGTCTCTGCAAACCCTGTTGCTTCCTCCCGATCCTGCTTCAAGAAGGCAAACAAGCGGTCTTTCAAGTCCAGCGCTTTGTCCAATAAAGGATCGCTGCCTCGTCGGTAAGCCCCCAAGCGGACCAAATCTTCGTTCTCCCTTAGCACTGCAAGAAGTGCCCGAAGGGTCTGAGCGGCTTTCCAGTGGGCTTCACTTGTCACATCAGGCATCACGCGGCTTAAAGATGCAAGGACATCAATTGGCGGCAAGTGACCTCGTTCGGTTAGTGAACGAGACAGGACAATGTGCCCATCCAAGATGGAACGGGCATGGTCAGCAATGGGGTCGTTCAGGTCGTCTCCCTCGACCAAAACTGTGACTAAAGCCGTGATAGAGCCTGTAGAGCTCCGCCCAGCTCGTTCCAAGAAGCGAGGCATCGCAGCAAACACGGAAGGCGTGTAGCCTCGGGAGGTAGGCGGTTCGCCGATAGCCAGCCCCACTTCCCGCCCTGCCATTGCCCAACGGGTGAGGCTGTCCATAACGAACAAGACATCTGCTCCCTGATCTCGGAAAAACTCTGCGATGGTCATTGCGACGAGAGCACCTTTAAATCGGACGATTGGTGGTTGGTCGGAAGTTGCCACGACGACGACTGAGCGTTTTAACCCTTCTTCGCCCAACTGGCGCTCCAGAAACTCCCGCACCTCTCGTCCCCGTTCCCCAATTAGGGCAATCACCGAGACATCGGCTTGAGCAAAGCGGGCTAACATGCCCAGCAAGGTAGACTTTCCAACACCACTACCGGCAAAGATCCCCGCTCGCTGTCCTTTGCCCAAGGTAAGGAAACCATCAATAGCCCGCACCCCAACGGGAAGGGGTTCGGAAATGAGCGGGCGCTCCAAAGGTGGTGGCGGGTCTGCGACAACAGGTCGCTCCTCTCCAGCTGGGAGGGGTTTATCGTCTAACGGGCGCCCCAATCCATCCAAAACTCGCCCAATTAACTTCTCGCTAACAGTCACTTGCAGGCTCCGGTGAGTGAGCCGCACCCGTGCCCCTACCCGCAAACCGGTCAAATCGCCTAACGCCATCAGCAAAGTGGCACCATTGCGAAAGCCAACCACTTCCGCCCAAAGAGGTGTGGGTTCGCATTCCACGAGAGCCAACTCGCCAATAAAAGCCGTCGGACAAACGCTTTCCAATACCAACCCTGACGCCTGCACCAACCGCCCGTAGACACTGGTCAACTCGCACTGCTGCAACCGCTCCCGCAACCGCTCCAAAAGTCCCAGTTGTCCATCGGACTGCCCATTAACGCGTCCGTTGGCTTTGCTAACCGCACCGTTGCCGTTGCCCGTCGTAAGACGCTTTTCGTCCTGCATATCACAACACCTCAGAGTGCAGCAGTGCTAACTTCGTGTGTGGTTGAAGATCCACCAAACCTTGCTCACTTTCTGCAATCACGCCCCCTCGCTCTACCGAATCGTCGGGGACGAAGCGCACCGACAGGCTTTCGTCTAAGTTCAGCGAACTTAAGTTTTCACTAAACAACAAAAAATCTTCTGGATGCAACCGCACGGTAATGACGCCCCCCTTCAGCTCTCGGAGGGCTTGGGCGACAGCACGCCGAACAATTTCTGGGTTGGTTTTGACCTCCACTTCTACGACTTTGCGAGCGATTTCCAGTGCCAACTCAGTAACTGCTTCTTCTGCCCGTTGGAAGAAAGTTGCCAACTCCTCTCTCAAAGTGTCCGTCAGCCTGTTGAGCAGCTGCTGGATATACTGGTGTTGCTGCCACTGTTCTTCCCGAAACCGTTGCTCGGCTGCTGCCACACCTTGTCGAAAACCCTCTTGTTGTCCAACCAAGAAGCCTTCTCGGTAGCCGGCTTCGTAGCCTTCTTTCCGGATGCTACGGATGTCCACACTGGGCTCTGATGCCTTATCGCTGGCGAACGCTTCTTCTGCTGTTTCTTCCTTCTGGTATATCGGCAGGGAAGGGGGTTGATCTTGAGGGTCAGGTCCCATTTCGTCCCAAGGGACAGGTTGAAGGGCATAGCGGGGTTGGCGGAGCAAGGGCATCACACCAACACCTCCTCACCGCCGCGTGGAACCGTAATTTCGCCGGCTTCCTCCAGTTTGCGGACGATGTCTACCACGCGCCTTTGGGCGGCGGTGACATCCCTTAGGCGCACTGGTCCCATGAAGTCCATTTCTTCGCGCAGGATCTGAGCAGCCCGTTGGGACATGTTGCGGAAGATCTTTTCCTTCAGTTCCTCGCTGGCGCCTTTGAGGGCAACTGCCAACTCCCGCATATCCACTTCCCGGAGCACCCGTTGCAAGGAACGATCGTCCAGTTTGATCAAGTCCTCAAAGGTGAACATTGCTTGTTGGACTCGTTCCGCCAGTTCAGGATCACGCTGCTCCAAACTGCTGAGGATTTCCTGCATGGTTTCCCGAGGCAAGTTGGTCAGGATTTGCACCAACACCTGCAACCCATTGAATCGGGCTGTTCGTTGGGTAGCGGGTGCGATCGCTTCGTGAAGGGAACGGCGCAAAGTGTCCAAAACTTCCTCAGGTGGGGATTCAGTGATGAGCAAGCGAAGGGCAACTTCGCCCCGCACCTCTGGTGGGAGTTCGTTGAGGATAGCAGCCCCGTGAGAAGGAGGCAACAACCCCAAGAGCAAGGCGATGGCTTGCAAGTTTTCGTTGCGCACTAACTCTACCAAATGTTGGGGAGGCACAGCGCTCAGTTTGGAAAGCAGTTCAGCATCTTGGCGTTCTGGTTGGGGTTCTTTCAAAAGGGCTTCCAATCGTGTCCAAAGGAGGCTCCCTTGTTGGGCACCGAAGGCTTGGATGAGCAAGGAGCGGACTTTGGAAAGAGACCCTGTCGCCACTGGAGTATGCCGCTCCAACTGTTGGATGCTTTCTTCTACCAAGTGATAAAGGGCTTCGCCGGACACAACTCCCAACCGAGCCATTTCGCTCAGCAGCAACTCAACTTCTGGTTCTTCCAGATGGCGCAGCACGGCTGCCGCTTCTTCCGGTGGAAGCAAAGAGAGCAAGATGGCAGCCTTCTGCCGCCCTGTCATTCCTCGGGGAGTTCGCCGTTCTCCTGTCCCTCGTTCCATCATCGGCGTCCCCCCTCTTGAGTCTTCTCATCTTCTGCCAACCAATTGCGAATCAAGTCAGCGACCCGATCAGGCGATGACCGGACAATTTCCCGCAATCGTTCGGTTGGTGGAGGAGGCGGAGGGGTGGTGGGTGTCTCTGGCACCGGTGCTGCCTCTTCTTTAGGCTGCTCCTCAACTTGGGGAAGAGGAGCGGCGGGAGCACTACGACGCCGACGACGCCATGCCACGAGGAGGGATGCGGCTGCCAGCAACAGGACGGGGATGGCTGACAGCCAAAGCCATGAAAACTTCGGCGCCTTAGCGGCTGCCCGCCGCTCAGGTCGGGAAACGGTCGTGCGGTCTATACGGACGGGCACTACAGCAACTGTGTCGCCACGCGCCATGTCCAAACCAGCAGCAGCAATGAGGGCTTGCCGAAGAGCGGCTTGCTCTGTAGCAGAGAAATCCCCTTTGACCAGCACAGCAACGGAAACTCGTTTGACAGAACCGGGGAATTGCTCTACCCGTTCCACTCGCCGGGAAACTCGGTATTCTGTTTTTCGCTCTGTCTTGTTGTAGTTGCCTCCCAACAAAGTAACAGGCATGGGCGGGACCAACTGAAGGTTGGAGGCTGCTCCTGCTGGTCCTGCCACTGGTGCCCCTTGGGCTTGGTAAGTCTCCCGCACCTCTTCCTGGGTCACAGGGATCCCTTGGGAGGTGTTGTCCACTGGCAAATACGTTTCGCTCTCACTCTGGCGCTTGTGAGTGTCTAACTCCACACTAACTTGCACAGAGGCGCGCCCGGGACCGAGGGTGCGATCCAAAAGGTTTTGCAATCGGTTTTCCAAAGTTCGCTCTATTTGCCAACGGACCGCCAAAAATTGGTTGCTCGTGCCAAAACCGTCAGTTTCCGCAAATTCACCTGCCCACAAAAGGGTCCCCTTGGTGTCCACGATGACGACTTTCTCTGGTTGCAATCCCTCTATAGCTCGAGAAACCAAGAAAGCGATAGACCGTGTCTGCTCTGGCGAGAGGCTCCTTCCCGGTCTAAGTTCCACCACGACGGAGGCGCTTGGCTCTTCCCTCTGCTCTTCAAACACTGTCTGCTCAGGCAGGTTCAAGTGAACGCGGGCGCTGGCAATCGGATCCAAGGTAGCGATGGATCGGGCTAACTCCCCTTGAAGGGCTCGGAGGTAATTGGTGCGTTGGAGAAAGTCGGAAGCAGCAAAGGAGGTTTTGTCCAGCAACTCAAAACCAGCAACGGCGAAAGCACCTGTCCGGGGCAATCCTGCTTGAGCCAAGACCATTCGCGCCTGCGCCACTTTATCGGCAGGCACCTGAATGCTTCCTTCGCTTTCCACGACTCGATAGGGGAGGTTGACTCGACCTAACTCTACTGAGGCAGCCATCAAATCGTCAGGAGACAAGCGGCTATAAAGGGTTACCCATCCCTCTTGGCGCCCCATTAGAGTCAGCGCCATCACCAGAATCCCAAGGGCGAGGCTTCCAACGACCACTGCTACCCGCTTTCGCTCTGGGGTTAAGTTAGACCACCAAGCGCGAAATCGTTCCACTTATGCCCACTCCTCACCCGTTACAACGGCATTCGCGTCAACTCCTGATAGGCTTCCAGCAAGCGATTGCGCACCGAGAGAAGGGTCTGAAACGACAAGTGGGCTTTCTCCACCGCCATTAATACCTCGTGCAACTCCACGGGTTCCCCCGTCAGCAATCGCTGTTTCAATTCCACGGCACGGCTATTGTTTTGCTCTACTTCCTGCAGCAAGCCCCGAAGGGCATCAGCGAAAGAACCAATAACCTGCTCTGTTGCCCTTGGCTTGGGCAACTCCACCGTTGGTTTCAGAAGGCGAAGGAACTCTGCACGCATGCCCTAATCCCCCTTGTCACCGAAGCAGGTCTAAGGTTTGTTGGAGCATTTGCCGCTGGATGGCGAAAGCTTGGGCGTTGAACTCGTAGCCTCGGGTCGCTGCCAGCAAATCCACCATTTCCAGAACGGGATGGACATTGGGGAAACGCACATAGCCATTGGCATCAGCATCGGGATGGGAAGGGTCGTAAACAACTCGGAACGGCGAGGGATCATCGGTTATGGCAGCCACTCGGACACCCAAGCCGTCTTGCATGAGCACAACCAATTTGCGGCGAAAGGGTTCGCCAGAAAGGGTGCGGGTCGTCTCAGCGTTGGCTAAGTTTACCGCTACTACCTCTTGCCAGAGCCGATGAGCCGTCATCCCACTGACGCTGATGTCCAATCCCCGAAAAGCAGGCATGGGACACACACCTCACTTTCCCGTTAGCGACGCCCTTCAGTAATCGCTGACCTCAGTTGGTCCAATTCCTTAGCAGCTAATTGCAGGGTCGTGCGATACAACAAGGCGGTCTCGGTCAAGGCTGCCAACTCTCGCTCAGGGGAGGTATTGTTCCCATCAGCACGAACGAGAGGGCTAAGGTCTATCACCGCAGGAGTGACGGGAAGATCAAGCCCTTTGAGGGTTGCTCGCATCAACTCGTAGAAGGGCACATCACGCCGGAGGAAGGCGGGGGTGTTAGCGTTCGCCAAATTGTGCGCCAGAACCTGCACCCGTCGGCTCAACAATGTTAGCGCCCGTTCCAACCCGAGAACCGCCATCGCCTTCACCGTCCTGTGACTTAGTTTCGCTTAAATTTTGAACCTCTCGGCGATCCGTGTCAATAGCGATTTTGGGGCTTTTTGCCGCCAGTTTTGGCGTTTTTTGCTTCAGCGTTGTGACTTAGGTCACTTTAAACCCTAAAAACTCCCCTTCTCGTTGCCGATAGGATGAGCGGAAACGGAAAACGCCCTCAAGTGAAGGGCGCCATGCCACGAAGGAGGGATGTCTGATGGGTCTGCGCATCAACACCAATGTCTCGGCGTTCAATGTGCATCGCAACCTCGTTGCCACCGATGTTGAACTGAGCAAGGTTTTGGAGCGGATGGCATCGGGGTTGCGCATTAATCGCGCTGGCGATGACTCCGCTGGTCTCGCCGTCTCCGAGAAGTTGCGAACTCAAGTGCGCGGGCTGCAAGTCGCCAGCGACAACGCCCAGCACGCCATCTCTCTCGTCCAAGTTGCTGAGGGAGCTCTCAACGAAGTGCACAGCATCCTCCAACGCTTGCGCGAGTTGGCGGTCCAAGCCGCTAACGACCACCTCACTGACGAAGACCGAGCCCAAATCCAGAAGGAAGTAGACGCCCTGTTGGCGCAGATTGACTACATTGGCGACACCACCCAGTTCAACACCAAGAAATTGATCAGCGGTGACTTTGCCTCCACCCCTTTGACCTTCCAAGTTGGTGCCAACAACGGGGAAGTGGTGAGCATCACGATCGGAACAGTGAACACAGCAGCAATGACCATTAACGGTTTGAGTGTAAGCACCTTGGGTGCTGCCGCCAACGCAATCGTGTCCCTTGACAACGCGATCGCTTACATCACCGACTTGCGTGCCCGTTTGGGTGCCTTCCAGAACCGCTTAGAGCGCATCGTTTCCAACAACAACATTGGCGTGGAGAACCAAGCTGCTGCCGAGAGCCGTATCCGCGATGTAGACATGGCGAAGGCGGTCATTGAGCTGGTGCGGTATCAGATCCTGCAACAGACTGGCGTTGCAGCGTTGGCGCAAGCCAACTCCGTGCCTCAAACCGTCTTAGCGCTTCTGAGGTAGCGCCCGAGCAGCCCGACGCCGTAGCCGCCCCGTCCGTGCCGGGTGGCGGCTTAACCGCCACCCGGTTTTTTTCCAACACATCGGTTTAGGGGAGGTCAGACGGAATGGCGACAAACACACCAATACGCTTTTCAGGGTTGGTCTCGGGAATTGACTTTGACCAAGTCGTAAACGCTATCTTGGACCTCCGTCGCCAACCCCTTTTGCGGTTGCAAGAGGAACGCACTAAGCTAAGGCTGCGAAGTGAGCTGTGGCAAGAGATTCAAAAAGCCCTTTCCTCCCTTCAATCTGCCCTCTCACCCCTCTTGGACAAAACAAAAGGGCTTCCCTTCAAAGTGACTGTCTCTGACCCAACGGTTGTCCAAGCCTCTGCCAACAACAACGCCCTCAGCGGCACTTACAAAGTCACCGTATTGCAATTAGCCACTGCCGTTCGGATTGCCACTCGCTTCGCTGACGGTGCTACTTCCCTTAGCGCTGATCCGAACAACAAGGTCAACCCCAATGCCTCTTTAGCCTCAGAATCCAACAAGTTTCGGGTCGTGCCAAGCACCAGTGGCTCTTTCCGTCTTAACGGTGTGGAAATCCCTTACAGGGAGACGGACACGCTGGCAACTATCTTGCAGCGCATCAACAACTCTGCAGCGGGCGTGCTTGCTTTCTACGACCCCATCGCCGACCGAGTAGTTTTAGTGAGCAAGCAGACGGGCGCAAACGGAACCATCCAACGGGAAGATGTTTCGGGAAACTTTTTGGCAGCCTTGGGGCTGTTGGACGATGCCCAAGTCACGCCCGGTCAAGATGCCCTCTTTATGGTAGAAGCCAACGGCTACTTTTTCAACGATGGCAACCCCATTGCTCGCCCCAGCAACACCGTTACCGATGTGCTGCCAGGGATAACCTTGCAGTTGTTGAGTGCCGCTTCTGACCGACCAGTCACGCTGATCGTGGAGCAAGACAAAAGCGCTTTGAAGTCTGCGATCAAAACCTTTGTGGAGAAGTTCAACGCTGCTGTCTCTCTTTTGCACCAAAGGTTGACCGAAAAGCCTGTTGACAATCCCCGAACCGATGCGGAACGAAAAGTGGGGCTGCTGCGAGGCGACAGCACAGTTGTCAACCTCAAAGCGACCCTGGTCCGAGAAGCCACCAGTGTTGTGGAAGGGATCGGTTCCGATTTGCAAATGCTCGCTCAACTGGGCATCCGGCTCAACAACGACGGAACCTTAAGTTTGGACGAAAACCGTTTGCAACAAGTCTTGGACACAATGCCCGAACGGGTGTTGCAAGTGTTCTTTAACGACACTGATGGCGACAACCGAGTGGACGAAACGGACGGGGGGATCGCCGTTCGGCTGAAGATCTTGTTGGACGGATGGCTCTCTTCCTTGCCTGTTGCCTTTGGGGGTATAAGCCTTCCTCGGGGAGTAGTAGCTCGCCAACCTGCCCTTATCAACCAGCAAGTGCAGCAATTAGATCGGCGCATCAACGAATTGAACCAACGGATTGAACGGGAAGGGGAGCGACTTCGCCAACAGTTTCTTGCGATGGAACGCCAACTGTTGATGCTCCAACAGCGGTGGAGCACCAACGGGCTTCCCATCAACAGCAACCTGCTGCAGCGGGTAGGTTAGCAGCGGCTAAATTTTTCGCCGGTCGTGTTGCCTTTTAACCGGTGCACCTCTCTCGAAGCGCCGAGTAGGGTTCGCTGGGAGGCAACTCTCCAGAAGCTCCAACTTTTGTTTCGCTGGGAGCCTTTCCTGATTCGCCGATTTCGGTGCGTCGGGAGACACATCCTCCAATTTTGGCTCACCCTGAAGAGAGCGAGGCAACAGGAACCATAAAACTTTTGCCCTCCTTTGCCGATAACCCTATTGGCACGCAAAAGAAGGAGGGAGAAGGGATGGTCGGGAACCCTTACCTGCAGCAGATGGTGGAAACCGCTACGCCCGTGCAACTGATTGGTTTGCTATTTCGTCGTGGCGCCGAGATGATGGCAGAAGCAGAACAAGCCTTGACCGCCCAAGACTGGGAACGCGCTCACAACGCCTTAGTGAAAGCGCAACAAATCGTCGCCGAACTCATCAGTTCGTTGGATATGGAAAAAGGTGGGGATATCGCTGTCAACCTCCATCGCCTTTACACCTTTGTCTGGGAACGGTTGCTCCACGCTAACTTGCGCAAATCTACCGAGCCTCTGCAAGACGCCAAGACGGTCTGGACGGAGTTGCAAGCCCTTTGGCAGCAAGTGGAAGCAAAAGAAGGAGGTGCCTAACGGTGCAGCAGAGCGGCTTCGGCGCGGGCATTAAATCGCTCATCTACGCTGAGAAAGTTCGGCAGTATCGGCAGGAGTATGGGGAGCGTCCTATTTGCAACCTCTTCATCTTCGATCTCGTGCCTACTTCTGCTCGAAAAATTTTTGACATCGGTTGTTGCATGGGTGGAGCAGGAAGAACGCTTAAGCAGCGCCAACCGTGCGAGGTCTGGGGAGTGGAAATTTCCCCCGATTTAGCCCAAATCGCTGCCCAGCATTACGAACGGGTGATCGTGGGCGATATCGAAGATGAAACGGTCTGGCTTCAACTGCCAAAACGCTACTTTGACTGCGTCATCTGCGGTGAGGTGTTGGAGCACCTTATTGCTCCCGATCGGGTCCTAAAGCGCCTGACGGAAGTCGTTACACCCAACGGGTTATTGGTGTTAAGTGTGCCCCACTTTGATCATGCCTCTGTGCTACACAAACTGTGTTGTGGGGAGTGGGATTACGAACCAACAGGGATTTGGGACAACAGCCACTCTGTGATTGAGGCAATCGGGGGTATGGATGCTCGGTTTGGTTTGATCATGCACGAAGATATTGACCACTCCCTTCGGGCAAGGGTGGCAGGCTTCCGCTGTTGGTTGGCGTTGGACTCCTTCGTGCACCATTTCGGCAACCGAACCAGCGGAAAACTGGGCGTTGCAAAGATGATGGATGCAGCATGGCCGCGCTTTGCTGAAAAATGGAAATTGCCGCCTGAAGCGGAAAAATACCACCCTTACATCATGTTGGTGCCTGAACTGTTTGACCCAACTCGGCGTCCATCGCCCCCAAAAGACCTTTATGAGCCGTTGCCCGAGAAAAGCACCCTTACCGTGTTGGATGGGCGCCAATTCAACCCTCTCCTGTCTTTGTGCATGATTGTCAAGAACGAAGCGGACAATCTGCCCCGGTGCTTGGAAAGCGTGAAAGATGTCATCGATGAAATCATCATCGTGGATACAGGCTCTACCGACGAAACACCCCAGATTGCCGAACGCTACGGAGCAAAGGTCGTGCACTTCCCTTGGACTGGCAGTTTCAGCGATGCTCGCAACGAATCCCTCAAGCACGCTCGGGGCGAGTGGATTTTGTGGTTGGATGCGGACGAAGTGTTGGCAGACGGCAAAGAGCAACTGCGCACAATTTTGGAAAACGATACCGAGCATGATGGGTTTATCCTGCCGATGGTCAGTTTTGTTGGCTACCGTTCCCATCGGGAAGGGCATGTGCACCCTGCTTTCCGCCTCTTCCGCAACCTTCCGGGCATCCGCTTTGAGCGCAACTTGCACGAGCAAATTGCTGGGTCTATCTTGAAAGTCAAGCCTAACGCCAAGTTTGGCGTTTTGCCTGTCTGGATAGAGCACTACGGCTACTTGCGACCAATGGTAGCGAACAAGAGCAAGGTGGAGCGAAATTTGGAACTGGCGAAGAAGGACTTGCAGGCAAACCCCTCTGATCCCTTCGCTTGGTTCAACTTGGGTCGGGAGTATTTGCGGCTGGCACAATGGGAACGAGCCTTCTATTGCTTTCGCCGTTGCCTTTACTATCTTGGCGATGCCTTTACTCCTTACTTGCTTCGCTGCTTGTGCGATGCCGTTTACTGCCTGTTGCAATTGGACCGACCTCAGCAAGCGTTGGCGTTCTTGAGAGAATGCCAACAACTGCCCATTACCACACCAGACTTTTGGGTGTTGGAAGGTCAAGTGCGATTTGCTCTTGAAGATTGGTCAGGGGCGATAAAAGCGTTCCAGCAAGCATTGCAGTTTCAGACCATATTACCCACCAATGTGGACTGGACAGAGGGCGCTACCTCCTATGGTGCATGGTATTGGATGGGTTTGTGCTACCAGAAGATGGGGCAACTGAGAGACGCTTTGGAGTGCTTTGGTCGCTCCCTGCAGACTGCTTTGTTGCGGCGCCGTTACTACGAACCCGCCATCCGTGCTTTCGTGAAACTGATACTGCCGCAATGTGCTTCTCTGAACGACTTGTTCCGAGCACTTAATCCGTTCTTACCGAACCCCCTTGACACTTACCCTCCTCTGGCATTGTTGTTAGCGAAAGCAGCATTGGAAACCTATCCCTTGTCACCCGTTCTGTTGTCCATTGCTGAGCAATTGGTTTATCTTTCGGGGGCAAGGACTGAAAAGCATCAAGACGAAGTGGAGCGGGAGTTTGTGTTGGGGAAGTTGTCACTACTCAACCACGAATACCGTAAGGCTGCTCACCACTTTGCCCTCGTTCCCCTCACATCACCGGAGGGACCCTCTGCGTGGAACTTGCGTATCCTTGCACATGCCCTTTGTGAGGAATGGGAGGAAGCCTTCCGCCTTTGCACTGATGACCCTGCTTGGACTTGGCTGCTGAAGCAGTGGCAAGAGCGTCAAAGCGACGGTGCGGAACCACCTCCTATTCCTGTAGAGTTAGCAGCCCTGATGCAAAACAATTTTGTTGACCTTTTGGCTTTGCTCTTGCAATTGCAAGAGTTTGAGCGCTTTGAGCAGTCCTTGGGGTTGTTGGTGCACTTGACGAAAGATGAGCAAGAAATGGCTTGTCTCTTGAGCCGTCTCTACGGGCAGTTTGGCTTTTGGGACATGGTGATAGAGACCTTGCTCCCCTTTGCTCAAGATGGGGGGTTGGACCGAGAAAGTTGGCGCCTTTTAGCCCGAGCCTGCCAACACAAAGGGCTTTACGAAGAAGCCGCCGCCATCCTGTTGCGACTCGTGGAAACCGACCAACGCAAAGAAGAAGCCTTCGCTGATTACCTGAGTCTGGCTGGTGTCTACATCGCTGCAGGGGACACGCAACGCGCTCAGGATGTTTTGTCCCTTGCTCAGCAAATAGCGCAGTAGGCGGTGAGAGGATGATTAACGAGAAGGTGACGGAAATGCGCCTGTTTATCGTGCGACAACCGATCTTTAACCGATGGAAGCGGGTGGTGGCTTATGAGTTGCTCCTTCACTCCTTAGAGGAGCCGAAGGAAGGGATGATGCCCGAGGAGGCAAAAGAAAACTGCATCGCAGACGCTTACCTGCATCTGTTCCACCCAGCTCGGCTCACAGGTGGCAAAACTGTTTTTGTCCCTGCCCCTCGTTCTTTCCTCCTAAAGGATTTGGTAGTCGTTTTGCCTCCCAGCCAGAGCGTCTTGGTGGTGAGTGCCAAGGACAACAGTGATGAGTTAGTGAGTGCTTGTTTCCGTTTCAAAGTGATGGGCTACCCCATTGCTGTTGCCCACTTCCTTCCTTGGCAACCTGTTCGCCCCTTAGTAGCGATTGCCAACATCCTCAAGGTCAACTTCACCACTGTCACGGGATCGGAACGAGCGCGAGCAGTCTCCGCTTACGCAACCCCTACCCGGAAGATGCTGGCGGAGCATTTAGAAACCCCCCACGATTTTGAAGAGGCAGAACGGTCAGGCTATGACTACTTTGAAGGACCCTTCTTCTGCCAACCAGAGACTCTCAAAGCGAAACCCTTGAGCAGCCACCAGTTCACTTACTTCCGCATCATGCAACTCTTGACCAATCCCGACCTTGAAATGGAGCAAGTGGAAAAGGTCTTGCGAACCGATCCTTCCCTATCCTTCAAGTTGCTGCGCTACATTAACTCCGCTGCTTTAGGAGTTCGCCATCGCGTCTCCTCTCTCCGCCAAGCCTTGGTGCTTCTTGGCGATCGGGTTGTGCGTCGCTGGCTTCTCATCGCAATTACCACGATGCTCTTGACCGATAAACCTCAGGAGTTGATCGTTACCGCATTAGTGCGAGGGCAGATGTGTGAACAGATTGCCAACGCCCTTCGGCTGTCTTTTGAGAGCGACCCATTCCTTGTTGGTCTCTTTTCCGTATTGGACGCCCTTCTGGATCAACCCTTGCCTGAGATTTTGGAGGAATTGCCCCTGAGCCAGGAGATCCGAGAGGCACTGCTCCAAGCCCCAACCCCAATGGGTCGGATTTACGCTTTAGTCAAGGCTTACGAACAAGCCGATTGGCTGACGGTCCAAAACCTTGCTAACACCCTCCAACTTCAACTGCCACTTATTGCCAACTTCTACGAACGAGCAATCCGTTGGGCAGATCAGGTGTTTGCGTGCGAACCTGCCTCTCCCACTTTGGCGAAAGGCTAACAGCCAGCATTTAGAACTTAGAACAAGGATAAGTCCCGAAGCGAGAAGGATCAATCGGCTCCTGTTGTCAGGCCTGTTGTTCTTCCCCTGCTTCGTCCAACAACTGCTGGACAAAGGGTGGGAGGACGAAACTGGCAAGGTGAACTTCTGGAGTGTAGTAGCGGCAGTGAGTGAGGCGGCGTTGTTGCCAGCGATGCTTCAAATCAGCCAAGTCCCACGAGGGAAGATGCTGACCTGCCATCCCATATGTCCACAAACCGGAAGGGTAAGTGGGGACAAAGCCAAGGTAAAAGCGAACAGCAGGGAAGACGCGCCGGAGGTTGCGCCAGACCATTTGCACTTCCCTGCGGAAATAGACAGGGGTTCCGCATTGGAGTGCCAAAAGTCCATGTTCCTTCAAAGCCCGTTGGCAAGTGCGGAAGAAAGGCTCTTCAAAGAGGGGAAGGGCAGGACCGATCGGATCTGTGCCGTCGACGATGATAGCGTCAAAGGTATCCACCCAATCTGCCAGCCATTGTTCTCCGGGCGCAACAACAATGTGCACCCTCGGATCGTCAAACACGCCAGCGTGCACGGAAGGCAACCACTGACGACAACTGGTTAAGACGGCTTCGTCAATTTCCACCCAGTAGACTTGTTGGACTGAGGGGTGGCGTAGCACTTCCCGCACCGTGCCACCATCACCACCACCGATCACGGCAACGATTTCGGGCTCCTCCAAACTCATTAGGGTGGGGTGCACCAGCATCTCGTGATAAAAAGCCTCATCGGCTTCGGTGAGCATGACTTTCCCATCCAACACCAGCAAACGCCCCAGTTCAGTTGTCTCCGCAATGACCAATTCCTGATAGGGAGTTTGTTGGCGCAAGAGCCACCGGCGCACCCGTAGCCTCAGGTGGATGCCTTCCGTTTGCTCTTCTGTGAAAAACTCGCCTTCAGTCACGGCCAGACGCCCCGCTCCAATTCCAACACTTTCAGCCGACGGGGTTCAAAGTAAGCACGGATGACTTCTAATGCCCGCTCGGGGAAAGTGTCGCCACAAGTGAAGATGTCTACAGCGATGTAGCCCATCTCCGGCC
>VAPR01000128.1_pt1 | contig 52822 bp, 48 predicted proteins | sample 3380701 | NCBI WGS metagenome assembly VAPR01 (sample SAMN11536904, study PRJNA540576) | hot springs metagenome | isolation source: hot spring wet sediment | place: Spain: Lobios | collected 2014-01
TACCGCCCGGTCTTCGACACCTTCGACCGAGAGAATCGCGACCTCAGGTGTGTTGATGATGGGAACCGAAAGCCTGGTGCCGAAAGACCCGGGGTTGGTGATAGTAAAGGTGCCGCCGGTTACCTCGTCCGGCACCAACTCCTTGCGACGCGCTCGTGCTGATAAATCGTTTATTCGGCGCGCCAGCTCCCATACCGGCATTTCATGTGCCCCGTGGATGACGGGAACGATAAGTCCCTCGCCGTCGAGATCCACGGCTATGCCTAAATTCACGAACCGGTCGAAGAGAGTCATCGTTCCGGCTTCGACATCTATGCGGGAGTTGACAAAGGGAAACTCCAACAATGCATTGCACGCGGCTACGGCAAAGAACGGCAGATAAGTAAGAGAGAACCCGTGTTTTTGGCGAAATGCGTCTCCGAAGGAACGTCGAGCCGCCTCTACTTTTTCCATCTCGACATCGACAGCCTCGAAGCAGTGCGCAGCCGTGCGCTTCGCCTCGGCCATGTGAGCGGCTATCCTCTTTCGGATAGCCGACAGAGGGACGGTCACTCCCTCGAGACCCGCATAGGTGGGCCCCTTTGGAGTCGGCGCCTGTACGGCTTGCTGTGATGCGACGGCTTGCTCTGACGCGGTCACCTTTTCTTTCAGAGTGATCTCTGTTTCGAGGCGCTCAGGCGACGCTGCTGCAGCCTCGACGTCTTTCAGAGTTACCCGTCCTCCGGCGCCGGTCCCGACGATTCGATCCAGGTCCACTCCAAGCTCTTTGGCTTTTTTCCGCACTGCCGGCGAAAAGATTCCTCTACGAGGGCCGCCCGGCTTGACCGTTTCGCCGAGTTCGGGGTGCTCCAGACGTCTCAATCCTTCCTCTGTAACCCTTGCCTGGGGCTTCGGAGGAGCAGGAGGGACGCCCCCTTTTGCCTGGGAAGGCTGAGCATGTAGCTGCTGACCTTCAGGCCGAGTCGGCGCTTCTCGAGCTACCGAAGGGTGTGCGTGGAGCCTCGGTTCTTCGCTGAGAGGGGCGCCTTCTCGGGGTATGGATGGTCGGGCGTGCAGCTCCTGGACTCGACCCGGCTCCCACCTGAGCTGCATGGTGGCCCGTGCATCAGGAGGAGCTTCGGGTAACTGCTCTGCCGAGACCGCTGAAGACACAGCTTCATCGAATGTCTCTTGAACTTGGGGTTCGCCCGGCAGGGTTTCCTTCTCGAGCGCGGTGGGCGCTTCCTCAGAAATCACGCACAGCTCGGTTCCCACGGGCACAGTCTCGCCCTCTTGTACAAAAATCTCCGAGATCCATCCTGCCGCCGGCGAAGGCACTTCGGTTTCCACCTTGTCCGTAGACACCTCGAAGAGATTTTCGTCCTCTTCTACGCGGTCGCCTACCTGCTTGAACCACCTGGAGACGGTTCCCTCTGCGACACTTTCACCTAACTGCGGCATTCTTACCGTATAAGGCACCTCTCCCCCTACCACTCCACGAGTTGCTTGACGGCTTCTACTAATCGTTCTTTGCTCGGAACATAGGCGTCCTCGAGAACGGGCGCAAACGGAACGGGTGTGTGCGGAGACGTCAATCTTTTGATCGGCGCATCGAGCTGATCGAAACCGCCGTCGGCGATCACGGCTGCGACCTCAGCTCCCACTCCACACACCGGATTGGCCTCATGACAGATTAGAACCCGATGGCATCTGCCCACCGATTCGAGAATCGACTCATGATCGAGCGGAGCGAGTGTGCGCAAATCCAGAACCTCTAGTTCGACTCCTTCTTGCGACAGCTCTTCAGCAGCCTCTAAAGCGGTATGGACCTGGGCGCCGTAGGTAATACAGACTGCGTCTCTTCCCGGTCGCTGGATCTTTGCCTTTCCCAGCTCGACCGTGTAGTCCCCGGCCGGAATCAATTCCTTTATTCGCCGGTACAGCAGCTTGTGTTCGATGAAGATCACGGGATTGTCGTCTCTTATCGAAGCTTTGAGCAGCCCTTTGGCGTCATAGGCCGTAGAAGGCGCAACGACCTTCAGGCCCGGTGCGTGGCAGAAAAATGCCTCGGGCTGAGCAGAATGAAACGGGCCTGCCCTCACACCGGCCCCGGAGGCCCCTCTTACGACCATTGGAACCGAGTGTCCGGTGCGGTAATGCATCTTGCCGGCTTCGGTCACGAGCTGATCGAAAGCTTGGGTGATGAAATCTATGTACTGCATCTCGGCCACAGGCCGCATCCCCTGCAATGCCGCACCGATAGCTGCGCCTACGATGGCCGCCTCACTGATCGGAGTGTTTATCACCCTTTCGGGACCGAATTTCTCGACCAGTCCCTTGGTGACTTTGAAAGCGCCCCCGTACTCTGCTATGTCCTCTCCCAACAGGAAGACTCGCTCATCCGATTCCATCTCCTCTACGAGAGCATCGGTCAGCGCCTCGATGTAGAGCCGCTCCACCATGTCCGAAGAAGCCTCAGAGGGCGTCGCATCACCCGGGAGGGCTTCAGGCGAAGACACCTTCACTCACCTCCTCCGGAGAAGGATCGGGCTGTGATTCGGCCCAGGAGATAGCGTCTGCGATCTCGGCCTTTATGCGCGCCTCGATCTCCTGCTGTTTGCGATCGTCCAACAGGCCCTGATCCCTGAGGAACGCCTCGAACCGAACGATCGGATCTCGCGCCTCCCAGTACTGACGGACTTCAGCCGGAACGTACTCGGCAGCGTCGTGTCCTGCATGCCCGAGTTGCCTGAAGGTAGTTCCCACGATGAGCGTCGGCCCATGGCCTTCTCTAGCGCGTGCCGCCGCATCCCTCACGGCCGCGACTACCTCCAACACATTGTTGCCATCGACCTCGATGCCGGGAATCCCGTAGGCGCGGGCGCGGTCGCAAAGGCGCTCGCATGCGAAGGATTGTGCATTCGGAGTCGAATAAGCGTACTGATTGTTCTGTACTACCGCAATGAATGGAAGCCGTAGCACCGCGGCCATGTTGACCGTTTCGTGCCAGAGTCCGTTGTTGGAGGCGCCTTCCCCGCAAACGGCAAGAGCCACTCTTTTCTCGTATCTCAACTTGAATGCCAGCGCCGATCCCATCGCTAGCGGGTATCCGTCCGGCAAGTGGCTCACAACGTTCATGACCCCTATATCGAATGCGTGGAAGTGGGAATTGCCGTCGCGGCCCCGGGTCGGGCCATCTCGCTTGCCGAAGTAATTCAGCATTACTCGCCTCAGGTCCATTCCTTTGGTGATCGCCAGCACCTGGTCTCTGTGAGTTCCACTTACGATGTCCCCCGGCTCCAGCGGAAAGGCGCACCCTACTTCCATCGCCTCCTGGCCCCGAGCGAGAAAGACGGATCCGGGAAGTCGCCCTTGCCTGTACATGACAAAGATCCGATCTTCGAACAAGCGAGCCAACTTCATGAAGTAGTAGAGCTGATCGAGTTCCGCCGGAGACAACCCGGCTACGTTGGTGATAGGAGGAGGAGCATCGGGCAGCGTATCAGCCATGCAGCGGCCTCCCGATCATAAGCATCGCGGCTTCTCCAAAAACTTCGGAAAGAGTGGGATGCGGCTGAATGAATTGCGCGATTTCTTCAGGGAAGGCCTCCCAGTTGACCGCCAGATACCCGGGCGACAAAAGCTCGGATGCCCAGGGGCCTACGATGTGCGTTCCCAGTACCGGTCCGTCTTTGAGTGCGACAATCTTCATCATGCCCCGGCGCTCATCCATTATCGTCGCCCGGGAGTTTGCGGCGAAGTTTACCCGTGACACTCTGATAGCATCCTCGCCGTGAATCCGACGGGCGGAATTTTCGTCCAATCCCGAGAATGCGACTTCGGGGTAGCTGTACACGCACCACGGGACTTTTGAATAATCTATCGGTCGCGGATCTTCTCCCGCTATCGCTCTTACCGCGACCATACCTTCTGCGAACGCAACGTGTGCTAGCGCCGGTGTGGGAATAACATCGCCCACCGCGAAGAATCCGCTCACGTTGGTCTCGAGGCTTTCGAGATCGACGCTTATGTGCCCCGAGCGTTCGAGCTTTATGCCCACGGCGTCGAATCCGAGTCCCTCCACCGTCGGCTTGCGGCCCACCGCCACCACGACTAGATCAGCAGGAAGCGCGACCTCGGCGCCGCCGGCCTTGCGCACATGGACGAGTGCCTGTTGCTCGCCGGGATCGTCGGTTTTCCCGGTGCGCTCGAGTCCTAGGACCTCGGAATCGCAAATCGTTTCGATACCGGCCGAAGAAAGCGCTCTCCTCAGAGTCGTCGAAATCTCGTCGTCGGCGCCGGGAAGCACGTTCGAAAGGGCCTCTACGAGAGTGACCGAGACTCCGAATTCCACCAGATAACTGGATAGTTCGACTCCCACCGATCCGGCCCCGACGATTACGGCGGACCGCGGAAGCCTGGGCAAATCCAGGACCTCGTCGGAAGTGACCACCAATTTTTTGTCGTAGGGAAGGATGTCCAAAAGCTTGGGAGTAGATCCTGTAGCAAGAATCGTGGCCTTCGAAGGAACGATCGAATATTCTTCACCGTCCCGGCCGGCGACTCTTATGCGCCCGCTGTCGTCGAGAGTCGCTTCGCCGGCTAACATCTCTACACCCCTGCTTTTGAGCAGTCCGGTGAGTCCCTTGAAGATTCTGTCGACTACTAGCGACTTGCGCTCCACGATCTTCGGCCAGTCGACAAGAATTTGGCCGTCGTCCGAAGCGCTAGCCGAAATACCGAAAGACGGCGCAGACCTCACCGCCCTCTTTATGCTTGCGGTCTCTAAGTAGTGCTTGGTCGGGATGCAACCCCGGTGAAGACACACCCCTCCGATCCGGTCTTTCTCGACGAGAACGGAGCGAATACCCAGCCTGGACGCATAAAGTGCCGCTGCGTAACCACCCGGACCGGCACCGATGATCGCGATCTCACAATTGAGCTCTTCTGCGGGCATATCTATTTCCTATCCTCGGTCGTCTAGTCGAAAGATTACCCCAAAGGCTTAAGCCGCTAGATCCGAGGTGGCCGAGTCGGCGCGAGGGCAGGGTCTAAAAAGTGCTCCCGGACACCAAGAGACGGCTTCGGTCCGATCACTCTCCTTAGGTTCACTCGAGGCGCACTACAGCGCCCGGACTCCAGGGGAAGGCTTCGGCCCGATAATTCTCCTTAGGTTCGGTACCAGCGCATTGCACGCTGTTTTTCGAACGATGTACTTTGGATGACCAGTCTCTGCGGAGAAGGGAATGCAGACCAGAAAGCTGATCCTCGCAGCAGCGGCTGTCGCTCTGGCAATTTTGATCGCCGGTGCCGTATTGCTGCTGACCATGCAATAAGGGGGAGATTCTCTATGTCGACTTCGAGGCGCACGTTGTCGTACTTCGCCGGACTAGCCGTGGCGGCACTGCTTTTGGCCGGATGCGCTCGGGAGAGTACGCCGCAGTCCGCCGAGACAGGCGCGGAAGAATCCCGATCGCGCGTCGTGGTGACGACGGTCGCCCCGATTACGAGCATCGTCAAGACCATAGCCGGCGACCGGATCGAGGTTAGAGGGATCATCCCTGAAGGTGAGGACAGTCACACATACGAACCTCGACCTCAGGTAGCCCGCGACTTTGCCGAAGCCGATATCATCTTTTTCAACGGCCTCAATTTAGAAACTCCTGCCATGGAGCTGGCCGAGAAGAGCCGTCGCCCAGAGACACAGGTGGTCTCTCTGGCCGAAGAAACCATCACTCCCGATGCCTATGTCTTCGATTTCTCTTTCCCCAGGGAAAAAGGCGACCCCAACCCTCACCTCTGGCTAAATCCCATGTACGCAGCCAGGTACGCCGAGGTAGTCGCCGAGAAACTAGCCGGCGTCTACCCTGCTGAGGCAGATTCATTCCGCAAAAGATACGAGGACTACCGCTCGTTGCTCACTCGCCTCGATCAAGCGATATTCGACGCCGTCGCAACGATTCCGGCGGGTAACCGAAAGTTGCTGACCTATCACGACAGCTTCGCCTATTTCGCTCCCCGTTACGGTTTCGAGGTAATCGGCGCCATCCAGCCGTCCGATTTCTCCGAGCCGTCGGCTGCAGAAGTTGCTGCTATCATCGACCAGATAAAGCAGGAGAAAGTGCCTGCAATTTTCGGATCCGAAGTCTATCCCTCGCCGGTCCTCCAGCAGATAGCAAACGAAACCGGCGCCAGGTACATAACCGATTTACGTGACGACGCCCTGCCCGGGGATCCGGGTTCGCCCGAACACACGTATGTGGGCATGATGGTCTTCAACGTTGAAACCATCGTCTCAGCGCTGGGTGGAGATCCCGCCCCGCTACAGACGATCGAGCAGTCGTACACCGCGGCTCCGAGGTGACCACAGCGGTCGAAATAGATGCGCTCCGGGCGTCCTACGATGGCACAGCCGCCCTCGAGGACATATCACTTCGTATCGAATCCGGCACCTTAGCGGCCATTCTGGGACCTTCGGGCGCGGGCAAGACCACCTTGCTCAAACTCATCGTAGGTCTTCTCCAGCCGACCGAAGGACAGATCAAGGTCTTCGGCGCATCTCCTTCGAAGGCCCGCCACAGGGTGCGGTATGTCCCACAGCTCGAGACCGTCAACTGGAACTTCCCCGTTACGGTGGAACAGGTAGTAGGCATGGGATTGACCGGCAAATACCGCCTGCCATGGCTGTCGGCCGACCAAAAGAAAAGGATTCGCCAGACCCTCGGGCGCCTCGGTATCGGCGGCCTCGAGAGAAGGCACATTCTGGAACTGTCGGGCGGTCAACAACAGAGAGTCTTCCTGGCGAGGGCATTGGTCGAAGATCCCGACTTGCTGGTGTTGGACGAGCCCACTGCGGGAACCGACGTCGCCACAAGATCGGACATTCTCACTCTTTTAGAAGACATCAACTCCTCGGGAATCACCGTCGTCTTGACGACTCACGACATCAACCTCGTCGCCAATCGCGTAGAGAGAATCATTCTTTTGAACCGACGAGTGATCGCCGACGGCGAACCCCGGGAAGTTCTGACGACGGAGACACTAACCGCAACCTTTGGTCGTCCAATCCTCACGATCGACCACGACGGCCAGATCCTGGTTGCCGAAATTCCCCAAGAGCCCGAACACCGTCATCACATTCACGTCCACCACGAACACCTCTCGCCTGCTGTAGATGATCGAATTCCTGACTGAGCCGCTTCGATACAGCTTCTTCAGATACGGGCTTGCGGCTGCTGTGGTGGCGGGCGGGTTGTGCAGTCTGGTCGGCGTCTATGTAGTGCTCAGGAACATGAGTTACATAGGCCACGGGCTTTCGCACGCAATCTTCGGCGGCGCCGTCTCCGGTTATGTACTCGGTGCAGGAATATATACCGGCGCCGCTGTCTTCGGGGTCGGGGGCGCACTGGCTATAGCATGGATTGCGCGGCGAAGGATCATAGGCGCCGACGCCGCGATCGGCATCGTATCCACCGCAGCCTTTGCGCTCGGCGTGGCGATCATTTCGACGAGGCAACGCTTTACCAGAAGCTTCGAGGCAACGCTGTTCGGCAACATCCTCGCAGTAGGACGAATCGACCTCGTCGTACTGGCAATAGCGTCGATCATTACCGTGACCATTCTCCTCGTTATGTACAGACCGCTTCTCTACACGATCTTCGACCGGGACGTCGCACAGGCATCGGGCATTCCCGTCGGACTCATCGAAGTGGGCTTCTCGGTCGTACTCGCCGTAGTGCTCATCGCTTCCATGCAGATCCTCGGCGTAACCCTTATCGCAGCTTCGGTGGTCATTCCGGCTTCGATGGGAAGACTTCTCGCCAATTCGTTCGGCAAGCTGCTGTCGCTCTCGGTCGCAGCGGGAGTTCTGGCGGGTGCGGTTGGGATGTACATTTCGTATTACATGAACGTTTCGTCCGGCGCCACCATAGTGCTCACAGCCACCGCTATGTTCGTAGTGACGTATCTGGCCACATCGATTTACTCATACCTTAGGCGCCCCTCCCGCCGACCATCGGGCCGCCCAAGCCGTACGGCTTGAGGCCTCTAATCGGTCCATGATCATGATCGGGCAACGGCGGAAGTTCGCCGGTCTCCCCGCAGATCTGGCTTTGGTTCTGTGCGCTACGGTCGCGGCTGCTTTAGTGGTGACGAACGGATGTGCTCGATCCGGAAACGAACCGCCGCGCAATACCGTACTCACCTCGGTCACTCCTTTAGGATCGATCATGCGAAACGTTTTCGGCGACCGATTGGCGGTAGAGTCTCTCGTCACTCCCGACAGCGTCGCTTCGGGAAGAATCGAACCTCTCCGGCGATTCGAAATCGAGGCTCTCGAGGAGCGTGCCATCGGAGGGATATTTTTGGGCACGTTCGATCGAGAGATGGCCATCGCCGTCTCGGACGCAATCGCCCCCTCGATATATACGTCGCTGCTGTCGGAGCTGAGCCCCTCTCTAGTCGCGATCGGCGATTTCCCCTGGGTCGATCCCCTTACGGCACAAGCCATCGCTACCGAAGTCGCCAAAGTAGCGTCGGATTTGTCGCCGCAGAACCGAGACTATTTCGGCCGAAATCTAAACGAGTTCGCCTCCGCCCTGAGGCGAATCGACGAAGTCATTTCTGAAACAGCATCGACCGTACCGGCCGAGCGAAGAAAAATAGCGGCCACTACAGAGTCGCTCCGGCCGTTTTTTGCGAGATACGGATTCACGTATTTCTCAGCGACTTCGAGCAAAGATCCGGCGAGCTTCGCCGAGACGATCATGAAGGAGGGCATCACCGCCGTTTACGTAAACGAGTTCGGATCTAACTCTTCGATTCAATTTGCGCGGGAAGCAATGAAGGCTGCAGGAGCGCAGTTTCAAGGAAGACTGCTGGACGCCGGCCTTCCCGGCCCTGCCGGTTCGCTCTATCACACATACTTCGGCATGTTGATAGAGAACGCTCGCCAGGCATTCGGTCCATTAGGAGCCGATCTTTCGAAGCTGGATAGCCTTCGCCCGGTCGACGTGGCCCTTTAGTCAACCTGCAAGCGGGCCTAGATGCCTGGATAAGGGGCCCTGAATGCGGGCCTACAAGCGAAATTCGAGCGCCTCGCTAACGAGCCTGCAGACTGGGAAACGATCAGTCTTTTAGGGTTATAAAGACCTCGCCGCCGGACACCTCCACGGGGTAGGTATCGATAGGATCCGGCGGCGGCCCTTCCAGCACCTCGCCGGAGGTGATATCAAAGACTCCTCGGTGACACGGACAGATGATCGTCGTGCCCGAAAGCTCGCCTTCCGAAAGAGAGCACCCGGCGTGAGTACAGACATCGTCGAAGGCATAAAGCTCACCGCCGGTCTTAGCGACAGCGATTTCCCTTCCTTCGACTTCGAAATACTTGATCGATCCCTCTTCGAATTCGGCTTCGGATGCGACGCTGTGGGTGCCCATGCAGCCCTCCCTCGCTCGGCGCCGTCCGCTCTCAGACGGCGGCGTTCGCTTTCTCGGACACTCCTAATTGTCGTTTTATCCAGGCGCCGATGCGCTCCACAACTTTGTCTGATTTGTGAAGGGCAACGGACGAAGGCAGTGAAATCGACTGAACCTCACACGACGCGCCTATGGCTTCGGCAATTCGGTAAGCGCCGAGAGGCGAGGCAACCTTGTCGCTGTCTCTGCAGATCAGCAGTACCGGACGACCTGCCAGTCTCCTTGCGTGATGAAGTGGCGCATAAGCAATGAGTTCGCGACGCCACAGATAAGGGTCCGGTGGAAACGACTCCGATCGGATCAGCCCCGCCGTGCGAGCTTTTTTGATGTAGCCGTCATGAGCCAAGCTCAAGTTGGCGAACTCAGCGGGAGATCCCGCCGCTGCAACTCCCCGAAATCTGACGTCGCCGGCCGCCAGGCTCAGCAAGCACGATCCTCCTATTCCGAATCCGATTCCGAAGATCTCGCAATTCGTCTCTCCACCTAGCGCCCGGGAAAGATAATCCACGGCCGCCGCCATATCCCGGCACCAGCCCGAAATCGAAAAATCCCCCTCCGAGGGCCCTATCCCCCGCATGCGCGGGGCCAGCACTCCGACTCCGGTTATCGAAGAAAGTTTGGAAGCCAGTGAATCCAGAAGTTCTTCGCTCTCATCGTCCCAGGGGCCCGTCGGCAGCCAGTGAGCGAGCAAGATTGCGCGACCGGCAGAGCGCGAGTCCGCACCAACGGCCTCGGATTCGCTCCCTTCGGCGTCATCCAGCAGAGCTTGCAGCCTGCGGTCGCCCCATGCGGTGACATACAGGCGGGGTTCGGATCCCATGTAAAAACCGCGAGTTTCCATGACCGAAATAGCCTATTTGTGTTTGCGTCGGTGCAAGCGCCGAATAATCATCGTTTGTCCGCTTGTAGACGACAAGACTCGACCAGGCACATAACCTGCCGACCGTCAAAGGACCCACCGAAAACTGATGAATAGAGGTGCGCACATGACCATGGCATCGACGACCTCGACTAGCCCGGCTGCAGCCGGGATCGCTACACCAGCGCGAACACCTGCGCTCAAGGAGTGGCGCTCGGTATGCAGAGCGATACTCGAGGGAGAGCAGATCATAACGCTGAGAAAAGGGGGAATTCGCGAGAAGGGACGGCGATTCGAAGTGGAGTTCGAGCGATTCGTCCTCTTTCCGACCCTCGAGCACCAGGCGGAAGAATATCTCAAGCCTGCCTATGGGAGATACGCTCGCAGAAACATCGCCCCAGAGCCGGAGGCGCCGAATTTGCGGCCCGGGGCCTCGGTTGTGATCGAAGGCTATTGCGATGTAGCCCGAATTTTCAAAATCACCGAAGAGAGATATCTCGACGCCCTCGACTCGATGCATATCTGGAAGAAGCAATACGTACTGGAGAGACTGAGGTGGAAGTCTCGTCAGCCTCTTTATGTGGTGGCGCTTCGCTCCTACATCCTCTCGCAAGCCGTAGAAATCCCTGTTATCGAGGCGTATGGCGGTTGCAAGTCATGGGTAGAGTTGGAAGCTGCCGTTCCACTAGAAGGTGAAGCTTCTTTGTCGGACAAAACCTTCGAGGCGAAACTGGCAGCCGTCGAGGAGGCTCTCGCCTGAGAAACGACTCTCCTTCAGGCTGTGAATCCGGCTCCCTCGAGGCGTAACAATCTGGCTGCGTTTTCGATGAGGATCTTGCGGGTTACGACCTCGTCGACGCCCAAGGCCTCGAAAGCCTCGAACCACTTTGCATGAGTGATGAAGGGATAGTCGGTCCCGAAGAGCACTTTGTCCTGCAGACGCGTCTTCATCTCCCGCACCAGAGCTTCGGGAAAGTACTTGGGCGACCAGCCGGACAGGTCGATGTAGACGTTCTGCTTGTGCAGTGCCACCATTATCATCTCGTCCTGCCAGGGCCATGACGGATGCGCGCCGATGATGGTCAATTCGGGGAAATCCGCAGCGAGAGTATCCAGATATATAGGCCGCGACCTGGAAAGCTTCATCCCCATCCCCCCGGGAGTCCCGGCCCCCAGCCCGGTGTTGCCGGTGTGAATCAACACAGGAATATCGAGTTCGGCGGCTTTGGCGAAGAGCGGATAGAACTTCTTGTCGTCGGGTCGGAAATCCTGTGCGACGGGATGAAGTTTCAGCCCTACCAGTCCCAGTTCTTCTACAGCCCTACTGAGTTCTGAGACAGCGCTCTCCCCCTTGTGTGGATCTACCGAGGCGAAGCCGACGAACCGATCAGGAAAACGGCGAACTACCGATGCTACGTAGTCGTTGGTAACGGGCGGAAGTCCCGTGTAGGTCTCGGCATCCCAGGCCAAGAGAACACCGAAGACATCCGCCTCCTCGAACTCTGCGGCCATTTCTTCTTCGGAGCGAATCGGAATGTCGGATCTGAAAAACCTCTTGGTCTCCTCGAAGAAAGGGCCCATGGCCCGCTCTAGATAAATCGAAGTCGAGGGATGAACGTGGATGTCGATTGCCCTCATGCCCGAACTCTGCAATGAGGGCACTGCGAATAACCGCGATTGCGGGCCTCGGAGGCCTCATCAGGCCCGAAAAGAGCGACCGCCTCCGACTCCACGATCTCGTCGATCTTGCATTCCGCTTTTTCGGCCGAGAGATCGTGGAAAACCATCGATCGCTTGTCGCCTATGAATCTGTGATCTTCGAAGGGTCTTTTTGTGTTGCTCATCGCAAAGGGCCTTCTATGAGACCCGCTCGAAGATCGTTGCGGTCCCCAGCCCCCCGCCGCAACACATAGTCTCCAAACCGTAGCGACCGCCCGTTTCCTCGAGAGAGTTCACCAGCGTCGTCGCTAACCTCGCACCGGTCGAACCCAACGGATGCCCGATGGCAATCGCGCCTCCTTTTATGTTGACCTTCGACATATCGGCATTGAGCTCCCTCTGCCATGCAAGCACCACAGGAGCGAAGGCTTCGTTGATCTCGATCAAATCGATATCGTCGAGCTTGAGCCCGGCCTTGTCGAGCACCTTGTCGGTAGCGGGAATGGGACCGGTGAGCATCAATACCGGATCGACGCCCACGACCGCCTGGGCCACGATACGAGCCCTGGGTCGGAGGCCAAGCGCCTCGGCCTTCTTCTCTGATGCAAGGAGTAGGGCCGCCGAACCGTCGGATATCTGGCTCGAATTACCGGCAGTAATGATTCCGTCTTCCATGAAGGCCGGCTTGAGAGCTGCGAGCGCCTCGAGGGTGGTATCGGGCCTTATCCCCTCGTCTCTGGTGACCAACTCGGTCGAATCATCGCCTGCGGGAACCTCGATCGGGATTATCTCTTTTTCGAATCGGCCTTCCTCGGTCGCCTTCCAGGCTTTCTGGTGAGATTCATACGAGAATCGATCGCATTCCTCCCTCGTTATGCCCCATTTCTCGGCGATCATTTCCGCAGAGATTCCCTGAGGCACCAGATGAAACCGCTTCTTTATTTCCGATGTAGAAGGCTTGCCCACCCCCTCTACTCTCGCCGTAGAACCCATAGGAACTCTGGTCATCGATTCGACGCCGGCCGCTATGACCAGCTCGCACACGCCGGCCTGGATGAGATTGGCCGCAAAATGGATAGCCTGCTGACCCGAACCGCACTGCCTATCGACGGTGGTAGCAGGTGTCTCCACGGGATATCCCGCATGCAGCCACGCTGTTCGCCCGATGTTCAGGGCCTGCTCCCCTACTTGCATGACGCAGCCCATCACCACGTCATCGACTTCGGCGGGATCGACGCCGGATCGCTCCACAACTGCGCGAAGCGCCCTCGCGGCAAGATCGATGGCATGGATGTCTTTGAGCTTTCCGTTCCTGCGTCCTACAGGCGTGCGAGCCGCTTCTACTACGAAAACCTCGTTCAAGATCACTCCTTCTAGCTCACATGTGGTCCGATAGCCCCGATTCTAGCGAGATACTCTACCGATGCTTCGACGGCTATCAATGCCTCTCTCGATGTCAACTCGAGTCCGGCGGCAGCGGCTCGTTCCAATACGTACTCAACCGACGTCGCGCCCCCTAGGACGACGGCGCGAGTCGGGGAGATTTCGCCGTCATCCCCATTGGCTACCGCTCCCGACATCTTCATGCAATCGAGGACATACGACACGACCCGAGCAGCGCCCGAAGAGCCCAGTCGCTCTCTGGACTCCTCGGGTAGCGCCTCCATGATCGCCCTCGCCCACTCGTCGGTGTCGACCTCTTTTGCGACCTCGTGCTTGGAAGGAACGGACTGAAGACGAAAGACGAAGTAGGCAGCAACCGCCAGAACGCCGATGAGCACGACGACGGCTACAACGAAAGCCATCCTCGCCTCACCTAGCAGGGGACGGCTGCAGGAGGGGGTTCAAAGCCCGATGCGTCGCGCCAGCAGTTCCCGATGGTACGCCGGGTCGCCGAGAAGCAACTCTGTCGACTTCGCCCTCTTGAAGTAGAGATGCGCATCGTGCTCCCAGGTGAATCCGATTCCCCCGTGAATCTGAATGTTGTCTGCAGCGCAATGGAAGTAGGCCTCCGAGCAATAGGCTTTGGCGAGCGGCGCCACCACAGGGAGCTCTTCGTTGTCCTCGGAGGCTGCCCATCCCGCATAGTAGGCCGCCGACTTTGCAGATTCGACGGCGACGAGCATGTCGGCGCACTTGTGCTTGATGGCCTGGAAGGAGCCGATCGGGCGACCGAACTGCACGCGGACTTTGGCATACTCGGTGCTCATCTCCAGACATTTCTGAGCACCGCCCACCTGTTCGGCAGCCAGAGCGACCGCGGCGAGATCGAGGATCTTCTCCAGCGACTGCCAGGCGGCGCCTTCTTCTCCCATGAGCGAAGAGCCGGGTACTTTGACCGAGTCGAAGGTGACTTCGGCCATCTTTCTCGTCTGGTCCATCGTCACGAGAGGACGCCTGGAGATGCCTTCCGATGCGGCATCGACCGCGAAAAGTGATATGCCCTCGTCCCCCGAGGTTCCCTCGCGTCTGGCAGCGACGATGATCGTGTGCGCGGTGTGCCCGTCCAGAACGTAGGTTTTCTTTCCGTCGATGATGAAATCACCGTTCGAAGCCCTATAAGTGGCCTGTATGCCGCCGGCATCCCAGCGCCCCGACTCCTCTGTAAGGGCAAGAGTAGCTATCCTGGATCCGTCGGCGATGCCGGGCAACAATTCCTGTTTTTGTTCTTCGGTCCCGGCCACCAATAGTGCATTGGCTGCAAGACAGACGGTGGAAAAGAACGGCGCAGCCAGTACCGCCCGGCCCATCTCTTCCATGAGCACGATCAGCTCTATGTATCCGAAGCCGTGGCCGCCGTATTTCTCGGGAATGATCATGCCCTGCCAGCCGAGTTCCTGGGCCATACGCTGCCACAGCTGTTCGTCGAGGCCGGACTCTGTATCCATGATCCGCCTGACCACTTCGGAGGAGAATTGCTCTTCGCAGAAGCGCCTGGCGGACTTGCGTAGTTCTTCCTGCTCTTCGCTGAAGGCAAAGTTCATTTATGAGCCTCCCTTTGTCGAATTTCGAACAAGCTCAACTCCAAAAATTGTCGACAAAAGATCCCACGCCGGCGAGTTGCCCTCCAGTGTTACCCGACGGCAGCCGGCGCCGGCTTGGATCGGACGGCATCGCCTGGAGAGCCCTCTTGCTGCGGCCTCGGCTCCTTGGGGAGCCCCAAGATGCGCTCGCCGATGATATTGCGCTGGATCTCGCTCGTGCCTGCGTAAATGGTCTCCGAAAGACTGAAAAGGTACGCCTGCTGAAAAGCGTCCAGCTCGTAACCCTCTCCGACGATCTGTCCCTCGAGGCCACGGATGGCCATCATGGTCTCCATGGCGCGCCGGTGGTATTCGCTCCAGAACAACTTCGAGATCGACGACTCAGGCCCTGGAGGCTTCCCTGCGAGTACATTCGTAAGCGTTCGGTATCCCGAATACCGCATAAGCTCTACCTCGATGTAGTGCTGAGCTAGACGCTGACGGATAAGAGGAGAGGACGACATTCCGCGCTCTTTGGCCAATTCGAACATTCGACGAAGTTCCCGGGAAAATCTTAGATAACTCGTCGTCGCCGCACCGCCGCGCTCGAAGCCGAGGGTGGTCATAGCCACCGTCCACCCGTTGTTGACTCCTCCTACGACGTTCTCAGCCGGAGTCCGCGCCCCGTCGAAGAAAACTTCGTTGAATTCGGCTGTTCCCGTCAGCTGTCGAAGCGGCCTGACTTCGACTCCGTCTTGGTCCATGGGAACGAGAAGGTAGGAAATCCCCTTTCGTTTAGGAGCATTCGGGTCGGTTCGGGCGAGTACAAAACACCAGTTTGCGTACTGCGCCATCGTCGTCCAGACTTTCTGGCCCGTGATGACCCATTCGTCACCGTCCAATACCGCCCGCGTCTGAAGCGATGCGAGATCGGATCCGGCATTCGGCTCCGAGAATCCTTGACACCACACGTGCTCCCCGGAGAGTATGCGCGGCAAAAAGTACTTCTTCTGCTCTTCTGTTCCCCACTGGATGATGGTCGGGCCGACCAATCCTTCCCCGAAGAAGTTCAGCCTTTGAGGCGCCCTGGCCTTGACCATCTCCTCGTTGAAAACCAACAACTCCAGGGTGGAAAGGCCTCGTCCGCCATACTCCTTCGGCCAGGCTATGCCGACAAATCCGGCCTTGCGAAGCTTCTCGTCCCACTCTTTCAAGAACGCCGCGCGTTCGTCGCCGGCGAGGATTACCCTGATGTCGTCTCCCGAGCCCTCTTTTGGAAGGTTCTCTTCGAGCCAGGCTCTGACTTCCGCACGGAATTGCTCAGCTTTTTCCCCGTAATCGAAATCCATCTCTTACGACCTCGAGTTGCGCTCGATCGATCGACCTGCCGTCCTGGCGTCGGCGTCTTCGACAAGAGCATCATATTCGGGTACAGCGTTGGTCTGCCCGACGGTCACTCTCTTGCGCGCCGACGCACCTTTTTGCCTGCAAGCGTCGCGCAGAGTTGACCGAGCGGTCAACATAGTAGAAGGCAAAAGATGTCACCACGACCCGTTCATTTCGAAGACGAAAAGAAGCTGCTTTTCAAGCTGGTTGTCGGACAGTTCGACAACAACGCTTATCTGCTCGTGTGTCGGCGAACTAAGACGGCGGCGATCATAGACGCCGCCGACGAAGCCGACAGGTTGCTGGAAGCCGCTTCTGACTTCGACATCCGGTACATCTTCACGACTCACGGGCACAACGACCACGTCCAGGCCGTCGAAGAGATCCGCAAGCGAACCGGCGCAAAAGTCGGCATCCATGCCGCCGATGCCGACGCAATTCCCCAGGGTGCAGACTTCTACATCGAAGACCGCCAGGTTTTCGATATCGGCGACATCCGTCTGGAGGCTCGCCATACCCCGGGGCACACGCCGGGTTCGACGTGCTTTGTCGCCGACGAACTTTTGTTCTCCGGCGACACCCTCTTCCCGGGCGGACCCGGCAACACCTGGGGCGACAAAAAGCGATTCGAGCAGATCATAGAATCCATCGAGAAGTCGCTCTTCGTGCTTCCCGACGAAACAATCGTCTTGCCCGGCCACGGCCTCGACACCACCATAGGTACCGAAAGGCCGCAGCTGCCGGCATGGGTCGAGAGGGGATGGTGAACCGCGCGCAATTCACCCTTTCGAAGCGCAACTTCGGTCGGTAGAATAAATACGAAAAATCCAGTAAAAAAGGTAGGAGCATGCAAGCTTCACAAAGTTTTTCCGAAAGTGACGCCGGCGAGCAGCGCCGACCTGCGCTCGAGATAGTAGACCTACGAGTCTCGGCTGAAGATCGAGAGATCGTAAAGGGCGTATCCCTCGCTATCTATCCCGGCGAGCTTCACGCCATAATGGGGCCGAACGGATCAGGGAAGTCTACCCTCGCCGCTGCAATTGCCGGAAAGCCGTCATTGAATATCACCGGCGGAAAGATTTACTTGCGCGGGGAAGACATTACCGAGATGAGCCCGGACGAGCGCGGACGTGCAGGTTTGTTCCTCGCATTCCAGTATCCCGAAGAAGTGCCGGGTGTAACGATATTGCAGATGCTCAGGGCGGCACTCAGTCAGCGAAAAGGCCAGAACTACGCGGCTTTCGAACTGCGCATGATGATCCGGGACGCGCTACAAGACCTGCAAATGGACCCCTCCTTCGCAGATCGCTACGTAAACGAAGGATTTTCGGGCGGAGAAAAGAAGCGCTGCGAGATCTTGCAATTAGCGGTGTTGCAGCCGGCCGTGGCGATTCTGGACGAAACAGATTCGGGCCTGGACATCGATGCTTTGCGCATCGTAGCCGAGGGAGTGGACCACATAAGGTCCAAAGACCCGGAGTTGGCCCTTTTAGTCATTACGCACTATCAGAGAATCCTCAGGTATCTAAAGCCCGACAGGGTTCACGTGCTGGTAGACGGACGCATCGTAGCCTCAGGAGGAAGCGAACTTGCAGAAGAGCTGGAGGCAGAGGGCTACGAGCGATTCGTGTCCGCTGCGGGCGTGAGATGAGCGTATATGACTGAGTCCCTCGAAGTCAGTCCTCGTTTTGGAAGAGATATCCGACAAGACTTTCCGATTCTGACTCGCAAGGTCTCGAGCGGAAAAGACCTCGTATACCTCGACTCGGCCGCAACATCGCAAAAACCGCTCCAGGTAATCCAGGCTCTCGACGCCTACTACTGCTTGCACAACGCCAACGTCCACAGAGGAGTGCACACCCTCGCTGAGGAAGCAACCGAGGCATTCGAGGAAGCTCGGAGAAAGATTGCAGCATTTCTAGGAGCGCCGGGTACGGAGCCCGCCCGGTCGGTCGTATTCACCAAAAACGCAAGCGAGGCCGTCAATCTCGTCGCCTACAGCTACGGGCTCGCAAATTTGAAAGAGGGGGACAGGATCGTCTTGACGCTGATGGAGCACCACTCCAACATCGTCCCCTGGTTCCTCGTAGCCGAAAAAACGGGTGCGGTGGTGGAATTCGTCGGCATCACCCCGGAAGGGGAGATAGATCTCGACGACTTCGATGCGAAACTGTCCCGACCGGTCAAGATCTTCGCTTGCACGCATGCATCGAATGTTCTGGGTACGACCAACCCCGTCGCCGAGCTCGTATCGAAGGCCAAAGAAGCCGGCGCCGTGACGCTCATCGACGGTGCTCAGGCAGCGCCGCATATGCCGGTCGACATCGCATCGCTGGGATGCGATTTCTACGTAGCGACGGGCCACAAAATGTGTGGTCCCACCGGTGTCGGAATTCTTTACGGAAAAATCGACTTGCTCGAAGAGATGCCGCCTTTTTTGGGCGGCGGGGAGATGATCGCAGATGTCACTACCGAAGGGGCGACCTGGGCGCCGGTTCCCCATAAATTCGAAGCCGGTACCCCTCCGATCGGAGAAGCTATCGCCCTTGGCGCCGCTGTCGATTATCTCACCGGGTTAGGCATGTCGAACGTACGGGCTCATGAAAAAGAAATCGTAGGTACGGCCCTCGAAGCCCTCAAAGATGCCTACGGAGACGGGATCACCATCTATGGTCCGTCGTCGCCGGAGCGTCGGGGAGCGGCAGTCAGTTTCAGCTTCTATGACATCCACCCCCACGATCTTGCAACGATCCTGGACCAAGAAGGAGTCGCCGTACGAGCCGGCCATCATTGCGCCAAGCCATTGATGCGTCATCTGGGAGTACAAGCGACGACCAGAGCGAGCTTTTACATCTACAATGACGAGGCAGATGTAGACTCGCTCATAAAAGCGCTTTACGTTGCCAGGGAACTTTTCGGTGTCGCTTGAGGATATCTACAAAGAAGTCATTCTCGATCACTACAGAAGTCCCAGAAATCAGGGCACTTTGCCCTCACCGCCCGCCATCAAAGCGGAAGGGTTCAACCCCTTGTGCGGGGACGAGATAACGCTTTACTTGCAATTCGACAAAGACACTCTTCGAGACGTGCGCATCCAATCACAGGGTTGTTCGATATCGCAGGCATCCGCCTCGATGATGAGTGAGGCAATCAAGGGCAAAACCGTCGAAGAAATCGAGAATCTGATCGATCGATTCAAGTCGATGATGTCGTTGCGGGAAGAGAAAATCCAGCACGGGATTCGGGACGTCACGGAGGAAGAACTGGGCGGGAGCGGATTGGGAGAGCTCGAAGCCCTTCAAGGAGTCGTGAAGTTTCCCGTGCGGATCAAGTGCGCCACCCTGGCCTGGAATGCCCTCGCCGAAGGTCTGAGTCGACTGGAAAGCGAAGGTGGCCGGAAAGATTCAACATATGTAGGAGAAAACGTCGCAGCAGCGCCCGATAGTCAAAGCAACGAGTCGACCTCGGGACTGTAAGATACGACTTCGCCAATGCCAAAAACTCTCGAGATGCCAAGACCAAAGCTCGAACAGTACCAGCGACGAGAGCCTTGCCCGTACTGTGGCAAGCAGGTAAAGCGGCTTCAAAAAACCGCCCACATTCGCACTGAATGCGAAAAGGCGCCGGAAGAGAAAAAACGCGAGCCCGTCGAGGTGTCCGTCAAGGGAAAGTGGCGCCCTAGGTTTTCCTGAGTACGCAGGGTCGGTCCTTTAGGGCGATCCGCCAGAACTCAGGCTTCGAGAAATCGCAGCACCTCCGATGCCCACCGATCGCCTTTTTCGACGGGCGGGAAATGTCCGCATTCCTCGATGGTGACCAATCGCGCACCGGGAATAGCTTCCGACCATCGTCTGCCTATCTCGACAGGTAGGAACCGGTCATTCGCTCCCCAAAGAACGAGCGTTTTGCAGCGCACTCTCGAAAGCCGCCGCTCGAGTTTCGGATCGACGAAATACGGATTCCAGGCGAACCGAGCCATCGCGGCCAGCGACCGAAGGAACGGGAGGATAGCTTCGGGCGAAGCTATAGGCCGGGCCGAGACCACGGAAGCCGCTTTCATTATTTGAGCGAACGGAAGGGTCTGGTCGAAAAAGAGCAGCTCCGCCATATCCTGGAAAGGGACTCCGAAAAACTCGGCCGGACGGGCATCTGGAGTTTCAATTCCGGGGGCAGAAGTTAGAACAAGTTTTTCGACTCGCAGAGGATGGCGTACCGCGAACTCCGCAGCCAGCCATCCACCCAGACACGTTCCTATGAGTACAGGTCGATCGATTTCCTCGGAATCCAGAGTATCGTCCAACCAAAAACACAGATCTTCGAAGTCGTCTATGCCCTCGAGTTCGTCGATCTTCGAGAATCCGGGCAACGAAGGGCAGACGACTTCGAACTTCGAATCGGCGAGCTTGTCAATTCCGGGAGTCCCGATGCCTTCTCTTAGAAATCCGTGCAGATATACGACGGGTGGACCGCTCCCCTTCCTCTCGACGGATCGACGAATCTTCGTATCTTCTGCGGTATCCGTGGCCATTTACTTCCCCGCTTCTACTTAGACGTCGCTGCGTCGGGATTTCGAGACGAGCTCCCTCCCCAATTTGCAAATTCGCCCCTGAGGCGCACCAACACGGTTTCGGAGAATCGGCGCATGTTTTCGAGAGCCTGCTCGTGCGGCATCGATCCAAGTTGGAACAGCCCGAGCAAGACTCCGACCCCGAGCTCTCTTATGTAAGCGGATAGCTTGTCGGCCACCGTCTCGGGACTTCCCACAATCGCGTACTCGCCTTTTTCGATGTCATCCCATGTCTCTGCCGACTCCATAAAGGTGCCGGCGTTCTGGATGATCGCCAACCACGATCGCTCCGAGGTGTAGCCGGGAGGAACTATGGTGATCCCGGGCAGGAGGCGCTTTACGAAGTACCAGAGATGAGGTTCGAACTCCTTTCGGGCCGCCTCGTCGGTTTCTCCGACGTATATCGGGACGAGCCAGCCTGCCTGTTCCGGATCAGCCGTGTAGCCCGCTTTTTCGCAAGCTTCTCTGAAGAAGGAAAAGTTGCGTCGAAATACATCTATGTGAAAGTAGGGAATCCCCATGTACGCATAGCGTCGGGAAGCCACGAATTCCATCGTCTCTAACGATCCGGCGCCCGGAATCCAAACAGGCGGATGGGGCTTCTGGAGCGGGCGAGGCCACGGATTGACCTTTCGAAGCCGGATGTGCTTTCCCTCGAACGAAAAAGGCCCCTCCTTAGTCCAGGCGGCAATTATCAAATCGTGATACTCGTAGAAAAGCTCCCTGGCGTAAGTAGGATTGATTCCGAAGCTGTAGTACTCGGGTCCGCCTCCTACTACCATTCCGGCGATAAGGCGCCCCCCTGAAATTACGTCGATCATCGCGAATTCTTCTGCAACCCGAGTCGGCGGATTGTAGAGGGGAAGCGCATTGCCGACGACCGCAATTCTTATCGTTTCGGTTTGGCGCGCCAGGATCGAGGCGATGAGATTGGGGCTGGGCATGTTGCCGTAAGCGTTTTGATGATGCTCGTTTACGCACACTCCATCGAAGCCCAGCTTTTCGGCTTCGACGAGCTGATCTATGTATTCGTTGTAATAGCGATGGCCCAGGTTCGGATCGTAAAGCTTGTTCGGCACATCTACCCACGCCGGACCCTTGTAGGACGGGTCTAAGTCTCGATAGGGCATGAGGTTGAAGACGAAAAATTTCATGATCGACTCCGAGTCAGAACGATCCAACCTCTGGCTTTACAACTATACTTTGCTTATTCGAATCGATGAGAACGTCGGGGTGCTGCCAGAGGCAGGCCACCAACGTACCCAGGAGCAACCTTATGAATTACAGACCCGAAGACGACAAGCTCCCCCAAGAACCCCAAGAACAATCGCACCCGACGCAAATTCTTCCCCAAATACCCGTAGAAAAAGCCTCCGAGCCGGCGGTGGGGCCGGCGCCCGATGTGACAGGGACGCCGGTCGAGGAAGGAGCGGGCCAGACGGCAATGAGCGCCGGGCCATCCCCTCAACCCGTCTGGGGCCCGCAGACAACCGATCAGGCTGCGTGGGGCGCTCAGCCTGTAGAGCAGCCGGCGTGGGGCGCTCAGCCTGTAGAGCAGCCGGCGTGGGATTCGCAAAGCGCATATCCGGCCCAAAGTTACTGGGCATCACAGCCCCCACCCCAGCCCAAAAAGAGCAGGGGATGGATCGCCATCCTGGTCGCCTTGTTGTTAGTGGTGTTGCTCGGCGGAGCAGCGGGAGCGTTCGTGGCGCTCAGAAACTCGAGTCCTTCAGTTAGTCAGTCTCCGGCACAACAGCCTTCTGGAGAGACCGGCGATGCGCAATCCGGCGGCCTCAGAATCACCTTCAAGTCTGCAGACGTCAGGTACTACAAGATGGATTTCAGAGTCGACGGCACCCTGACCGGCGGGGGTGCTCTCGCCGACGACTCGGGGCCGGTGTCAACGTCTACACAAGTCTCTTCTGACGTGACTCTTCAGGTGATCGAACGGCTTCCCTCGGGAGCGACCCGGGTGAAGATGACGATGTCTAACACCCGTATGACCGTCACCGTGAACGGCGAACGGCAAACGGTCCCCGACGAAATCTTCGACGGGATGGAAATGACATATAAGGTTCAGCCCGACGGAACCTTCGAAATCGAGAGCTCGAACATCGAAGGGTTCGACTCCGACGGAGCGAACCCCTTCGGCGGCGGAACTTTCGGGCCTACCGGGGGCGCGGGGAGTTCGCCTTTCGGATTCAACGGTCCGGCGCCCATACTGCCGGATCACCCTGTAAAGCCCGGCGATTCCTGGGACAAGACGATCGAAACGAAAGCGCCGGGCTTCACCAAACCCCTGACAATCAAAACCTCGAACACGTACGAGCGCGATGAAAACACGCAGTGGGGGCGAGCCATGGTCATCTTGACCCGGTTGAACACCAGCATCGACATGTCGGCTCTCGATGCGAGCTCACTGGAAGCGCCGTCCGGCGCCAGGTACTCGGGAACCTTTGATGTATCGATGGCTGTGAGATTCTGGTTCGTCCCCGAATTGGGAGAGTCGGTCAAACAAGTACTCGATCCCTCCTCCAGCCTGAGAGGGACCATGGGCATCACCGTACCGAGCGGGACCGCTTCGGGTTCCGAAAACCTGACGATTGGCATGGATCTCGAATTTGAAATGACGATGGAGCGGCAGGTCTCTGCCCCGCCCTCTCCATCCGGGAAGTCGACCCCGGCAATCAGCTCGTGATAATCAGCGATCGCCCGCGACGCCGTAGACGGTTGTCTTATCAGGCATTGCGGCTCGCTGGAAAGACCGGATCATAAGAGCCGGCGCGAGGGCTAGAAAGGCAACCAAACCCCCCGCTGCGTATGCCAGCCCGTACGCGGTGCTGGTACCTCCTGCGGTAGCGGCGACGCTGCGCAGCGACTCCATCCCGATCACCGCGCCTACCGTCGAGGACAAATTAGAAGTTGCCCCCGCAGTGGCGAGATAGTCGGGCGGAACCGCATTGGCGACAATAGAAGAAAGCGACGGACTTGCAGATCCGAGCGCTACCCCGCTCAATACCAATCCAGCGATGATAGCCGCATCGTTGCGTCCGGCAGCGCCTGCAGCCAAGCATGCCATCGACACCCCCATCGCGGTAACCGCTGCTGAAATAGTGGACCGCTCGCCGATTCGTACCGCCAGGGCGCCGGCAAGGGGCGCTGCAACCGTAAACGCCACAGGACGCGGCAGCATGAAAAATCCTGTCCTGGTAACGGAGAATCCAAAGACACGTTGCAGCAGGAAGGGTGTTATGAAAAATCCTCCCATGTAAGCAAAGCTCGCCATCACATGACAGATCACCGGAGCTGTGAAATTGCGATTCTTCAGAAAATGCAACGGCAGAAGCGGCGAATCAGCTCTTTTCTCGGCCCGCACGAACAAGGCTGCGGCAACGGGGGTCGCCAGAAGCGAGCCGACAACGGCCGGATGGCCCCAGCCCCACTCAGCCCCCCTGTTCACTGCGAACATCAAAAGGCCAACGGTCAGTCCGGCTAAAACCGATCCCGCTACGTCGAGGCGCGCGGGTGATCCGGGCCGGTCTGGTGGCAGAAAAATAATGCCGAGCGCTATAGCGGCTATGCTGAGCGGCGCCTGTGCAGCGAACACTACTCGCCAGGAAAACGCCTCCACTGCGGGGCCGCCTGCTACCACCCCAAGAACCGGGGCGCCTGCCGCAACAAATGACCACCATCCCATCGCGCGCACGCGCTCGGGCGGAGGAAACGATCTCATTATGAGAGCCATCGCGGCCGGCCCTGAGGCGGCCCCGGCGACCGCCCACAAAACGCGAAAAGCGACGAGGCTGGCAATGTTCCACGAAAGTGCGATCAGAATTGCCAGAACCGAGGAGACGCCGAGCCCGATGATGTACATGCGGCGGTAGCTCCACAGGTCGGACAGCCGTCCCATAAGAGGAGTGCAAATCCCGAATGTGAGCATGGCGCCGGTGAGCACCCAGGTGGAAGACGCATCGGAAGCACCCAGGTCCTCGGCAATACGGGGCAGGGAGGCCGACACTATCGTGATGAGAAAGCCGGTCGAGAAGAACCCGAACAACGTGACGGCCAAAATGAGCCACCGCCTGGAGTACCCGGGATAAATATGCTCTGGCGGCCTCCCCTCTCCCTCCGATAACGAGGGCTCGACTACCTCGACGCCGGCGGCCAATTCAGACCTTTGTGCCTCGCCCGGCCCAGAACGGATCGCGAAGCTGCCGCTTTATCAGCTTTCCTGCCAGATCCCGCGGAAAATCGTCGTGGAAGCTGATCGACCGGGGGACTTTGTAATCGGCTAGATGCTCTCGAGCCCAGTTTTGAATCTCTTCCTCGCTTAGTTGCGCACCCGAGACCGGCTGTATGGCAGCGTGAACCTTCTCGCCCCAGTCTTCGTCGGGAATGCCGAAGACGGCAACGTCGGCCACGCCCGGGTGACGGTGCAAGACGTCCTCGATTTCTGCGGGGTAGATGTTGACGCCTCCCGAGATGATCATGTCGATCTTGCGGTCGCAGATGTAATAGAAACCATCCTCATCTCTGTACGCGATGTCACCCACCGATATCCATTCACCTCTTTGCGCATTCTTGGTGGCATCGGGCTTCTTGTAGTACTCCTCGAAGACCATCGGATTACGTCGTACATGAAGCTCCCCGGGCTTTCCGACTCCGACCTCGTTGCCTTCTTCGTCGAAAAGCGCGATTTCCACCCCGGGCATCGCTTTGCCGCAAGATCCCGGCTTTTCGATCGACTCTTTAGGTTTGAGGATCGTGTTGATCCCCAGTTCCGTCGACCCGTAGAACTCGTAAAGAACCGGTCCGATCCGCTCGAAAACGTCTTCTTTGACCTTCTGTGGGCAGGGCGCGCCGGCCACGATCAGCGTTCTGAGAGAGGAGATGTCGAACTTTGAAAAAACGTCCTCGTCGAGTTGAAGAAGTCTCTTCACCAGCGTCGGCGCCATGAAAGTTGTCGTCACCTTGTGGCGCTCGATTAGCTCCAAAGCGGGCTCGGGTCTGAACTTCCTCATGATCACCGAGGTATTGCCGAGAGCCTGGGCGATCGTCGCAAAAGCCAGAGGAGCGGAATGGTAAAGAGGTCCGGCGACCAGGTGTACATCGTCGGGACGAAGCCCGAACTCTTGAATCCAGGTCATCACAGCGGCCGGATTCGAAATTCCTCGACGCCTGGCGCCTTTGGGTTTTCCTGTAGTTCCCGAGGTATAGATCATCGCTTGGGATTCCTCGGGACTTCCTTCAGGAAGCTCGACCGGTTCGACAGAACCCCCTTCGGTAAGCTCACCGAAGGGTATCGCCCAATCGGGAACGTCGTCCCCCACTATGACCCACTTGGATACGTTCGAAACCAATTCTCTGGCCTCTGAGAGAACAGGAAGAAATTCGGATTCAGAAATAACACAGACTGCGTCGGAGTCCTCGAGGATGTACGCGACCTCTTCGGCTTTGAGTCGGTGATTAATTGGCGTGTTGGTGGTTTTGAGCTCGGCCGCTGCCGCAGTGACCAGACAACTCTCGATCGAGTTGTGCAAGAACTGCACCAGTGTCGAACCCGGCTTCACACCTAGATCCAGCAACGATCGAGCGAGTCGGTTCCTTGTGTCGCGGTACTCGGCCCAAGTGAGGCTTCGGTCGTTTTCTATGAGCGCGACGGTGTCGCCTTTTTGCTGCGCATACATACCGACAATGTCCATAGGCGCTCCTCGATCGGGCATCAGGTGCGGCAGGTGAAAATACCGTCACCGCGAAGGATGAATTGGCGAACGCTGCCGCCTCACATAGATTCTAGCCTCGACGCGAAAAAGCGAGTCCCGGTAGCGGGCAGTTTCGAGTGTGGCTGGGGAACACCGCCGAGATGCCTTGGCACGGGCAATGGCTGGGGAACATTGCCCGCATCTTTTCCACCGGGACTCGCGCACTTAAAGATACAGATAAATCGCTCGTTCGTCGAGGGCGTCTGAACTGGGAAAATAGAGTCGCGTCGTTAGGCTCGCATCGACAGAAGTCGATCTATCCGAGCAGACGCTTACCTTCCTCGAGAAGCTCCTCGACGGTCCACCGATCGTTCTTTTCGATCTTGTGGTCCTCATCGAATGTCCAGCCTTTTATGCGCTGAACCGTACCGCCGAACACGAAGAAAGTCTCGCCGTTGGCCGGACAATCTTCGTGTGCCAGCCATGCGATGACCGGAGAGATGTTAGCCGGATCCCAGATGTCGAACTGTCCCTCGGGCACCGTAAGAGCTTGAGCCCCGAAAGTGGATTCCGTAAGTCTGGTACGAGCGCGCGGCGCAATGGTGTTCGAGCGCACTCCGTATCTGATCAACTCTTTCGAAGCTATCAGACTCAGTGCCGCTATCCCGGCCTTGGCGGCGCCGTAGTTCGCCTGCCCGGGATTGCCGAAAAGACCCGACTCCGAACTGGTATGTATGACCGATGCTTTTACGGGATTGCCGGCCTTGGCCTGCTGTCTCCAGTACGCCGCCGCATGATGCAAGGGAGCGAAGTGACCCTTCAGATGAACATTGATGACCGCATCCCACTCTTCTTCGGTCATGTTGACAATCACCCGGTCCCTTAGGATGCCGGCATTGTTTACGAGGACATGCAAAGTGCCGAAAGTGTCGATAGCGGTTTGTATCAATCTTTCGGCGCCCTTCCAGTCGCTAACGCTGTCGACGTTGGCGACCGCTTCACCCCCCATTTCTTTGATTTCGTCCACCACCTGCTGCGCCGGAGCGCGGTCCGCGCCGGTTCCGTCGATGTTGCCACCCAGGTCGTTTACGACTACCTTGGCGCCCTGACTTGCCAGATAAAGCGCATGCTCTCTTCCGATTCCCCGTCCGGCGCCGGTAACGATGCAAACACGGCCGTCTAAGGCTCCCACTTTTTCATCACCTCCTAGTCTTCAAAGCACCGAAACATCCGAGCAGCATTCGAGCCTAGCACTTCGCGACAATCGCTGCGTACTCTCGAATGACAACCGAACCTTCGTTACAGTCGAGATTTCCGCGACGGTCTTCAAGCCGCGCGACCGGCGCCGGCATCGTCTCTGTCGAGGTATCCCAGGATTCTCCGCGAGATGACCAATCGCTGGATCTGGCCGGTACCTTCGAAGATGTCGTAGATCTTGATATCCCTGTACCACTTCTCGACCAGATGCTCTTTGGAATACCCCTCCGGGCCCATGATTCTCACCGCATCCCTACATGCTCGGTAAGCCGCCAGCGGAGCATAAGCCTTCGACATCGAGGCTTCTTTCGTATTGGGCATAGAGCGATCCGCCATCCAAGCGGCGCGCCAGATCAGATACCGACTGACGACCAGTTCGCGCTCTCTTTCCGCCAGCGTCAGCGCCACCTCGGTACGCTTCTTGAAGGGATACCCGGATTTGATCTCCGACTTCGCCCACTCCGTCACATAGTCCAAGGCCGCCTGGCCGATTCCCAGGGCCAGCGCCGCCACCACCGGACGCGTAGAGTCGAACGTCTTCATTGCGCCGACGAATCCCGCCTTGCGCTTGGGCTGGAGTGCTTCCTCTCCCCCGAGCAGGTTCTCCATCGGAACCCTGACGTTGTCCAGAATCAGCTCGGCCGTCTCGGAAGCTTTGATTCCGAGCTTCTCTTCGATCTTTCCTACCTGGAATCCGGGCGTTCCTTTTTCTACGACGAAAGCCTTGATGCCCTCGCGTCCGAGGCTTTTGTCCACGGTGGCAAAGACGACGACTATGTCGGCTCGCGCTCCGTTGGTGCAGAAAATTTTTCTTCCGTTGAGTACCCACTCGTCACCGTCGCGCCTGGCAGTCGTAGCAACCATGGATGTGTCCGAGCCGAAGTGAGGCTCGGTATACGCGTACGCCCCGTACCTCAACTTGCCGTCGTTTTTGGCAAAAATCCCGAGGAATCGCTCTTTCTGCTCGGGTGTGCCCATAGCGGAGATCGCAGGTGCAGCAAGGCCGGGGCCGGGAATGTTCATGATCACCGCAGGGTCTCCGTACGCCATTTGCTCGGAACCGATCACAGCCAGCAAGTTGTTTTCCCTGGGACGGCTTTCCGTTCCCAGCTCCTCGGACTCCATACCCGGCGGCATCGCACCGCCCATCATTCCGAAAGAAGCGAGCTGGCGTATTACGTCTTCGGGCATCTTTCCTTCAGTGTCCGCCTGGCGAGCGTAAGGGCGGATGTTATTGAGGGCGAATGCGCGGGCCATGTCCTGAATCATGCGGGCCCTGTCAGATAGCTCGAAATCGATCATTGCCAGCCTCCTGCCGATGGAATCAGAAGTTCAGCCCTCGTACTTTCCGGCCAGATATGCGCGGGCATCGAGAGATCCTTCAAAAGCATCGAGCGCCGCTGCGTCGCGATACCACTTCTCCACAGGATGATCGGTTATGAAACCATGACCTCCCAGAACCTGTACGGAGTCGGTTCCGCACTGGAGCGCCGCATCGAGAGCGGTCGCATTGGCGATCGCCACCGCCCTGCCGGCGGACGAGCCTTTGTCGATGGCATCTGCCGCAGACCAAACTGCAAGCCTCGCGCCGTCCACGATGGTGGCCATATCGGCGATCATGAAAGAGATTCCCTGGAATGCGCCGATCGGCTTACCGAATGCGACTCGTTCGGTAGCGTAATGAGAGGCATACTCCATCGCGGCCCGAGCGAGTCCGACGGCGATCGCCCCGGTGGAGAGACGAATAGCGCTTAGCGCCCGAGCGAGTTGAGATCCTCCAGAAGATCCGGCGCCGAGCAAGGCATCGCTTTTTAGCACCACCCGTCTCAGTGCGACATCGCCGGTAGGAGCTGCCCTCAGGCCTAATTTCCCCGCAGCCGAGTTGTCTTTTCGCACCTCCACGCCTGAATCTTTCTCCAGAACGAAAGCGCCGATCTCGTCGCTGCCCTCGATACCGGCGACGACTATCCTCAGATCGGCGCCCTTAGGCCAGAGCACCCCGCGCTTTTCGCCTTCGACAATCCAGTCCTTGCCGTACCGACGAGCAGTAGTTCTAAGAGGCGCTCCCGATGAAAGCGGAGGGTGTTCGTAGAGCATTACGGAGCCCTTGATGAACTCGCCAGAGGAAAATTGAGGTAGCAGCCGGGACTTTTGCTCGTCGGTCCCGACCATGCCGATTATGACAGCGGGATGTGACGACCAGACGACCGCAGCAGCGATGCCCGGATCGCCCCATGCCAGTTCCTCGGTGATCAGCATCGATGTAACAGTGGAGAAAACCCCCGCTCCCCCGTAGTCCTCGGGAATCGACGCGTAAAAGCCCATTTCGACAAGCTGCTTGGATATGACTTCGGGGGGTTCTCCCGCCTTTTCGGCCTCTCTGGCCAAAGGTCGAACCTCTTGCTCTGCAAATTCCCTCAGCGTCTCGACGATGGTCGTCTGCACGTCATCTGGAGCGAGATCGAACACGGAAATGACTCCTTGGGCTTGCCGAAGAATCCGACCATATTTTTTTGAAAACTTGACTCGGCGGTCAAGTTCAGCGCGAGATGTCAGCTCGCCAGACCGGCAGGACCGGACTCGAGAAGCTTCTTGAATTGAGTCTCGTCGATTACCGGAATACCGAGCTGCTCGGCTTTGGCCAGCTTGGAGCCGGGATTCTCGCCGACTACCACATAGGAAGTTTTCTTGGATACCGACGAGGATGCCCGTCCACCTCGCTCTTCGATCGCGGCTTCAGCTTCGTCGCGGGTAAAGTCCGAGAGCGTCCCCGTGACGACGATTGTGAGCCCGCGCAGGGGCCCATCGGCAGCTTTTCGTTCCTGGACGAGGTTCACCCCCGCCTTCCGTAGCTTGTCGAGTATTTCGAGGTTCTTTTCGTCGCGAAAATACCGGTAAACCGAGTCTGCGATCACCGGACCGATCTCGGGGAGCGCCTCGATTTCTTCTACCGAAGCGTTAGCTATGGCGTCGATGCTTCCGAAATGTTCGGCCAGGATCTTCGCCGCCCGCGGCCCTACGTGTCGGATTCCGAGACCGACCAACAAGTTCTGAAGCGGCCTGTCTTTGGATCGTTGGATCGCCGATATGATGTTCGAAACCGATTTCTCCGCAAATCCGGGGAAGACCAGCAGATCTTTGGGATCCAGGTAGTAGAGGTCCCCTTCGTCTTTGATCAGCCCCTCGTCGAGCAAGAGCGCAAGCGTCTGGTAGCCGAGCCCCTCGATGTCCATCGCCTGGCGACTGACGAAGTGGTGCAAGCGCTCCAGCACCTGTGACGGGCATGAAAAGCCCCCGCTGCACCTCGCTACAACCTCGCCAGGCGGTCGCACGATTTTGGCGCCGCATACCGGACACGTATCGGGCATAACGAATGGACGTTCCTCACCGGTGCGACGGTCTGGAATCGGACCGACGATCTCGGGTATCACGTCACCCGCCTTTCGCACGATCACCCAGTCGCCGATTCGGATGTCCTTTCTCCTAACTTCGTCTTCGTTGTGAAGGGACGCATAGGAGACCGTCGATCCTGCGACTCGAACGGGCTCGAGAACCGCTATTGGAGTGACGGCGCCGGTTCTGCCCACATGGACCTGGATATCGAGGAGCTTCGTAGTCTTCTCTTCGGGTGGGAATTTGAAAGCGATCGCCCATCGCGGCGCCTTCGATGTGGCGCCGAGTCTCTCCTGAAGTTCGAGCGAGTCCACTTTTACGACCACTCCGTCGATTTCGTATCCGAGGCTGTGACGTCGATCCAGAATTTTTTCGCAGTAGTCGTAAACGCTTTCGAGCGATTCGTGTCGTTCGGTGAGAGGATTGACCGGCAGGCCCGCTTCTTTGATCCAGGCGAGGGCCTCCCACTGCGTCTTTACGCTGACGCCTTCGGCAAAGCCAAGGCCGTAGCACCAAATCGAGAGGTGTCTGGAAGCGGTCACCGAGGGGTCTTTTTGCCGAAGCGATCCGGCTGCGGCGTTGCGGGGATTCGCAAAAATCTTTCCACCTTTTTCGGCTTGCTCTCTGTTGAGGCGCTCGAACTCTTCGATCGGCATGTACACCTCTCCCCTGATCTCCACAAGCTCAGGAGGATCGGGAACCGAAAGATGGGTGGGAATGTCGGAAATCGTTTTTACATTCAGCGTCACGTCTTCTCCCACGAATCCGTTTCCGCGGGTCGCTGCGAGTTGAAGCCTGCCCTTCTTGTAAGTGAGGTTGCAGGAAAGTCCGTCTATTTTCGGCTCCGCGCAGTAGGTGACATCTTCGCCAATGGCGCGCGTCACCCGGGCGCCCCAGGCCTTTAGCTCGTCCAAACTGAGAGCGTTGTCCAGGCTCAGCATAGGCACGATGTGCTGCACCTCTCCGAATGCCGCCGTAACGGGTGGGCCGACCCTCTGGGTAGGCGAGTCGGGGGTAATAAGCGATGGATACGCCGATTCCAGCGATTTCAGCTCGCGCACGAGCTGGTCGTACTCGGCGTCGGAGATAATTGGGTCGTCGAGCACGTAGTAGCGGTAGTCGTGATAGTTAATGAGATCGCGGAGCTCTTCGACCCGTTCTACAACTGATCTGGGAGGACGATCGGCGCTCTTCGAAGTCAACTTCAACGCACCTCGTTCTATCGCCTAACTCCAAAAACGTGGAATTCGATCGATGCACCGAATGTTAGAACACCTGATTACAATCGGCAGATACGTAGCAGGTAAGGTATTGGACAACCCGAGCTTTTCCTGGAGGCAAAATGTCGAGTGTGGAATCGGTGAACCAAGCGACCTTCAGCGAAGAGGTCTTGAAGTCCAACAAGAAGGTTGTGGTCGATTTCTGGGCGCCTTGGTGCGGTCCGTGCAGATACGTAGCTCCTGAAGTAGAAAAGCTTGCAAAACGCCATCCCGATATCAAAGTAGTAAAGCTGAACGTAGACGAGGCGCCGCTAATCGCCAACACTTACGGAATAATGGGAATTCCTACTATAGGGCTGTTTTCCGGCGGCAACTTGGTATCAAGAGTAGTCGGCGCGATGCCGGTCGAGCGTATAGAACAACAACTCGGCTTGCCTCCTGGCTCGGAATCTGCAGAAAAAGCAGAGCGACCGGAGGCGTCTTCAGAAGACAGCGCCGAAGCTGCAGGCTGATAATTCCGGTAGTTTCCTGAGAAGCGCAAGCGACATCCGGAGCACCGTTGTAAAGACAATCGCCCGGTTGCTCTGGGTGTTTCTGCTGGCTTCCCTCGGGTTGCTGGCAAGAAGAGTAACTTTGGAGCGCGGCTCCACCGTTGCTTTGATCCTGGCAATCTCGGCTGCCGCCGTATGGCTCATCGGTTCTTCGGGGCTTGCGTTCTCGGGAACGCACACTTTGGTAGCCTGGAGAATCGCCGCAGCGACGCTCACCTCGTGGGCGATAGCGCTGGGCGCTGCCGGTTACCTGCCCGATGCCTCGATTTCCGCGCTCCCGGGCGCCTTGTCGTTTCTGATCTCTTTCCATCCCGAGCTTAGAAAATCCGTGGCATACCTAACTTCTCGGGAGGGCGAGTTGCGGATTCCGCTCAATATCCCCCCGCTGCTGGCGCTGTTCGCGATAACGCCTGCGAGTTTTTTTGCCGGATTGGGCGTAGGAGCGCCCGTCCTCGTGGTCTCTGCACTGAAGTTGACACCTTTTCTAGTAGCAGCAATGGCTGCAGGATTGGTTCTTCTCCCTGTTCTGGTCATATCCTCGGTGAGACTCGAACGTCGCTGGCTGGTAATAGCGCCTAGGGGGCTGGTGATACACGATCCGTTCATGCTTTCCTCCGCACTGAGAATTCCGCCGGACGCCGTCGACCACGTGGAAATTGCCACACTCGACTGGCGAGCTCGAGTTGAGGATCCCGCGAAGCTCCTCGATCTCACCGCAGGCACCCTCTCTCCGCCGGTGCTGCTAAAACTCCGACGTCCGATCGAAGCCCCGCAACCCCGGCATATTAGAATCGGTACCCCCTTCCCCCCCGGCGGATACACAACTCTCGTTGCCGTTTGCCCGACAACACCGAAAGAGACCTTCGCCGCTCTGGCCAGATCGGGCTATGCGCGGCCAGGTGAATTCGTGAAGCTGGAGACTCCGGAGACGACAGACCGTTAGAACGAATGGCAACGCTCGTTCCCGCGCCTAAAAGCGAGTACCGCATAGACGAGCCGCTTTACACCTTCGAGTTCGATCCTTTAGACGACGAGTCCTTGACGCCTTACGACATATTCGTATGGCTGCCCAACCCCCGGGGGCAAGGTTGGATGGGGCCTCCCATGGCCATCTGGCGCTTCAAATCGGTGCCGCCTCATGAACCGATCTCCATCCTGTTGAACCTCGCGCAACTAGGTCCTCACAGTTGCGAACTCCTGGTCGGTGGAAAGCCATGGAAGGAAGTCGAGCCATCGGTTCGCAGCGACTATCGAATCTGGCCGCGACAGTCGGTCGGTCTATCCCTCGTCGGCGGGCAAGCTGAGGTCCTCACCATCCATCGCGTCGATCTCGTCATTGCCCACCCCGATCTGCTGGCGAAGCACTACAGTCGCAAGGAGCACGCCACGAGCTACAACCCCGAGCCCGATCACTTCGGCGAGGAATTTCACCAGGCGCGGCTTCGGCAAGCGAGACGCGTGATCAGCCGGATAGTCGATTCCCGGTCACGGGTGCTGGAGGCGGGAAGCGGATACTCTCTTCTCAGAATGGCCTTCGAGGCTTCCGGCGGTTTTCCGGGGCGGCTAGTCGCATGCGATTGGGACCGGGAAGCCATGGCTCAGATGTCGAAGATGTTCCCCGACATCGACTGGCTGGTTTCCGATATCGAACACCTTCCCTTCGAGAACGAGTCGTTCGATGTACTGCACGTAGGCGAGGTCATCGAGCACGTAATCGACCCTCAGTCGGCCCTCTCCGAATGGAAAAGGGTAATAAGGCCCGGGGGCTATCTGGTGGTTACCACCCCGAACAGGAAGCATCGTTTCGCCAGACTGACCGGAACCGAAGTGCCGGAGAACCTCGAGCACCTGCGAGAATATACCGTTTCCGAACTCAGAGAAGAGCTGCAAAGAGCCGGTTTCACCGTGACAAAAGTCGAGGGTTTGTACATCGCGCTGTTCGCCGTCAAGCTTCCCGGACAGCCCTGGGTCGATCTTTTGCGATCGAAGCAAGGTTTTCGAGCAAAGCGACGCCTGCTGAGAATAGCCATGGAAGCGGGGCGTCTTCTTCCCTCGCATTCCTACAACATTTGTGCAGTAGCCAAGAAGGAGGTCTCCGGATAGTGGAACTGATTTTGATTCGTCATGGCCGGGTGGACGGAGGCGAGAAAAGATTCAACGAAGCCGGTAGGTTCGACCAGCCTCTGGGAGAGGTCGGTTTGGCACAAAGCAAAGCTCTGGTGGAGCGTTTTGCAGGGCAAGAGATTTCGGCTATCTACGCAAGCGAACTCGTAAGAACCCAGCAGACGGCAGCCCCACTCGCCGAAGCGTTGAACCTGGAGGTCCAGATTCACCCGGGGCTGAACGAGGTCTTCTTAGGCGAATACGAAGGTCGGAGCTTCTCTCGCATGTTACAGGAGCAGGATGAGGTCTACATGAGATTCCTCAAGTCGCGGCGGTGGTCCGAATTTCCCGGATCCGAAGGAGACGAATCGGTAAGACGTCGCGTCCGCGAAACGCTGGGCGAGCTGGCAGATCGTCACCCAAAACAAAGGGTGGTCGCGGTGACTCATGGAGGAATCATCAATGCGGCGCTGGCGATCGTCACCGAGTCGCCGATTCTCGTTCTCGTATCTCCCGAAAACGCCTCGATTACGTCTATTTACCTTCGCCCGCGGCCTCCGCTGGTAGTAACCGTCAACGACACAGCCCATCTGCCCGACAGAGATCCCTTGAAGCGAGCTCCCCGATACTTCTTCGACGCGGTGGGATCGAACTACTGAAAGCCCCGCGCTCAGAGCCCCACAGTCCGGCCAGGCCTGGTGTCGGGACTACAGCAGAGGTCTAAGCGGCGCGCTGAGCTCTGAAGAATGGGGAAGTCTCAGCCGAGACCCTTACGCTTTTTCAGCTCTTCGGTGAGCGCGGGCACTACTTTGAAGAGGTCGCCCACCACTCCGAAGTCGGAGATTTGAAAGATGGGCGCCTCGGGATCTTTGTTGATCGCCACGATATGCTTCGAGGTCTGCATGCCGGCCCTGTGTTGAATAGCGCCGGAAATTCCGCATGCGATATACAGATTCGGACTGACCGTCTTTCCTGTCTGTCCCACCTGGTGCTGGTGGGGATACCAGCCGGCGTCTACTGCTGCCCGGCTCGCCCCGACGGCAGCGCCCAGCACGTCCGCCAGCGCCTCTATTACGGCGAAATTTTCTGGGCCTCCGAGTCCTCTTCCACCGGAGACAATAATTTCGGCCTCGTCGACGGCCGGCCTGTCGGCCTTTTCTGACTCTATGTAGTCGGTGATTTCCGCCTTTTTGGAGGCTTCCTGAACCGATGAAGCGTCGACCGTGACAACTTCGGGAGAACTTTCGTTCGTCTCGACACCGAATGCATTCGGCTTCACCACATATACAGCCGGCTTCCCCTCGCTCCAGCATTCGACTAGAAGATTTCCTCCGAAAGCCGGGTAGGTGGCGACGAGCTTAGAATCCTCGAGCCTGATGGCGGTGATGTCGTTCGTGATGCCCGACTTCATTCGCGCCGCCACCCGAGCGCCCAGGTCTTTGCCATCCGCCGACGAGGCGACGAACAAAACGTCGGGACCGTGTTCGGCAGCCAGAGCACAGACGACGTCTACCTGGGGCTGAATGAGATAACGATCGAGGACCTCGTCGTCTACCACAAAGACCTTCGATGGTCCGACCGAAGAGATCTTGTCTTTGGAATCCTCGAACCCTTTGCCGAACCAGATCAGAGCGACTTCCCCGCCGCCCGCAAGTTCTCTGGCCTTGGAAAGCATCTCGAGAGTGACTTTTTTAACTCCCGACGCGTCTTTTTCAGCGATAACCCAGATATTCACCTCTACTCCTAGAACTTTCTCGCCTGCAGTCTCACAGGTACCTTCGCAGGTATCAGAGGAGCTTGTTCTCCTCGAGCCAGTCTGCGAGCTTTAGATAGGCCTCTCCGTCGTCTTCGATTATGGTCCCCTGCTGCTTTGGAGGCCGAGGGCTCCAGCTTCCAACCTTCGACTTCGAATTAGCCAGACCGACCATCGAACCGTCGACGCCTATGTCGGCCGCGCTCTTGACATCCAGCGGCTTCTTTTTCGCCTCCATGATTCCTTTGAAGGAGGGATATCGCGGCTCGTTGATGCCCTTCACCACCGACACTATCGCCGGCATCTCGGCTTCGACGACGGTGAAGCCCCTCTCGCCTTCCCGGTGAATTCTCACCTTCGATCCGTCGATCTCGATCTTCTTCGCATAAGTCAGACCGGGAAGTCCGGTGAATTCTACGAGTGCCGATGGAACCAGGCTCCCCCTGGCATCGGTGGATTCCGAGCCCAGGATGACCAAGTCGTATTCCAAACTTTCCAGCGCTTTCGAGAGCACGTATGCTGTCGCCACCGCGTCCGAACCCGCAATAGCTTCATCGGTTATCAGCAAGGCCCGGTCGGCGCCCATAGGAAGCCCCTTCTTGAGAAGCGTGTCCCTAGCGGAGGGAGGTCCCATGCACAAAAGGGTGACCTCGCCGCCATGGGCTTCTTTCAGGCGAAGAGCCTCTTCGGTACCGTACTCGTCGAGCGGGTTCATGATCTGATCCGCATCGACACTACGATCGAGAGTGCCGTCTTCCTCGAGCTTCTTTTCTGCCGCTGTATCAGGCACTTGCTTTACGCATACAACGATGTTCAAGTGATCCCTCCCTGAAATGGATATGCCCCCTCGTCGAATCCATTAGGATAGCGACGCCCTTCGCACGTGACCAAACCAGCATCATTCATTCTCATGCACGAAGTAAGGTGGAATCCACTGCGCCGGCGCCGGGTGGCTTTCGCGCCGGCTCGCGCCGGGCGCCCGCAAGAGACCGCCAAAGACCGACACGTCGGCGCCACCGCCCGGAACCGTATCTGCGCTCTTTGCGAGGGGAACGAGGAGCTGACACCACCGGAAGTCTACTCCGTCCGCACCGCCGGCGAGCCCGACCAACCGGGCTGGATAACAAGAGTGGTCCCGAACTTGTACCCGGCGGTTGCCGGGCCGGGTCGCTATCACGAAGTGGTGGCTCACACGCCGGTTCATAAGACACGTCTTGCCGAGCTTTCTTCCGTCGAGGTAGACGCTCTTTGCAAAGCCTGGATCTCGAGGCTTCGGTCCATCTCGGATGACCCCAAAACTCTCTATTTCCAGGCCGGAATCAATCAAGGCCGCGAGGCAGGTGCGTCTCTCGAACACTCCCATTCCCAGCTGTTCGCTGTCGATTTCGAGCCACCCGTTTTCGAGGACGAGAGATCGAGCCTGTCGGATTCCGACAAGTGTCCGCTTTGCGAGACGGCCTCTCGATCAAAAAGCGGTCGGCTCGACACGCAGGTCTATTCAGACGGAGACCTCTTGGCGGTGTGTCCTTCGTGGAGCGAATTTCCCTACGAAGTGCTGGCATTCCCCAAAAGCCATTCATTCAGTCTCGCTGAAGACGGGGGTCTCCTCAAAGCGGCGCTGGCTCTTTCGACCCGGCTCGACTCCGCTCTTCAAAGCGCAGCCGGCGCCTCAGCTTTCAACCTCATCTTTCATTCAGCTCTAGCCGGCAGTAGCTCGGTCGCTTTTCACTGGCACGCCCACTTCTATCCGCGGTTGACCACGCTAGCTTCGATAGAGATCGGCGCCGAGATATTCATCTCGATAATCGAACCAGAAACTGCGGCAGCCGCCCTCCGGAACGCGCTAGGCGATGATTCTCGATAGAGATCGCTATAGAGATCGCTCAGCGAACCAGTCTCAACGCGGCCGTCTGGGGATCGACTTGTCGATCCAGGACTTCCTTTACCGCAGAGGCGAAGTCGGGACCGCTACAGATCTTTTCCGCTCGTTCCCCCAAAACCTCTCTCACCGTTCTTTTTAGCTCCGCCTCGATTCGATCGCGACGCTTGGCTTCGAGGTATCCGTGGGAAAGGGAAAACTCTCTGTGTGCAAGGATCGCATCGAACAGCTCATCGATTCCGCGGCCTTCGGTGGCTACGGTTCTTATCACGGGACGCTCCCATTCAGAAGGTGGAGCGAGCTCTAGCATCTGCTTCAGCTCCTGGACCGCCCTTTCCGCGCCCGGCCTGTCGGCCTTGTTTATCACGAAAATGTCCGCGATTTCGAGGAGTCCCGCTTTGGCAACCTGGATCGAGTCCCCCCAGCCCGGAGTCAGAACGACGATGGTCGTATCTACGGCTTCGACTACCTCGACTTCTACTTGCCCTACGCCCACGGTTTCGACGATTACAAAGTCCTTGCCCGATGCGTCGAGCACCCGAATCGCTTGTGGCGCCGCCAACGCCAGCCCTCCGAGATGGCCGCGAGTCGCCATAGATCGGATGAATACATCCGGGTCGGTAGCATGCTGTTGCATTCGAACCCTGTCGCCCAAAATGGCGCCACCGCTGAAAGGGCTCGTCGGATCGACCGCTATCACACCGACTTTCGCGCCGGTTTTCCTGATTCGCTCGATCAAACGATCGGTCAGCGTCGATTTGCCGGCCCCGGGCGCCCCGGTTATTCCGATCGAGTAAGCATGGCCGGTGTGACGGAAGACTTCAGCCGCGAGGCCGACGCCTTCTGCAGAGCCGTTCTCGATGAGAGAGATGGCCTTGGCGACTGCCAGACGGTCACCGGCGAGGATACGATCTATCAATGGCCGGTCGGCCTCCGGAGCGGATCTCAAACGGTTTCGACCTCGCGAATTCCCTCTACCCGTGCCTTTATTACCCGCTCGAGACCCTCTTTCATCGACAGATCGGGGATGAGGCAGGTATTGCAATTCACGAGCTGCAGTCTGACTACGCCGTTTCGAATCCCTTTGTAGATGATGTCGCCTCCGTCGGCCCTGATAGCCTCACGAACGGACTCGAGCACCTCCAGGAGCCGTCTTTCTAAATCGGCGTCGTATTCGGATGCGCCCTCAGCCGTCGCTTCTTCTTTGCCGGCCGGGCTACCAGCCGGCCGGGCTCCACGTTTTGGGGTAAGCGACAATGAGACCGGGACTTTGGGTCCCGGATTATGTCCGCTAACGCTCTGCATACTCCATAAGCCTCCCTGTTCCTACGAAGAATAACGCAGCAGGATCCAGAAACTTCCGAAGCTTGACGCGATAGTAGACTTCGTTGTAGCACGAGGAACTTTTTACTGAATGAGCGACGACGTCCTCATAGTCAGCGATTCGCCGGATGTCTTGGACAAGGTTTCCAAAGTGGTCCAGGCTTCCGGATTCGATGCCGTCCAGGCGCGCTCGCCCGCGGATGCAGCCATGATCATCCGGGCCGAGGAGCCTCAAGTTATCGTCTATGACGCAACTTCGCCGAAGCTTTCGCACCGCGACGCCGTCGCAACCCTCACTCTGGCTCTTCCTGCCTGGCAGGTTCCGGTAATAGCGCTCACCACCGATGCTGCCACTACTCAAGATCTCCCCGACTACTTCAAAGTATTCGATGTCGTCCCTCATCCATTTACGCCGGCGGAGATATCGGCGCGACTAAAGGCCGCTTTTCGGACCAAGCGTTTCCAGGACGAGCTTCAACAAGCCGCGCTCCTGGACCCGGCAACATCGCTGTTGAATCGCCCCGCCGGGGAGCAGCGCCTGAAGGAGGAAATTTCGCGGTCGATCAGGTACGGCAGATCGCTCGCGCTCCTTTTGGCCAAGATCACGGGAGATCCCCTCGAGCCAGAAGTAGAAGAGATCGGTCGAATCGCCAGACGCCATACACGCCTTTCGGACGCAATCTGCAGATACGAATTCGACTCGCTGTTGTTCGCTCTTCCCGAGACAGGCCCATTCGGCGCCGCCCGGGTCGCACAAAACTTGCTGAAACTTTTCGATACGAACATGGAATCGATTCTCGAAGCGGGCAAGGAGCTGCGAGACTCGGGCGAGATACCAACAATCGGCGTGGCTTTCGGAGCGGCGGGTTTCGTAGAGGGCGATACGCCCGAGTCATTGCTGGAGAGGGTGACGAACGCGCTCGACCTCGCCCTCGAATCCACAAACTCCAAAATCGTCATCGCGCGGCGCGACCCGTCGGGATCCGTGCGATTCGTATACGTCTGATCCTCGGATCCTGTGAGCGACCCCTATACAGCCAAAGGCACAATGCCTGCAAGAGCCCCGAGATGGACGACTCTGATAGCACTTTTTTCGATTTCCGGCGCAGCGGCATCGCTTTGGTATCCCCGGTGGAAGCTGATTCCTCTACTTGGGGGAGGCAACATTTTCTCTAAGAGATCGATCGCCTTTCTACCGGGAAAACTCGAAGCCGCATGTTTGGCCGCGGCAGGCGTCTTCTGTGTTTCCTTGCTCTTCGCAACCGCTCGTCCGGCGCCTCGCACCGCAGGAGCGTTGCTGGCTCTTGCGGGCGCCTTTGTTTCCTCGATGTCCCTGGCGAAAATCCCCAACGAAGCGGTCGGATACTCGCTATCGCCGACCATCGGCGTACGCTTGAGTCAGGTTTTCATCGGAGCTTCCGCCCTGGCGCTGTTGATTCCTTACGGTAGCGTCTTCGAGCACCGCATCTTGAGCCCGGAATCCCGCGAGGCTACGGCCCACCCGCTACGAGGCTCTCCTCCTAAAGAGTTCGAGATGTCGGACGAAGAACCCGGCTAGTCGGCTCTGGAGCGAAGGTACCGGCTCAAGATACCCGCTTCGCCTTCACTTGGAGCGCCGAGCTCTTCGCCGCCACTGCGCCCCCGCCTTCGGACATGCTCCTTATGCCGTCTTCGATCTTGTGCGTGATGTGCATCGAGCAGAATTTGGGGCCGCACATAGAGCAGAACTCCGCCGATTTGTAGTAGTCGTGGGAGAGCGTGGAGTCGTGATATTCCCTTGCGCGCTCCGGATCGAGGCTCAGTGCGAACTGAGTATTCCAGTCGAACGCGTACCTTGCTCTGGAAAGCGCGTCGTCTCGGTCTCTAGCCCCGGGACGGCCTCTTGCGATGTCGGCTGCATGGGCCGCGATCTTGTAAGCGATCACCCCCTGGCGGACGTCCTCCAAGTCGGGAAGCCCCAGATGCTCCTTAGGCGTCACATAGCACAACATCGACGCGCCGTACCACCCCATCATTGCGGCGCCTATAGCGGAGGTTATGTGATCGTAGCCGGGAGCGATATCGGTGACGAGGGGACCGAGCACATAAAAGGGCGCTTCGTGGCACCACTCTTTTTGCTTGCGTACGTTCTCTTCTATCAGATGCATCGGCACGTGGCCGGGACCCTCGATCATTACCTGAACTCCGTGCTCCCAGGCCTTGAGCGTAAGCTCCCCGAGAACCTTTAGCTCGGCGTATTGAGCTTCGTCGCAGGCGTCGGCAACCGAGCCGGGTCTCAGAGAATCTCCGAGGGAAAGGGACACGTCGTATCGCGCGGCGATCTCGCAAAGGCGATCGAAGTTTTCATAGAGGGGATTTTCACGTCCTGTGTGAACCATCCACTGAGCCATAAGGGAGCCGCCCCGGCTGACGATGCCGGTCACCCGGTGCATAGTCAGCGGAAGATGCTCACGCAGGATGCCGCAGTGCACGGTCATGTAATCGACTCCCTGCCGGGCCTGGTGCTCGATCATGTCTAGCATGTCGTCCGGAGTCAGTTCTTCGACGCTGCGGACCTCCTTCACCGCCTGATATATCGGGACCGTGCCCACCGGAACGCCGGCGGCATCTATGATGGCCTGCCTGATGTCGTCGATACCGGCGCCGGTAGAAAGATCCATTACGGTATCGGCCCCGTACTTCGTCGCTATCGCCAGCTTCTCCAGTTCTTTCGCCGGATCCGAGTCGAGAGAAGAGTTGCCGATATTGGCGTTGATCTTCACCGATGCCGCCACGCCTATACCCATAGGCGACAAACCTTTTTCCAGGTGAAAGACGTTGGCCGGGATGATCATTCGCCCGCGGGCGACCTCGCTTCTTACCAGCTCCGGATCCAATCCCTCTTTTTGTGCCACGATCCGCATTTCATCGGTTATCTCACCGGCGCGAGCTTTTTGCATCTGTGTCAACGGCAATCTTCGGGAGCGGCTCATCTGATTCCCCTTTCCATTGGCGAACAACAGGCGCTCGTTACAAGACCCTCGAAGGAATCACCTTTTCGTGAAAGGTCTAAAACGAAGCAGCGCGACGAAAGGCGCGCCGGGAAGTGTTTAATCGAAAAGGCTTTCGATTCGGAGACTGAGACGGGATGGCAATCTTCCACGAATCCTCCCTACGCCGGTATTACCCGGATCAGGTTCGACGGGTCGCCGGCCCCGGCATCCGCAAGCAGCCATCCCCGCTCGCCGGATGCAGCCGGCCTCTCAGCCCGGTTCTGCCGGGCTCCCCGATAAGAGTCTCAACAAGATCATGCTAGCACGATGGCGAGTCGCCCGAATCGCCAAAGCCGGTCACCTCGATAGCTTGAGGAACTATCTGGGAAACCCCGACTGGCGAGTGCGGCGGGCCGCCGGTGAAGCTCTGGCGGCGGCAGGCGAACCCGCGATCCCGATTCTCGTGTCGACTCTCACCGGCGCCAAAAATCCCGCCGCGCGCCTCGAAGCCGTCATCGCGCTGGGGGAGATCGCAACCCCTGCAGTGCTTCCCGCATTGCTCGAGGCGCTCGGTGACGAAGAAGGAATGGTGAGAAGAGAAGCCGCGACGGTCCTAGAAAACCTCGGGGTAATCGACGAAGAAGGACTGACACAAGCGCTGTCGGACTCGCGGTGGTGGGTGCGCAAAGCTGCAGCATGGACTCTTGGAGGCTACGGAGAACGCGCGGTACAACCCTTGCTCGGGGTTTTGCGCGATGAAGACAGAAGCGTACGACGTACCGCGGCTTGGTCGTTGGGACGGATTGGATCTCCGAAGTCCGTCAGCCCACTGGTCGAGTCTTTGCGTGACACCGATCCGACGGTTCGGGCAGCTGCAGCTTGGGCGCTCGGCAAACTGGGCCGGGCTTCTCTACCCTCGCTTCTGGAAGGGCTTCGAGACGTAGAGTGGTGGGTGAGGCGAGCTTCGGCATGGGCGATCGGCGAACTCGGTGACACTCGGGCGGTCCCTGAATTACTTTCGGCTCTCTCCGAACCTGATCCCCGTGTGCGCGCTGCGATCGTGTGGTCGCTGGGAGCTATAGGTGCAGATGAAGCGCTGATTCCGGTTCTCAGATGCTCCAAGGATCCCGATCCGAAGGTCAGGCGCGAGGCGATCCTGGCGCTTGCCTCGATCAGGGGTCCGTCGGCGCGCATAGATTCGACTATAGAGGCTGCCCTGGCCGACGAATCCGCGATCGTTCGCAATGCCGCTACTCAGGCAGCCGAGAAGAGGGCTATACGATCTCCACGAAAGCTCCGAGGGACCTGAGCTTGTCGACAAATTTCTCGTAGCCTCTCTCGATGTAATGGAAGTTATATACGGTAGTTTCGCCCTCGGCAACCAGTCCTGCCAGCACGAGCGCAGCTCCGGCGCGTAGATCGGGCGCCGAGACGGGCGCCCCGGACAGTTTAGATACCCCCTTTACGACGGCGTGCCGACCATCGGTCCTGATATCGGCGCCCATTCGGTTCAATTCGCTTATGTACAGGAATCGTGAATCGAAGATGTTCTCGGTCACCACAGCCGTACCGTCCGCCACGGAGAGCATAGCCACCGCCACCGGCTGAAGATCGGTCGGAAAGCCGGGATAGGGTAGGGTCGCTATATCGGTGGATGAAAGCCTTTCGGGCCCCTTCGCCCACAGTCCCTCGTTGCAAGCCGAAATCAACATACCCATCTCGCAGAACTTTGAGATGGCGGTGGTCAAAAAGTCGTATCTCCCGCCATCCAGCACTACCTCTCCCCCGGTGATGCCCGCCGCTCCTATATAGGTCCCCATCTCTATTCGGTCGGGTACTACCTGGTGCTCGACGGGCTTGAGGTCTGCCGGCCCTTCGATCTCCAGAGTCGAGCCTCCCACACCCGTAATGTGAGCGCCCATTCGATTGAGCATGGCGCACAGATCGGTGATTTCGGGCTCGCGAGCAGCGTTCTCGATAACCGTGCGCCCCTCGGCGCGGACTGCCGCCATCAACAGGTTCTCAGTGGCCCCGACGCTGGGAAACTCCAGGGTGACCCTGGCGCCTTGCAACCCTGAAGTGCTCGCCTCTAAGTAGCCGTGGCGCGATCTGAAGCGCACCCCGAGTTGCTCGAGGCCTTTGAGATGCAGATCGATCGGTCGTGATCCCAGGTTGCATCCACCCGGCATCGCTACCCTGGCGAACCCGAATCTGGCCAGAAGAGGACCCAGCACAGCGATCGACGCACGCATTTTCGACACGAGTTCGTATGGCGCGGAAGGATCCAGCGATGCCGGACAGTCGATTTCGACCGTATCACCATCCCGGGCCACCGTAGCCCCCATGTGCTCCAACAGCTCGATCATGATCGAGATGTCGGATATATCGGGGACACGGTGCAAGATCGTCTTTCCCTCGGCGAGAACCGATGCGGCGAGCAGCTTGAGCGCTGAATTCTTAGCCCCGCTGATTCGCACCGTTCCAGAAAGCGGTGGTGATTCTTTTACGAGAAGCGCTGCGTTTCTCATCCAGCTTTACCGGCCCCGGCGCTTGGCGCCTGTTCGGCGATTGCCGGGAAACGGGATCACCTTTGCGGTTCCGGTCGAATCTTTGGTGTCGGTCGATTTCCCGTTCGATGGGTGGCTTTGCAGCGATCTGGTTCGGTCGAGGGCATCTTCGCTGGAGTTCGCCGAGCAATCCTCCAGGCGCTGAATGCCGGCCATTCCGGTCACTCTCTCGACAAAATCCTCCGCAGATTCGTCGGGGTCGTACAAGCCCGATGCGGTCGTAACGGTGATCTGCTCGTAACCACGCTCTTTTGAGAGAGTCTCTTCTAGATCCTTTCTCACGCTTTTTTCGAGCCGGGATAGACGCTCGGAATCGGTCGGGCCCTGCAACATAGCGGCATGGGCCGGGCCGATCCAGAACGGCTCGCATTCCTCCCCGGCATACCTCTGCAATACCTCCGCTGCAGACGCCATGGCTTCGTCCAATGCGGATAGGCCGGCCTCTGTCGTAACGTCATCCAAACCTTCGAAGATGATGAAGATCATTCCCAGGCGCGGGCCGTGCCGGCGGATCATTCCTTTGATACTGGTCTCGAAATACGATCTCCTGGGCAGTCCGGTGACCTCGTCGCGCTGACCGTAGTCCACCAGCCGATCGATTCGTTCCTTGGTTTCCAGTAGGCGATTGATCCTCAAGCTCAGCTCGTTGAGGTTGAAGGGTTTCGACACGTAGTCGTGGGCGCCCAGCGATAGGCCCTGTATACGGTCGCTGTCGGCGGCCTTGGCTGTGAGGAAAACCACCGGGATCTGCATGGTTCCGGGAACCATCTGAAGTCGCTCGAGAACCTGAAAACCATCCATCCCGGGCATCATCACGTCCAAGACCAAAAGGTCCGGCCGCGACTCGGCCACCTTTCTTAGCGCTTCCTGGCCGTCGGCCGCTTCGACCACCTCGAAACCCTGGTTGGTTAGATGCTTTCGAACCAGTCGCCTCAAGGTAGGCTGATCGTCTGCTACAAGTATCGTTCTTCGAGCCATCGCACCCCGTTGCGAGCCCCTGCAGACCGAGCAAGGCGCTCGCCCAAACTCTGTGTCCCAATAAGTACCTGATGCAATAGTACTGTAGCGAGTGGAAGTCCCGTCCCGAGACCCAGGAGACACTCGACTTGTCCCATGATGAAAAAATATCCCGAATAAAAAAAGCGGTCGATCCGGAAGAGCTTTTGGAAATAACCACCGACCTCATAAAGGCGGAAAGCGAAAACCCCCCCGGAAATGAAGAGAGGGTCGCCGAAGTAGCAGCCGGCTGGCTCGAGAAAATAGGGGCTGGTCCGATCGAGTTTCACGCCGAGGTCGAGGGGCGACCGAATGTAATCGCTTGGTGGCAAACCGGGCGAACACGACATGAGAGCGGCGGGCGAGTGCTGGTCCTGAACGGACATCTAGACGTGGTGCCGGCCGGAGATGCGCGTCTGTGGAAATACCCGCCGTACTCCGCTCATGTCGAAAACGGAAAGATTTTCGGCCGCGGCGCATCGGATATGAAATCAGGGATAGCCTCGATGATCGGGGCGGCAGCCGCTTTGCGGCGGGCAGACATCGAAATTCCCGGAAGAATTTGCTTCCAGCTCGTAGCGGATGAAGAGAGTGCGGGTACCCACGGAACCGGCTATCTAGCCAGAGAGGGATTGCTTCTAGGAGACGGGGCAATCGTTGGCGAGCCTACTTCTCTTATGGTCGGGATCGGAGAAAGAGGGGCTCTTTGGGCGAAGATCAAAGCGTATGGACGCGCCGCGCATGGATCGGTTCCCCAGCTGGGAGTCAGCGCTGTCGAAAAGATAGCCAAAGCCGTACTGAGCCTGCACAACCGTGACCTCGGAAGAAGCGATCCACTGTTCGGCAAACCCACAATCAACGCCGGCGTCATCTCCGGAGGCGAGAAAGTGAACATGGTCGCCGACTATGCAGAACTGCAAATCGATCGCCGGCTGCTTCCCGGTGAAACCCTCGAATCGGCGGTTTCTGAGATCAAAGGCATCCTCGACGAAATCACCGACCAGGACCCCCAGGCTCGTTTCGAGATCGAAACGATGAGATTCGCTGAGGCTTCGGCCGAGCCAAAAGACGGCGAGATCGCTGCCATCGTCGCCGGGGCTATCGCTGATTGCATAGGCGGGCCGGCTGAGTACTACATAAGCCCCGGATCGTCCGACGCGCGATTTCTGAGAAACGATGCCGGGATTCCCACCGTTCTCTTCGGCCCGGGCATCATGGGACTGGCTCACGTTGTCGACGAATACGTAGAGCTCGACTCCATCGTGGCCGCAGCCGAGGTGATCGCCCTTGCTGCAGTCCGATTTCTGGCAGCAGGTAAAAGGAGCGACTGAATGGAATCTACCTGGAGGCTAAGTCCATCCGACTTCGCCTTCTTGTGGGAAGAATGCAAACGCTGTTTCTATTTGAAAGTCGTGAAGGGCGTCACCAGACCCAGCGGCCCGTTGCCCAAGATCTTCACCGTCATCGACAGCCGAATGAAAGCGGCATACCTGGGGCGCAGAACCGAGCTGATCTCCAAACGAATGCCGCCCGGAAAAGTCACCTTCGAAGAGAAACAGGTCGAGTCGCAACCGATCTCTGTTTCAGGCCACTCGAGTAGGTGCTACATCAAGGGAAGATTCGACGCCGCTCTCGAGCTCGATTCCGGCGAATTTGGCGTGGTCGCCTTCAAGACCTCAGAGCGCAACAAAGACCACATAGCGATATACGCAAGACAGCTTCACGCTTACGCATACGCGTTGGAGAATCCGGCGCCTAAATCCTTCGCTCTTTCCCCGATTTCGACCATGGGGCTTTTGGTATTCGAACCCGACACTTACAAGCCCTATGACGGAAAAGCCGATCTTACAGGCAGCGTCACCTGGATCGAGATCCCCCGGCGAGACGACGAGTTTTTCGGATTCCTTTCGGAAGTTCTCACAGTTATCGAAGCTCCTGCTCCCCCGCCTGCCGATCCCAACTGCGCATGGTGTTTGTATAGAGGTCGATCGTGAAAGCCTGGATAGTCGAAGATCAAAAACCGATCGCCGAAAAACCCCTTCGACAGATCGATGTCGAAGATCCGAAGCCGGCCGCCCGAGATCTGCTGGTGGAAGTCGAAGCATGTGGAGTGTGCCGCACCGACCTTCACATAGCCGAAGGAGATCTGCCGCTTCAAAAATCTCCGATTATTCCGGGGCACGAAATCGTCGGAAGGGTGATCGCCAAAGGACCCGAATGCGAGCGCTTCCAGATAGGCGATCGGATAGGGATCGCCTGGCTTCGAGGTGTTTGTTTCAGGTGCCGCTATTGTCGGTACGGAGAAGAGAACCTTTGCGAAAATCCCCGCTTTACCGGATGGCATGCCGACGGCGGGTACGCCGAGCTCGCCACGGTTCCGGAAGATTTCGCATACCCTTTGCCCGAAGACCGATCGGCTGTGGAGCTGGCGCCGCTTCTGTGCGCCGGCATTATCGGCTTCAGAGCGCTAAAGCGAGCCGCACTTCCAGAGGGCGGAGTCCTCGGAATATACGGATTCGGCGCTTCCGCGCACATTACCGCGCAGCTAGCCTTGAGCCGCGGCGCCACGGTACACGTTGTTACAAGAGCCGAATCCGGCCGGCGCCTAGCACTGGAACTCGGCTGCCACTCGGCTTCGGGACCGGATGAGTCTCCACCCGAGCCGCTCGACTCCGCGATCATTTTCGCCCCGGCGGGCGAACTCGTACCCAAAGCCCTCCGAGCTTTGCGCCGCGGCGGCACGCTCGCAACAGCGGGCATTTACATGTCCGACGTTCCCTCGCTTGAATACGAAAAACATCTTTTCTATGAGCGCCGACTGACGAGCGTTACGGCCAACACCAGAAAGGATGGCGAAGAATTCATGCGCATAGCCTCTAAGCTGCCCATTGGAATCGTGGCCACTCCTTATCCCTTCGACAGAGCCGATGCAGCGCTTCGGGATTTAGCCGAGGACCGCGTAAGAGGAGTCGCGGTTCTCGATATGCAAAACAGCGACAGAGGGACCTAGGCGAAAAATTCTGGAATCCTCCCTGCCCGCACAGACGTAATTAAAAGAGGTCCGACTTAGGGGGCAGCAATGGTCTATCGAACGTCGATATCTCCGATGAAGGCGCGGCTAACCGCCGTCAAGAACACGGTGAAGACGGCAGCGCTCATGGCCGCCCTCATTGCTTTTCTCGCGTTCCTCGGCGACCTTCTCGGAGGCGCCAGGATGATGTCGGTCTTCGTAGTAATAGGTCTATTGATAAACCTGGGCGCCTACTGGTTCTCGGACAAACTTGCTCTCGCAGGTACCGGGGCATATCCCGCCGACCCGACAAGAGACGCCGAACTCTATCAGATGGTAAGAAGGCTGGCGCGACAGGCAGGTATTCCTGAGCCGAGGCTTTACATCGTCCCTTCGCCGGTTCCGAACGCATTCGCCACCGGCCGGAGTCCTAGAAATGCGGTGGTCGCAGTCAACGAGGGCTTGTTGCAGATCCTCGACAGAGACGAGCTCGAAGGAGTGCTCGCACACGAGCTCTCCCACGTCAAGAACAGAGATGTCCTCATAGGAACGGTCGCTGCGGCAATTGCGGGAATCATTACATGGATTGCCCACATCGCTCAGTTCGGACTGCTCTTCGGCGGAAGAGACGAAGAGGACACCAATCCTTTCGCCGCCCTGGCCATGATCATCCTGGCCCCGATCGCCGCTCTGCTGATACAGCTTGCTATATCGCGCGCCAGGGAATACCAGGCCGACGCCTCCGGCGCCGAACTGAGTGGAAGACCGTTGGCTCTGGCATCTGCGTTGTCCAAGCTCGAGAGAGCGGCGCATGTACTTCCAGAAGACGTGCCTCCCTCCCGGGCTCACCTCTACACCGTCAGTCCTCTGGCCGGGGGCGGCTTGTCGGCGCTCTTTTCCACTCACCCACCGATAGAGGAGCGCATCAGGCGCCTGGAGGCTCTCGCCGCTCCCTGAGAACGGCTGCGATCTCCAGAGGTCCTATCGGACCGGGCCTTCTTATGGTCGCCACCCCCAAAGCGCCATCCCAGTCCCATTCGACTTTTTCTCCGTCGAATTCGATCTCTTCAGGCTCGTATCCGCCGGGGCAGTAGATCTCCCACAAGGTCGGCTGCAAGCGAGGCGAGTAACCGCCGTGCGACTCGCTCACTTTTATTCGCAACGCCAGGCTGCCGTCCTCTTGAATCCGCTCGCACATCTCGATGTCGTATAGAGCGAATCGACCGTCTTTGTAAGCGGTCGATTCGAAATCGTCCTCGTAGTAACGGGACGATTCGGTCACCTCTCCTCCCGGACATCTGGATGCGAGATAAGAAGGGGAGTGCAAGAAAGCCTTGAAAACCAGTGTTCGGCCCTCCCCGTTTTCACCCAGCTTTGCGTCTCGTAGTATTTCGGCAGTGTTGCGTGCAGGATCCAAGGCGGGGACGACCGCTCCGGCCCGGACGAACACCGGCATCCATTCAAGAGGCGCGGACACCGTTTCGTGCCTGGGGCCGATATGCGACCTGCTGTCGATGCACCTCAGATCGCTCCCCAGCGGGAGCCATTCTCCCGGAGGAAAAAAGACGGTCCTCGAACGACCGCCTTTTTGCGTTACCGGCGCGATCAATAAGTGACGGCCCAACAAAACCTCGTTCTCGACCGAATATGCCATCGGCTCCTCAGGGTGTTCGAGGAACACGGTCCTCCAGGGTGGGATGCCTTCCCGGTTGTACTCCGCGAACAATCCGTAGATATAGGCGAGCAAGCGCATGCGAAGAGAGATGTAGGACCTGGCGATTGACTCGACTTGCCGGCCGAAAGAATAGGGCTCCTGCCATCCCCAAATTCCTTGAGTGTGAGTCCTCGAGAACGGATAGAGCGCGCCGACCTGTATCCACCGTGCATATAGTTCCCTGGACGGACGACCTACGAATCCACCGATGTCGGCGCCGCAGAACCCCACCCCCGAAAGCGACAAGCCCAGTATCATCCGAATCGACAAATCGAGGTGACTCCAGCTCGAGGCGATGTCGCCGGTCCACATGGCCGCGAATCGCTGAATCCCTGCATAACCCGACCTGCTGAGCAAGAAATATCGCTCCTGGGGGCGGGTTTTCTCCCGGTGCTCCGCGACCGCTCTACACTCTTGATAGGCATAAATGTTCCGCACCGCTTCGTGCTCGATCAGCCTTTCGGAGGGTCTGGTAGGGTCCGCTTGCCGCATGCGGGTGGTGTTCTGGGGAAGCAAGGGCAATATCAGCTTGGAAAGCCTTATATCTAAGCGCCATCCCGCAGGTTCGTTCATATCGTTCCAGATGCCTGCGACGCCTATTTCGTACAGCCTTTCGTGCAACTCCCCCCAAAAAGAGCGAGCCTCCTCCAGGTTGAAGTCGCAAAACGCGGCATTCCCGGGCCAAACCCGCATACGAAAAAGAGATCCGTCGTCCCTTTTACACAAAACGCCTCGCCGCATCGCCTCACGAAAAACGTCGAATTCCTTTTCCACCTTTATTCCGGGGTCGACGATGGTGACGATGCGAATCCCCTTTTTCGCGAGCTCTTCGATCATGCGGCGGGGATCTGGAAATCGCCGGCGATCCCAGGTAAAGACGCGGTATCCGTCCATGTAGTCGATATCCAAATGGATGACGTCCAGAGGAATGTTCCTTCTGTCGAATTCGCCGGCGACCTCGAACACTTTCTCCTCGGTTTCGTACGACCATCGCGACTGGTGATAGCCGAGCGCCCAAAGTGGCGGCATAGGGGGCAATCCCGTTATCGCACAGTAGTTACGAAGCACGTCCTTTGGGGTAGGACCCGCAAAGAGCGTAAGGTCCATCCCCCATCCCTCCGTGGTGATGATCACCCGGTCTTCGAAAGACCGAGCGATGTCGAAGTGCGCCGGGGCGAAACATTCGAGCAAGCAACCCGATGTCGAATACATGGCTTCGCGCGTCGCCGAATCGTCGACGTCCGAAAAAACCGACGGATGTCGCCACGCCGGGCGAGTCCACATAAAAAAGGGAATCGATGCGTAAAGCGGATCGAGACGGGGCGTGACCGGCATGTCGCGGGTGCGCATGGTATATGCGAGCCCGCGCTTGTCCAAAGGCCCCGTCTTTTCGCCGAATCCCCAGTAATGCGCCCCCAGCCCCGTAATCAGGGCCGCCCGGGAAGCACCGGCGCCGGAAAACTCGATAAGCTCTACGCTCCAGAGATTCTCG
>VAPR01000129.1_pt1 | contig 52647 bp, 46 predicted proteins | sample 3380701 | NCBI WGS metagenome assembly VAPR01 (sample SAMN11536904, study PRJNA540576) | hot springs metagenome | isolation source: hot spring wet sediment | place: Spain: Lobios | collected 2014-01
AATGGCGGTACGAGTGGTCACGGTGGATTTGTGGAACACGCTCGTTGGGGCTGCGGGCAATGCCCAGAGGCAGGCAGCGCGGCTGCGTATCGTTCAGCGCTTTGCCTCCCGACAAGGCATTGCGCTGTCCGAGGACGAGCTCCGGGATGCTTTCCGAGCAACCTGGCGATACTATACTGCCCTCTGGCTCGGGGAGCAACGGACCCCGACTCCCGAGGAGCTCACGGCGTACTTGCTGCATGTCCTGAGGATTCCAGCCGAACCGTCGACAGTGCGCCAGTTGGCAGAGGAGCTGGCGTGCGGAGTGCTGGAGTACCCGCCGCCGTTACTTCCCGGGGCGTATGAGGCGCTTCTGAGCTTGGCAGAGCGCTATCGCCTGGGGCTCGTTTCCGATACGGCATTTTCACCCGGGCACGTATTGCGCAAGCTCCTCTCTCGCTACGGCGTAGCAGAACTCTTCGCCGCATACAGCTTTAGCGATGAGACCGGTGTCGCAAAACCTCATCCACAGGCATACAGAGCAGTGCTGGACGCTCTCCATACGGAGCCGCACGAGGCGCTACACATTGGAGATTTAGAGCAGACCGACATCCGCGGGGCAAAGCAGCTGGGTATGTATGCCATTCTGTTCTGCGGCGATCCAGAGACCGAGTTCCCGCCTCCACCGCAGACGATGGCAGATAGCGTTGCTGCAGCATGGCACGACGTTCCAGAGTTGGTAGCTCAACTCTGTGCTGGAGACCGTGGAGACGCTCGTACTTCGGCCTCAGGATGACCCTACTGCGCTGGCTCGGGCAGCAGAACTGTTGCGTGCTGGCGAGCTGGTAGCATTTCCGACAGAGACCGTCTATGGGTTGGGGGCGCGCGTTTTCTGCGAACCCGCCGTGGCTCGCATCTTTGCTGTCAAGGGGCGTCCGGCGGATAATCCGCTCATCGTGCACCTTGCTGCCGCCGAGGAAGTGCGCCGTGTTGCCGTAGATGTTCCCGATGCATTCTGGCAGCTTGCTGAGCGGTTCTTCCCGGGACCGTTGACGGTTGTGCTCAGGCGCCATCCAGCTGTACCTGCGCGGGTGTCTGCAGGCTTAGATACTGTTGCTGTGCGGATGCCGCGACATCCTTACGCGCTGGAGCTCATTCGGTTGACGGGTGAGCCTCTTGCAGCACCCTCAGCGAATCGCTCAGGGCGCCCCAGTCCGACGCAGGTAGAGCATGTCCTGGAAGACCTCGGCGGGCTGATCCCTGCTGTCATTGACGGGGGACCGTGTGAGATTGGCTTGGAGTCCACCGTGCTCACCCTCCTTACGGAGCCGCCCATGGTGCTGCGCCCGGGGGCAATCACGGCTGAGGAACTCAGTGCTGTGCTGGGGAAGCCGGTTCGCTACTGGCGTGGTCGCGCAGAGGCACCCCTGCCGTCACCAGGTATGCGGTACCGTCACTATGCACCGCAGGCGGCAGTGGTGTTGCTGCCTTCGTGGCAAGCCATTGAGGAGTGGGTGCGTGCCCATCCGGCGGTGCATTGTGTTGTGTTGGCTGCTGAGGAGCCGCCGAGCGCTGGTTCGCTACCGGTGCGCCCGCTCCATCCTTCTACGCTCTATGCTGAATTCCGGCGTGCAGATGCTGAGGGGAAGAGCCACATCGTGGTTCTGGCCACAGAAGCTGTGCGGTCTAATCCGGCTCTCTGGGACCGCCTCCAGAAGGCTGCTGCGGCGCAGATGGAAGGCGAACCATAGGAAGTTGAGGGTGTGGCAAACGTGTCACACTGCCGGGCAGGCTGCGAAGTGGACGTCCGGAAACCTCTCCTGCGGCTGGGCCTGTATTACGGGCGTCCGGTTGCAGCGGTGCTTCGGTTTCCGATGCGGAGTGCTATGTTTGTGGCAGCACGCAGTGTGAAGCTCTGGGGAGCCGCAGGAGTGTTACGGGCGCTGATTGTAGACGATGAGCCGATTGCGTGCGAGACTCTTCGCCTCCTCCTGGAGGAACGCTGCGGGGATCTGCTCTGCGTTATCGGTAGCGCCCATTCAGCAGCAGAGGCACGACGGTTGCTTCCACAGCTACAGCCGGATATTGTGTTCCTGGACGTGGAAATGCCGGGCGAAGATGGGTTCACACTGCTCCGCTCGCTGCCGCAGCGGGATTTTGCTGTCATTTTCGTAACGGCATACGAGCACTACGCTGTTCAGGCTCTGCGGGTGAGCGCGGTGGATTACCTGCTCAAGCCCGTCAATCCTGAGGAATTACGCCAAGCTGTTGAACGGGCATGGCAGCAGCGACTATGGAACGCTGAGCGTTTCGCCACCTTGCTCGCCAATCTCGGGCAGCCGAAGCTGCAACGCTTGGTACTGCCAGTCGTGGGAGGATACCACGTCGTCCACGTGGACGAGGTCCTCTACTGCCAGAGCCGCGGTAGTTACAGCTACGTCGTGACCAACAAGGAGCGGTTCTTGGCGGTGCGGCTGCTGGCGGAGTGGGAGGAGCTGCTGGCTTCGGCAGGATTCGTGCGTATCCATCGGGCTTTCCTGGTCAACGTGCGCCATATCCGTTCACTTCGCCGCGTTGAGCCCGATGGGAGCGGTGTTCTTGTGCTCCAGACGGGGGAAGAGCTGCCGGTTTCGCGGCGACGTTTCGCAACGGTGGTAGCAACGCTGCAGCGTGGAGTATAGCCTATGCACGAACAGTGGCTGCCGGAAGGTGAGGAGTTAGAGCAGTACGTAGGGCAGCTCACGCCTGCGGAGGCTGCAGAGTACCTGAACAACCTGGCAGAATTAGCCTCTCAGAAAGCTCCTCAGCGGATAGCCGAATATGCCCGGCGCGCGTATGAGTATGCGCTCCGTGCAGATTCTGAGAAAGCGCAGGCAGAAGCATGCCGTCTGCTGGGGATAGCAGCGCTCTACAACGGGGCTTACGGTGACGCGCAGCGGTGGTTTGAACGCGCGTATGCCCTCTTTACACGCCTCGGCGAGCAGGAAAAGCTCCTCCACACGCTGGTCAACTGGGCGTTGGTGGACCATGCTGTCGGTGCCCATACGCAGGCGCTGGAGCGGCTCCAACAGGCCCTGGACAGTCGGATAGAAGCTTTCCCGGCGCTCCATCTGAAGGCACTGAGCAACATGGGCATCATCATAGCGGAGCTGGGGCACCACGAACAAGCCCTCCGCATCTTTGAAGAGGTCGCTGTCAATGCTGAGCGCCAGGGAAGCCTGCAGACGCTCGCGCGGGCGTGCAACAACGCAGCCCTCCTCTTGGCAACCCGCGGCGAGTATGAGAAGGCACTGGAATACCAGCAGCGAAGCCTTCAACTCAAGGAACAGTTGGGGGATACCTACGGCGTTGCGATTGCTCATGCGACGCTGGGCTACCTCCTTGCGCAGATGGGACGGGCTGCAGAGGCGCGGCAGGCATATGAGCGCTCGCTTTCCTTACGGCAGCAGATAGGGGACCGCCGCGGCATTGGCTATACTCTCACGAGCCTGGGCGAGCTTGCGCAGCAACAAGGAGCGCTTGACGAAGCTGCCAGGCTCCTGAGCGAGGCAGCGCAAATTGCCGATGAACTCGCCGAACGGACTCTGCAGCTCCATGTTGCCCGTCAATTGGCAGCTCTTCACCGACAGCGCGGAGATACCCAGGCAGCGCTCTACTTCTTCCAGCGGAGCCTCACGCTCATGGATGAGCTGCTCAGCGAGCGGGTTCAACAGGCGGTGGCACGAGCCGAGATGCGGTACCTCGTGGAGCAGCAGCGCCGTGAACAAGAACAGCTCCGCCGCTTGCTGGTGGAATGGCGCTACCGGGTGCTGCAGGCTCAGATGAACCCGCATTTTCTCTTCAATGCCCTCAACACCGTGCACTACTACATCCTGCACAACGACCGCGAGGCGTTGCTGCGCTTTGTCGCGCAGTTCGCGCGCCTAATGCGCAATGTCCTTCAGCTGGTGGAGCGGACACTGGTGCCACTGCGCCAGGAGCTGGAAACAACAGAACTTTACCTCCAACTGGAGCAAGCGCGGTTCCGCCATGCCTTTGACTACGTGCTGCACGTGGAGCCCGATGTGGAGGTGGACGAGATTCTCTGTCCTTCGCTCCTCCTACAGCCCTTGGTGGAGAACGCCATCAAGCATGGGCTGGGTCCACGTGGCGGGCGCGGCACCATCCGTGTGTGCGTTCGTTTGGAAGGGGAGAGCGTGCTCTGCTGCATAGAGGATGACGGCGTTGGGCGGCGGCAGCAAGGTGCAGCGGGGGAACACTCGGGTGCAGGGCTGCGCCTGACGCAGGAGCGCCTTGCACTGCTGAGCCGACAACTGAAGAAGCCCTTTACCCTGCAGATCGTTGATCTCACCCGTCCGGATGGCTCGCCGGCGGGGACACGCGTTGAGATTCGCCTGCCACAGGAGTTGGACCTGAGTGTACGGGCCGAGCTGGAGTTTCTGGAATCCACAGCGGCTTAGGGAAAGCCCGTATTTTCGCCCTGAAGGCAGCGACGGTCCGGCTCATGTGGAAAAGAGTGGTGGGTGTCGGTCTGCTCGTAAGTGTCTTTGCTGGCTGTACCGGCGGATTAGACCCGACGACGCTCCCCCGGGAGAGCAGCATACGCGGAACGGTGTATTTCCGCGGTACGTGGCCGCCGGCAGATAGTCTGCGAGACCTCCGTGTTGTGGCCTTCCAGCAGTATCCACCGGCGGATGTCCTCAACGAGGTGCTCAGCGGGCGAGCAGTCTTTTCTGAACGGCTTCCCTTCTTCGTGGAGAGCGCACCGTACCAGCTGACCATAGGGCAGCCTCCGGTGACGTTCCGGTATATTGTCGTCGCGCAGCAGTACGGTCCCGACCTCTTCCGCCACTGGCGCGTCGTGGGCGTCTACGCCCGCGTTGTGACGCAGCCTGATAGCCTGCGGGTGGAACCCGGCGAGGTGTACTCCAACGTTGACATCACGGTGGACTTTGACCATCTGCCGCCACAGCCGTTTGAGTGAGGATGAAGCGCTTTGTGCTGAGCGCCGTTCTTGGTGTCCTCGGCGGTGAGGTTCTCTGGGCGCAGCCCTTCGCTGTGCTCCTCGGGCGAGTTGAGGATGGGCAGACGCGGCAGCCTCTCAGTGGAGCAACCGTGCGAGTAGAGGGCACCGTACTGGGTGCGGTGACAGCGCGCTCGGGCACCTTTCTCGTGCGGGGGATTCCGCCGGGAGAGCATGTGGTCAGTGTAACACTGGTTGGTTACCGCCGCTTCCAGCGTGCTGTTCAGTTTCGGGCAGGGGATACAGTGCGGCTGTCAGTGCTCTTAGAGCCTGAGCCCATTGGGGTAGAGGCTGTTGTCGTTACGGCGGCGAAGCGCGCGCAGACGCTGCAGGAGGCACCTGTGAGCATTGCGACGGTAGAGGCATCAACGGTTCAAGCGCGGAGCTTCAACCGGCTAGACGAGGTGTTGCGCACTGTACCCGGGGTAACGGTGAACCGGGACCAAGTCAGCATTCGGGGCTCGTCGGGATTTGCTTACGGTGTGGGCTCGCGGACGTTGCTGTTGGTTGACGGTATTCCGCTCCTTTCCGGGGATGGCGGCGAGATGAAGTACGATGCGCTCCCGCTTCTTGCTGTAGAGCGCGTGGAGGTACTGAAAGGCGCAGCATCAGCCCTCTACGGCACGGCAGCGTTGGGAGGGGTAGTGCAGGTGTTGACGGCTGAGCCACCGGAGGAGCCGCTTGTGCGCTTCCGGCTCTACGGCGGCCTCTACGGTCGCCCGCGCTTTGCCGAATGGGACGTTGGACAGCGGGGGATGTGGGGGCTCGATCTCGGCTACGCCCAGCGGATAGGAGCCGTAGGCATCTACGCCAGTGCTGCCGGGGTGCGTGATGAGAGCTACCGTCTGGCGAACGACTCCCGCCGGTGGCAGCTCTTTGGCAAGCTCCGCTGGACGCCATCGGCTACCTCTGTGGTGACTCTCCTGGGGCTCTACGCCGATGACGACCGTGGCAATTGGATTTACTGGCGGAGCCTTCGCGAGGCGACCCGCCCGGGCAATCCCGATAGCCTCCAGCGGGTACGCTCCCGGAAGGCTGTTCTGGCAGGGCAATGGCAAGCGGTGTGGTCGCCGCAGCTTACCAGCACGGTGCGGGCAGGTGCTTACCGAACGGACTTCGCCAATAGGTTGCCCAGTGGGAACGCTGACACATTGCCGCAATCGCGGGCTACGTCGCTGACAGCAGAGTGGCAGTGGAGCTGGCAGCCTCGGTCACGCCTCTTGGCGACGGGTGGAGTGCACGTCATCGGTAACACGGTAGATGCTACGCTTTACGGGCATCGGCGGCAACTCATGACGGCTCTCTACGGACAACTGGAGCTGGGTATGATGCAGCCCGTGGGGCTCACAGCAGGGATACGCCTGGATTGGGAGCGCACCGAGGGATTAGCACCGCAGCCTGTGGAGGTTAGCCCACGCATCGGAGTCACCTATGCGACATGGTTTGGGGCACAGCTGCGGGCAAGCATAGGACGGGCATTTCGTGCGCCGACAGTTGCCGAGCGGTTCGCTTCCGTGCAAGCAGCCGGTTTCACCGTTCGGGCAAATCCAGCTCTGCAACCAGAGCGGGGTTGGAGTGCAGAGATTGGGCTGTTGGATACGCTCTGGCTCCCCATGGTGCTGTGGCGTTCGCCACTGGCGGTCAACGTTGCACTGTTCCGCTCGGATTACTACGGCTTCATTGAGCCTGAGTTCCGTGCTGTCGATGGGCAGGTAGCAGTCCAGTTTGTCAACCTCACGCGAGCTCGGGTTCAGGGCGTAGAGGTAACTCTGCGAACGTGGTTAGGACCAGCTCTGCCGTGGTCCAGCTCTGGTGCTGTGGGTGTGGAGGCAGGCATAACTATGATGGAGCCGTGGGATGTGACTCGCAACGACTGGTTGCGCTATCGCCCCCGCCGGTTAGCAACGGTCCAAGCGCTCGTACCCCTCCCATGGGGCGAGTTCCAGGCAGAGTACCGCTACCAAAGCCGGGTGGAGCGGGTGGATGAGGAATTTGTCAACCTGGGGCTGATCCGCCACGCAGATGCCCGAGTGCCCGTGCACGTGGTGGACGTGCGCTTGTCGGTGTCAGGGGCGCGCTTTGGGATACCGCTCACGCTGACGTTCAACGTGCGGAACCTTCTGGACTACTACTACACCGAGGTGCCGGGGAATTTAGCGCCGGTGCGCCAGTTCGTTGTACAGGTGGCAGGTGAGCGGTAGAGGATGCTGGGGCGTTGCGCGCAAGTTGCCGTATGGGAATGGAGGCAACAGGTGCGGCAGTGGAGCTTTCTGCTCAGCACGTGGCTCCCCGTGGTGATAGGGCTTGTCTTGGTCTGGGTATGGCGGCAGGGGGAGCACCGGCAGCCCGCACCCTCGGTAGTGGCTGTATGGGATGAGACAGGGCAGTGGTTGCGGCGCTTGTCCATGCTCGCTGATTCCCTGGGTGGGGCAGTGGTTCCCTATCCGCTGACGCGGGAAGAAGCAAGCCACTGGAACAGCGTGTTGGAACGGGTAGGGAAGGACTGGTCTGCTGTTGTGCGGCTGCAGGTCGATACGGCGGGATTGGTGGCTTCTGTATGGGGCTTTCCCGGAGCACTGTCGGCGGTGCGGGCGCTCTTAGCTGCTGTTGAAGGTGAGTTGCGGGCACGGACGCTTGCCCGGCTCCCGCTGTCGGAGTCCGTGCGGCAGAGCATTCAGTATCCGCTTATCGTGGAGGAGTATCCCCTTAGTCGCCGCACCTCTGGAGAGCCGCAGCTTGTGAGCCTGTTAGGGGTTCTCGTACTCAGTTCGGCGCTGGTATGGGGAGCGCGTACGGTGACGGAAGAGCGCTATGGGCACATCTCCGAGTTCCTGCTGAGCTTTGTTTCCGCGCACGAGTTCGTGGTAGGCAAGTTCCTGGGCGCTGCTGGGATTGGGGTGGTGCCAGTGGTGGGGTTGGTGCTGGTGTGGGGGCTATCGGGGATGATGAGCGGTGAGCAGCTGTGGGAGGGGTTAGGCGCTCTTCTGTTGGGATATGCCTTCTGGAGTGCTCTTGGGCTATGGCTTGCAGTGCGCGCTCGTAATGAGGCACAGCTTCACGGGACGCTGACACTTGCCCTTGGGGTGCTCTTTACGGCTCCCGGGTTCTTGGTGTGGTTGGGGGATGCAGTGGCGCCCGCGTTGCTCGTCGTTCCGGCGTGGATGCCGGTTGCGGTGCTGTGGGCTTCACCTTCGGTGGGTGCCTGGGTGCTCGGCGCAGTGCTCAGTGCTGTCGCAATAACTGCGCTTGTGCGCAGCGCTGCTCGCAGCGTGCAGTGGCTCTGGAGTCCACCGGTGCTGGAGGAGCAGTGATGGAGCAGGAACCACGACCTCTGGGCGAGCTTCTCCGGCAGTTTCTCCGGGAGCACGGGTTGGAGGAGCTGCTGGCTGCAGCGCATCTGCCCGCGGTTTGGGCAGAGGTAGTCGGTGCTCCTGCCGCGCGAGCAAGCACGCTCCAGAGTTTCGCTGGTGGGGAGTTAGTCGTTGAGGTCACAGTGCCTGCTTGGCGGGTTGAGCTGCAGCTCCGCGCAGAAGATATTCGCCAGCGGCTCAACGAACGGCTCGGCGCCGAGTATGTGCGCAAACTCGTTATCCGATAAGGCACAGACGGACGTCTATAGGCGTGCTCAGCACAGGTAAGGGTCTCACAGAACACATCGGTTCATGGCAGAGCAGCACGAACTGCAGACGGCACTGGCACCAACCCACGAGTACACCGAAGAAAGCATCCGCGTCCTGGAGGGACTGGAGGCTGTGCGCCGGCGTCCAGCAATGTACATCGGTGACGTCGGTGAGCGCGGTCTGCACCATCTGATTTACGAGGTTGTGGACAACTCCATTGATGAAGCTCTGGCGGGATTCTGCCGCAACATTACAGTCACGCTTCACGCCGATGGCGGATGTTCTGTTGAGGACGACGGGCGTGGCATCCCTGTCGGTATCCATCCCGAGAAGGGCATCTCTACGTTGGAGCTAGTCATGTGCACGCTCCACGCTGGAGGTAAGTTTGACAAAATCGCCTACAAAGTCTCCGGTGGTCTGCACGGTGTTGGGGTTTCCTGTGTCAACGCGCTCTCCGAGTACATGCGGGTCCGCGTCTGGCGTGACGGCGCCATCTGGGAGCAGGAGTACAGTCGTGGTGTACCGCTTACCCCAGTCCAGCGTCTCGGAGAGACCGAGCGCACAGGGACGCTGGTCTACTTCCGCCCTGACCCGACGATTTTCAAAACCACAGTCTTCCGCTACGAGCGCGTTGCCGACCGCCTGCGCGAGCTGGCGTTCCTCAATCCCGGTGTCTCTATTCGCCTGCGAGACGAGCGGGAAGGGACAGAAGAGCTCTTCCACTACACGGGCGGACTGCGGGATTTCGTGCGGTATCTGGACGAAGGGGAGACCCCGTTGACCCCTGTCATCGTGCTATCGGGGCAGGTGCCGGGCGAATCCGGCGCGGATGTGTACGTGGATATCGCACTGGAGTACACCACTGGCTACGAAGAGCGCTTGCTGTCTTACGCCAACAACATCAACACTGCTGAAGGCGGAACACACGTATCCGGTTTCCGCTCAGGGTTGACGCGGACGCTCAATGCTTATGCCCAGGCAAACAACCTGGCGAAGGTGCAGCTCATCGGGGATGATTTCCGCGAGGGGCTGACGGCGGTCATCTCCGTCAAAGTCGCGGAGCCTCAGTTTGAAGGGCAGACCAAAACTAAACTGGGCAACAGCGAAGTGGAGGGCATCGTCCGCTCGCTGGTCAACGAGCAGTTAGGGCGGTACTTGGAGGAGAACCCCAGTGTTGCCCGCAAAATCATAGAGAAAGCGGTGCTGGCAGCCGAGGCGCGTATTGCTGCCCGGAAGTCGCGGGAACTGGTGCGACGCAAAAATGCGCTCGAGGGCGCGTCCTTACCGGGGAAGCTTGCCGATTGTGTCTCCCGGAATCCAGAGGAGTGCGAGCTGTTCCTCGTGGAAGGTGACTCTGCTGGGGGCTCTGCCAAGCAGGCACGCGACCGCCGTTTCCAAGCAGTGCTGCCGCTGAAGGGGAAGATCCTCAACGTGCAGAAGGCGCGGCTGGTCAAGATTTTGGAGAACGACGAGATCAACACCATCATCACCGCTATCGGCGGTGGCTTTGATGAGAGCTTTGATGTTACGAAAGCTCGCTACGGCAAGATCATCCTCATGGCAGATGCCGATGTTGACGGCTCCCATATCCGCACGCTGCTCCTCACCCTCTTCTTCCGCTACATGCGGGAGCTCATCTACGAGGGCCGCCTCTACATTGCCCAGCCACCGCTCTACAAAATCACCCATGGCAAGCGGGAGTACTATGTCTACTCTGACCAAGAGCGAGATGCGCTCCTGGAGCAGCTCCGCAGTGAGGGGGTACGCTCGGACGCTGTGACCATCACCCGCTTCAAGGGGCTCGGCGAAATGAACCCTGAGCAGCTCTGGCAGACGACGATGAACCCAGAGACCCGCACGCTGCTGCAAGTTACCATTGAGAATGCTGCCGAAGCCACCCGAATCTTTGACATGCTCATGGGCGACAAAGTGGAGCCACGCCGGGAGTTCATCGAGCGGAATGCCCTCTTCGTCAAGCACTTGGACGTATGAGCCCATGGACTGGGCGGAGTTGTTGAGCCAGCTTCGGCAGTGGCTGCTCGTGCGGCGTCAGGTGGTGGGTGAGCGCATTTACAGCGAGCCGAATTCTCCGGCGCCGGCTGCTTTCTCTGGAGAGCTCGCTGCGGCACGCCCTCCCTCCAGTGCAGTGGCGCCGACGGAGCCAGATGCCGAGCTCCCTCTCCCTGTCCTCCAGCCGCCGCGGTTTCAGATGCCGGAGCTTGGTGGAGAAGACCTCTTCAGCACAGCACCACCGTGGCGGCAGAGCCGCAGCCTGGAGGAACTCTACGAACACATCCACACGTGTACGGCATGCCCATTGGGATTGACACGTACGAACTTCGTCTTCGGGGTTGGGAATCCTCATGCCGATATCGTTGTCGTCGGCGAGGCTCCTGGGGCAGAGGAAGACGCTCGTGGCGAGCCCTTTGTCGGAGCGGCGGGGCAGTTACTCAACCGCATGCTGCAGGCAATCGGCTTCCGGCGAGAGGATGTGTACATCTGCAACATCCTCAAGTGCCGTCCGCCCAATAACCGGCGTCCGCTGCCGCAGGAGATAGCTACATGCCGACCCTACCTGTGGAAGCAGCTTGAGCTCATTCAGCCGGCGTTCCTTCTGGCGTTAGGAGCAACGGCAGCGGTGGCACTGCTGGGGAAGGAGGCCAAAATCTCGGAGCTCCGCGGGCGCCCGATTCCGCTGCAGGGCATGGTTATGGTTGTGACCTACCATCCGGCGGCACTCTTGCGCAATCCGCAATGGAAACGTCCTGCGTGGGAGGACTTGCAGCTTCTCCGCCGCCTCTATGACGCCTACCGTGAACGCCTCCGCGCGTGAGAGCCGATGCCAGCAGCTTGGCTACGGATAGTGGGTGATGGCGCTGTTGTGTGGTTTCTCCGCGGCATCGGGAGGCTGCTGCGGTGGCTGCCCTGGCGGTACCATCGTGCTGTTGGGTGGGCGCTGGGACGATTCTGGTGGTGGCTCAGCCCACTGCGGCGGCGGACGACAGTAGAAAACCTGCGACGGGCTTTTCCGGAACAGCCTTGGGCGTGGCATCGCCGGATTGCCCATCGCTGTTACACGAATGCCGGCATTGTGCTGACGGAAATCCTCTGCTTAGAATGGCTCTCCGAGGAGCGCTTTGCAGAGCGCATTCAGTTTGAAAACCCGGAGCTCTTCTCCATCTGTGCAGCCCGTGGGCGGGGATTGCTGCTGCTTTCGGGACACTACGGGAATTGGGAGTGGTTAGCCTGCGCAGCGGGTTTAGCACTCCGTCCGCTGGGAATACCAGTCACGGTTGTGGTCAAACGGCAGGCGAATGCTGTGGCAGACCGCTGGCTCAATCGCTACCGGACGCGGTGGGGAAACCGGGTTGTGGAGCTTGAGCATGCCGCCTGGGCACTCAGCCGGGCGCTGCGGCGGCGCGAGGCAATTGCTCTGCTGGCGGATCAGCGAGCGGCTCCGGAACAGGCGCTGTGGTTGCCGTTCTTCGGGGTTCTGGTTCCTGTCCATGCTCTGCCAGCGGCTGTCGCGCTGCGCTTCCGGGTGCCCATCATCCTCGGTTTTGCTCGTCGCTGTAAGGATGGGCGGTATCGGGTGAGGTTGCAGGAGCTCCCGTCAGACGACCTCGAGGATAGCCCCGAAGGTGTTCGGGAGTTGACACGCCGCTACCTTGAGCGGCTGGAGGCGGTGATCCGGCAACAGCCGGAGCTGTGGTTGTGGCAGCATCGGCGGTGGAAGTACATGCAATCAGCCTATGTCCCGAGCCCGTCCGCGGTTGGCTGACTTCTCCCGGATTGCGGTCATCCAGACGGCGTATTTGGGCGACGTTGCCCTGACGTTGCCGCTCATGGAGGCCTTGCGACAGCTTCACCCACGCTCTCAGCGGATGTTGGTTGTGACACCGGCAGCAGCAGCGCTAGCTGCCTGTGCCGCAGCAGTGGATGAGGTTGTATCCTACGACAAACACGGACGCGATGCCGGTGTTGCAGGGCTCCGCCGCTGTGCGCAACGGCTTCGGGAGTGGGGGGTTGAGCTCGTGTTGGTGCCCCATCGCTCGCTGCGTTCGGCACTATTGGCGCTCCTTGCCCGGCCACGCTTTGCTGTTGGCAGTAGCCGTACGGCGTTTCCCTGGGCGTACGATGTTCGCGTCCCCTACCCGTGGCATGTGCACGAGGTAGAGCGGAACTTGGCGCTCTTGAGTCCATTTGCCGATGCAGACTGTGCCGGTGTGCCCGTGGTTACGCTTCGCCCGTTGGACTGGGCAGAACAGCGCTTGAACCAGCGGCTGCAGTCTGTGGGTATAGGAGCTGCGGAGCCGCTCGTGGTACTGGCACCAGGCTCTGCGTGGGCAACCAAACGATGGTCGCCCCAGCGCTACGCGGAGTTGGCGCGGCGGCTGCGTGCTGAAGGCTATGCCGTAGTCGTCACCGGTAGCGCTGCGGAAGCGGAACTCTGCCGTGCAGTTGCAGAGGCTGGCGGAGTGCCCTCGCTTGCTGGGCAGTTGGAGATTCCGGAATTCTTAGTGCTCGTGCGTCGCGCACGCTGTGTGGTGTGCAACGACAGCGCTCCGATTCACTTAGCAGAGCTTGTAGGGACGCCGGTTGTGGCGCTCTTCGGACCTACGATTCCGCAGTTTGGCTTTGCACCGCGGCTGCCACAGTCCTGTGTGGTTGAACGCTCATTGCCGTGCCGTCCGTGTTCGGTGCACGGGAGCACGCGCTGCCCGGTGCGGACGCATGCGTGTCTGGAGGGGATTCCTGCCGAGGAGGTGTGGCAGCATGTGCGAGCGCTGTTGCGATAATGTTGCTGCCGGACGTGCGTCTTGACGTGCGCGTGTGCACTATGTGCAGGTCCTTGTCGCTATGGCACAGCCGGAACGTCGGGAGACGTCGGCGCAAACCCAAGGGGTGCGCATCAACAAGTTCTTAGCCGATGCGGGTATTGCATCGCGGCGCAAAGCAGATGAGCTCATTCGCCAAGGGCGAGTCAAGGTCAACGGGAAGCCCGCCGTCATTGGCATGCGCGTCTTCCCGTGGGATGAGGTCACGGTGGATGGCAACCGTGTCCGTTCCCACCGCAGCTTAGTCTACCTACTGCTCCACAAGCCGAAGGACTATCTCTGCACGCTGCGGGATGAGAAGGGACGCAAGACGGTCTTGCAGCTGGTGCGGACTAAGGAGCGTGTCTACCCAGTTGGGCGGTTAGACCGTAACGCAACGGGCGCCCTATTGCTGACCAACGATGGAGAGCTGGCGCACCGCTTGATGCACCCTCGGTATCGGGTGCCGCGGGTATATACCGTTACGCTGGACCGCTCTCCGAGCCCGGAAGACCTGCGGCGGCTGACCGAGGGAGTGCGACTGCGTGCGGGGATGTTCAAGGCGACGGCTGTGGAGCGTGATCCCGAAAACAAGCGGCGGGTGTATGTGGAGGTTGCTGGTCAGGACCGACTTCTTCACCGGGCGTTTGCTAAACTTGGCTATCGGGTGCTCAAACTGCATCGCCGTGCGTTTGCCTTCTTGACGTGCCAGGGGTTGCCCCGCGGGCAGGCGCGCCATTTAACCCGGGAGGAGATTCGGGCGCTCCGGTCGTTGGTGGGGTTGGAGCCGTAGATGTCGGGGCGGATTTTCATTGTAGCCGGTGACCCCTCGGGCGAGCGCTATGCGGCACGGCTCATGGCAGCATGGCGCCGATTGGACCCGGCGGTGGAGTTTTTCGGCATCGGCGGACCCTCTATGGAAGCTGAAGGGCTGCAGTCGCTGGTGCCGTTGCAGCAGGTGAGTGTGGTCGGCTTCTGGGAAGTGGCTCGCCGAATTGGCTTCTTCCGACGCCTACTAGAGCGGTGTGAGGAAGAGCTCCATCGCCGTGCCATCCGCGCTGTTGTGTTGGTGGACTACCCTGGCTTCAACCTGCGTCTGGCACAGCGGGCGCGCCGTTGGGGAGTGCCGGTCTACTACTACATTGCCCCGCAGGTGTGGGCGTGGGGACGATGGCGCTTGCGGGTCATGGCGGAAACGGTTACGTTGCTCCTGCTTGCTTTCCCCTTTGAGTGTGAGCTCTTCCAGCGGGCGGGTGTGCGCTGTGTCTTCGTCGGGCACCCGTTGATGGACGAACCAGAGCTCGCCGCGGACCCACCACCGCCGGAGGAACGCCCGCTCACGATTGCTTTACTGCCAGGGAGCCGACCGCAGGAGCTACAACGCCATGTTCCGCTCCTGTGCCGCACGGTAGAGCTGGTGCGGCGAGACCTGCCAGAGGCGATGTTCCGTGCCATGTTCCCCGCTGCCCTGCCGGTGGAGAACATCCCCCGGGTGGACGCATGGGAGTGGGTACCGCAGCACTATGGGCTCCTCTTGCAGAGCCGGGCAGGATTGGTCAAGGTCGGTACATCAACGCTGGAAGCTGCGCTTGCGGGTATGCCGTTTGTGGCATTTTACCGTACCTCGTGGCTCTCTTACAGCATTGCTCGCATGGTGGTCGATGTGCCCTCGGCGGTGCTGGTCAACGTGCTGCTCCGTGTGCCAGTTGTGCCCGAGTTCCTGCAGGGGCAGGCTCGTCCTCCAGCATTAGCACGGGCGCTGTTGCAGGTGCTCGCTACCGACAGGGCGCGCCAGCAGTGGGAAGCCTTTCACCGGCTGCGTCCTCTCTTAGGAGGACCGGGCGTGGCTGAACGTGCCGCCGCAATCTTAGCCGAGGAGCTGCGGCGACATCCTGTAACTCCGCTGAAGCCGTAACCGCATCCCGCTAAAAATCCTTCCGCAGGAAGCTCCGTAGAGCAAGCCAGGTCGGAAATACGGACCACAGAAGCAGCACGGCGACAGCCAGAAGAGTCCCGCCCGCACTACCAGCAAGGCGCTGCAGGAGAGCGCCCGTGTATCCAAGCAGCGCTGCTGCATCCAACTGGAGCAGCGTAGCGACCCGGAGCAGGTCAAGGGGGTTAAGGGCCATGAGCAGCAGCATGGCGTACTCCACAGGGTAGTCGTGCAGCACGATGCCGAGCAGTAGAACGAAGCCATCGTAGAGCACAGCCAACACGAACCACAGCAAGAAGGCTACCCCGACGGCATAGAGCCGCTCTTCCCACCACAAGGCGAAGGCAATGCCGAGAGCAGCACTCATCATGCTCACCAGTGCTCCGCCCAGTGCCAGCGTAGCGTAGAGTTCCCAGCGCGACTGCACCAACAGTGCCCACGGAATCCCCAGCCCGATAGGGACAACCAGCGTCAGGGGAAACACCATGCCGATGAAAGTGCCCCAGAACAGTTCGTGTCGCTGGAGTGGCTGTGCTACCATGAGCTCCAGGAATTCTCGGGACTGGCTCGTGTTGAGCACGCCGTAGAGGAGTCCAATTAGTGGGGTCAGTGCGACCACAACGGTGAGGACACTGACGACCACCTGCTCAGCGCTGCTCCCAAAGCGGAACAGCAATCCCGTTAGCAGGACCAGCGCAGTGGTGTAGAGCGCCAGCCACCGGCTGCGGAGTGCGTTCCGCAGCTGGAATTCCACCAGAGTCGCTACGGCTGCCATTGTGCCTGCTGCAGACGCTGTATGAGCGCAGTATCGAAGTGCTGGCTATTTGCCGATGCCATGAGCTCAGGGATGCGTTCCCGAAAGGCGATGCGCCCCTCCAAGAGGAAGACCACCTCGTCGACCAACTCTGGAACCTCGCTCAGCACGTGCGTTGTGAGCACGATCGTGCTCCCCTGCTCGCGGCGGTGCAGGAGCTCCACTCTGAATGCGTGCGCAGCAATCGGATCTAAGCCAGCCGTGGGTTCGTCCAGCACAAGCAGGGTCGGCTCTACCATGAAGGCCAGCACAGCGCTGAGCTTCTGACGCGTGCCACCAGACAGGGCTCGGATAGGTTTGTCCAGCTCCGTCTGCAGGGCGAAGCGTTCAACGTAAGGAGCTTCCACAGCACCGGTGATGCCACGGACCCGCTTGACCAGCTCAATGACCTCAGCAACGCGGAGGTTGTCTGGAAAGCGCGGCTGTTGGGGTATGTAGCCGATTTGCTGCCGGTACGCGGGCGTACGTGTAATGGAGATGCCGTGGACGAGGATATCGCCCGAGTCCGGGCGTATCAGCCCCAGCAGGCATTTCAGGAGTGTTGTCTTACCCGAGGCGTTCGGCCCCAGAATGGCGATCGCGCTGCCCGGCTCAATCGTAAGCGAAATGCCCTGGAGTACCGTTCGGTTCCCGAAGCGTTTGACAACGTCCCGGAACTCTATCATGCTGGCGGTTCCATCAGCGGTGTCGGGTCTACAATCGCTGCCGGAGTGAGCGCAGGGAAGACCTGCTCGGCAAGCTCCCAGAGCTCGACGAAGAAGCTGCGGAGGAGAAGGAGGACAATGGGGTAGCGCTCGCTCAAGACCGCAAAGGCACGCACAGGGTAGAAGGGCACATCGCCGTAGCCATTGCGGTCTACATCGTAGCCGCGGTACCGGTCCCAGTAGTTGGCACGTAGGATGTTGAAGGAGCGGGTGCTGTTTGTGGCAACGTCTATGGTGTTCGCCGTGAAGCTGTTGGCTGAGAAAACGTTGTCGGTAGAGTTAGCCAGTAACCGTACTGCCCAGCCGTTGGTGTGGAAACGGTTGCCCTCAATGCGATTGGTGTTTGAACCCTCCAGATAGAGAGCAGTGGTGTTCGCCACGAACTGGTTGCCGCGGATAACGCTCTGGCCGATGTCTTTCAGCAAGAGTCCGAAGGCTGCTGCACCCCAGTTGTGCGCAAAGCGGTTTCCCTCAATGAGGATGAAGCGGGAGTACATGACAGCCACCCCCGCCTTGTTGTGCTCGAAGAGGTTCCCGCGGTAGAGGCAACTGTCCGAAAACATGAAGTGAAGCCCATAGCGCAGGTTGTACCGTGCAGTGTTCGCCATCACGGTGCTGGAACGGACAAATTCGAAGTAGATACCGTCTCGGTGGCGCTCGACGACATTGCTGTCAATCAGAATATCGCGGCAGTACCAAAGGTGAATGCCGTTGCCAGAGGTAGCTTCTCGTTCGGCAGTGCCGAGGATAGTGTTGCCTCGGACAGTGCAGCGGGCAGCCTTTGCTAGGTAAATGCCAAAAAAGCACGCTTCCAGGCGGTTCCCTTCAATACGGCAGTCGGTAGCGCTGTCAATGCGAATGGCGGCGTTTTCCCGGAGAAAGCTGACACCGGAACGGCGCAGGGTGAGCCCGCGAACCACCGTACCCGAGGCTCGGATGCGCAGGATTTCCCCTGTCCCCTCTGCATCTAGAATCGCTCCCGGCATTCCCTCCAGGACGATGGGCAGGGTAAGCTCCAGCTCCCGTTCCCGATAGAGGCCAGGGAGGAGACGGAGAGTATCCCCAGCACGGGCGTGCACAAGCGCACTACGTACGGAAGGCACCTCCGGCGTGCCTACCAAGAGGACGCGGGCTAAGGTGTGCACGCTCACAGAGAGCAAGAGCCCAACTACGAGGAGCTCCATGCGGGTGCCCTCAATGCCTCTACGGAGCCGAGCCACGCGGCGGTCCGCTCTGCCACAGCCGTTGAACCAGTTGGACAACCTCTTCCCACGACACCCTCTGCCCGCGGGGCAGGAGTGAGTCGGCATCGTAGCGTCCGCGCGCAACCGCATAGACGTTGAGCCCCATAGGACTGTGGACGTTGGGCGCGTGAACGAATTCAGCCTCTTCAACGGGGATGAGCTCCCCAGGCTGTCCGAAATCCACTACCCACCGGGAGTGGATACGCTCTGCTGACAGTGCGCCTGAGCGCTCGAATTCTACCATGCACTCCAGTGCATCGAACTTGTAGACGCGTCCTTGCCGTGTCAAAAGCTCAGCGCCGAACCGAGGGTCAGAGATACCCATGCGACAGTACGCACACACCTCCTCCCCGAATCGAATTGGTTCCGGCTTCGGTTGGCAGGCGCTGAGCAGCACCATGCTGCAGAGCGCCGCGACCACAAGGGCACTTCTCGTCATGGACCAGGCGCTACACCTTGCAGGAGTTTCCACTCCATGCAGGACAGATTCCGCTTCCGAGCAGCGATGCATTCGGCTGTCCATACAGCAGCGCTGAGGAGGAGCGACCCAAACGCCACCATACCTCCAGCGGCTGGGTACGAGTAGGCCGTGAAGTTGAGCAGCTTCTTAGAGCCGATGAGCGGTGGCTGGTATGCCATACCGGGCACTTTGATAGGGGCGTGGGGGTCCAGATTGTGTCCGTACTCGTATCCCCACCGGTAGAAGTCCGCCAGCCCAACCAGCACGATGGCAGCAAAGAGGGCAATCCACAGACCGACGAACCCGCGCCGGTTGAGGGCGACAGCAACCAGCCCCAGCACAATAAGTCCTGCAATGAGCCACGGCATGATGCCAAACTCTGGGAAATCTGCTTGGCGAATGGGGCGCATCCCAATGTAGTGGTTCAGCCCGTTGATGAGGTCTATCTGACCGCTCAGCTTCGTCAGCCAAATGTACATGACAACACCTTCTGGGTACTGCGGCGCTTCCAGCCGGATTTGCCAAAGGGGTAACACGTACAGCAGTCCCAAGGCAACTACGGCGACGGCAAGAAGGAGGCGTGCCAGTGGACGCATTGGAAGAGTTGGTTTCGCTGTGTCACATGGACAAAATCCGCTGTGTCACATGGACAAAAACAGGGAGGGACGAGTACTTACCCGCCCCTCCCTGCCCACGAGGTTACTCCTGACCTGTGCCGTAGCTGAGCGGCACGTTCGCACCACGCGGAGAGACCCGCACGTAGCCTTGCATTTCCTGGTGCAGTGCTGAGCAGAAGTCGGTGCAGTAGAAGGGGTATACGCCGGGCTTCTTCGGCTCCCAGACCAACGTCTTGGTTTGTCCAGGCATGATGAGGATTTCTGCTGTATTCGCACCCAGGATCGCGAAGCCGTGTGGGATGTCCCAGTCTTGCTCCAGGTTGGTTACGTGGAAGTAGACCTTGTCGCCGACCTGGATGCCTTCAATGTTGTCTGGGCGGAAGTGACTGCGAACTGCCGTCATGTACACGTGCACCTCATTGCCTTTCCGCTCCACGCGGGCTTGCTCGGGGCGCTTCGTCGCATAGGGGTGCTCGTTGTCCTGGAGCGGATAGACCTTGAGCGAGTTCTTCATGAGGATCTCTGCCGGAATGGCTTGAGCGTAGTGCGGCTCACCCAGAGTGGGGAAGTCCAGCAGGAGCTGCATCTTCTCGCCGCTGATGTCAATGAGCTGCGCCGATTGGACCAGCTCTGGACCTGTCGGTAGATACCGATCCTTCGTGATTTTGTTCAGGGCTACAACGTACTTGCCCCACGGCTTGCGGCTGTCCCCACCGGGGATAAGGAGGTGCCCGATGCTGTAGTACGTCGGGATGCGGTCGACCACCTCCCAGGTCCCCAGCTTCCACTTGACGATTTCAGACGACACGAAGCACGAAGTGTACGCATAGCCTTTGCCATCAAATTCCGTATGGAGCGGACCTAAACCAGGATTTTGAACCTCGCCAGCCAGGACGGCATCGTACTTGAGCACGGGGATGCCGTCAATGACAGTGTCAAATTGACGCTGCTCGATAGCCTTGAGCATTTTGGAGAAGGAGTGAACCGGGATGACGGTTGCCAGCTTTCCGCCAGCGACGATGTATTCACCTGTGGGGTCAACATCCACCCCGTGTGGCGACTTCGGCGTGGGTAGGTAGTAGATCATGCCGGGGCACTCCGAAGGGATGAGCACCTTGACCTTTGTCAAGCGCTCCGAGGTTGCCATGTGTTTGCGCTCGTCGTAGACGTTGTGGAAGTACTCTGCCGGCCACTCATGGTACTTGCCTTGTGCCAAGTACTCCTCGGCTTTCTTCCAGTTGACGGCAGAGATGAAGTCTTTGTCGCGCTGCGAGGCATTGACTTCCAGGAGTGTGTGAGCCTGTTCGGTGTTGTAGGCGGTAAAGAAGACCCAGCCATGCGAGGGTCCTTTGCCTGCATGGGCCAAGTCGTAGTCGTAGCCCGGCACGAGAATCTGGAATGCCAGCTCCATGCGCCCGGTTTTTGGGTCTACCTTGATGAAGCTGAGCGTGCCGCGGAACTCCTGCTTATAGGCGGCGATGGGGACATCCTTCTGCGGTGCAGGGACACTGAAGCGAGTGCCAGCGACGACGTACTCGGTGTTCTGTGTTACGAAGGGCGAGGAGTGGTTCCCTGCAGAATTGGGGATTTCCAGAATCTCCACTGTCTCAAATGTTCGCAGGTCAATGCGGGCAACACGTGGGGTGTTGTTGGCGTTCACGAACAGCCACCGCCCGTCAGGGACCCCGTCTGTTTGGGAGAGCTCGGGATGGTGAGCATCATCCCATGGTATGAAGCCGTGCGAGGTCATCAAAAGAGGCTGTGTCTCCGGCGTGTAGCCATATCCGTTTTCGGGATGGACCGAGAAGACGGGGATGATTTTGAACAGGCGCCCGCTGGGAAGCCCGTATACGGTCACTTGTCCGCTGAAGCCCCCGGAGAAGAAGGCGTAGAACTCATCGTACTGCCCTGGGGGGACGTACACGCGCGAGGCGACATCACCGGCAGCAACACTCTGCTTCGGTCCCGGACAGCCCCCGATGAAGAGCGCTATGCCGGCGATAGCAGCGGGCACAAACAGGACTGCTGAGCGAAGCATCCGGCGTGCCATGGCATTTCCCGCTGTCTGTGGAACATGATGCCAACGAACCTGCCACAAACTTCCGGGACATCGTTTGGAGTGCCAATGATGAACTGCACAGGGGAGCTTGATGCAGGTCAGCTTCAGGGACATAGCGGCGGGAAGCCAAATAATTTTGTGGCGTGCAGTGCATATACCGAGAGCTTTCTCCAGCAATGGCGCGTCCGGCAGAGACTCCTCTCATGCGGCAGTACCGGCAGATTAAGCAGCGCTATCCGGACACCATTGTACTGTTCCGGCTGGGGGATTTTTACGAGACGTTTGAAGAGGATGCTGCTATCACGGCGCAGGTGTGCGGCATTGCCTTGACGCGCCGCAACAACGGGGCTGCCGGAGATGTCCCCATGGCAGGCTTCCCGCACCATCAATTGGACACCTACCTTCCGAAGCTGGTGCGGGCAGGTTACCGGGTGGCGGTGTGTGAGCAGTTAGAGGACCCCAAGCTTGCCCGGGGCATTGTTCGCCGAGGAGTTGTCGAGGTCGTCACGCCCGGCGTAGCGTTGTACGACAAGCTGCTGGAAGCAAAGCAGAGCCGCTACGTTGCTGCAGTCGCATTACCGGCTCGGGCAGGGCAGATGGCCGGAATTGCTGTAGCAGACGCCTCAACGGGGGAGTTTTTCGCAACAGAGGTTGCCGCTGCCCGCGTGCCCGATGTTTTGGAGAGCTTTGCACCTGCGGAGATTCTCGTAGCAAAGCGGGATTACCAGACGGTGCGTGCGTGGGAGGGACTCCTGGTGTGGCGTCCAGTAGTGACTCGGCTGGAGGACTGGTTGGTGGACGAGGGATTTGCCCGGCAGTTGTTGCAGCGGCACTTTGACGTCGGGAGCCTTAAAGGGTTTGGGGTAGAGCACCTCTCGCAGGGGCTGGCTGCCGCAGGCGCTGTTCTGCACTACATTCGGGAAACCCAGCAGGAGCAAGCTGTTCACCTCCGCAGCATCCGCTACTACAACCCTTCGGAGTACATGGAGCTGGATGCTGCAACGCGGCGCAATCTGGAGCTGCTGGCAACTGTTGCCGAAGGACGAGAGGATGGGAGCCTCTGGCGGATTCTTGACAAGACCCTGACCCCAATGGGAGGGCGGCTGCTGAAATTCTGGCTGCACCGCCCGCTGCGGGATCCGGCAGCCATTCGGCATCGGTTGGCTGCCGTGCGAGCCTTCTACGAGCACACGGAGCTCCGGCAAAAGCTGCGTCAGTTGCTGCCGCGGGTCGGTGACATAGAGCGGCTGGTATCGCGGATTGCTACCGGACGTGCGCTGCCACGGGAGTACCGTGGATTGGGGCAGAGCGTTGAGACGTGCGGTCAGATTGCGGCACTCCTCCAAGAGATGCCGGCTGCAGGAGTCCTCGGCGAGCTGGAATGGAGGGCGCTGATGGCGTCCGTTGAGCCCTTGGGGAAGCGGCTCCAGGAGGTCTTTCACGATGAACCACCCTCGGAGTTCGGTAGCGGCGGGATCTTCCGACCCGGAGTGTCTCCAGAGCTGGACGAGCTCCGAGAGCTCCTTCGCTCCAGCAAAGAGTGGCTGCAACGCTACCAGGACAGTGAGCGGCATCGGACGGGCATCCCCTCGCTCAAAGTTGGCTTCAACGCTGTGTTCGGCTACTACATTGAGGTCACCCACGCCCACCGTGACAAAGTGCCACCTGACTACGAACGCAAGCAGACCTTGGCGAATGCCGAGCGCTACACGACGCCTATCCTCAAGGAGATGGAGCTCAAGCTGCTCCATGCCGAGGAGCGGATTGCCGCCATAGAGCAGGAGCTGCTCAGCAAGCTCCGGCAAGAGATTCTGCAGCAGGTAGCGCCATTGCAAGAGCTCTCGCGCGCTGTGGCAACGGTTGACTGCCTGCAGAGCTTAGCAGAAGTTGCGCAGCAGTACAACTACTGTGAGCCCGAAGTGGACGACTCCGAGGTTATCGACATCCGCGCAGGACGCCATCCCGTGGTTGAGCGCCTCTTGCCAGCAGGCGAACGCTATGTGCCCAACGATACGTACTTGGACACCGAGCAGGAGCAGGTGCACGTAGTAACTGGACCGAACATGTCGGGCAAGTCGTGCTATCTGCGCCAAGTGGGGCTGATCGTGCTGTTGGCGCAGATTGGCAGCTTTGTCCCCGCTGAACGCGCTCGCATTGGGGTGGTGGACCGCATCTTTACGCGTGTTGGTGCCCACGATAACATCACCGGCGGTGAGAGCACCTTCTTGGTGGAGATGCACGAGACGGCAGCGATTCTCCACAACGCCACACGCCGAAGCCTCATCCTACTGGATGAAGTTGGGCGCGGGACGGCTACCTTTGACGGGATTTCCCTCGCGTGGGCAATTGCTGAGTACATCCACGAATTCCTCCGTGCTCGGACGCTCTTTGCAACGCACTACCACGAGCTCAATGCCCTGGCAGAGCGCTACCCACGCATCCGGGCTTACCACGCCGAGGTGCGGGAAGTTGAGGGACAGCTCCTCTTCACGCATCGGATTCTCCCAGGCGGTACAGACCATTCCTTCGGCATCCACGTGGCGCAGATGGCAGGGGTTCCAGAGTGGGTTATCAGACGGGCATGGGAAATCATGCACCTGCTAGAGCGGGAGCATGGTCGCTCAGCAGCGACGGCACTACAATCCACGGGGGTGCCGGAGCCAGTGCAGTTGAGCATGTTCACCCTCCTGGACGACCCCCTGCGGGAGCGGCTCCGCCAGATAGACCCCAATACCGTAACGCCTCTCCAAGCGCTGCAGATATTGGCAGAGCTCTGCGAGCAGGCACGTCGGTAGTTATCCCCGGCTCCGCACGAGAGCTTCTAAGCGGCGGGCAACAGGCTCGGGCACCAGTTCGTGCGGGACATGACCAAAGCGCACCAGCTCTCGCACGATGCTGGAGTTGACGTAGACGTAGTGTTCCGCCGGGGCTAAGAAGACGGTGCAAATCTCTGGTGCCAATTGCCGGTTCATCAGCGCCATTTGCAGCTCGTATTCAAAGTCGGAGACCGCGCGCAGCCCCCGAACGATGGCAACCGCTCCACAGCGCCGGGCGTAGTCGACGATGAGCCCGTGGTGAACATCCACGCTGACGTTAGGCAGATGCGCCAGGGATTCTTCCGCCATCTGGCGGCGCTCCTCTTCCGAGAAGAGCGGCTGTTTGGCGGGATTTTCTCCAATGAGCACGATGACCTGGTCAAAGAGCTGCGCAGCGCGCTCGATGACATCAACGTGCCCTCTCGTAATTGGGTCAAAGGTGCCCGGGTAGAGAGCTCGTCGCATGGGGGACTCCATAGCGGTACCACTGAACACGAGTGTCGCCGAAGAGGCGTTCTGAGTGCAGCTCCCATCCTTCGGGGATGGAAGCGATAGCTTCGCGGCGGCTCAGTTCCAAGCAGAGCCAGCCACCGGGCAGGAGCCATTCTGCTCGGGCAAGTGCCTGCAGCAGACGGGCTCCCAACCCCGTACGATAGGGTGGGTCTGCCAGCAGGAGGTGTGGGCGGGGCAGCTCCAAGCGCTGCCACAGAGGCACAACGCGGAAGACATCGTCGGTGAGGATGCGGTACTGTTCCGGTAGAACGTCCAGCGTTGACAGGGCATGGCGCAGCGCGTCTGTGAGGCGTCGGTTGCGCTCAACGAAGATGCAGTACGCAGCTCCGCGGCTGAGCGCTTCAAGCCCTAAGATGCCAGTACCGGCGAAGAGGTCAGCCACAATTGCCTGCTCCAGCTCCATGAGGTGCTGGAGGCGCTCAAAGAGCGCCATGCGAACGCGCTCCATCGTAGGACGCACGCCGCTCGGAACGCGGAGGGAAAACTGCCGTCCTCGCCACCGTCCGCCTGTGATGCGCATCAGGACACGATGAATCCCGCTGTCTGTGGCAGGCACGCCCCCACACAGCCCCAGAAGAGGTGCGCTGTCCGCACGGCATAGGCACGGAGCCGTTCATCGGCTGGCGGTAGGCACATCCGAAATGCGTTGAGCCGCTTGCATTCTGCAGACAGACCCAGTTCTGCTACCAGCGCTGCCTGCAACTGCGTCAGGAGGTCTCGGTGGACCGCTTCACCAAACAGCAGGATGGTTTCTGCAGGCTTTGCCGCTGCGTGCGCCAAGATGCGGAGGCATTCGCGGATGACCGTCTCTGAGCCTTCTGCCTCTGGCAGACGTGCTGTCTCCAAGGCAGTGATGCGGCCTTGGGTAAGGGTCAGCATGTCAACGTACGGGGGCTGTAGGTGTAGGAAGGTAACGGCGGTGCCGGCGCTATCGGGATAGTTGTACTGCCAGAGAGCGGGCAGTGTGAAGAGATCGGGGACAATCGTGCCGATGGACATGCCGATGCTGTCTCGCAAGTACTCCAGCTCAGCTCGGGGATAGGGAATCGCCACAGCATCCGGAGATGCCCCGCCGTTGGTCAGCGGCAGCACAAACGTCGTGTAGGAATCCCGGTCGTAGTCCGTGAGGAACTGTTTCAGCTCTGCCTCAGCGGCGGTGATGAGCTGCTCGGAATCTTCCCCGCTCTCCAGCGGGAAGGGGTGGACCAGCGCTGCCAGCTCAGGCGATAGGGCGATGTGGAGCAGGGATGGGGCAGGTGAGGCTGTAGCCAGCCATGGCGGAATGAGCTCAGAGGCTGCTCTCAGGGGCGATTCTACCGCCGGCAGCGAGCGCCGTGTGGCAGCATGAATGCGGAGCCCATAGCGGGTGTACTCAGCCGTGAGGACCCAGAGTGCAGAAGGGGTAATATGGGCGGCTGCCACGACCACAAGCTGCCCTGTGCTCCCTTCACTCAACACGGATGTACGGGCGGATGCGCTCAAACTTCTTCGGTCCGATGCCCTTGACTTCCATGAGCTCCTCGGGACGCTCGAACCGTTTCTGCCGGCGGTACTCAAGGATGCGCTCGGCAATAACCTCGCCGATGCCGGGCAGACTCATGAGTTCGGCTTTCGTTGCTGTGTTGAGATTGACAGCAGCGGGTGCTAGCTCGCGCTTCGTTTGGCCAGAGGAGCGCTGCGGGATGGTGTCAGAGGCAGGCTGTGGAGCAGTTTGAGCAAGAGCTATGTACTGCGCCGTGGCAAGACTGTCCAGGAGCTCTTCCAGATGCGGAGGGAGGAGCAGAGGTTCGGGAGAAGCAAGCCATCGATACACAGCCCCGAGAGCTAATAGGCCTGTCAGCGCCACGACAGCAACGGCTTCTCGCCGATTGAGCCCTAGGTGTCGTTGGAGAGAGTCCCAGAGAGCCATTATGGCGAGCGTGTTGGACGCACTTTCCGCCAGAAGCTCCGTTTCGATGGTCGGGGTTGTTCGTTAGCGCGGTCAGGGGGTGTGAGGTTCGGACTGTGTGCCAACTGCTCCAGCAACTTGCGCTCCTCGGGTGTGAGCTCATGCGGGACGTAGAGGGTAATGTGCACGTAGTGGTCGCCGCGGCGATGTCCATCGGGTGTTGGCAGTCCGTGCCCAGGTATGCGGATAGTAGTGCCCGGTTGGGTGCCGGGGTTGATGGAGAGAGTCGCTGTCCCCCAGACGGTAGGGACCTCCAGCGTTGTGCCCAGAGCTGCCTCGGGGAAGCTCAGCGCGAGAGTAGCGTGGATATCAGCGCCCTCGCGGCGGAAGAGCGGGTGCTCAGCTTCGTCGATGAGGATGACCAGGTCACCGGAAGGAGCACCCCGTTGACCGGCGTTTCCCTCGCCCCGCAAGGTGAGTCGGTCACCGGCTGAAACGCCCGGCGGAATGCGGACCGTCACCGTGGCTGTTCCGCGAACGCGCCCTTCGCCGCGGCACTCCGGGCATGGGTCGGTGAGGAGTTCGCCGCTTCCACCACACGTTGGGCAGCTCACAATTTGGATAACGTGCCCGAAGAGGGAGCGGCTGACGTGCTGGACTTCACCCCGTCCGTGGCACTGGGGACAGCGTTGAGTTGCTCGGCTCCGGCTCCCACTGCCGTGACACGCAGGGCAGCGGTTCCAGCGGGTGAACTCCAGCGTCTTCTCAGCCCCGTGAGCGATTTCCTCCAACGTCAAACGGAGCCGAAGGCGGATATCCGTTCCCGGTTCGCCCCGAAATGCACGGCGGGAAGCACCCTCGGCCCTGGTTCGGAAGAGGTCGCCGAAGAAATCGTCAGCGAAGAGGTCGGCGAAGTAGCGGAAGATATCCTCCAGCGTCGTGAAGTGCGGAGCAGGGGCACCACCGCTCTGCAAGCCAGCGTGCCCGTAGCGGTCGTAGAGCGCACGCTTCTCGGGATCGCTCAGGACAGCGTAGGCTTCGGCGATTTCCTTGAAGCGCTCTTCGGCTTCCTTGTTGCCGGGGTTACGGTCCGGGTGGTACTGTAAGGCGAGCTTGCGGTAGGCGGACTTGATTTCCTCCAGCGTTGCTGTGCGTGGTACACCCAGGATTTCGTAGTAGTCGCGCATGACTTATGCCTGTGACTCCGAAGGAGATTCACCGCGGCTGTGGTCATCGTGCTGGCCGGCAGAGACGATAACGCGGGAGTGCCGGAGGACACGGTCTCGGAGCAGGTACCCACGCTGCACCTCCTTGACCACGGTCCCTTCGGGCAGCTCTGACGGGACCCGCAGGATGGCCTCATGGTAGTGCACGTCAAAGGGTTGCCCCGGAGAGACAGCGATGGGCTGAACACCGAGCTGTTCCAGCAGCTTGAGCAGATTGCGGTAAATGAGCTCCACACCCTGCCGTAGGGTTTCAGGGGAGCTGCTATCGGCTTCCAGCGCCATGTGGAGCTGGTCCACGATAGGCAGGAGCTGGCGCAGGAGGTGTTCGGTCATTGCCTCTGCCCATGTTTCCCGCTCGCGGAGCATGCGCTTGCGGTAGTTGTCAAAGTCAGCCGCCAAGCGCAGATAGCGGTCGTTGAGTTCATTGTACTGTTGCTGCAAGCGGGCAAGCTCGTCGGTTGTGCTCTCATGAGCACCTTCTGCTCCTGCGTTCGGCTCTGGAGAGGACTCCGCCACGGGAGCTTCTCCCTGGAGCTGCTGCTCGGGATGGCTCTCTGCTTCGTGCTGGAGGTATACCTGGCGGACCTTGTCAGCGAGGTCGGAAGGCTGCTTGGGCTCGGTCATGGTGATAGTACACGTAGGCACAGCCTGTGGAACATATCGGCAGCGCCATTTCTAAGACGAATGCCCGTAGGCTTTATGCCTGCACGCACAGCTCGGAGAGGCGGTGAGCAACCGAGCGAACGATGGGGATTACGCGTGTGTAGGACATGCGTTTCGGTCCGATGATGCCGAGAACGCCGTGAGCCGAGCCAAGCTGGTAGCGGGCTAAGATGAGAGCGTAGTCTTGCAGGATGCTTGCCCGCAACTCTCGCCCAATGCCTACGAAGAGGGGTTGGTGCTGCAAGTACTGCTCGTACCGCGACAGCAGTTGGAGCAAGGCTGAGCTTTCCTCCACGAGAGCGGCGATTGCGCGGGCGTGCTCTGCAGAGGCAATATCGGGATGACGGAGCAGTTGTGCTGCACCGCTGACGTACAGTTGCTCCCAGGGCTGGAGGAGCGAGGGCAATTGCTGGAGCGAAAGGTGCAGCACATCCGTGATCGGATGCGGTAGCGGCGGGAGGTCGCGGAGAACGGCGTTCAGGGTCTCGGTGATGCTGGAGAGGCTCCGTCCGCTGAGGTACTCGTTGAGCAACTGTCCAACTTGCTCAGCATGTTGAGGCAGTATGGTGAGACGGCTCTGGACGACGAGGGTGCGTACTACATCGGACTGCAGGAGCACAGCTATGAGCAAATGGCTCGAGCTAACGGGAAAGACCTCAATCCGCCGAATGATGAGCTGCTCAGGTGCGGGGAGCCGGACAAGACCGACGGCAGAAACCAGGGTGCTGAGCACTCGGGAAGCGTCGCGCAGGAGGGCATCGCGGTTGTCCGTAGTCTGGAGCTCCCGTTCAATGATGCTCTGTTCCTGTGGGCTGGGTTGCTGCACTTCGGTCAGGCTGTCCACATATGCCCGATAGCCTAAATCCGTCGGGATGCGTCCAGCAGAAGTGTGAGGCTGAGTCAAGAAGCCCTTCTCTTCCAGCTCCGCCATGATAGCGCGGATGCTGGCAGGACTTAGGTTGAGGCGGCGCCGCAGGTGACGTGCCAAGAGGTGCGAGCTGACCGGGCGCCCCGTCTGTGTATAGAGCCGGACCAGCGCCTGTAAGACGCAGCGCTGCCGTTCCGTCAGCAATCTCACTGAAGTCTTCCGAGGCATGCTGTGTACAACAGCGCAGCTTACAAGCGGCTCCTATTGCGACGAACAGCCGACGCCACTTAGGGTATCCCCCACAGATGAGCAACGTAGCCCACGTAACTGCTCAGCGAAGAGGACAGCTCGTAGAGCCCAAACCCCAATCCACCGATGATAGCGCTTCCCCAGACAATGGCGAACACAACCGTTGACAGCCGAGCCCGGAGAAGGATCTGGACCGCGCGGACCATCCGCCACACACTCCACAGCGCGCAGAAACACAGGAGCACGATCCCAACAGTGCGAGAGCCAGGGGCAGTGGCAAAGGACTGCCCGAAAAACAAGAGTGGCACAAGCAGGGTAAGGGGTATAGCAGCCCACACCAACGCGGAGAATGCCGTAAGCCACAGGAGACGCTGCCGCGCCAGCCGAGCTACGAGGGCAACGACTGCTGCCAGCACTGCCCAGAGTGTTGCCCAAAGGAGTGCGCTGCCCAACAGCCGAGCCCATCGGTGGGAGAGCCACCACCCTACGATATCCTGCAGCCATCTCCAGGGAAGGAGTTGCCACAGGAGAACAACCCATGCCGGCTGCATGCGGAGCCATTCCAGGATGTCAGAGCCCACAACTGCCAGGGTTATGCCAATGAAAGCCGCGCAGAGAACAGTGGCGCCGTGGTCTGTAAAGCGTTCGTCCCGGAAATCTGTAAACAGCAATGACCCGCGTGCGAAAGCCCGCCAGACATGATGTCGCAGCCGGGAGTTTCGATTGAGCAGCCATCCTGCTACGATGAGGAGCAGACTTCCCAGCAGTGCCGACAGGGGAATATCACCCCACGACGGCGTTCCGGGGGCAAGGAGCGGCTCCAGGTCTTCTTGTACAAAGGCTTGGAGTGCGGCGAAAGCCAGGCGCGGAGTGCCAGCAGAGTCTATGATACCCGTCGGGCAGCGATGTCCCGTAGGGAAGGCAAAGCTCACAAGCGGATACGCGGTCGTGTAGTCTTGCCAGCTCCATACAAATGCTCCGGCAGTACCAGCGCGCTGGCAGAGCTCCAGGAACTCCCACAGCCACCGAGCTTGAGCCTCCTCGGAGTACGGCACCAAGTATCCTCGCGCACCACCAGGGCGTACAGGCGCTCCACCAACGGGCACAACTGCCTGCTGGTGGAAGACGCGTTGCCACGTGGCTAACTCCTGTGCGAGCTGTCCCTTGGACACAAAGGGCTCGTGGAGGCGGACGAATACAACCGGTAGTCCAGATGGATGCCCGCCCCGAGTTCCCCCATAGACTTCGGCTGCCAGCAGAACGGTAGAAGACAAACGCCAGCGCTGGAGCTCGCGCTCGTAGGCTGCTACACTTGAGTCGTGTCCAAGACCCTGCCAGACAACGATGCCGATAAGCGCCGGATTGCTCAGCAACGGAGCAAGGAGGCGGTGGTAAGAGCTTAGCAAGAAGCGCATCTGAGGATGCCGCAAGAGCGGGGCAGGCAGCTCAGCAACAGGGAGCTCCACGAAGACCGCAATACCAGCCTGCGCACAGCGCTCCAGCCATCGCATGTGTGGCGGAACACCGCGGACGCGGACACTCGCAATGCCGAGAGCCTTCAGGCGCGCAAATTCCTGGGTTTCTCGGTCAGACGTGCTCGGTAGCGGTAGAGTGCAGTACTCCACGCCATACAGCGGCAGAGGAGCCTCGTTGCATACTACGACAGCCTTGTTGTTAGCAGTTTGCCGCAGGCCTACAGAGCGGAAACCTACACGGAGAGCTAGTCCATCCAGCGCTGCCGTGCCCTGGAGGAGCTCGGCGCGGAATTCGTATATGCTCGGAGTTGCTGGCGACCAGAGCTCGGGCGAGGCCAGCTCCAACTGGACTGTAAAGCGGTGTGGGAGCCGCTCAGCAGACACGATGCGCTCAGCAACAATGGCGCTATCCCGAAGGCGCAGGAGCCGGCAGCGAACAGCCAGTGGGGCAGCCGATTCGCCTGCGACCGTCATTGTTGCCGATAGCTGTCCTCTCTGTCCGTTATCCGTCACAGTGGTGACAAGCTCTCCAAGTTGGAGCCATGCGGGAGCTGTTCCCACGAGAGTGAGCTCGCGAAAACACCCAGTTGGTCGCTCCGGACCGAGAAACGAGGTGGGTAGCCGGATCGCACTCACGCGAAGCTCTACCACGTTGGTTCCCACCCGCCACATCCTAGAGGGTATTGGCAGTGTGCTCGGTAGACCGTAGCTGATGAGCTGTCCGACGTAGTCTCCATTGAGGAACACCTCAGCAACATCGCCCAGCCCAAACGTGTGGAGATGCCATCGGCGATGCAGGGCAGCACTGTCCATGCGGAGGAGACGGCGGTAGCGGAGCTGCGGAGCTGAAGAAGCATGGGGCAGAGGAGTCGGTAGCCAGATTTTCCCGCCATCGGTGGAGAGCTGCCAGACGCCTTCCAGCGGGACTGTCCACCGGTGCAGCCAGTACTGCGGGGTTGTGTCAGCCCGTGCTATGAGCACGCCCCACAGCCCAAGGAGCAAAGCCATCTCCAGGATGTGCCTATGAGCCGCTGGCATTGCGGACGTCCATGCCGGAGGAGACTCCACAGCCGAAGAGCTCAACGGCAACTCTGTACGTGTTGACGTATGCGCGAACGCTTAGCTCGATCGGTTCGGCATAGCCTCCACCCAACGCCAGCATGATGGGGATACCGTGGCGGAGACACAGGGAGAGCACCAGGAAGTCTCGCTCCATAAGCCCCATGTGGCTCAGCGAGAGGCGTCCCAGAGTATCTTCCCGGAGCGGGTCTACGCCAGCTTGGTAGAGGATGAGGTCGGGCTTGAAGGCGAGGATGCGCGGCAGGAGGCTCTCCAGCAGGAGCAGGTAGGTGTCGTCTTCAGTGTTGTCCGGCAGATGCACGTCCAGCGTGGAGGGAACTTTGCGAAAGGGGTAGTTGCGGGCTCCGTGCATGCTGAACGTGAAGACTTCAGGGTATGGGCACAGGATAGCAGCGGTTCCATTCCCCTGGTGGACATCCAGGTCCACGATGGCGATGCGCCGGACACGCCGCTGCTCTAACAAGGTGAGAGCAACGATTGCCAGGTCGTTGAAGACACAGAATCCCTCACCGTACGCAGGCATTGCATGGTGGGTTCCACCGGCCAGGTTGCCGGCGATTCCATCTGCTAACGCTGCCTCAGCGGCTGCCAGAGCTCCGCCGACAGTTGCCAACGAGCGCGTAACCAGAGCAAGACTCCACGGGAAGCCAATTCGGCGCATCATTGCCGGCGGGGCTGTTCCGGAGAGGATCGCATGGACGTACTCTGGCGTATGCGCGCGCAGGAGCGCTTCGGGTGGCGCAGGTTGTGCCTCGCAGAAGCACGACGGTGGGAGCACACCCTCCGCCTCCAGGGCCGCCCGTACCATGCGGTATTTCTGCATGGGAAAACGATGCCCTGGCGGTAGCGAAATCGTGAAGTGGTCTGAGTAGAACACGCGCATGCCTTAGCCTACCTCCAGCGGTCGGGCGATAGTGATGCCGATGTGGGTAGAGACGGCAGCCAAGTATTGGTCAATGGGCTTGTCTACGATGACTTTCCGTGCAGTCTGCGAGGCGTGGAGCAGGCGAACACCGTCCTCGGCAGGATAGACAAGCCCAAGGTGGGCGTAATCTAAGCCGGCTCGGCTAGTAGCAAAGGCAATGATATCCCCAGCGCGGAGCTGGGGCAGTACCGCTGCCACTTCATGGCGGGGAATGTACCAGTGTTGACGGGCATTGATGAGCTGCTCTATCCGCGCAATCTCCGGGATAAGCTCCGGGCGTGCTCGGAGGGCAGGATACCGCTGCGGATGCCGCGACATGTAGCTGACCTGTACTTTGAACGGTTTGCCGCCCAGTTCTGGGGTGATGTTGCGCAGCACGCCCCGCCGTTCGTTGTCGTAGAGCCAGTCTGCTGTATAGTGCAGGCGCGACGTGTAGTCGGTCATCTGTCCATTGCGGTAGCGTGTCCAGAGGACTTGGTTGAGGAAGCCCTCGTAGGTTGGATTCCCGAGCTTGAGTGTACGTGCCAGGCACAGGGTTGCTTCGACGAAGGTGAAGCAATCAACGCCTGTGAAGTCTACACGGCAGCGCTCCTCACCAGTCGGGGTTTCCAGCGTGCCGGTGTCATAGAGAGTGCCGAGGAAGAGTTCGCCGAAACGGCACATGAGGACCCCGATAGGCAGCGTGCTCCAGTTTTCGGAGAGTGCCTTCTGGAGCATACGGGAGGCGATGAAGCGGGAGAGGGTGTTATCGGCATCGTCGCGCTGGCGTTTCTGGGCTTGGACGAACGGGGCAGCAAGGAGGAGCCAGAGGAAGTGGCGGCGCTTCATGTTGTGCGCTCTCCTGCCTGGATGCAAATCCCCAGTTCTTTGAGTTGCTCTGGCTCGACTGCCGCTGGTGCGCCGTCGACCAGAGAGAGCCCGCTGGTTGTCTTCGGAAAGGCAATGACATCGCGCAGGCTCTCAGCACCAGCCATGAGCATAACGATGCGGTCCAGCCCCAGAGCAATGCCGCCGTGGGGCGGGGCTCCGTAGCGGAATGCCTCCAGCAGGAAGCCGAACTTCTCCTGTGCCTGTTCCGGCGTCAGCCCCAAGACGGAGAAGACCCGCTGCTGCAGCTCAGCAGTGTGAATGCGGATACTCCCGCCGCCGATTTCTTCTCCGTTGAGCACCAAGTCGTAGGCGTGGGCGCGAACCCGTTCGGGAGCGCTTTCCAGAAGGGGGATATCCTCCTCCCGCGGGGCAGTGAACGGATGGTGCCGAGCAACGTAGCGCCCCTCGCTTGCGGAGTACTCCAGGAGCGGGAAGTCAACAATCCACACGAAGCGGTCCTCAGCGTGCTGAGTCAGTCCGAGCTGTGCTGCAAGCCGGCGGCGCAGCGCTCCAAGGGCAGTGTAACAAGCCTCCCAAGGGGCAGCGGCTATGAGGAGGAGATCGCCTTCTTGCAGGCGAAAGCGCTCGCGCAGGGCTTCTCGCTCCGTATCGCTGATGTGCTTGATAACTGGGGATTGCCAGCCACCGGTGTCGTACTTGAACCAGACGATACCAGGGATCCCGAAGGGACGCACGACTTCGGCGAGCTCTTCCAAGGCTGTGCGCGAGTACGTAGCGCCGCCTTCCACGCGGAGTCCGGCAATGACCTGCCCTTCGGCAACGGCGCGCCGGAAGATCCCGAAGGCGGACTCGCGGAACACCTCGGTCACGGTTTCCAGCTCCAGTCCGTAGCGCAGGTCGGGCTTATCACTGCCGTAGCGTGTCATGGCTTCGGTGTAACTCAGGCGGGGGAAGGGAGTTGCCAGCTCCTTACCGAGAACTTCCCGCCAGAGCTCTACGAAGAGCCCTTCGGTGAGGGCGAAGATGTCTTCGCTGTCGACGAAGGACATCTCCACGTCTACCTGGGTGAACTCAGGTTGCCGATCGGCGCGGAGGTCCTCATCTCGAAAACACTTGACGATTTGCACGTAGCGGTCAAAGCCAGCAACCATGAGGAGCTGCTTGAAAAGCTGCGGGGATTGGGGGAGGGCGTAGAATCGCCCTGGATGGAGGCGGCTGGGCACAAGGAAGTCGCGGGCGCCTTCGGGTGTCGAGCGGGTCAGCATGGGGGTTTCAATCTCGACGAAGCCGTGCCGGTCAAAGTAGCGGTGGATGATTTGGTAGACTCGGTGACGGAGACGGAGGTTGCGCTGCATGCGGGGGCGGCGGAGGTCTAAGTAGCGATAGCGAAGACGGACTTCTTCGCTCAGCGTGACCTCGTCGGTGATAGGGAATGGTGGTGGCAGCGATGGATTGAGCACACCCAGCTCTGTGGTAGCGACCTCAACCATCCCCGTTGGCAGGGCAGGGTTAGGGCTTTCCCGCGCCTGCACAGTGCCGCGGAGCCAGACAACACTTTCAGGAGTAAGCCGCCGTGCGCGGGCAGCTAACTCCGGTTGCTCCACAGGGCGAATAACGGCCTGGCAGAGTCCGGTGTGGTCCCGAATGTCCATGAAGATAACCCCACCCAAGTCCCGCAGCCGGGCAAGCCAGCCGTTCAGGACTACGCTGTGCCCGATGTGTTCAGGGCGGAGCTCACCGCAGTATATGGTTCGTTTCGGGAACATGGGTGTGCTCGTGCTGTGAGAGGTGCCACCATTTTGCCATGGATATGAGGGTGTTGACCCCGTCGAGCCATGCGGCGACGAAGCCGGGGAAGCCATCGCGGAATCCGCCCCAGAGCAGGTATCGCTCCACAAAGCGCTTTGCCGTTCGCCAGAGCCCAAGCCGGAGGAAGAGTGCTATCCGGAAGCGACCGTAGCGCTGCAACAGCCAGGCTGCTTGGAATTCAGTGTCACGGTCCATCTTCGCCAGGTACTGCGAGAGTGTTTCGTACGGGATGTGCTCCAGGGGATTGCGGAGGTATCCAACGCTGCCGTGGACGATAGGGTATTCGTGGATATGACGTTCTGGGAAGCGAGCGCAGCCGCGCCGGAAGAGTCGGAGCTGGTAGTCGGGGTACTGCCGTCCGTAACGCAGGGGATAGCCGAAGTACCAATTGCGGCGAGGTATCCAGAAGGCATTGGCAGCGGGTTGCGAGGACAGCGTCTGACGGATTTCGTGGGCGAGCGCCTCTGGAACACGTTCGTCGGCGTCCAAGGAGAGAATCCATTCGCCTCGGGCGAGCTGGAAACAGCGGTTTTTGTTGACGTTGAGATTGGGCGTGTGTTCGGCATAGTAGACTGTGGCACCGTGAGCAGCTGCAACGGCTGCTGTGTCATCGCTGCTACCGCAATCCAGTACGATGCGTTCGTCCGCCCAGGCAACACTTTCCAGCGCTGCGGCAATCCGGGATGCCTCGTTGCGTGCAATCATGCAGACCGAAAGCAGCATGCTCCTATGGCAGGATGAGCACGACGTAATGCCGCCTGTGACCCTGCTGTAACCGGAGAATGTAGGCGCCGGCAGCATGTGGTGGAAGCCTCAAGACCAGGCGGTCGCCTGCTGGGGCAATGTCCCAGAGAGCACACCGTTGCCCCGTGAGAGTGAACAGTTCAAGTGTCCCAGGAGCGCTGCTGGTGCAGTGCACGAAGAGCTGCTCTCCGTCACTCCAGGCAGTGAAAGGGACGGGCTCCGTGGAAAGCGACACAGAAGCGACCGTCCGCTGCCACACTCCTTGCCGGGTTCCAACCAGCACAGACTGCCCGAGCTCGCCGATAGCGTAAATCGGTAGTCCACTCTTGACAATGCCCAGCGAAGACCAGCTCAGACCGCCATCGGCTGTGTAGAAGACCTCGCCCTCCAACGTGCCGAGATACCACGTTGAGGCTGTGCTACCGGCACCAATGCTTGTCAAGCCGCGGGAGAGTATGCTAGAGGCAGGCAGCTCCTGCCACGATTGCCCACCATCGGTGCTACGGTACAGCTTCCCAGTGCGGCTGCCAGGCAGCGTTGAAGCCGCCAGCAAATGCTGCGGGGAAGTAGGGTGGATAGAGAGCAGGTGGCATGCCTGCTGGGGGTATCCCGATACGGGCTGCCACGTTGCACCGGCATCGGTGCTGCGGAAGAGCCCGTCATCGCCAAACCCGTAGACGGTGCCATCGGCTGCCAGCAGTTGGCTCAGCTGCAGGGTCAGCGGAGGTGTTTCCCAGGAGGTTCCCCCATCGGTTGAGCGCACCAGCTCTCCGAATTCCGAAAGAGCCACGATGGTATCGCCTCCCGGGGTGACAGCCAGCGCTGTGATAGCACCAACCGTCGGTAGTGTTTCCGATAGGGTGTGCCACTGTCCCGTGGAGCGGACGTAGCGGTGGATGCCTCCTGGAGTTGCAATGACAACGCCGGCGGGATATGCAGCGAAGCCGGTAATCGGAGCAGGCTTCGGAAGAGTGAGCGTGATGTTGTCCAGCCCTGCAAGGTCGGAATCGGTCCAGAAGACACCGCTAGGTCCGGCGAGGATAGACGCAGAGCCTCGGCGTGCTAACCAGACGATAGGCGGTGCATCCATCCCTGTGCGCAGCGCCTGCCACTGCGGCTGGGGAGTCCACCGGTAGAGCTCCACTCCACGCAGTGCCGAGCCTACCAGTATGCGGTCCGGAGCGACGGGGAGGAGAGCGGTAATGTGGTCTGTGTACCCAGTGTAGACGGGCTGCCAGGAGTTATCAGCGCGCAGGACCAGGAGGGAGCCGGGCGCAACAGCCACGACCGTATTACCGGCTGCAAACAGAGCCCGTGGGAGGACTCCAGGCGGAAGGGTCGTTTCTGTCCAGTTCACCCCATCTGTGCTCCGGTAGACTCCCGAGGGGAGGAGAAGGCAGATGCTGGGCTCAATGCCGCTTGTCAGCGCCAGGCTCTGCACTGGCTGGGCTGGCAGCGTCGTTGAGACCGCTTCCCAAGATGTCCCGCCGTCGCTGCTGCGGAAGAGCCCAGCGCTGCTCCACGCCCACACATCGGCGAGTGCCCCAAAGGGACATCCCTCGTAGAGCGTTCCCGGTGGAAGCGTCATCGGCTCCCACGTTGCCCCGGCGTCCGTGCTCCGCCAGAGCATTTGCCCGCGTACGGCGACGACGACGTTGGGATAGGTTGGGTGGACGTAGAGTCGGGTGCCACGGTCGGCAACAATCGGATGAGTTTGTGCCCATGTTGCCCCGTCGTCCGTGCTGCGCCAGAGCCCGTATGGGGTGACCACCAGGAGTGCTTCGCTTGTTCCATCAATGGCGAGTGCAATCGCCTGTAGAGGGAACGGGAGGGAGGTTACCGCGGTCCACGCTGTCCCGAGCGTAGGCGCTGTGTACAGGAGCTCACCTGTGCTGACCCAGAGGCGCCCTGTTCGTGACGATTGGGCAAATGCCAGCGGTGTTGCCCCTTCTAAGCGCCCACGCACCAGCTCCCATCCCTGCGCTGCTGCTTCAATGCAGGAGCTTGCCAGAATCCCGACGAGAAGTCCTCGCCTAATGCTCATGGAGCCTGAGTCACTGTCTTGACCAGCCGTGCGCGCCGGGTGAGGAATTCCTCCAGGCGGTTGAGCGCTATGCGGATGTTTTCCACGGAGTTGGCGTAAGAGAAGCGGACGAAGCCTTCGCCGTACGACCCAAAAGCGGTACCGCTGAGGCAAGCAACACCGGCTTCGGTAAGGAGCGCCTCGGCAAACTCGCGCGAGCTCATCCCCGTGCCCTCAATGTTCGGGAAGGCGTAAAAGGCACCTTGCGGGCGCACACAGGAGATGCCGGGCAGGCGGTTGAGCCCTTCTACCAGCACATCACGACGGCGCTGGAATTCTTCAACAAAGCGCCGAACAGCGGGGAGTGTCCGATCTTGCAGGGCTTCAATCCCGGCAATCTGGGTGAACGTCGCTGTGCAGCTGGTGCAGTTGGTCTGGAGTCGAGCAACAACTTCGGCAATGTGCTCGGGCATCAGCCCGTAGCCGATGCGCCAGCCCGTCATAGCGAAGGTTTTGGAGAAGCCGTCCAGCACGATCGTGCGTTCTTTCATCCCTTCAAACTGCACGATGCTAACATGGCGGACGCCGTCGTAGGTAATTTGCGAGTAAATCTCGTCGCTGAACACGATGAGGTTATGGCGCCGCGCGAGTTCGGCGATTTGTTCCAGCTCCTCAGCGTGGAGGACACTCCCGGTAGGGTTGTGGGGGCTGTTGAGGACGAGCATACGGGTCCGCGGGGTGATCCGTGCCTCAATATCGGCGACGTCTATGCGGAAGCCCTTCTCGGCGCGGAGGGGGAGCGGGACTGGCACAGCGTTCAGGAAGCGGATGACCGATTCATAAATGGGGAAGCCGGGGTTGGGGTAGATGACTTCGTCGCCCTCTTCCAAGGTTGCCATCATGCCGAAGAAGATGATAGGCTTCGCACCGGGGGTGATGACAACTTCCTTGCCCGAGTAAAGCTGGACTCCACGGGTGCGGTTGAAGTACTCGGCAATAGCTTCCCGTGCTTCCGGCAAACCGGGGGAGGGACCGTAGTGCGTGTAGCCTTCGTCCAGTGCCCGCTTGGCGGCTTCGCGGATGTTTTCCGGCGTGTCGAAGTCCGGTTCGCCAATTTCCAAGTGGATGATGTGGTGTCCTTGGGCTTCCAGCTGTCGAGCGCGTGCCAGAACTTCAAAAGCAGTCTCCGTGCCCAGGCGGGAGATGCGGCTGGCAATGTGCATTTAGCGCACCGTAGCAGGTTGGACGTGCTGGATACGGATGCGGCGGTCTGTGTCCGAGGTGGGGGAGAGCTCAATGCTGACGGCATAGTGGGGGACGGAAATCACGGAGTCAGCCCGTTCGGACCACTCCACCATCTTGATAGCGTCGGGGGCAGCTACGCACTCTGAGAAGCCAATCTCCTGGAGTTCGCGTGCGGACTTGATGCGGTAGAGGTCCACGTGGTAGAGCACCACTTCTTCGCCATTGGGGAAGCTGCCAACGTACTGGTTGATGATGGTGAAGGTGGGGCTTGTGACGAGCTCCTCAACGTGGAAGTACTGGCAGATGCCTTTGACGAACTCTGTCTTTCCAGCTCCGAGCTCTCCATAGAAGAACACGATGTCGCCTGGTTTGAGCCGCTGGGCGAACGTACGGGCGATTCGGAGTGTGTCCTCTTCGCTGTGGGAAATGTACTCTTCCACAGCGCCGTTGTGTGCTGAGTCACGCATTAGCCGGCTTCCCAAGGTCATGGCAGGGTGCAAAAATACGGTGCTCTCTACGCCCGGGGTTCTAAGATGGCAACGGGTAGCACCATCTCCTCCAGAGAAATCCCGCCGTGCTGGAAGCTGTCTCGGTAGCGCTGAGCGTAGTGGTGATACTCCGTCGGGTAGACGAAGTAGTAGTCTTCCTTGGCGATGAGCAGAGAGGTGACGGCGCTGTTTCGCGGCAGAAGCCACTGCCGTGGGTCACGGAGAGCAACGACGCCGCGCTCGTACTCAGCGCGGACGTTTCGCCCCAGTTTGAAGCGCAGATTCGTGGTGGTCTCGCGGTCGCCGTAGACTTTGAGTGGACGCAGACAGCGGATGGAGCCATGGTCGGTCGTCACAATGACCACGGGCTTCGGTTCAACGGTTGCCAGCGTGCGGAGAATCCCGAAGAGGCTGGAGTGTTGGAACCATGACCGTGTCAGGCTGCGGTAAGCGGCTTCATCGGGGACAATCTCACGGAGCACGGGCGACTCCGAGCGGGAGTGAACGAGCATATCCACAGCATTGACCACAAGAGCCACAAAGCCATGGCGCATGTACCGTCCAATTTCCTGCTCGATCTTGCGCCCAAAGCCAGGGTCAATGACCTTGATGTATGCAAGACCGCCTGGCACCTCTACACGACGGCGGCGGAAGTACGCCTCCAGGAGCTGCCGCTCGTAGGCGTTTTGACTCTGCTCGTCATCGCTGTCATTCCACCATTGCGGGTAGTGTTGTTGGATGTGGAGCGGGAAGAGTCCTGCAAAAATGGCGTTGCGAGCGTACATCGTTGCCGTCGGCAGGATAGAGCAGGCGTAGTGCCGCTCAATGCTGTAGTACGGGTGCAGGAACTCTTCAATGACGAGCCACTGGTCCAACCGGAGACAGTCTATGAGCACGAAGACAACGGGACGCTCAGCGGAGAGTCGGGGCAGTACGAACCGGTCGAGTACAAACGGTGAGAGCGTCGGTACGTCGTCTTCCTTGGGATGGGCAAGCCACCGCTCGTACTCGCGCTCAATGAAGCTGCCGAACGCAGCGTTGCACTCCCGCCACTGCGCTGCCAGGGTTTCGTGGAGCCCCAGTTCGGGATGCTGCTCCAATTCTCGGCTCCACGTGACCAACTTCAGGTAGATGTCCAGCCAGTCGTACCACGTGAGCGGTTCGTGGAGGCGACGCCCGATTGTGTAAAAGCCGTGCAAATACTCCTGGGTGAGCCGCTGCCCCGTAATGCGGCGAGCCTCTACCAGCTTCTTGCAGGCAGCCAGAATCTGCGTGGGATTGACGGGCTTGGTCAGGTAGTCATCAATCTTGCGCCCGATGGCTTCTTCCATGAGGGTTTCCGCTTCGTTCTTGGTAACCATGACCACGGGGATATGGGGCATCAGTTCTTTGAGCACCTCCAGCGTTTCCAAGCCCGTCATCCCAACCATCATCTCGTCGAGGAAAATCAGGTCGTAGCTCCGCTGCCGCACCAGTTCTATGGCATCCTCGCCAGAGGTGGCAGTGTCTACGTCGTAGCCGTGCTGGCGGAGGAGCATCAGGTGGGGTTGGAGGAGCTCAATTTCGTCGTCGACCCACAGGATTGTGCCGCGTCGCTGCATCGTTCTCCACCGTTCTGGCAACGGCGGAGACGAACATCGCATGGCTCAATTACGGCAAACAAGGTGCCAAACGGCTCTGGCGAACTTTGTAAGTTTGCAAAGCTGTACGGCAGCCACAACGCTCATGGGCATAGCCCTTGCGGAGCTCTTGGAGCTAATTGAGCGGGAATTCCCTCCCGAAACAGCAGCCGATGGTGATGTAGTAGGGCTCCAGCTCCAGGCAGGACGAACGGAAGTCAACGCTGCCTTGGTCTGCTTGGATGTGACAGACGATGTCGTTACCGAAGCCTGCGATGGAGGCTACGACGTACTCCTCAGCTTTCACCCGCTCCTCTTCCATCCCGTTCGGGCTTTGACGGAGGATGACCGTGTTGGACACCTCGTCACACGGCTCATCCAGCACCGGATCGCACTCGTTGCGTTGCACACCTGCGTAGATGCTCATCCCGCTGGGACGAATGCGCTCTTTGCACGTGCGCTCGGGCTGCGGGTTCGGGAGCCCTTGCTTGCTAATCCCCGATACCCAGGCTACGGCATCGGTGTGATTGCCGAGGCGGAGGAACCCATAGAGGCTGAGGCTCTGTTAGACCGCATTGCCCGCTGTGTAGGGCAGCCGCTGCGCTACGTGCCGGGTGCTGCACCCAGGGTGCGGACGGTTGCCCTCGTCGGGGGCAGCGGTGGCAGCTTTGTGTCTGAAGTGCTCCGGCGTGGCGTGGATGCTTACGTGACCGGAGACCTCAAGTACCACAGTTTTCACGCCGCATCTGGGCGGCTCTGGCTCGTTGATGCAGGGCATGCTGAAACAGAGCGCTTTGCCCCTGAAGCAATTGCCAGCATCCTGCGGCAGCACCTTCCCGTAGCGGTGCGGTTGGACATTTCCCGTCGCTGGCGCAATCCCATTCAGTGGTACGGATATCCCCCGGTTGGTTCCATAAGGTCATCGGCTGTCCATGCAGAACCAGCTGTATTACCTGGCGCTCATCGCCGTGATTGACCGCCGTTTGGATGAGCTCCGCGAGGAAGTCGGCGAGCTTCCAGAGCAAGTGCAGCGTGCGCGCCGGACGGTGGAGCGCCATCAGGCGTTGGTCAATGAGACCCGCAGCATCATCGAGGAAATCCGTGCCTTTCGCTCTCAGGCACATATCACCATCCAGGAGCTCCACGAGCGTGAACAGCGGCTTTCCGAGCAACAGTTTCGGGTGCGCAACAACCGTGAATTTGACGCGCTCACACGGGAAATCCAGACCGTGCGTGCCGAACGGGAGCGTATTGAACAGGAGCTGCGGAACTCTGTGGTCAAGCTGGAAAACCTGGAGGCTATCCTCCAGCGGCAGGAGGAGGAGTTAGCACAGGCACAGCAGGAGTTAGCCGAGTTAGAGAACGCCCTGCAAGCGCTCAGCACGAACCAGAGTGATGAGCTGGTTCAGCTCCAGGAGTGGCGCCAGCGCTTCGTAGAGAAGGTGCGCCCCGAGCTGCTGGCGGAATACGAGCGGATTCGGACATTTCATGCCGATGCAGTGGTGCCTGTGCGTCGGGAAAGTTGTTCAGGATGCTTCAACCGTATTCCGCCGCAGCGCTTGGTGGAGATTCGCATCCACCGGGACCGCGTCTTCCACTGCGAACACTGTGGACGCATCCTCTATCCTGAAGAACACTTGCCGGAGCTGGAGGAGGCAGAGACACAGTCTAACTAATGCGCCTTCTGGTGTTCACCGACGGAGCAGCTTCTGGGAATCCCGGACCGGCAGGTATCGGAGTGGTCATCACGACGGAAGACGGTAGCCCTCTGCTCCAGTGTGCTGAACCCATTGGCGAGGCAACAAACAACGTTGCTGAATACCGGGCGCTCTTGCGTGCTGTGGAGCTGCTCCGCGCATGGGAGGGGTTCGTAGAGCAGGTCACTATTTGCAGCGATAGCGAGCTCCTGGTGCGCCAACTCCGGGGTGAGTACCAGGTGCGAGCCGCTCATCTCCAGCCCCTTTGGGAAGCGGTGCGCACACGGCTGCAGAGTCTGGGAGTTCCGGTCACCATTGAGCACATTCCGCGGGAGCGCAACCGCGAAGCGGACCGGCTGGCGCGCTGGGGAGCACGCCTTTCCGGCATGAGGGAGCCGAACGCAGGGCTGTAGTTCGTCTACTGCTACTGGAGCTACGGCGGAGGCTGCGGGCAGTCGCGGAAGACCCGCAGAGGGCTTCCGAGGAAAGTCCGAACTCCGCAGAGCAGCGCGCCGGCTAACCGCCGGGCGGACTCCCGCAAGGGAGCTCCGACGGAAAGTGCCACAGAAACCAGACCGCCAATCCGCTCGTGCAGCACTGCTGCGCGAGGTCATGGAGGCAAGGGTGAAAGGGTGGGGTAAGAGCCCACCAGCACTCCGGGTAACCGGAGTGGCTTGGCAAACCCCGCGCGGAGCAAGACCAAATAGGGATGCAGACCCCGCTCCAGGGGTGACGGGTGGCTCGCCCGTGTGGCACTATGCCCCTGCATCCGGGTAGGTCGCTGGAGGGCATGGGAGACCATGCTCCCAGATACATGACTGCCTCCCCACAAGGGTAGACAGAATTCGGCTTACAGCAGCCTCCGCCACCGTGGCTCCACGGTAACGCTTCGGAAAGTCCGTAAATTCGCTTCCAGCCGTACTGGTTCCGGAGGCTTACATGGTGTTGCCTGACGACCCGCTCCTCCGAGAGCTGCTGCCAGAGTTCCTCCAGAGCTGGCAGCAGGATGCTGCCCGTATTGTTGAAGCTGCCCAAGCCCATAATGAGAGCGAGCTCTACCGGCTCGGGCATACCCTCAAAGGGACCTGCCTCCAATTTGGGCTGACGGACTTGGCAGAGCTGGGTATCCAGCTCATGGAGTGTGCTCGAACCCATCGCTGGGAGGAAGTCCCGCAGCTCTACGAGCAGATTCTTGCCAGTTTTCGGCAGCTCCAGCGCTTGTTGGACAACCAGCACCCTGCCTGATGGTGTGGCGGATTCTCGTATGCACCCTTGCAGCTTCTGCCCTCTGGGCGCAAACCCGGCTTGCAGTGCTGCCGTTTCGGAATATGGATGGCGACCTACGCTATAACCAGTGGTGCTATCGCTTTGCTGATAGCGTCGCCGCACTCTTAGCCGCGGCGGATACCACACAGCAGCACTACGTTCTTGTGCCGCGCGATTCGCTGGAGCTAGTCCTGGGCGAGCTCAACCTGGACCCTACCACGCCGCAGTACGACTCCGACATCTGGAAAGCAGCCCGATTGCTGGGAGCGGAGAAAGTCATCACGGGCAACTTCAACCTTCTTCCAGGCAAAATCCTGCTCAATGCCTACCTCTATGACGTGCGCACTCAGCGGGAAGAAGCTGCAGCGCGAAACCTCTACCGTGCAGAAGCCAAAGCGGATGAGCTATCACGAATAGTTGTAGAACGGCTAATGCCGCATCTCCGCCGTACGGGACCATGACTCCGCGGAGTCTCCGCTACCTGGGAGCCTTGGTCCGGACCCATGGCATTCGGGGTGGGCTCATTCTGCAGTGGGCGCCAGATGCCCCACCAGTACGGCTGCAGAGTGGCGAGCGAATCTACATTGGCTATTCGGCTGAGTCTGCACAGCCCTTTGCGATTCAAGCAGTACGGCAGCTCCCGCGAGGGGTGCTCCTGCACATTGAACACATCACAACGCTGAGTCAGGCTGAGCAGTTCGTGGAGCAGGGAGTCTTCGTGGAAGAGGACCGAGTCCTCCAGGAACTGCCCAGCACCGAGGAGAGCTGGTCTTTAGAGGATATCCTCGGCTGCGTGGTAGTGGAGGAGGACACTGGGCGGCAGCTCGGGACGGTGGTAGATATCTGGCTCTTGCCTGCCAACGATGTGTGGGTGGTAGAACTGGAGACGGCGTACTTGCCACTTCCGGTCATCCCCGATGTCGTGCGGCGCGTAGACCCACACCAGAGGCTCATCTGGGTGCGTCTGATACCGGGACTTTTGGACATTGCCGAGCCCAAGCGCAGCCATGAGCACTTCTTCCTCCCCGAAGACGGAATTGATGCGGATTGATGTCATCACGGCTGTGCCCGGTATCATCGAGCCGGTGTTAGGGCAGAGCATTCTCGGGCGAGCACAGCGGAAGGGCATTGTCCGCATCGTGGTGCACGATTTACACCACTACGGCGTGGACCGGCATGGGCACATTGACGACGTTCCCTATGGGGGCGGCGCCGGGATGGTCATCCGTTGTGAGCCAGTCTTTGCCTGTATTGAACGGCTGCAGGCAGAGCGGCAGTACGACGAGGTCATCTACATGACAGCCGATGGAGAGCGGCTGACCCAGTCGCTGGTGAATCAACTCTCACTGTGCCGGAATCTCATCATCTTGGCCGGGCATTACAAAGGGGTGGACCAGCGTATCCGGGATGTGCTCATCACCCGGGAGATTTCTATCGGGGACTACGTCCTCACCGGTGGGGAGCTGCCAGCGTTGGTGCTCATTGATGCTATCGTGCGCCTGTTGCCGGGTGTCTTGAACGACCCGGAGTCTGCGCTGGAGGATTCCTTCCAAGCTGGACTGCTGGAGCCACCAATCTACACCCGTCCGGCGGATTTCCGCGGCTACAAGGTGCCGGAGGTTTTGCTCAGCGGTGACCACGAGGCAATTCGCCAGTGGCGCTACGAGCAGGCGCTGCGGAAGACCATGGAACGGCGCCCCGATTTGCTGGCGGACGCGTTTCCAGAACTTGCCCAAAAGCTCTGTCATGGCAGCTCCCGCTGAGTTAGCCGTTGTGCTCATGAGCGGCGGTATGGATTCTACCGTTGCCGCTGCGCTGGTCCATCAGCAGGGCTACGAGCTGGCAGCGCTCCATGTTACGTACGGGCATCGCACAGCTCGCCGGGAGCGACAGGCATTTGAGGATATCTGTGCTGCCTGGGGTATCAGGCACCGCTTGGTTGTCTCCATTGAGCATCTCCGCCTCATCGGAGGCAGCGCTTTGACCGATCCTGCTATCCCTGTGCCAGAAGGGCGGCTTGACCGTGAAGAGATCCCACCAACATACGTTCCCTTCCGCAATGCGAACCTGTTGAGTATTGCCGTCAGTTGGGCGGAAGTCTTAGGAGCGCGCGCTGTTGCTATCGGAGCCGTTGAGGAGGATTCCAGCGGCTATCCTGATTGCCGCCAGGTCTTCTACGAAGCATTCCAGCGGGTCGTCGAGCTAGGGACGCGTCCGGAGGCGGGCATCCGTGTGCTGACCCCAGTTATCCACATGCGCAAGAGCCAGATTGTCCGGGTGGGAGCAGAGCTTGGGGTGCCGTTTCACCTGACGTGGTCATGCTACGTACGCGAGGACCAAGCGTGTGGCGAATGTGATTCGTGCCTGCTGCGTCTGCGGGGGTTCCGAGAGGCTGGACTCCCTGACCCAATTCCTTACGTACGGACGCCCGTGCTCTAAACTTTCACCCCAGAGTGCCGATACTTGAGCGCGTGTGTCCGAAGAGCCAGTAGTGCTTCGATGGTCAGCAGGGAGCCGTATGAGGCCTTGTTTGCTGCAAGCGACCGGCAGGGTGTGCGGATGTGGCAGATGCGCGCGACTTATCCGGCGTTTCTTGTGTTTCTGCTGCTCCTTGCAGCAGCGGTGGCACTGTGGTGGTTGCTGCGACTGCAGGTGCGCCGGGAACAGGAGGCGCTCTTTGACCGCGCTGTCTCTTCGGTCATGAACCGCTTGGAGCGACAAGTGCAGCAGTATGAACAGATTGTGCGCTCCCTGCAGGGGCTCTACGCTTCTTTCGTGCAGGTTGTGCGGGATGTCTTTGAACTCTACGCCACGGTGCCGGCACGGAGCAATCCGGCGGTGCTCACCATCAGTTACGCTCCTTCTGTGGATAGCGCTCAGCTGGGGCAGTACATTCACTACGCTCGCTCGGAGCGCTACTGGGATTACCGCATTTCCCCGCCAGTGGACGGGAAACAGGCTTTCCCGCTGTTGTATGTTGTGCCTGTAGAGAGCGCTTCGCAGTGGGTTGGGTGGAATCCCTTTGCGTATCCGGAGTGGCGTGATGCAATCCAACGGGCGTATCAGACGGGGGCGATAACAGCAACCCCGTGGATACCACTCCGTACCGGACCCGACACTCTCTGGGGTATCGCTCTGGTGGCACCTCTCTATCGGCAGCAGCCACATCCGTTCAGCCGACTGCGGGTAGGAGAGAAGTTCGTGGAAGGGGTCGTGATTGTGCAGATAGCTGGCGAGCGGTTTTTCCAGCAAGCGCTGGCAACACCGGCACCAACCGATTCGCTCATCACCTTTGAGGGCATTTTCGTGGAGCAGAAGCCGGGAAAGCCACCACGGGAGATTCGCGTAGCCGAGTCCGCAAACCGCCGTGCTGTTGCGGCAACGCTGTACGAGCCGGCGCTGACAGCGGAGCGCACCTTACGGATTGGCGACCAGAACGTGCTCTTCCGATTTGCCACCGTACCGCACTTTGGAGGAATGTACCAGCAGTGGGTGCCGTGGTTGGTCCTCGGCGGTGGGATTGTCACAGCTGCGGTGGGTTTTGGATTTGTGTTGTCGCTGGTAACGGCGCGAGCTCGGGCGGTGGCGTTAGCAGAGCGTATGACGCGAGCGCAGCGGCGAATCCTGGAGGCATCGCACGATATCATTGCCGTCTGGGAACTGGATGGACGCTGGCGCGCGGCGAACCCAGCGCTCCAGGCAATTTTAGGCTATGAAGCTGCTGAGGTTGCTGGGAGACCGGTCGAAGAGCACATCGTACCTGCATGGCGAGAGCGGTTCCGGCAGCTCCTTGCGACCGCGCCTGATGAGGAATCCGTCACTGTTGAGCTGCCGATGGTTACTCGTTCTGGTGCAACGCGGTGGATAGGGTGGAGTGTGACCCTGTCCCGCCAGGATGGTGCTGTCTACGCTATCGGACGGGATATCACAGCGCAGAAGGAGCTGGAGCGCCGGCAGGAGCTAACTCGCCGCCAGCTCCTCCTAGCCGAGCAGTGGGCGTTGGAAGCAAGCGAATTCAAGACAGAGTTTCTCAGCCGCCTGAGCTTCCAGCTTCGCAATGGGTTGACAGGACTGATGGGCTTTGCTGAGCTCATCGCCGAACGACAGTACAGCTCGCCTGGGGAGCTGCAGCAGTACGCCCAAGCTCTGCAGGAGGGAGCTGAGTACTTGCTGAGTCTGGTCTCAGAGGTGCCTGAGATAGCTGCTGCAACACCTACCAACCGGCAGCCGCTTGCGGTGTCGGGTATCCTAACGGAGCTTGCAGGATGGGCATGGCAGCAGGGGCTCCGGTTGAGTATCCCAGTTTTGCCCGAGGATATCTGCGTGCTTGCCGATGAGCAGCTCTTCCAAACCGCGCTGAGAGAGCTCCTGCACGGCATCGTCGCCGGTGGCAGTGCGTCGGCAACCTTGCGCGTGGAAGCGAATCCGGCGGAGGGAAGCTCTGAGTGGAGCCTCGTGGTGCCAGCCTCGGAGGCTCTCTGCCGGGCAGTTGCCCTGATGGAGGCGTATCCACCAATGGAAGCCCTCGCAGCCGACGATGGCGAGGTCGTCTTCCATCTCCTCCTTGCTCAAGCGCTCCTCCGGCGTCTCCGCGGGGAGCTGCGGATGGAGTGCGTTGAAGGAGATTTCGTGGCTGTCTTCACACTGCCTCTTCAGCGGCGTGTTGGTGCGACAGCCCCTGCGCTTCGCTGAGGCTCGGGAAGCGCTATTTTCGCCCGAGCAAAAAACCTGCACGGGAATTCCATGCGAAGCCGGTGGGTGTGGTTTATCGGAGGGGCTGTCGTAGCAGCGTGGGCACAGCTACCTCACCAGCCAATTGCCCGGATTGGCATTACGGGAGGCTACGGGGCGAACCTCTATACGGCGCAGTTTCGCCAGCTTCCTGGAGTTCCCAGTTGCTGTCCTGGCTTTGACGGAGGGCGTGGGACAGGTCTCGGAATTGGACTCTTTGCAGAGTCTCCATGGTTGCCGTACGCGTGGCTGTCGGGACAGGTAGGCGTCTGGACGCTATCGGGCGAGCTATGGACGAGGGAGCGAATCGGCAACGTTGCACTCCTCAGTGCTCAAGGTGATACGAGCATCCAGACAGCAGAGGTAGAGCACACACTCCAGGCTTCCATAGGAGCACTGACGCTGGATGCGGGTTTGAGCTCCCGCTTCTTTGACCGCTTCGCAACGCGGTTTGGCCTGACGGTGGCTCTCCTCCTGCGGCGGCAGTACCATCAGTACGAGCAATTGGTGGCTCCTGCAGGCTTTGTCTTCGCTGCCGAGGGCAGTCGTCGGCGGAACGAGTACAGCGGAGTCATTCCTGGCTCACCCGTAGCACTGCTGGGGACAAGCTTTTCCATTGGCTACACGCTCCCCATCGGACGCCGCTGGGAACTGGTGCCAACACTGCACTACACGGTTTTCCTGACCAATCTCAGCAGCGTGAATTGGAAAGTCTCAGCGCTGCGAGTTGGGTTGACCCTTGTTTACACCATCTTCCCTCCACCAGTGCCGTTCCGAGATACGGTGTACCAGCGCGATACAGTTACCCTTGCCGTTCCGGGCATAGTGCAGGAAGAGCTGCAGCTTGTTAGCCGCCGTACCGTTACGGATACCCTCCGCGCTGCTGAACGCCCTTGGTATCGGACTACGATTTCGGAGGTGTGGCATCGCCGTGTTCCCAGGCCAACGCGGCTGGAGGCAACGCTGAGTCTGGTCCTGCCCGATACCACGACCCTCGTTGTCGAGGAGCTGGAGCAGGAGGAAGTCTTCCCGCTCTTGCCGTACGTTTTCTTCCCCGATGGTTCGGCACGTTTGGAGCAGACACGCATGAGGCTCCTCTCCCCCAGCGACGCTGCGCGCTTTGATGAGAATCGGCTGCCTATGAACACGTTGCAGGTCTACTACGAGCTTCTGAACATCGTTGGCAAACGCCTCCGGCAGTTTCCGAAGGCGGAGCTGACCATTACAGGCTGTGTCAGCAACGTCGGGGTAGAAGCGGGCAATCAGCAGCTGGCGCGGCGTCGGGCGGAGGCAGTGCGAGACTACTTGGTGAACGTTTGGGGCATAGAGCCGCAACGGCTGCACATCCGGGCGCGATTGTTGCCCGAGTCCCCTTCAAATCCTGAAACGCCCGATGGGCAGGAAGAAAATCGCCGGGTGGAGCTGACAGCGACGGCGCCGGAGATCCTGGCACCCGTCTTCCTCGCCGAGGTCGGTTACGTTGTCACACCGTCAATGCTACATGTCCGAACAGCGGTGGAGGCGGAGACCACACTGGCTCAGTGGAAACTTGTCGTGCGTGCCTCGGACACGCTGGCCGTGCGCAGTGGCGCGGGGGTACCGCCATCGTCCCTTGCTGTTGAGCTCGTTCCCGAAGTGCTTGCCCGGGGTGATAGTCTCGTGCATGCCCTGCTCACCGTGCGTGATATAACGGGAACGGAGCAGCGGGCTGTTGCTACCTTACCCTTCCGTCGGCTCAGTCTGCGCCAGAAGCGTGCTGAACGCATTGGCAACGAGCGGCGAGAGCGGTTCGCTCTGATGCTCTTTGAATACGACAAAGCCAACCTCACACCAGAGCATCGGCGCCTTATCCCGCTTATCCGACAGCGTATCCAGCCGGGAACCCAGGTTATCATCAGCGGCTACACTGACCGGACGGGCGATCCGGCATATAACAAGCGTCTTGCTGAGCAACGGTGCCGTGCTGTCTGGCAGGCTCTCAATATCCGCGGTGTTCAGCCAACAATCCGCGCGATCGGCAGCGATATCCTTCTCTATCCCAACGAGCTTCCTGAAGGTCGAGCTTATAGCCGAACAGTCCACGTTGAGTTGCTGACGCCAGTGGAGTAGGCACGACACTGCTGTCTGTGCTACTCTGTCGAGTATGGGACGGAACATAGCGGATGTCCAGGTTCGTGTCCATCGGGGCTTCTGACTGAGTGGGGCAAGCGTTTCTGCGGTGTCTGGGGGCGATAGGGGCCAGATGTGCTGATAGGACGCCGTTTTGGGGCGCTTGAGGTGTTGCGTCTATATGGGATTTGTTATGTTCTGGTGGTGCCATTGGGTGATGTTCCACATTTGATGGGGGTGGTTCCATGAACAAGGCTGCATGGACAGCAGTGGTAGCTTGGACAGTGGTCGTCTCGTACATAGGTCCTGCTCAACAGGGGGTGTGGAGTGAGCAGCTCTCTATCCAAGACGTCTCGGCTCTGGATTGGCTGCATGTGTACGCGGCAGGGGATTCGGGTCGGTTTTGTACCTCCATTGCGGGAGTGTGTTGGCACGGTAGAGCAGTCGTGGGGATACCACCGTGGAGGCGTTGGCAGTGTGTGAGGATGCTTGATACAGCTCACGGTATGCTCGGTGGGGATTCCGGTGTCGTTGCGTGGACGTACGATGGAGGGCAGACGTGGCGTGTACGCCAGTTAGCTAGCGGCGGCAGACCGATCTGGAGGGTTGGCATTGCCGATAGCACGACGGGATACGCCCTCGCTGACTCGGCGCTGTGGCTGACGACAGATGCAGGGCAGAGCTGGCAAGTGTGCTATCATGCCCCGGTGCGCCTGTTAGGTCTTTTGGTCACAGCTCATGAGGTGTGGCTGAGTGGTGACCAAGGGTTCTTGGCACTCAGCCGCGATGGTGGTGCAACGTGGCAGATGGTTATGACCCATCGCAAGGAGCCGTGCGCTACCCTTGCGGCATCGCCTGGAGGAGCGCTATGGGTTGGCTGTGGCAGTGTGCTTCTGCAGACGGCGACAGCAGGACAGATGTGGCAAGAACTAGAGGCTCCGGGTGTAGTGACAGCTCTTCAGCCCTTGTGGGGCGGAGCGGTAATGATCGGGACAGCGGACGGCAAGCTGTGGCTGTGGGATGGTGACCGGTGGAGTCAATGGACAACGCTTCCTGCTCCTATCGTAGCGCTTACGTGTACGGGACTTTTCTGCTATGCCGCTGGTGGTGGG
>VAPR01000130.1_pt1 | contig 52500 bp, 53 predicted proteins | sample 3380701 | NCBI WGS metagenome assembly VAPR01 (sample SAMN11536904, study PRJNA540576) | hot springs metagenome | isolation source: hot spring wet sediment | place: Spain: Lobios | collected 2014-01
GGAAGGGGCCAGCCGTTCACGCGCTGCGTGCACAGGCCGACAAGATCGCTTATCAGCATCAAATGAAACATACGATTGAGAATACACCCAATTTGATTCTTCGCCAGGCGATGGTAGAGGAATTGATCGTAAACAACGGCGTGTGTGAGGGGGTAATCACCCAAACTGGTGCCCGCTACAGCGCGAAATCCGTCGTGCTGACTACCGGTACCTACCTCCGGGGTAAAGTGATTATCGGTGATTTGCAATACGAGAGCGGCCCGAACAACATGCGGCCATCCATCCGTCTCGCTCAACATCTGAAGGAGCTTGGCTTTGATTTGGTTCGGTTCAAGACGGGAACACCGCCGCGCGTGCACAAAAGCAGCGTCGATTTCAGCAAGATGGAGATCCAGCCGGGGGACGACGTTCCGCGCGCTTTTTCCTATGAGACGACCGAGTTCATCATGGACCAGCTTCCCTGCTGGCTCACCTATACCAATGAAGAAACGCACGAAGTAATCAACGGCAACCTGCACCGCGCGCCGATGTACTCCGGGGTTATTGAAGGGACAGGGCCGCGCTATTGTCCGTCCATCGAGGATAAAGTGGTTCGTTTTAGCGACAAGCCTCGTCATCAAGTGTTCCTCGAACCGGAAGGACGTCACACGGAAGAGATGTACGTACAGGGGTTGTCCACCAGCCTGCCGGAAGAAGTGCAGCTTTCCATGCTTCGCTCCATGTCAGGTATGGAAAACGTCAAAATGATGCGCCCGGGTTATGCCATCGAGTACGATGCGATCGTGCCGACACAGCTCTGGCCGTCGTTGGAAACCAAAATCGTGCCAGGTTTGTTTACAGCGGGACAAATCAACGGAACCTCCGGCTACGAGGAAGCAGCTGGTCAGGGACTGATGGCTGGCATTAACGCCGCGCGCAAAGTGCAGGGCAAGCCGCCGGTCATTCTTGGACGCGAGCAGGCGTATATCGGCGTGCTGATTGACGACCTGGTCACCAAAGGCACCAATGAACCGTACCGTCTGCTAACCTCTCGCGCCGAGTACCGGTTGCTGTTGCGCCATGACAACGCCGACTTGCGTTTGACCGACATCGGCTATGAGATCGGTCTGATCAGCGAAGAGCGTTATCGACGTTTTTGCGACAAGCGGGAGCGTATTGAACGGGAGAAAGAGCGCATCATGAACACCCGAGTTCGCCCTGATCAGCCGCATGTGCAGGCCGTGCTCCGGGAAGCGGGATCGCCGGAATTGACGGAAGTGCTGGAGTTGGCTCAGCTGCTCCGCCGTCCGGAAATTACCTATCAGCATATACACCAGATGGCTCCGGCGCCTGAACCAGTGGCAGACGATGTAGCGGAACAGGTGGAGATTCAGATCAAATACGACGGCTACATCCGCAAGTCTCTGCAGCAGGTGGAGCGGGTGAAAAAGATGGAGGAGCGGCGCATTCCTGCAGATATCGATTATCACCAGATATCCGGCATGTCCAAAGAGGCACGGGAAAAAATGAGCACCATTCGTCCGTTGAATATCGGCCAGGCTTCCCGAATCTCCGGCGTAAATCCAGCCGACATCTCTGTACTAATGGTTTATCTGGAGCAGTATAACCGCGTAGGCACTGCGGAATAAGGAGATAGAGTATGAACAAACAACAATTTGCTGATGCGCTGGCGGAGAAAGGAATTGATCTCTCCACCGAGCAGCGGGAGCAATTTGACACCTATTTTCGCTTGCTCGTGGAGTGGAACGAAAAAATGAACCTGACAGCGATAACGGAAGAAGGGCAGGTGTATACCAAGCACTTCTACGACTCGGTGTCTCCTGCGTTCTACTTTCCGTTCGATCAGGTCCAATCTTCGGCGGATATCGGCGGGGGAGCGGGCTTCCCCAGCATTCCGCTGAAGATTTGCTTTCCCCACTTGCAGATGACGATCATTGATTCCCTGAACAAGCGGATGACCTTTCTGGACCATGTGGCCAAGGAATTGGGGTTGACCGGACTCAAACCGGTTCACGGCCGTGCCGAAGAGCGCGGGCAGGAGCCGCAGTTCCGTGAGGCATTCGATCTGGTCATCGCGCGTGCGGTTGCACGGTTGAACGTCCTCTCCGAATACTGTCTACCATTCGCCAGGGTCGGCGGTCAGTTTATCGCGATGAAGGGGGCCGACATCTCTCCTGAACTAAACGAAGCGAAAAAAGCAATTAAAACGCTTGGCGGCAAAACCAGGAAAGTGGAGACGTTCCAACTGGTTGAGGACGCGGGAGAACGGAACATCGTCATCATTGACAAGGTGGAAGCGACGCCAAAAGCATATCCGCGAAAAGCGGGAACTCCTGCAAAAAAGCCGTTGATTTGATTTGGCGAGTATGGGCTGTGGCAAAAGCTGCGGCCCTTTTTTACTCAAATCGATAGGAACATGCTAGTCTCACGGGTTCCGAGCATATACATACAGAAATACTTTTCAGGCGCTGACTGAGAGGATGAGAAACGATGGGTACAGCGATTAGCACTTTTTTCCCACCGGAGTTGCCGACGATTCTGCTGCGGCTGTTTCTAGCGTTCGTCGCAGGAGCGATCATGGGCCTGGAGCGGGAGCGGTTCTTTAAAGATGTCAACAGACAGAGGGGAGCAGGATTTCGCACTTACAGCCTGGTCTGTTTTGGTTCCTGTCTCTTCGGTCTTGCATCTATCTACGGATTCTCTTCCAGCGGGGTCAATAATGATCCGGGACGTGTAGCAGCACAAGTGGTTACCGGTATGGGCTTTTTGGGAGCGGGGGCGATCATTAAGTTTAACGGGGAGGTAAAAGGGTTAACGACAGCGGCTGGCATGTGGGTGGCGTCCGCTATTGGGCTGATGTTTAGTGCAGGCATGTACATCGCCGCGATCGTCGCAGCTTTTTTCGCCTACCTGACACTGGATTTTCACCGGTTGTTTCCCCATCTGTTCAACTTTACTCGTGACAACCAGGATGATGAGGAGAAGGAACGAAGAAGAATCCAGCGTGTGAAAAAGGCTTCTTCACCGGACGAAGATGAGTGATTGTTTCACGTGAAACATGTTGGGCCAGCAGGAATTGGAGAACAGATGAAGAATATTTTTTAGGACAACCATTTTAGGCACAAGGTAGTACATGTAATCTCCAAAAGATGTAGGTACAGGGTTTGTGCACTGGTTTATGGAACGGTTAGAAGTGGGGGATTCGCAATGGCAGTGAAGGATCAGTTTTCTCGAATTTTCGGGTTATCGGAGAAGACGGAAAGTGAAGAGATACGACAAATACCCGTAGATGAAATTGTTCCCAACCCTTATCAGCCCCGTACGGTATTTGACGACGAAAAGATTGATGAGTTGTGTCAAACAATTCGCACCCACGGACTGATTCAACCAATTGTCGTTCGATTGAGAAACAACCGTTATGAACTGATTGCCGGGGAGCGTCGTTTACGTGCGACAAAAAAGCTGGGGATGGAGCGAATCCCCGCTATTATCAAAGACTTTAACGACACGCAGACGGCTTCGATTGCACTGATTGAAAACCTGCAGCGCGAGGGATTGACAGCGATTGAGGAAGCGATCGCCTATCAAAAATTAATCGACTTGCACAACCTGACGCAGGAAAGTCTCGCACAGCGTCTGGGAAAAGGGCAGTCAACCATTGCCAATAAGCTGCGGCTGCTTCATTTGCCGGAGGAAATCCAGGATGCTTTGATGACGCGTCAGGTGACAGAGCGACATGCTCGCGCGCTGATTCCATTAAAAGATGCCGATCTGCAACGACGGGTTCTGCAAGAGATTTTGGAGCGCGAGTGGAACGTCAAGCAGACAGAGACACGAGTCAAGCAGCTTCTGGAGGCGTCGGAAAATCCAAAGCCCGAAAAAGAAGCCAAGCCAAGGTGGAAAGCATTTTCCCGGGATGCGCGAATCGCGATTAATACGGTTCGCCAGTCCATCGATATGGTACTGCAGACCGGCTTGCCGGTAGAAACAAACGAAGAAGACATGGAAGAATACTATCAATTTACCATTCGAATCCCGAAAAAAAGGGAACAGTAGATAGAAAAAATGAATGCGGCACATCAGGCCGCCTTTCTTTTTGGTAAATCGGAAAAGTATATAAGTCGCCAAAGGGCTCGGCGTCGCTGAGTTTTTCTAAGCAAATACGGATCGCGAGCAACCAAGGCTCCGCCTACCAGGATGGCGGAGCCACGTTTTCTGGCTTGCACAAAATATATCAAAAGAACTAAGCTTTTGCGGAGATCTCTCCTATTTTTTTACAGGGTGATACGATACAATAGTAGTGGCAAACCGAAGGGAATCTGTAAACATAGGTACTTTCGGTTTTACCAGGAAAAAAGATTCGTTACGCAGATGAGAAATCTGGTAACATGAGTAGTAGATTTGTTTAAACGGGGTGGAGAAGTTGGGTAAGATCATTGCAGTAGCAAATCAGAAGGGTGGCGTAGGGAAGACAACAACATCCGTGAATCTCAGCGCGTGTCTTGCTTCTCTTGGGAAAAAAGTGTTGCTGGTGGACATTGATCCACAAGGGAACGCTACCAGTGGTATCGGCGTAAACAAAGCAGATGTCCGCTATTGCATTTATGATGTGCTCATCAACGACATCAGTCCGGTGGATGCCACTTTGCCTACTGATATTGACGGTTTAATGACCATACCAGCGACGATTCAACTGGCTGGTGCGGAAATTGAACTTGTCCCAACCATCTCACGCGAAGTGCGTTTGAAGAAAGCATTGGAAGTTGTTAAGGATAAATACGATTATATTATCATCGACTGTCCTCCCTCACTCGGTATTTTAACGGTGAATTCGCTGACAGCTGCGGACTCTGTACTGATCCCGATTCAGTGCGAGTATTATGCACTGGAAGGATTAAGCCAACTGCTGAACACAATCCGATTGGTCCAAAAACACCTGAACTCCCAACTCGCGATCGAGGGAGTCGTGCTGACCATGCTTGACGCGAGAACGAATCTCGGAATCCAGGTGATTGAGGAAGTGAAAAAATACTTCCAGGACAAGGTATACAAAACGATCATTCCTCGCAATGTGCGTTTGAGTGAAGCTCCTTCGCACGGGCAAGCGATTATCACATATGACCCTCGTTCCAGAGGGGCTGAGGTGTATACCGACTTAGCGAAGGAAGTGGTAGGATTATGAGCAGAGGGTTAGGAAAAGGGTTGGGTGCCCTTATCACCTCTAATCTGTTGGAAGAAGGGGAGCAAGTTTCAGAGATTTCGATCAGCGAAATTCGCCCCAATCCCTATCAGCCGAGGAAAGAGTTTGACGCTGCTGCCATTGAAGAACTGGCAGAGTCCATCAAAGAGCACGGGATCATCCAGCCACTCATCGTACGCAAAAGCATCAAGGGCTACGAACTGGTCGCAGGTGAGCGACGTCTCCGCGCCGCCAAGGAAGTGGGTTTGAAAAAAGTACCGGTGGTCGTTAAAGCCTACTCTGATCAGCAATTGATGGAAATCGCGCTGATTGAGAATCTGCAGCGTGAAAATCTGAATCCGATCGAGGAAGCAGAAGCGTACGAAAAGCTGATCGAACACTATTCCTATACACAAGAAGAGTTGGCCCAAAAAATCGGAAAAAGCAGGCCGCACGTAGCGAATATTTTACGACTGCTGCAGCTGCCTGACAAAATCCGTGAATTTGTATCCAGATCTGCGCTTTCGATGGGGCACGCACGTGCGCTGCTGCCGGTAGGAAAAGAAGATCTCCAGGTGCAGTTGGCAAACGATGTTGTGAAAAAGGGACTAAGTGTCAGACAGTTGGAAGAGTTGGTGAAACAATTGAATGTTTCACGTGAAACAAACAAGAAAAAAGTTGAGAAAAAAGAACCTCTCGTACTCCAGATGGAGGAACGTTTGCGCAGCCGCTTTGGAACATCGGTGAAGATCAAAAAAGGGAGCAAACGGGGTAAAATTGAAATTGACTTTTACTCCAACGATGATTTGCAGCGGATTTTGGATATATTGAATGTTGAGGAACGGTGAAATCCCAAGGAGGAAGCCATGCGGATCATATATTTTGATAATGCTGCATCAACCTGGCCGAAACCTCCCGGCGTAAAAGAAGCGATGGCGGAAGTAATTGACCAATTTGCCGCCAATCCGGGACGAGGCGGTCATGCGCTTGCAATGAGAGCGAGCAAGACCGTTTTTCGCACTCGAGTGCAGCTTTCGCGGTTATTTGGGATACAAAACCCGAATGACCTCTTTTTTTATCTGAATGCAACCCAGGCTTTGAATCAGGCGATCAAAGGCTACTTGTCCGAAGGCGATCATGTCATCACCTCTTCGATTGAACACAATTCCGTTAGACGGCCACTGGAGTACTTGCGTCGGACAAAAAACGTGCAAATTACCTATGTGGAACCACGCGAAGATCAGCTGTTTCATGCCGAGGACTTTGAAAAGGCGTTGCAGCCCCATACACGCCTGATTGTTGTCAGCCATGCTTCCAATTTGACCGGGGTGATCCTGCCGGTTCGTCAAATTGGAGAAATTGCGAAACAGCATGGAGTAACGTTTCTCGTCGATGCTTCGCAGACGGCTGGAGTGCTTCCGATAGATGTGGAAGAGATGAACATCCACATGCTTGCGTTTCCCGGGCATAAAGGATTGTATGGTCCTCAGGGAACGGGCGGGTTGTACGTTAGGAGCGACATCGACCTGGAGCCGCTCATTCACGGGGGGACAGGCAGTCAGTCGGAGGCAATTGAACAGCCGACGACCAGACCGGACCGATACGAAAGCGGTACGGCGAATACGGTAGGTCTTGCTGGATTGATGGCGGGTGTTACCTTCGTATTGGAGAAAGGTGTACAGAACATCCACGAACACGAATGGGGCCTGGCGAAGAAAGCACTGGCCGGTTTGCAAGAGATTCCGGGAGTACATGTCTATGGTCCCGGTCTCGAAGAGGAGAGGGTGGGGGTCGTTTCCTTCAATATTGATGGTGTTGATGCCTCGGAAGCTTCTTTTATTCTTGATCAACAGTACGGTATCGCCACTCGTTCCGGCTATCACTGCACACCGTTGGGGCATCAGACGGCAGGAACAGAGCTGAAAGGCGCGGTTCGGGCCAGCTTTGGCATTTTTAACACAGATGAAGAGGTAGAGAGACTGTTGGACGCGGTAAAAGAAATCGCATCTGCGTTCCAGTAACAGCGGATACTCTGGGGGAGTGGAGCACGTGATATTGTTAGGGACGCTTGTCAATGCGGCGGCTATTATTGTTGGTTCGCTGCTGGGAAGATTGATGTCGGGCATTCCCGACACGATCAGGCAAACAGTAATGCAGGGGATCGGCTTGGCGGTCATTCTGCTGGGACTGAAAATGAGCTTCGAGACACGAAATATTTTGCTGCTGATTGTCAGTATCGTGCTTGGATCGATTGTGGGAGAGCTGATGGGCATTGAAAAAGGACTCAACCAGGCCGGTCTATGGTTGGAGAAAAAGCTGGGAGGAAGCAAGCAGGGCAGTATTGCCACCGGTTTTGTAACGGCAACATTGGTATACTGCATCGGTGCCATGGCGGTGTTGGGTGCGATGGACAGCGGCTTGCGCAACAACCACGACATTTTGTACACCAAAGCAATGCTTGACGGCTTTTCCGCGATTATATTCACCTCTACCTTAGGGATCGGAGTTTTGTTCTCTGCGGTGCCGGTCCTGTTCTACCAGGGATTGATCGCGTTGCTTTCGACCCAGATCTACGGGTTGGTCAGCAAAGAAATGCTGGATGCAATGCTTGTGGAAGTAACCGCTGTAGGTGGCCTGATGATTATTGCCATCGGGATCAACATTCTGGAGTTGCGGAAAATCAATGTGGCCAATATGCTGCCGGCGCTGCTGATTGCGGCGGTCGGGGTACCTTTTGTCGACTGGTTGTCTGCATTCCTGGCTGCGAAATAGAATCGAAAGGTAACAAACGAGTTCTTTCCACAGAGAAAGAGCTCGTTTTCATATTTCCACATGAAATCACTCATGCGATAATACGAATAAAGTAAGGGGTTGTGTCAACGGGGGAGAGGGCAAAAACATGTTAGGTTTTATCGTAAATCCCGTATCAGGCAACGGACGTGGTGCAGCCGTTTGGGCGAGGCTGAAACAGGCCCTGGAAGGCCAGGAGAGGCCGTTTCGAGCTTATTTGACAAAAGAAGCCGGGGAAGCGAAAAGATTGGCTGTTCAGATGCTGCAAAAAGAGGAAGTAACGGAATTGGTGGCGGTAGGTGGAGATGGAACCGTCAACGAAGTGATGAACGGCATCTATGAAAGCGGAAAGGATTGTCTGTTTGGACACATCGCAGCCGGGTCAGGAAATGATTTTGCCCGCGGACATCGGTTGCCGGGTGATCCGCTGTAGGCATTGGAACGCATTTTACACGCACATGAGCAAGAAGCGATTGACGTGTTGCAAATGAACGACCGGGTAGCCATCAACGCCGTGGGCGCTGGATTTGATGGGCAGGTTGCGAAAGTCACCAACGAGGCAAGTTATAAAAAGTGGTTCAATCGATGGAAGCTCGGCATGGTTTCCTATGTGGTATCCGTATTGCGCGTGTTATTTTCCTACAAACCGTGTGACGCAACGATTACCGTCGACGGCAAAACGGAGCGGCTTTCTCAAGTGTGGTTGATCGCGGTCGCCAACATTCCCAATTACGGAGGCGGCATGCTGATCTGTCCGAAAGCCGTTTTCGATGACGGCATTGCGGAAGTGTGCGTGGTAAGCGGGGTCAGCCGGTGGAGCCTGCTTCGCGCCTTTCCGTTGATCTTTTCCGGAGCTCATGTCAAACACCCGGCCGTCCGCTTCTTCAGCGGGGAACGTATCAGCATCCAATCAGAGCGGCCGCTGGTCGTTCACGCGGATGGAGAAGTCGTTGCAGAGACGCCGATTACCGTGACCGTATTAAAACGCCATCAGAAGGTAATCAAATAACCAAAGGAATGAAAGAAAAGACTTGTTTGCCCTCGAGGAAGGAAACAAGTCTTTTGTGTTTTTTGCAATGAGAAGGTTACAGGCGGTCATTCCAAACGGAACTGTACTTGTTTTGGTCGTTGCTGAATAACAGGGCAGCTTTGAACAGGGCAGCAGCGATGATGTCCGCCATCCGCATGACGATGTACAGCCGCGTATTCTGCAAAACGAAGTACTCCATGAACCCGCCCACATTCACAATTCCGGTGATGTGAAAATGTCCCACGGAGGGAAGCTCTTTTTTCACCCCTGCACCAGGTTTTATCGGGCCGTCGGCTACATTAATGTTTCCTACATTGCTGAACTGGCCCAGACAGGCATCGATTGCGATGATCGTCGCGTGTGGATGAAGCCCTTGAATGTGCTGAATTTTGTCACTCAGATTGATGGCGTGCACTGGATCTTCCAACGTGCCGTATACGTGAAGAAGCTGGGAAACTTGCGATTTCAGCTTGGTGCCCACAAGCGGACCCAGGGCGTCTCCGGTCGAGCGGTCCGTGCCGATGCAGAGAATCACGATGTCGTGATCGTATGGCTTGAGTTGAAAGCGTTGCGCAAGGTGCTGGGCCAATTGATCGACAGCGTTTTCATTGCGATATTCAACTTTAAACGGAGGAAGAGAAAAGTCCATACGACTGTCAATCTTGTTCATGGCGACCTCCACATCGTTTTACTTGGTAAAGTATTCACAGTATAGTACCGGGAAGTCATTTTTATACCTGATAATATGAAGGTTTAGAAAAGTCAGCGAAACTGGCATCACTAGAGGGGAACGGGTACAATGAAGGAGGAGGGAGGGATTGTCGTGGAAGGCGATACCGTACTGATTGCATTTGATTCCACGCAGCAGGCCTTGCGGGCGGAAATGCTTCTGGAATACGCCGATATCGATATCGATACGAGACCAACACCGAAGGAGATCACGGCCGGCTGTGCTCTTTCCATAGAATTTCCCATCGGAGAATACAGACAAGCCCGGGAAATTATTGAGGGGCAACAGGTGGTCATTCGAGGCTATTTCCGTTTGTTTTCGGACAACTACCACGAGATAGACGAAAACGGAAACAGAAAGGGGAATGAACAGTGAGAGAACTCACCTTACTTGAAACGCTATATACGAAAATATACGAGTATGTAACCAACCCCGAAGTTTGGGTCAATATAGGCATGGCACTTATCAAGATCCTCGTGATCATCGTAGGCGCAAGAATTGTGGTGTCCATCGTTCATGCAGCAGTAAACCGGATTTTCAAGAATCGGGAAGGCGGCAAACTGCAATTTGATCAGCGACGAGTCGATACTCTGCGCGTGCTGGTGAACAATGTAACGAGCTATACGATCTACTTCCTGTCCATTTTGCTCGTCTTAAAGCAGTTGGGGTTCGACCTGCAACCGGTGCTGGTGAGTGCGGGGGTACTCGGATTGGCGGTTGGGTTTGGAGCCCAAAGTTTGGTTCGTGATGTGATTACCGGCTTCTTTATTATTTTTGAGGATCAGTTTGCAGTCGGAGATGTGGTGACGATCAACAACATGACGGGTACCGTCCAGGAGATCGGACTTCGCATTACCCGAATCCGCAGTTGGACGGGCGAAGTGCATATCTTTCCGAACGGAAGCATCAACCAGGTGACCAACTTCTCGCTGCAGAACACCTTGGCTGTGGTGGACGTGTCAGTGGCGTACGAAGAAGACCTGGATCGAGTGGAGAATGTTTTGAAAGAAGTGGCTGTCAAGGCAAAAGAAGAGATGCCTGAGATCGTACAGGAGCCGCAAGTGCTGGGCGTTCACGCTTTTGGTCCGTCCGAAGTAATCATCCGCGTCACGGCTGAATGCAAACCGAACAGCCATCACGGTGTAAATCGGAAGCTTCGCGCTCTGATCAAGGCGGAATTTGACGCAAGAGGCATTGAAATTCCGTATCCGAAAATGGTAACCATGCCTGTCGGCAAGCAGCAGGCGTAGAGTAATAAACGGGGGAGATCGAGATGGAACGAAAGCAATTTGCCTTAGGTGATGTCGTACAGATGAAAAAGCCTCATCCGTGTGGAACAAATGCGTGGAAAGTAATCCGCATGGGGATGGACATTCGGATCAAGTGCACGGGTTGCGATCACAGTGTGATGATTCCGCGTCTGGAATTCGAACGGAAAATGAAAAAGGTGCTGATGCAGGCCCAGCCGGAAGATCAGCAATAAATAGATTTGAACACCACGCTTTTCTTTTTCTACAATGCGCATAGACGTGAAGCGAGGAAAATGCTCGCAAAGAAACAGCGCATTAGAAAAAGGGGGAATGATGGTGAAACAAGCATGGACGAGCAGGTGGATGGCATGGGGATTGGCGTTTTGTCTGCTCCTGGGAACAGATGGCTACGCATCGGCAAAGGACGAGCGGCCACCGGGAATCAAGGCGCTGCCCGGTCACGGCGAACAACATGTATCCGTCACGACGGTTTTGCAGATTGTGTTTGACGAGCCGGTTACACTGGCGACGGGCAGTGCGATTACTTCCAGGAATGCAGGCACGCTTGTTGAATTGCAGGAAGCGAACAACCGACGGGAGGTACCCTGCACGGCAAGCTGGAGCCCATCGCAAAAAACCGTGACGATGAAGCCGCTGCAACCATTGGCGTACAATACGGAGTACGTGTTCACCGTTCCGGCCGGGAAAATCGCCGACACTGCCGGAAATGAAAATCGGGAGCATATTGTACGGTGGAAGACAGAACAGGAACTTCCGCCTCTGCAAGTCACTTTTGCGCCGGCCAATCAGGCTGTCGACGTTCCCCAGGAAAGCCATGTATCACTTACGTTCAACAAGCCGATGCAGTTGAAAAACAAGAAGGAAATTACACCAAAGTCCGTAGAAACGTTTGTCAAACTCACGGATGCCAAAAACAGGCACGTTGCATTTCAGGTTGCCTTTGACAGTTCGCGCAACACGATCACGCTTGATCCCGTGGGCAATCTGGCGGGAGGAACCACGTACACGGTAACGCTGCTGGAGAAAAAGCTGATCGACAAGCAGGGGAATCCAAATCAACTGTTCTCCAGTACGTTTTCCACACTGCTGCCCATCGATCAAATTCCTCCACAGGCGACCATTACCCCGGCACATGGAGCGAAGCAGGTAAACCTGGAGTCGAAAGTAACCTTGCAGTTTGCCGAGGAGGTGGTACTCCCCGATGGAAGTCCACTTTCAAGCAAAACGACGGGTCATCTGGTGCAGATCATCGACGGGGCAGGTACGTCAGTTTCGTTCTACAGCACCTGGAATAAGAGCAAGCGGACCCTCACGATCAAGCCGAGGGGAAAATGGCAGGCATATACTACATACCGTGTTTCGTTTCCGGCAAATCAGGTGAAGGACATGGCCGGAAATTTCAATCAGCTGCAACTGACAACTTTTACGACAGGCGGCAAGTAAATAGAAAAAGGATGCAGCCAGCGGAGGCGTGCATCCAGGTTCATGCCCTTCCCGACGTAACAGCCGGGAGGGTTTTTTTGTTGATGGTGGAAGGTAAGGCCGCATCTGGCTTGCCAAACCTTCAATCAGCTCATTTGGGGGTGGATGTGTTAGTCACAGTCACACCCAACGATTACGAGCAGGATGAAGAGTACAAGGATTAACGCGAAATCGTCAAAATCGCCGTTGAAGATACCCACTTGCTAACACCTCCTACCCTAGATTCATTACCCATCTTATGAAAAAGGGGGGCCGGAGGTATGGGCATATGTCTCGGTGAGAAGCAAAATAAATTATCAACAGGGTATCCACAGAAATTGTGGAAAACTCACTGTGGACAATCCCCGATATAGAAGGATTCAGCAAAAAACAAGGTGGTTATCCGTAATAGTTATCCACAGAATTATTCACAAAAGGTCGAGAGTTCTGGACAAGTTGTGCATTATTAATAAATATTTAAAATATTTTTATTAGTAAGAAGGAATTTTGGCAGACGGATATAATTACAGTATTTAGCAAAACTAAGAATAGGTAACAAAGGGGCGATTATAAAGTGAAAAAAAGAGTGCTCACGACGATAACGGCTCTCACGATAGCATTTACTGGTGTATCTACGCCATTTATCCCTTACAGCACGCAAGCAGTAATGGCTGCAGCGGAGAAGGCACCTGTTTTCAAATCACGTGAAGAGATCCCGGCGGAGTTCAAATGGAAGCTGGATCATATTTACCCAAGCACTAAAGAGTGGGAACAGGACGTAGCAAAAGTAGAGAAGCTGGCCAATGAATTTACCAAACATCAGGGCAAGCTGGGCAGCTCCGTACAATCCTTGTTCCAGGCGTTGGAAGATTACAGTGCCTTGATGCGGCTGAACGATAAAGCATATGTGTATGCAAATATGTCTCTCGACGTCAACTCCGGCAATTCCGACCTGCAAAAGCTGGCTGACCGTGCGGAGAAAATGTACACGCTCGTCTCCGAAAAAACGTCCTGGGTCCAGCCGGAAATCGTGTCGATTCCCGATGATAAGATGAAAGGCTACCTTGCTGCCAAGGAGCTTGCCCCTTACAAGATATTCTTGGAAGATATGCTGCGTACGAAACCGTACTCCCTGTCTAAAGAGATGGAGGAACTGCTCGCGAAATCGTCGCCGCTGGGCAACTCGCCGACCAACATTTACGGCATGCTGTCCAAGGATGTCAAATTCCCGAAGATCAAGGATGAGCAAGGCAAAGAGGTTCAGCTGACGCGGGCAAACTTCGTGTCCCTGTTGGAAAGCAAGGACCAGCGCGTGCGCAAGGAAGTGTTCCAGGCCTATTACAAGGCATTGACCGGGTTCCAGGACTCCTTTGCGCAGACGTTAGGAGCCAAAATTAAGGCAGATAACTTCTACGCCAGCGCACGCAAGTACAATTCCGCACTGGAAGCAAGCCTGACGCCGAACAACATCCCGACCGACGTTTACAACGAACTGATTAACACGGTGAACAAGAATCTTCCGCTTCTCCACCGCTATATCGCTTTGAAAAAGAAAATGCTGGGCGTTAAAGAATTGCACATGTACGACATTTACGTTCCGATCGTTCCGTCCGACGACAAGTACATTCCTTACGCGGAAGGCAAGAAAATGGTGGTCGACGGGCTGAAAGCGATGGGCGACGAGTATGTGAAGGTGCTGGGAGAAGGTCTGGAAAGCGGCTGGGTAGACGTATACTCCACAGACGACAAACGCACAGGCGCTTACCAATGGGGCGCATACGACACGCACCCGTACGTTCTGCTCAACTACCAGGGAACGCTTGACGACGTTTTCACCATCGCACACGAGATGGGTCACGCGATGCAGTCATACTACACCAACAAGAAGCAGCCGTACATCACGTCCAACTATCCGACCTTTACGGCGGAAGTGGCTTCCACGATGAACGAAACACTGCTGTTCAAGAGTCTTTACGCCAATGCCAAGACCAAACAGGAGAAAATGTACCTGCTGAATCAATACCTGGAGAACTTCCGCAGCACATTGTTCCGTCAAACCCAGTTCGCCGAGTTTGAAAAAGCGATTCACGAAAAAGAGCAGGCCGGCGAATCCCTCAATGCGGAAGCCATCAAGAAGATTTACCTCGACATCAACAAGAAATACTATGGAAAAGACATGGTGTCCGACGAGGAAATCGCGATGGAATGGGCACGCGTTTCCCACTTCTTTAACTATCGTTACTATGTCTATCAATACTCCACCAGCTTCGCGGCGTCACAGGCGCTGGCCAAACAGGTTCTGGATGAGGGCAAACCTGCTGTAGACCGCATCCGCACAAACTTCCTTGAAGCTGGAAACTCAGCTCCGCCGATTGAAGTTTTGAAAGCGGCCGGCGTAGATATGTCTACATCGAAACCGATTGAACAAGCGATGCAGATCTTTGAAGAAACATTGATCGAGCTGGAAAAGCTGGTGAACGAGAAGTAATCATTCACAGAGGCTCCCGCGATAAACGGGGGCCTCAAATATTTTTGACAAGTGATCTATGATGCGGAAAGATAGAGATACCGGCAATTGTTTACCCGTGTTCCAAGAGATGCAATTGTAATCTCCCAGACAAATCTTTATACTAGAAAAGATGTGTTAGAAAATGCATGCAGGGAGTGTATATAGATGGGTGCATCTTGTGGAATTGTCGGGCTGCCGAACGTAGGTAAGTCCACTCTGTTCAACGCGATTACACAAGCCGGTGCGGAATCTGCCAACTATCCGTTCTGTACGATCGACCCTAACGTCGGTATCGTGGAAGTTCCGGATCCGCGTTTGACCAAGCTGACGGAGATTGTCGTTCCGAACAAAGTGGTTCCGACTGCCTTCGAATTTGTCGACATTGCCGGATTGGTTAAAGGAGCAAGCAAGGGTGAAGGATTGGGCAACCAGTTCCTGGGCCACATTCGTGAAGTGGACGCGATCGCCCACGTGGTGCGCTGCTTTGAGGACGAGAACATCACGCACGTGGCGGGACGTGTGGACCCGTTGAGCGACATCGAGACGATCAACCTGGAACTGATCTTTGCCGACCTGGATTCTGTTGACCGCCGCATTGAGCGCATTGGCCGAAAGGTAAAGGCTGGAGACAAGGAAGCAAAGCAGGAGCTGGACGTGCTGGAGCGTTTGAAAGCTGCCTTTGAAGAGGGACAATCGGCCCGCAGTGTGCAGCTTGATGAAGAAGAGCGGAAACTCGTCAGAGACCTGCACTTGCTTACCATTAAACCGGTTCTTTACGTCTGCAACGTGGCCGAAGACGGTATTCATGACGCTGACAACAACCCGCACGTGCAAGCGGTTCGCAAGCATGCGGCCGAAGAAGGCGCGCAAGTGGTAGTGATCAGTGCCAAGGTGGAGGCGGAAATCGCGGAGCTTGATGGGGAAGACAAGGAAATGTTCCTGGAGGAGCTGGGACTGCAGGAATCCGGTCTTGACCGTCTGATTCGAGCAGCGTACGATTTGCTCGGTCTCATTACCTACTTTACAGCAGGTGTGCAGGAAGTACGTGCCTGGACCATCCGCAAAGGGATGAAGGCACCGCAAGCCGCAGGTGTGATTCACACTGACTTCGAACGCGGCTTTATCCGTGCAGAAGTGGTAGCGTACAACGATCTGGTGGAAGCGGGATCGGTTAACGCTGCACGGGAAAAAGGCAAATACCGCCTGGAAGGAAAAGAGTACGTTGTCCAGGACGGAGATGTCATGCATTTCCGGTTCAATGTATAGTTTTTTGCCTTGCTTCGCCTACTAGCGTTTGCTATAATACAAAAATGCGAGTATTTACGGAGTGCATGTCTTATGCGTTTCAGTTAGCACTCGCTCCTTGCCCAACCAAGGGCCGCTAAGTCCATAAGGAGGTGAAAAGGTATGCGTCAATACGAAGTAATGTACGTGTTGCGTCCAGACCTTGAAGAAGAGAAAGTGAAAGCGAATGTTGCTCGTTACAGCGAGGTTATTTCCAACTTCGGTGGCGAAATCACTAAACTTCAAGAGATGGGTAAACGTCGTCTTGCGTATGAGATTGAAAAGTTCCGTGAAGGATTCTACGTTTTGATGAACTTCAAAGCAAATGCGGATGCTGTTGCGGAAGCAGAGCGTCTCATGAAAATTAACGACGACGTAATTCGTTTCTTGTTCGTACGAGAAGACAAGTAATCGTCGTCAATGGGCAGAGGGGGACTCTAGATGAACAAAGTCATTCTCATCGGTAACCTGACGAAAGATCCGGAGCTTCGCTATACTCCGAACGGTGTGGCCGTAACGACCTTTACCTTGGCGATCAACCGCCCACGCACCAACCAGGCGGGCGAACGCGAGGCCGACTTTATTAACATCGTAGCATGGCAGAAACTTGCCGACCTGTGTGCAACCTACTTGCGCAAAGGCAGACAAGCAGCTGTGGAAGGCCGTCTTCAGACGCGTTCCTACGACAATAAAGAAGGAAAGAAAGTGTACGTAACGGAAGTCGTAGCGGAGAACGTTCAGTTCCTGGGCGGGAAATCCGGCGAAGGAACAGGTTACGACCCTGGTTTTGGCGGCGGCACCAAGCCTGCCGGCAAACGGGATGACTTTGATCCATTTGGTGATCCCTTCGCAGATGCAGGCAAGCCGATCAACATTTCCGATGATGACTTGCCATTCTAATGAAGTTTGATGACCGTAAGAAACTTTCACATTCCCGATAAAAAGGAGGGACTTTCATGGCACGCAAAGGACGTCCAAATAAGCGTCGTAAAGTATGCTACTTCACTGTAAACAAAATCAAAAAGATCGACTATAAAGATACCGATCTGCTGAAGAAGTTCATCAGTGAGCGTGGTAAAATCCTGCCACGTCGCGTAACCGGTACTTCCGCGAAGTATCAACGCGCACTGACTATCGCGATCAAACGCGCTCGTCAAGTAGCTCTGTTGCCTTACACGGCTGAATAATAAACACAAGCGCAAAAGGGGGACACAATTACGTGGCCCTCTTTTTTCCATATTGCACATATTCGCAAGAGAGGAGTAGCAGTCCATGCCGACGCAAACAAGACAATTGGCGGAAAACGCTTTGATGCTGGGAATAGCCTTGGTTCTGCTCTTCATTAGTACATATACCCTCTTAGGTCTGTTTACCTTTTTGTTGATTCCCATACCGTTCGTCCTGCTCGGGTTGCGACGAACGGTGAAGAATATGGTATGGATTGTGCTCGTCTTTACGTTTCTGGGTTCCATGTTGACTGGATGGTCGGGCGGAGGATTCGCCTTCTTCCTGGCACTCCTCGGGGCCGTCATGGGTTATTTGTATAATCAACGCCGCACGGCTTTGTCAGCGATCGTTGCAGGTGCGGGAGTTGTGTTTCTGTCCTATGTGGCTCTGCTGCTGTTCTCCATGTTCGTGCTGAATGTGAATTTTGACATGATTCTCCAACAGGCTTCCAAAATGAAGCCACCGTTCATGACGGAGGAAGAATTCCAGAAGCAGATCAGTGCAGCGAAAATGGTGCTGCCCACTTTTTTTGTCGTATCGAGCTTTTTCTACAGCGGCTTGGTTCACTGGTTGGCGCGGATCATCGGCAACAGAACAGGTCGACCTGTACCTCCGTTAAAGCCGCTTCGTGAATGGAGTTTTCCTCGATCCCTGCTGTACTACTACTTCCTGGCGCTGATTTGCCTTTTGGTGTTCGGGGACAAGTTGGAGAATACGTTTTGGGCCAGTGCCATTTCAAACCTGAAAGTGCTGCTGGACATCCTGTTTACCATACAGGGCCTCAGTTTCTGCCTGTTCGCCTTCCATCTGAAGGGCTGGAAGATACTTACTCCGGTGCTTATTGTCTCTCTATTTATTTTTCCGTTCCTAGCTACTATACTTAGTTTATTAGGCATTTTCGACTTGGGTGTAGATTTGCGTAAAAAACTGGAAACAAGAGTGAAGAGGGGCTGAAGAAATGCCCAAATACCTGTTAAAACGTTGGTACGGGCTGCATATGGTGCTGGCGCTCAGCTTTAGCTTGTTGCTGTTGGCTATATTGACGCTGCACCACTGGATGTATGGGGCGATCGGGATTGTGTGCCTGATTGGTCTGGTTGTATACGCCCTGCAAGCGGAAAAAGGCTTCCAACGGGATCTGCGCCTTTATCTTGCAACTATCACTCACCGCGTGAAAAAGGCGGGAGAGGCCGTCATACAGGAGATGCCGATCGGTATTTTGCTGTACAACGAAGAAAAAGTGATCGAGTGGGTCAATCCGTTCATGACGAAAATGTCCGGAGATGAAATGCTCATCGGCAAAAGCCTGACTGAAGTGTTTCCCAGCCTTTCCTGGAAACAGGAGCAGAAGCGCATCGAATTTACCTACAACGAACGGATCTATGAAGTGCTGATCCGGCCGGAAGAGCGGCTGCTTTATTTCAAGGACATTACCGACTTGAAAGAGCTGATGGCACGCTATCACCGGGAAAAAGCTGTCCTGGCCATTGTTCATCTGGACAATCTGGATGAAGTGGGACAAGTGATGGACGATCAAAGCCGGACCCTGCTGTCTACCAGCGTCGCCGGAGTGATCAATGAATGGGCACAAAAACACAATGTGTATTTGCGAAGAGTTACGGCAGACAAGTTTTTGGCGTTGATGGAGCGTGAGACGCTGGAAAAACTGGAGGAAAGCCGTTTTGACATTTTGGACGTCGTGCGTGAAATGACCGCCGACAACAAAATTCCCATTACGCTCAGCATTGGTGTCGGGGCCGGAGTCAGCTCCTACATTGAGCTGGGACAAATGGCTCAGTCCAGTCTGGACATTGCGCTGGGACGCGGCGGCGACCAGGCAGCGGTTAAAGTGGGCAACAAGCTGACATTCTACGGCGGAAAATCAAATGCCGTAGAAAAGCGAACCCGCGTGCGCGCCCGCGTGATCGCCCATGCGCTGCGCGACCTGATCCACGAGGCTGAGCACGTGATCGTCATGGGTCACAAACAGCCGGACATGGATTCCATCGGAGCCTCGCTCGGTGTACTGAAAGCCGTTCAGGTGCACAACAAGGCTGCCTATATTGTCATGGACGAAGTAAACCCATCAGTCGACCGGCTGATGAAAGAAATCAGCGCGAACGAGGAGTTATCAGAAGCGTTTATCACTCCGGAACAGGCAATTCGCCTTATTTCCGGAAGGACCCTGCTGGTCATCGTCGACACGCATCGTCCTTCGCTGGTGATTGAACCTCGTCTTTTGAATGAGACCAGCCGAATCGTGGTGATTGACCATCACCGCCGATCGGAGGAATTTATTGAAGATCCGGTACTTCTCTATCTGGAACCGTACGCGTCTTCCACTTCCGAGCTGGTGACGGAACTGCTGCAATACCAGAGCGACCGGATGAACATCGACAGCCTGATCGCTACGGCGTTGCTCGCGGGCATCGTTGTAGACACCAAGAGCTTCGCGTTCCGCACCGGTTCGCGAACGTTTGAAGCGGCGTCTTTCCTGCGACGCAACGGGGCCGATACCGCAACCGTGCAGCGTTTGCTAAAAGAAGACTTGAATCAATTCGTAAAACGCGCCCGTATCGTCATGAACACCGAGTCCTACCGGGAAACCATGGCGATTGCCACAGGCGATCCGCAAGAGGTCTACACCCAGGTACAGGTGGCGCAAGCAGCCGAACTGCTGCTGACGCTGTCGGGCATTCAGGCTTCGTTCGTCGTCGCCAGACGTGCGGACGATACCGTGCTGATCAGCGCGAGGTCGCTGGGCGACATCAACGTTCAGTCGATTATGGAACAGTTGGGCGGCGGAGGCCATTTGACGGGCGCTGCCACTCAATTAGAGGGCATTTCCTTGAAAGAGGCAGTCAGACGCTTAAAAGAGGCGATTGACGCTGTCGTCTAGTAAAAGGAGGGGTTTGACATGAAAGTTATTTTTCTGAAAGACGTGAAGGGCCAAGGTAAAAAAGGGGAAGTTAAAGATCTGTCGGAGGGCTATGTACGCAACTTCCTGCTTCCAAAAGGGCTGGTGAAGGAAGCGACAGAAGCCAATGTAAAGACCCTGGAAGCTCAAAAACGCAGTGAAGACAAGCGCAAGGAGCAGGAAAAGCTGGATGCGCAGGAGTTGGCCAAGAAAATAAATGAATTGACCGTCAAAGTTAAAGGAAAAGCGGGAGAGGGCGGCCGACTGTTCGGTGCCATTTCCAGCAAACAAGTAGCCGAAGCTTTGGAAGAGCAGTTTAACATCAAACTGGACAAACGGAAACTGGAGATGGAACCAATCCGGGCTCTGGGTGTTACCCAGGTGAAGACAAAGCTGCATAACGAAGTAACGGCGACCTTGAAGGTTCATGTTGTGGAAGAATAAAATGCTGAGTGAATGAGGGGTGTGACGTGAGCGACCTGTTTTTGGATCGAGTGCCGCCGCAAAACAACGAAGCTGAGCAGTCTGTTCTGGGGGCCGTGTTCCTATCCAAGGAAGCTCTCATCACGGCCATGGAGATTCTCCGGCCGGAAGACTTCTACAAAACAGCGCATCAACGCATCTTTAAAACGATGCTGGATTTATATGAAAAGGGTGAACCGGTCGACCTTGTCACCGTTACGGCGGAACTGCAGGACCACAAACTGCTGGACGAGGTTGGCGGAGTCACCTTTTTGACGGAGATCGCAAGCTCCGTCCCGACGGCAGCCAATGTTGAGTACTACGCGCGAATCGTCGAGGAAAAAGCGCTGCTCCGTCGTTTGATCCGAACAGCCACGAAGATTGCCAACGACGGGTATTCGCGCGAAGACGAAGTCGGGGAAATCATTGCGGACGCGGAAAAGTACATCATGGAAATCGCGCAAAACCGCAACAGCGGCGGGTTTACACCCATTCGCGATGTCCTGCTGGAGACGTACGAGCGGATTGAGTTCCTCAGTCAGCGGCGAGGAGATGTCACCGGCATTCCGTCCGGCTATCCTGATCTGGACAAAATGACATCAGGGTTTCAACGAAGCGACCTGATCATTCTGGCAGCCCGTCCTTCCGTGGGGAAAACGGCCTTTGCACTGAATGTAGCGCAGAACGTAGCGGCGCGTGCCGGCGAGACGGTAGCGATCTTTTCTCTTGAGATGGCGGCCTCTCAGCTCGTACAGCGTATGATCTGTGCGGAAGGAAACCTGGATGCTTCCAGAATGCGGACAGGTTGGCTGGAAGAAGACGATTGGCAGAAGCTGACGATGGCCATCGGAACCTTGGCGAAGGCGCCGATCTACATCGACGACACGCCAGGCGTCACCGTTCAGGACATTCGCGCCAAGTGCCGCCGCCTGCAAGCAGAGCGCGGGTTGGGCATGATTTTGATCGATTACCTGCAGCTGATTCACGGCCGCGGAAAAGGGGACAACCGTCAGCAGGAAGTATCGGAAATTTCCCGGACGCTGAAAGGAATTGCCCGCGAACTGAACGTGCCGGTTATCGCACTCTCCCAGTTGAGCCGCTCGGTTGAGCAGCGTCAGGACAAACGTCCGATGATGTCCGACATCCGGGAATCCGGTTCCATCGAGCAGGACGCCGATATCGTGGCGTTCCTGTACCGGGACGATTACTACGATCGTGAGACGGAGAACAAAAACGTAATCGAAGTGATCATTGCGAAGCAGCGTAACGGCCCGACCGGAACCGTCGAACTGGCCTTCCTGAAGGAGTACAACAAATTCGTCAGTCTGGATCCGCGTTTCCGCGATCAGGCTGGATAATACCCATTTTTTTCAAGAAATGCTGATAAACGGTCAGCATTTCTTTTTGTTTGCATATAATACACGAACATATCTCATTCCAAATATTATAATGTTCGTATTTTAATTGACAGGGACAAAATGGTTTAGTACACTTAGATTGTTTCTTGCCCAAAAAGGAAATGACTAGATCAGGAGGTGTTTTTCGATGTCAACTGTAGTTGTCGTCGGAACCCAATGGGGCGATGAAGGAAAAGGAAAGATTACCGACTATCTGGCGGAGAGCGCCGAGGTAGTAGCGCGTTATCAAGGCGGTAACAACGCAGGCCACACCATTATTTTTGACGGAAATAAATACAAGCTTCATCTGATTCCTTCGGGGATCTTTTATACAGACAAGACTTGCGTCATCGGAAACGGCATGGTGATCGATCCAAAGGCGCTGGTTGCGGAACTCGATTATCTGCACGGGTTTGGTTTCTCCACGAAAAACCTGAAAATCAGTGACCGCGCTCATGTCATTATGCCGTATCACATCAAGCTGGACAGCGTGGAAGAAGAGAGCAGAGGGCAGAACAAAATCGGTACGACCCGCAAAGGGATCGGCCCTGCTTACATGGACAAAGCAGCGCGTATCGGTATTCGGATCGCAGACCTCCTCGATCGGGAAGAATTTGCACGCAAGCTGGAGCGCAATCTGGCAGAGAAAAACCGCCTGCTGGAGAAAATGTACAACACAACTGGATTTGAACTGAATGAAGTGCTGGAAGAGTACCTGGGTTATGCAGAAATTATCCGCCCGTACGTGACAGATACGTCTGTCGTACTGAACGACTCCATCGACCGCGGCAACCGCGTTCTGTTTGAGGGCGCACAAGGCGTCATGCTGGATATCGATCAGGGAACCTATCCATACGTGACCTCTTCCAACCCAATTGCCGGCGGTGTTACCATCGGTTCCGGTGTAGGTCCTACCAAAATTCATCAGGTGATCGGCGTAGCCAAAGCATACACGACTCGTGTGGGCGATGGTCCGTTCCCGACTGAACTGACCGATGCCATCGGCGACCATATTCGCGAAGTGGGCTTTGAGTACGGAACCACGACAGGCCGTCCTCGTCGTATCGGCTGGTTTGACAGCGTAGTCGTGCGCCATGCCCGTCGCGTCAGCGGACTGACCGGTTTGGCCATCACCAAGCTGGATACACTCAGCGGCTTGGACACCCTGCGCATCTGCACGGCCTACAAATACAACGGTGAAGTAATCGAGTCGTTCCCGGCGAACCTGAACATTCTTGCCAAGTGTGAACCGGTGTACGAAGAGCTGCCAGGTTGGAAGGAAGATATCACCGGCGTTCGCAACATCAACGATCTGCCGGAAAACGCCCGTCATTACATCGAACGCATTACCCAACTGACCGGTATTCCGCTGTCCATTTTCTCTGTCGGACCGGATCGTGAACAAACCAATGTAGTGCGCGGTATCTACGCGTAAAGCTGCTGATAACAATAAGCCGATAACTCACTCGGAAAAAGAGCGAGTTATCGGCTTTTGCTTGCTTATTTTCTCTTTTGCAGCACCTTCAATCCGGAGCCGATATCAGAGGCCAAAATGTAGTTTCGGTCGACGAATACGCCCCATACGTCAGAATCCTCAGGCACGTATACACCCACTTCTACCGGATTGGATGGATCGGTGATATCGACAATTCGTACGCCTCCCGCGTAATGGGAGAGATACAATGTATTGCCGTGCACCTTCGGATCATGTACGGTGTTGGCGAACGTTACACCGTCCTCCACGTTATCGAACAACTCTGTTTTAAAAGTGCTGATCAATACAGGGTTTGACTTGTCTTTGATATCGTAAATCCTCGTATACCCGTAAGATTGTTCGTATCCTTCTTTCGTTGGGTTAAAGACCTCCCGCGTTTCAATCAGGATGTTGCCGCCTTTCGCCAAGGCTGAGGAGTGGGCGGAACCCTGGACGTTCGGCTCAAAGCTGGTTCTTCCCAGCATTTTTGGATTCTCGGGATCGCGGATGTCAAAAATGATCGTGCCCAAATCCCACATGGAGACGTACGCCGTGCTTCCATTTTGGTCAGTCTTTACACTGTGGGCGAAAACCGGACGGATTTTGCCGCCGCTGCTTTCATCCTTCCAATGGTACCCGTTGAAATCCTGGGGAACTCCTTCCACGGTACGAGGATCAAACTCGTAAATGGTCGTCGGATTGGTCGGGTCAGTGACATCAACGATTGCAAAATCCTTCGCTTCGCCATGCGAATAGTAGTCCGCATAGGGATTGGCGGTGAGAACGAGGGCTCGTCCATCTTGTTCCGTCAGATATAATTCGTGCGTACCCCTCACACGGGAATCAAGCTCCCAGAAACCAAGCTTTTTCGGTTGATAAGGGTCTGTCACGTCGTACAAGGCGAAGCCCCCGACAGAGTCCTTGCTTGTCCGATTCAGCTTTTGCACGCTGACAGCGGCCAAATCGCCTTTGAAGTGAGGAGTGTTTACGGTTTTGACGATCACTTTTTCCTGCCATGTTCCTGGGAGATCATTTGCAAAAACAGCTACTTCTACAGGATTTTCCGGATCCTTCAAATCAAAGACACGGACACCGCCTTCACCGCCGTTGGCCACATGCGTACCCATATAGGCAAATCCTTTGTGGGCGTAGACGTCAGCACCGGTATTCTGCACTCCAGGCTTCAGTTCTTTTAGCGGAACAGCGGCCACTTCCTTCAGATACTTGAAGTTCTTGCTGCCTTCCAAAGTCGGAACTACTTCATAATGGTCATGCTCTCCTTTTTCAATGGAGACGTCCCCCAGCTCATCGTGTGCAAACGCGATCGAGGTGCTGCCCAGTAAAGTAAGAGTCAACAGACCAGTAAAGATGGAACGACGAATCTTTTTCAAAACGGTTCACTCCCTTTTATTGGCATTTTGCCGGCAAAAAAAATACTACAGCCTATTTTTAAAATATTCAAATAATAAAAATGTCGAATAATAAATTGGGAAAAAAGTCATATTTTTTCCGGGACAGACACCACTGAACGTTGTCTGGGCATATGGTATCCCATACTACATGAAAATGAGGTGTTCACGATGATGGGATTTGATCAAAAGGCAATGAAACTGCTGGGCAAGAAGGTTCAGGTGAAAATGTTTAACGGCAGTGTCATCAGTGGAACAATGACTCATTTCAACAAAGGGTATCTTTGCTTTATTACTACTTATAAGCAGCAGGATGCAGAGAAAACGACGATTCGCCGTTTAGCAGTGAAGGACATCACCTCCATGGTCGAGGTGTAACGGTCGCATGAGTCTCAAAAAAAAGCCACCTTTCCTCAGTTGGGAAGGTGGCACATTATTTGGTTCAGACCAATCCACCACATGAGCGGATCATCTCGGTAGCCTCGTCGCCCCGTTCTTCCGGTACAACGGCGGTTAATAAAATGTTGGAATTCAGATTGTCGTTATCGCGGTCTGCCATTCCGCTGGCATTCGGGCTGGCTGCAGCAAGTACACTGGCGTCGCGTCCGGTGGGAAAATCACCGGCCGAAGTCAATTTTGCCAGACTGGGGAAATCTCCCGTGACCGGATTAGTGATCTCTTTCATGCCATCGCCGGGGAATTGGCCGATCGTGTCAATCTGTACGATGTCGAAACCTGCGTTCCGCAATTTCTCTGCTGCTTTTTCGGCTGCTTCCATCGTCTGGAATCCGGCCAATATGTTGCGCTCCTTCAACAGAGGCCCTCCTCATGAACATAAATATGGTAATTTCGTGTACATATTATGACACCTGGCTTTCCATTTTATTCGACGGCATTTTACACTTGATGTCGTCACTTGTTATGTGGTAAAGTCGACATAGTTGGTTTCTTTAGGCAATTTGGCAGATTACTGGAAATCTGACAAGATGCTATTCGACCTACCCGGTATTTTTGAAATATTCTAGAAGTACTGAAAAATAAGGAATGTTTCGTACTTTTTTTCAGGAGGGACTAGAGATGCAACTGGCCAAGTGGAAGGCTTGGCTGCAGGACCGGACGCAAGGTCTGGTTCGTTCATGCAGTCAGCGAGTAAAACGGGTGGCAGAGTATGCGGCTACATACTTCCAAAACCATAAGAAACAATCCGTCTCCATTGCAGCAGGATTGATTTTGACAGCTGCGACAGGGGTAGGAGCCCAGATTTACTACACAAGCAACGTGATTTCGATCTATCACGTGATGGTAAACGGTAAAGAGATTGGGGTTGTGAACAGCCCTGATGTGATCCATAACTGGACCAAGGCAAAGCTGGAAGAAGAAAAGGCGAAGAACGGCTTGACGCTCACACTTGCCGATTATATTACTTTCACCGAAGAAAAAGTGTATAAAGGCAAGTACGACAATATGGCCGCGATCAAGGCACTGGGTGACATCGCCAACATCAAGGTGGAAGCGGTAAAGCTGGTGGTAAACGGCCAGGTTGTCGGATACGCGGCAGACCAGCAAACAGCGGAACAGGTGCTGGCAAAGGTAAAACAGAAATACTCCGGCGTATCGGCTGACGCAGGCAAAAAGTCGACGGTTGCCGCCGCCGCCATGAGTGCAGCAACTCCTGTAAAACAGGTGAAGTTCAAGGAAGACGTAAAGCTGGAGCCGGACTCCATCACAGCGGCACAGGTTCTTCCGGCGGACAAGCTGGAAGAGCTGTTGGTCAAAGGGACCTTTAAACAAGTGGTTCACACGGTTGTAGAAGGCGATTGCATCGGATGCATCGCTGAAAAATACGGCATTACATCCAAAGACATTTATGCCAACAACCCAGGCATTACGGAAAACACTGTCTTGCAGCTGGGACAGCAGATCAACGTAACCGCCATCCGACCGGTAGTTACCGTTCAAGTGGTAGAAGAGGTAACCCAGGAGGAGACTATCAACTATTCCACCCAGATCCGCAACAACGAAAAACTGCCCAAGGGCGAGAGCAAAATCGTTCAGGATGGCCGGGAAGGAAGCAAGATTGTTCGATACCAGGTAGTGAAGGAAAATGGACAAGTTGTCGAGCGCAAGGTGTTGAATCAGAAAATCGTCATGGAGCCGGTGGCGAAGATCATCGAGCGCGGTACCAAAGTAATTCCATCGCGTGGGACAGGCCGTTTCTCCTGGCCGGCACGCGGACATATCAGCAGCGGCTTCGGCATGCGCTGGGGACGACTGCACAAAGGGATTGACATTGCCGGTTCGGGACCGATTCGTGCAGTGGACAATGGCCGCGTCATTTCCGCCGGATGGGACGGCGAATACGGCAAATCCGTGCTGATCGACCACGGCAACGGTTTTCAAACAAGATACGCCCATTTGCGCTCCATCAGCGTAAGCGTCGGTGACGTCGTAGCCAAAGGCAAAACCATCGGAATCATGGGCTCCACCGGTGATTCGACAGGTGTTCACCTGCATTTTGAAGTTCTAAAGAATGGACGAGTTCAAAACCCAGTTCGTTTCTTGCGATAGTAAAAAAAGGCTTCCCTTCTTCTGGAAGGGTGGCCTTTTCCTGTACTAGCAGATATTACAGGGTTTTGCATGGAGGAAATGCATTGCCGCAAGTGGAATCCATAACAGATAAAGAAGGGGTGAGCGTAATGGCCAAACTCCTGGTCGTAGATGACGAGAGACCGATTGCCGATATTTTAAAATTTACGTTTGAAAAGGAAGGGTATCAGGTAGTTTGCGCGTACGACGGTGAAGAGGCGTTGCTGTTGGTACAAAGTGAACGACCTGATTTGATTTTGCTCGATGTGATGCTGCCTGGGCGTGACGGAATGGACGTCTGCCGCGTGGTACGGCAAAACTTCGACGTGCCGATCATCATGCTGACGGCCAAGGATTCCGAGTTGGACAAGGTACTCGGTTTGGAGCTGGGGGCCGACGATTACGTAACGAAACCATTCAGCGCGAGAGAATTGGTTGCTCGCGTCAAGGCGCACTTGCGCAGGCAGAAGCCGAAAGCTGAAGAGCAGGACGCCAATCAGCTGCGCGTTCACGAGCTGGAGATTGATCTCAACTCCTACACGGTGACAAAGGTAGGCGAGCAGTTGGATCTTACCCACCGTGAATTTGAGCTGCTTGTCTATTTGGCGCGTCACCACGGACAAGTACTGACGAGGGAGCATCTGCTGCAGGCGGTATGGGGCTTTGACTACTTTGGAGACGTACGCACTGTCGATGTGACCATCCGACGCCTGCGGGAAAAGATCGAGGATGACCCCAGCCAGCCGAAGTACATCATTACACGCCGCGGGTTGGGTTACACGCTGCGCAATCCGGGGCTTGGAGGAAATCCGTAATGTTTCGGAGCCGTCTGTTTAAAACGGTTCAGTGGAAGCTGGTCCTGATTTACATGCTTCTCATTTTGCTGGCGATGCAGTTTATCGGCGCCTATTTCGCGAGAGAGGTGGAGCGCTACTACTCCACCAACTTTTCCGAATCACTCAATACGCAGGCTTCGCTCCTGGCGACCCTGCTGGAGAGGTATCTTCAACCGCGCGACGACAAGGAACAGGGTCCTGATCAGGTGCGAACCAGCATCGATAACCTGATCACCAATTTGCCCAACCTGGTAAAACCGAACGGGGCAGATATACAGGTAATCGACCAGAACGGAAACGTGATTAGCACAACCGAAAACGACAGAAGCATTATCGGGCAGCGAACCTCGCAAAAAGAAGTGACGATCGCGCTGTTGGGCACGCGCAGTGAATCTCTGCGGATCGACCCGAGAACAGGTGAACGAGTCAAGGTGCTGGTGGTTCCTGTAAAAGGAGACAACATCGTCTACGGTGCTGTATACATGGTCGCTTCCATGGAAAACATGTACACGACGATCCGCAAGATTACGGGCATTCTGGCGACCGGAACCATGATTGCGCTGTTGATAACAGCCGGTCTCGGCGTCGTTTTGGCACGGACCATTACCACGCCGGTTAAAGAGATGACTCGTCAGGCAAAAGCGGTTGCTGACGGAGATTTTAACCGGGTGGTAAGTGTGTATAGCGGGGATGAAATCGGCCAGTTAGGTATGGCGTTTAACCACATGACGCGGCGGCTGCAGGAGGCGATCTTGCAGCGGGAAGAAGAGCATGAAAAGCTGGCGGGGATTCTCAGCAACATGTCGGACGGCGTGATTGCCGCCAAACGGGACGGCCAGATTATCCTGCTGAACCGCTCTGCGGAAGAGATGCTGCAGGTGAAAATGACAGACGTGATTTACCAGGGCAAAACGCTCTACGACTTATTGCGGCTTCCGCCTGAAGAGGAGATGCCGCTGTTCGCCGAATCGGAGCCTTTGGTGATCGAGATGATGCTGGCCAACCGGGAAGTGTTGATGCTCAAGGTGACATTTACGCCGCTGCAGCACGACAGCGGAAAAAAAGGCGGCATTATCGCTGTTTTGCAGGATGTAACGGAGCAAGAACGGCTGGACCAGCAGCGCCGCGAATTCGTCGCCAACGTTTCGCATGAGCTGCGCACGCCTTTGACGACGATTAAAAGTTACGTAGAGGCGTTGCTTGACGGAGCAATGGACGATCCCGACATCTCCAACCGTTTTTTACGCGTAACCATGTCGGAGACGGAGCGAATGATCCGGCTGGTGAACGACCTGCTGCAGTTGTCCCGTTTTGACTCTCAGGGAATCCGGCTGAACTGCAGAGATGCGGACATGAATCAACTCCTGCGCTATGCCGCTGACCGCTTTTCCATGTTCAGCGAGCAGCAGGGTGTACAGTTAAGTCTGGAGGTCAACGAACCGCTGCCCTCTGTCTACATCGATCCGGACACGATCAATCAGGTGCTGGACAACTTGCTTTCCAATGCAATTAAATACACGCCCCAAGGGGGATCGGTCACTCTGCAGGCAGCGGCCAACCACAAGCAGGGGCGTGTGTACATCACTGTCAGCGACACGGGGATCGGTATCCCCAGCCGTGATTTGAAGCGGATATTCGAGCGCTTTTACCGGGTGGACAAGGCCCGTTCCCGCGGCCAGGGAGGGACTGGTCTGGGTCTTGCCATTGCGCGCGAACTGGTGCAAGCACATGGCGCAGACATCGAGATTGCCAGCGAGTGGAACGTGGGCACGACGGTTACCTTCTGGGTGCCGTTCGCCAAAGGAGGGAAAACGGCATGAGGCAGTGGAAGGAGCATGCCAAATCCGTTTTGTTGAACGTCTTGGTCCTGACGAGCTTTTTCCTGTCTGCCATGCTATGGAACAACCAGCCCCGGTTTGAGCCGATCGAGCCGGCCAAATACGTGAAGTCGAAACCTGTGCAGACGAAGCAATTGGAAGAGCTGGTTACGCCCGAATCCGTGATTTTTCATTACGGAGAAGAGCGGCATACGCGGGCCTTTTCCACCGATGCCCACTACCGCTTGATCAAGGACGAGATGGTCAAGTGGATCTTCTTTGATTTCTTCTATTATCCTCTGACGGAGGAAAAATGGGGGGAGCTGACTCGTAACAATCTCGGGTTGGAGATCCAATTTCGTTCCACGGTTCCGATGTCGGTCCTCAACCAGCTTTTTACCTTCCGCGATGAAAAGTATGAACAGCTGAAGGGAATCGACCGGCTGTGGCTGTATTACGAGGAAAAGGAAGACCTCGTATACGCGCTGTTCATCTCCAGCGAGGAGGAGCAGGTGCTGCGCGCACGGACGGCCATCAGTCCAAAAGATCTCCGGGAGTCGTATCTCCCTGCAGGAAAACCGATGCCCGAGCAAATCCTGAAAGTGGTGAAAAACAGGCGCGCGCTTCCCGCCGTCGGGCAGCAAAGTCCGTTCTGGCATGTCTATTACCTGCCCAAAGATCAGTCGAGGATGCAGCAATTTCTCTATAACTACCTGCCGATCACAGAGGATGAGCTGATTGAAGCATACTTTCTTGACCGAACGCTCGTAAGGCAGATCGTCGAACGGGACAAAACGGTCATTTACACGGACGGCAGCCGCTCGATACAATTGCGGCCCGACCAGCTGATGGTCACCTATACCGATCCGGCGTTCCACCAGGTCACAAGAGAGTTCTCGGATGAAGAGAAGCTGAAGGGAGCCGTCTCCTTTATTAACAAACATTTGGGCTGGACGGATGACTATCACTTCGAGACAATCAAGAAGAGCTATAACGACAAGGATCTGATTACGTTCCGCCAGTACATTGGTGCGTATCCGCTGGTCAGCTCGGATGGCTATCAGCTCGATACGATTACCATTACCTCGGAAGCGGGACAGGTTGTGGCGATGAGCCGTTCGATGCTTGATCTGGACAAGTTTATCGACCACAAGGAATGGGTGATCATGTCCGGACCGGAACTGTTTCAGATGATTCGGGACAACCAGCTTGCAGATACCAGCCGGATCACGAATGCCTATCTTGCCTATCAGGCGAAAGTACACCAGGGATACGTAGAGTTGGGGCCGGTATGGGTTGTGGAGCTGTCCGACCAGACGAAGCCGCTTTACATCAACGCCAGATCGCTCCAGGGGGGAGGAAAGTCAAATGGATTGGAGTAGGGCCAAAACTATTCTGATTTGGGCTTTTCTCCTGCTGGACCTGTTTCTCGGCTACCAGGTGTACGCCTCCCGGATGGAACACTGGCAAAATACAGAGGCCGTTCAAGGGGACAAGTGGGATATTGAGCTGTACTTAAGACAGATGAACATCCAGCTGCAGGCGGTGGTGCCGCAGGAGACGCCGGAAATGAAGTACCTCAATGTGCAGTTTTCCGGGGTAAACGCCCTGGCGCTGCAGGACGTCCCGGGGATCAAGGTAACGGTGGAACGAACGGCATTACTGGCCAAACTGGAGCCGCCCATACCGATTCGCGATCAGAGCAATCCGGCAGAGATCCTGCGGCAGTTGAACCCGCGGCTTCTGCATGGGGATCAATATGTGCCAGATGTCTATTACTCCAGCAGCAACCAGTTGAAGTATCTGCAGCTGCATGACAAGCTTCCGTTGTTCGTAGCGCCGCTTGAGGTGACGATCGAAAACGGAGCGGTGCGCCACTACCGGCAGACGTATTTTCACATCCGCAGCCAAGGCTCGGGGAGGCAGGTAATTTCCGCCTATTCCGCGCTTCGCTCGCTGGTGGAGAAACAGATGATCCTTCCGGGGGAAAAAATAGAAAACGTAGCATTGGGCTATTACGGCTACCATTATGACGCGGACATTCAGGTGTTGGCACCGGTGTGGCGAGTGATCCACGACGGCAAGCAGCATTTTGTCAATGCGTTTACCGGAGCAGTCGAGCGCCCAATGGCATCTGACAAATAAAGAAACAGCTATACAGAGGAGCATCAGGAAGAAGGGATTAGCGTTGAGATTCAGTGTGCTGGCGAGCGGGAGTACCGGCAACGCCATTTATGTGGGAACGGATCGGGCTTCCGTATTGATCGACGTGGGGATTACGGGCAAACAGGCGGAAGCGGCCCTGCAGGATATCGGGATAAAACCGGAAGAACTGACAGCGATTCTGGTCACTCATGAACACGTCGATCATATCAAAGGAATCGGTGTGATGGCGCGGCGCTACAACCTGCCGATCTACGCCAATCAAAAGACATGGGCGGAGCTGGATGGACAAATCGGTACCATTCGCGATGACCAGAAGCGGTTCTTTGAAATCGGGGAGAAAAAGGAACTGGAGGATCTCGGCATCGAATCGTTCGGCATCTCCCATGACGCCGCAGAGCCGATGGGCTTTTGTTTTTACCATGACAAGAAAAAGCTGAGTGTGGCCACGGATCTGGGATATGTGAGCAGCAAGATCGTGGAGACGATTCGGGGTGCCGACGCGTACATTTTTGAAGCCAACCACGATGTGGAAATGCTGCGGATGTCGCAGTATCCCTGGAGCGTAAAGCGGCGCATTTTAAGCGATGTCGGCCATCTCTCGAATGAGACGGCGGGCGAGGCGCTGAGCGACTTTTTGCAGGGACAGGCAGAGCGAGTCTACCTCGCGCATCTCAGCAAGGAGAACAACATGATGGAATTGGCCCGCCTGACGGTCAAAAACATTCTGGAGGAGAAAGGGTTAAAGGTAGGCGACGACGTGCACCTACGCGAAACCTATCCGGACCGCCCGACGAAATTGGAGGAGTTGTAAGTCAGGTTTTCATCCAGCTCCTGCACTTTTCCGATCAGTTCTTCGCGCGTGAGAAGTCCTTTTTCGATCAAAAGTTCGATCACGGCATGGAGCACCAATGTATTGTGGTAATCCGTTTCCTGCAGATCGGCCAGTTTGGCGATCAGGTTTACTTCCTGCATGGGGGACGCGCCAAGTGGTTTCATTTCTATCAACCCTTTCACTCATCGATCACTATAATCTAGCATATCCGCGTGCAGGTCCAATTATGCCGGAACCATCTTTTCATTCCACAACCTTTCCATATTTCTCACGCTACTTTGCCGAAACCGATTCGTATACTATAAGTGTAATCATTCGAGTATAGGCATGGGAAAAACCTGTAAACCTAGGTAAGAGAGGAAGGAGAGAGTAAAACGATGGGTTATTATGACGATTTGGGTCAAGTAGAGCGAAAAAAGCGGCGTGAACCGGGCTTCGGACGTCTGATCATGACATCTGTCACCTCAGCGGTGATTGGAGGGATGGTCGTTCTCTTGATGCTGCCGACCCTCTCCAAGTCTGGATATATCTCGTTGGATCAAACCAGCACCGCCAATGCGATGACCAATACAAATACCAACACGTTTGCCCAACCGATCTCGGTAAACGTAGATACAGCAACGGTTCGGGCAGTGGAGAAAGTGGAAAACGCGGTGGTAGGCGTGATCAACATCCAGCGCGTGACCAACTGGTTTAGTCAGGAGTCTTCTTCCGTAGAACGCGGAGAAGGGTCCGGCGTTGTCTTTGAAAAGAAAAACGGCAAAGCCCACATCATTACGAACTTTCACGTGATTGAAAATGCGCAGAAGGTAGAAGTGGCCCTGCCGAACGGTGAAAAGGTAGATGCGAAAGTATTGGGGTACGATCAGTTTACGGATATGGCCGTACTGGAGATCGACGGCTCCAAGGTAACCACTGTTGCCGAGTTGGGCAATTCCGACGCCTTGAAGGTAGGAGAGCCGGCCATTGCCATCGGGAACCCGCTCGGCTTGAAATTTTCCCGTACCGTTACGCAAGGAATTATCAGCTCGTTGGACCGCTCTATGCCGGTTGACGTCGACGAGAACGGCACAACCGACTGGGAGCTGGACGTTCTGCAAACCGACGCCGCGATTAACCCTGGGAACAGCGGTGGTGCCCTGGTGAACATTCACGGCCAGGTGATCGGGATCAACACCCTGAAAATTTCCCGGGAAGGTGTAGAAGGACTTGGCTTCGCCATTCCGATCAACGACGTGAAGAAAATCGTCACCCAGCTGATGAAGGACGGCAAACTGATGCGCGCGTACATCGGCGTATCGCCTTACGACCTGACCGACGTGCCGCGTTACCACTGGAAAGAGACGCTCAACCTGCCGGACGACGTCAAAGCGGGCGTGGTAGTCATGAACGAAGTGGCTAAATTCTCACCGGCAGGAAAAGCGGGTCTTCGCCAGTATGATGTCATCGTGAAGCTGGATAATGAAGAAATTACGACCGGCGCGCAACTGCGCAAATACCTGACGCTGAACAAGAAACCAGGCGATTCCGTTGAAGTAACCTACTACCGTGACGGCTTTAAAAAGAAGGCAACCGTGAATTTAGGACAGCAAACTGGGGAATAATGAGAAATAACCTTAGGTTTCCCCCTTTAAAAGAGGTGCTGATTCGTCAGCGCCTCTTTTGTTTTTCCCTCGATCTTGGGTAGAATAGGAGACGAACCTATTGGACGGAAAAGGAGCCTGATCATCATGGAAAAGACGGAAAAAACGATTCGCATCGAAGGCAAAGACGTAGAGCTGCATCCGGAACACCCGGTTCGATTCACCTGTCTGGAGCACGTCGACCAGGAGATTGACGATTACGTAAACGAATTCGAGGCGGCCCCGGATACCTATCGCGCGCAGGATGTGGATGACGAGACGCTGGATAAAAAATGTAGAGTTTGCGGAGCAGAGGCAACCATCGCACTGTTGCGCACGAAAGGAATGTAGGAGCAGGTGCAGATCACGATTGTCACGGTTGGAAAACTGAAGGAAAAGTATTTACGGGACGGCATCGACGAGTACAGCAAGCGGCTGTCCGCCTACTGCAAGCTGCAGGTAGTGGAGGTAAGCGACGAGAAGGCGCCGGAAGAACTCAGCGCCACCGAGATGGAGCAGGTCAAACGCAAAGAGGGCGAGCGCATTCTCGCCCAGATCAAGGTGCTTTCCTTGCTAGGTAGGCATTAAGCTCGTCTTGCAATCCTACTCCAATGACAAAACTTAGATTTCCTACCGCAATAGTTTCTCGATCAGCATTTCTAGTAGATATTTCATAAGGTTCCGTAACTTTCCACACATTGACTACCGTTTTCCCTTTTTTTCGCAAAAGGGTGCTGAACATGGATTCTATCTTATATTTATTTTTACTTACAAGACGATCTCCTTTTATTCCGACCCTATCCATTGAATTTCTTATAATCTTCTTTATTTCTTCCTTTGGTGGTAAGTTATCTTTTGTATATGTACCTTCTGGAAGCTTCAAAATTTTTCCTTCCCATTCACGAGTTCTGAACTCGTCGAAAATCTTATTTACAATTTCATCTATAGTATAAGTATTATATTGTACTAGAGTATTTTTATAGCCTACTCTCCCTGACAGGTCTAGATACTCGGTTTCTTTTTCCGTTTCCTCGACTTGAGCAATTAGTTCTAAATAGCCTTTTGTGTAGTCAAATTCTTGATGTTCCTTTTGAGATTCTTTTTCTTGTTGTTCTTTATCATAGTCAATATTATATAGGTTAAAGTGATACTTAGATCTTTCCCCATTTTCAAGTGTCGTGCTTGAAAGTTTCATTTCAATTTCTAATATCTCATCTACTAACCCTCTGATATTTCGACTCCAAGCATCGTGGTTAAAGACCCTTACTCTAGGTTGCGGTGATTGATATTCTGATGGTACTCTCAAACCTCTACCAAGGACTTGTGCTATTAATAGCTTAGAACAAAAAGCTCTATCTTCCCAAGGTACAATTTGAAATACGTTCTTAACGTCCCAGCCCTCTGTTAACATTGAAACTGAAACTATCCATTCTGTCGGATCTTCTTTGTCATCAACCTTCGACAGTTTTGCCACATTCAGTTTATGATCGTTATGTGAGGTAACTATCAAAACTTTTTTATCGACTTCCTCCTTTTCAAGATCAAGCTTACTTCAAGTGGGTTCTTTATTAGGATTGACATGAAGCTATTGAGATAAAACGCTAGGTTAGTTCCTTAAGATAATATTTTTCTAATAAACTCACAAATCCAGTAGAATTTCGCATACTCTCTAAGTTTTCATGTGATTTAATTAGGGAGAGCAGCTTCTTTCTATCATAATAGCAATCCATTTTGTTGGGCTTAAGCTTACTCTTGTTAGTGTTTTCAAGCCATGACTCGGCTTCTTTTGAAAAATTCGCAGAAGTTATATAACATGCTTTTATCTTTGCTTTGTCATAACCAAAAGGGGTTGATGGCATTGTATACTTTGCTTTAGCATGGGGTAATGTTTTTCCAAAAAACCATTTCACTGTATTTTTTGTCTTGTTATCCCCTAGATTAACAATGGTGGTATTCTTAAAACCCTTCAGTTCAAAAATAATAATTTCATCGTCCCGTTGAACAATTACATCGTACTCAAAGGGCTTAATAATCTTTGAGTGCTCTATTCTACTGTTATGAGGGAAAAGGTTTAAAATTACAACAAACATTAATGATTCAAACAAATCCCCTTTTAAGTTTTGTAAATTATCCAGATGACCAGTCTCATCCATTAACTTCAGTGACTTTTCAACATTTTCTATAATGTCATTTGAATTATTTTCTGGATTAATCGGTTTTGCGAGAGATTTTTGGATGAAATCCAAGCTTTGAATGAGTTCTGTTACATTTCTGCCGAAAATACTTTGTAATGAAAAGTGGAGAATATTTAATCGTTTAATTTCCTTTTTAACATCTTCATCGGCATCAACATAAAAAATAATTGGGAGCACTTTCCTAACCCCAGAGTGTGTACTATTTCTGACAGATTGTAACCGACTATAAAAACCGTCTAGGTCTTCTTTTAAGTATTCACGATGTACTAAGACATCTAATACTACAAGTGTTTGTTTCTCTTTTTTTCCAACATTTATTGAGAAACCTGTTGTGTTGGTGTAGGTAATGACATCCCATAAAAAGTCGTTATGTTTTGCACCTATTGAAGGGTTATCAATCCGTCTGTATAAAGGAGATTCAGAATCAATAAAATTGTGTTCTCTTAACCAACGTAATATGTCTGGAATAAACATACTATCAAGACGCATTTTATCATAGTGGCGTTTCATTAATCCATTTAACAAGGGACTATCTTGGAGCTCTTTTATGGCTATATATGAAATGTCTCTTTCTTCATCTTTTATTGAAATAATAAAATCATGTGAAATCAATTCTTTAATTTCTTCATCCAACTTTGTAAGTTTATATCTTTCAATGTTTTCAACTGGAGTTGCAGCAGCCTTCCTCGCTTCGTAGAATGACAATATGTTTCCTTCTTTTCTTAATAAAGATAATGCACGATACACTGAAGGTTTATAAATTTTTGAGAGTTGAATCAGAGTTTCCAGGTTTAGATGTTTATTATATTCCATGTAAACATACTGGCCATTCCTAAACTTAAATGGATGACTATTTTTAATTATTTTTTTATCAACTGCTCTTTTAATGAGCTGTCTAGCATAGTCTCTTGTAATGTTCAGTTTCTCGCAAAGATAATCAACCAATTCAGTTGCTGCTAGAAATTTGTTACCTTCAGAGAAAAGTTCTGAGATGGTAGTTTCCCATGAAAGTTCATGATTCATTTAGAGCACCCCAACTATTATTTATACACTAATATAGCTCATAAATTATCAAGTTGTCACGCTGCCCTTATTAAAATATTATTCTTTAAAATATCTTGTGGGTCTTCAAATTTTTGAAGAATGCTGTAATGGTAACGATTATTAATAGATAAAATAGACTGAGTTTGTCACGGTGATATTTTCTCCTTACGGTTGACAGTAAAAAAAACTACTACTGACCAATTAACTAACAAGGATTTCCAAGACCTCTGTCGAAGTTAGTCATTAGCCTATTTGACGGAGGTCTTCTCATGCCTTTACCCAAGAATCGTGTCATTCCTGAAAAGAAAATATACTTTCGGCCAGAGATACAGCATTGCCCGCACTGTGGCACGAAACTCAAGCGACATCATACCGCATGGAAAAAGAATGTCATCACACTTGCCGGTGTTATCCAAGCTTGGAGTATGGCTTATGCTTGCAGCAACGCAGATTGCTCATACCCCAGGACCTATTACAAATCCGCTGAAGCTGAGCTTCTCAGCATGAAACACACTTCCTACGGTTTTGACGTGCTAGCGTTGGTTGGTCAGCTTCGGTTTAAGCAACATATGACAATCGGCGAAATTACGGAAACGTTGAATCAGCGCGGGGTAACCACGTCAGAACGCAATTCTCAGCGGTTGTACGAACGTTATCTTACCTTGCTCCGCGCTAGCGTGACAGATCACGTCAAGCAAGCACTCAAGCAAGTTGTTCAGGACCATGGCGGTATCATGATTTCCATGGACGGTGTTCAGCCCGAGAAAGGCAATGAGACGCTCTATGTCATACGAGAAGTATTCAGCGGGACGATCCTGTCTGCACAAAATCTAAAGAGTAGCTCCGCAGAAGAACTTAAGAAACTCATCCTGCCTGTTATCGAACTGGGATTTCCCATCATCGGGATCGTTACGGATGGTCAACAATCCATTCGAATGGCCATGGAATCGCTACTGCCGGACGTGCCGTACCAATACTGCCAATACCACTATCTAAAGGACATTGCAAAGCCTGTTGTCGATTTAGACCGCAAGCTCAAGACAGGAATCAAGAAGAGCCTCCGTGGTATTCGCGAAGTCGAGAAGCGAATCGAAAACGATGCCTCTACAGAAGCAGAGGTGGCAAAAGATTACGTGGCGGCCATTCGTTCTGTGCTCCTTGAAGACGGCAATCCCCCGCTCGATCTACCGGGCATACGTGTTTATGAAAATGCTAGAGCCATTCAGGCTTCCCTCGAACGATGCCTGAGTAAAAAAGGGGCCCTCTCTGCTCAAAAACCTAATCAGAATTTTCGATAAATTGGATGATTTTGAAGAGCAATATGCTACCGTGATGCGCTGGGTGAAACCGATTCACCACGTTGCCGAGATCTTGAATCCAAGCATAGATAAACGAAGTGAAACGGTTCGATTTCATATGCAGCATCTGTTAGATTGGGTTGAACAGACGTACACCAGCAAAGACGACTTGCCAATGGTTGCAAATCTGAAAAGCTACTCCCGAGGGTTCTGGAAAGGCCTGTTTACGTGTTACGACCATCCGCATGTCCCACGAACGAACAACGACCATGAGCGCTTCTTTCGCCAGACGAAGACCCGGCATCGACGGATGACGGGTCTGAGAAGTTGGAACGAATATATCCTCCGAAGTGGTGAAATGGTCGTATTTGTCGATGACGCACTTCACCAGAGTAATGTGTTAAGTAGACTTCAGTCTGTAAACTACCTTGATTTTAAAAATGAACGCCTGCGTTGGTCTGCTCGTTTGAGTGAAGCTACCAAACGCAGACGATTTAGAACGAATCCAAGTGTGTACCTGGAACAGGCCGAAAATGTTTACTGTATGTTAATTGGTCAGTCGTCGAAAAAAATCCAAGTGTACCTGATGTTTTTTTGAGCAAATCGCCTGGTGATGATGTAGAAATACCTCGTCTTTAGAATTTTTCAGTGGGCTATATAACCGAGAAAACGTCTTATGCAAAAATACAGAAATTGGGCAATTGCCAATGAAAAAAAGGGTTGTGACACGCAGTCACAACCCTCTTTTGATACCCAAACGATTAGTAAATCGCTTCCCACCCAGCCGGAGTGACAAACAGGCGAATGGCCTTGATCTTGCGGTCGTCCATCAGGGTGAAATAATGGCGGTAGTAGGAGGGGACGGAGATCAGATCTCCCGGCTCCAGCTCCACGTCGAAGTAGCGGTCGTCTTTGCCTTTAATGGCGAAAATGCCGTGGCCGTCCACGCAGAAACGGCATTCGTCGTCGGTGTGGTGGTGTTCGCCTTTAAACTTTTCCAAGAGCTGATCCAGGTTTGGTGTCTTGTCGGACAGCACGACGATGTCGGCGGTGATATAGCCGCGGCGTTTGCTGATGTCGTCAATTTCTGGACGGAAGGCTTCCAGGATTTGCTGCTTTTCTTCGTCGCTTGGGCTGTAGTTGTCGCGCAGGTTGGCGTCCAGGCGGTCTACGCCCCAGTGTTCGTAAATGACTTCCTGGGATTGAAGGAACTGCGCTACCGCTTCCGTTCCTTCGATGTACTCGTTTGTGTCGTGGAAACGAACTTTTGCCATGAGAGATGACCTCCTTGATTGTTATATGGTTGGTACTGCTGTCTGACGCAGCTGCAGCCAGCGCAGGTGGTACTCAAACAGAAATTCGAACGACTCGAGGTGGCGCTTCGCCTCAAAGTCGTTGCCGCCCCAGACATAGATGCCATGGTTGCGGATCAGCACGCCCGGAATCTCCGGCGTGATCACTTTATCGATTGCCGCGGCAAGCTTCGGAATATCGGCAAAATTCTCGACAATCGGGATGGTAATCCGGGCGTTTTCTTCCCAGATGCCCAATCCTTTGATCAGCTCCTGTCCCTGAATCGAGAAAGCACGCTGGCCAAAGTACAGCTCGGAGACCAGGTTGTTCCACACCGTGTGCACGTGGAAGCACGCGCCTGCCTGAGGGATGCGTTTGTACACCACGGCGTGGATCAGTGTCTCCGCCGAAGGCTTGAGGGACGTCGCTTCTACCGGGCGAGCGTCCCCGTCTACCACCAGATAGTCTTCGGGGGAAAGCTTTGTTTTATCTTTGCCGCTGGCCGTCACGGCAAATTGCAGCGGCTGGTCGCTTAGCTTGATGGAGAGGTTGCCGCTCGTGCCAGGAAACCAGTCGCGGCGCGCGAAAGTCAGTTTCGCTTCATCCAGTCGGCGGAACGCGTCAAGGCGTTGTTCCAATGTAGTTGTCATGCTGTCTCCACCTCCAGTTCGGTTTGTAAGGTTTGCAGGATCTCAACGACGTCGTAAAAGGTTGTGAACGGGCGGTACCGCAGCTGCAGCTCCTCGCATTTTTGCACCAGGAGGGAGCGTGCGATGACAAAATCAGAGATTCTGGCCCCTGCCAGATCGGTGATGGAGTCTCCGATCACGACACGGAAGTACTTGTCAGGATCGTAGCGCCGGATGATGGATGTTTTGCACATGCCGCACTGATTGGAACAGTGCTCGTCACAGCTGTGCGGCCAGGTAATGGTAATCTGCTCGCCGCTGAAGTCGCTTCCGTTGCAGTATATTGGCACATCCAGCTCAAACGGGGCGAGGATCGGTCCGACAAAAAAGTCGATGCCGCCGCTTGTGATCAACAGCTCGATGTCCTGTTTCCTGCAAAATTGAACGAATTCGGCAAAGCCTGGCCGAATGGTCGCTTCTTGCACGATGAACTCGGTAATCTCGGCTCGCTTGGAGGAAGGCAGCAGGCTAAACAGCTTGCCGACTCCTTCGCGGATGCTTGTTTTTTGCGTCAGGATTTGTTCGGTCAACGCTTCCCACTCGGGGGGAGCGAATTTTTTCATGATCGCGACGATGTTGTCCTTTTCCGTGATGGTTCCGTCGAAGTCGCAAAACAGCACCAGCTTCTTGCTCACTTGCCGCCACCCCATTTCGCCAGGGCAGCAGCCAGCGGTTCCGAATCTGCAGCAGCTTCCTCAAGAGTACGGCCAGCAACAACGCCGTTGATGGCTGCCACGAAGGCTTGCGCACCAGCTGTCGCGCCCTCTGGGTGACCGTGGATGCCACCGCCGGCGTTTACCACCTGATCGACGCCGAAGTCCGTGAAAAGCTGCGGCACCAGTCCAGGGTGGATACCCGCAGAGGGAACCGGGAACGACCGGCGAAGACTTTCCTGCGGCTCGGTCAGGTTGGCAGCCAGCTTCAGGGCTTCCCCTTTGTCGAGTGCCACATTTCCGTAGGGGGAGGGGAAGAGCACCAGATCAGCACCGGCGACACGCATCAGCTTGCCCAGCAAGAGGGGAGTGGCGATGCCGTAGTCTGGCGAGGGATAAAGAGCCCCAGCCAATGCCGGATGGGCCATGATCGGCACGCGTACGTCCGGATCGGCGGCCAGTCGGTGGAGCACGTCGAAGCCGTACGCCAGCACGTTGAACAACAGGCACTGGGCCCCTGCCTCCACGGCGCGTTTTGCCCGATCCAGAAGTTCGTGTGTTGGGCCGGTCAGGTTCGCCGCGTAAAGAACCGGTTTCCCTGTCTCCTGCTGAACTTCTGCAGCGATCTGGCCAAACGCCTGAATCCGCTCCAGGAACGGGGCACGGTCGTCTGCAAAGAAAATTTCGTCATCTTTCACCAGGTCAACTCCGCCGAGGGCCTGGGCGCGAAACTGCGTCTTCAGGTCGTCGAACGGCAGACCCAGACACGATTTGAATATGCTCATCAACAGCGGACGATCGTGTGCACCCAGACGCTCACGCAGTCCGTCGATGCCGAATTTCGGTCCGGGAAAGGCAGCGAGGAACGCTTCCGGGAACTGTACGTCGACCAGCTTGATTTTTCCGTCCATGGACAGCTTGCCGAAGATCCCGGTCAAAAGCGAGGGAATATCGGCGGTAAAGTTGCGGGTCGGGTAGCTCACGGTGATGGTGCCGCGTGTTTCGCCGTTCTCCAGGGTTTCAAGCGGCTGGACGCCCACTGCTTCCCCCAGATACGGGCGAAGTTCCGCCTGTTTGGCTGCCGGCAGATCGGTCCAGGAGCCCACTGTCATGCCCACCGCGATGGCTTCTGCTTTTTTTTGCAAGTCTTTTGCCTGGGTCAAATAGGTTACGAGGATGCGTTGATCACTCATGGTTCGGTGAAGCCTCCTTTTTTCCAAGAAAAAAGCCTCCCTGAGAGGGAGGCGGTTTCGTTGCATACAAAACGTAAACGTCTCCTCTCATCTCTCGGAATCGGAATTCCGCAGGATTTAGCACCGTTTCGCCTGCCTGTCAGGTAAGCGCCGGTTGCCGGGCATCATAGGGCCAGTCCCTCAGCCATCTCACGATAAGAGTCTTTGTATATACGCGATATGTGATTGCATCTTTATTACTGCATGAGATAACCCCATCATATGACGTTCCCGGTCAAGAGTCAACCCCGGTTTTTTTCGTCCCCAGATGTGCTCTTGACGCGGTATTTGAGCCACCAGAAGCAGCTTCCGACGGTGACAGAGAGATCATTCGCGAAGGGCGCAGTTTGAAGGTGTCATCCGAGCCCGGTTTTGTGATCAGCGGGACGCCAATTCCTTCTGAAGATAGTACTAAAAAATCCCATTTGGCAACCCTTCAAAATCAAAAAATATAGTTGACACCCGCAATAGCCGTGTGTATGATTCTAGCTAAGTCAAATTGAATACTTACGGATTACCTTATCCAGAGACGGTGGAGGGACTGGCCCGATGAAACCCGGCAACCGACACGCCACTTTTTCCCAACAGAAAAAGAGGTTGTGCACGGTGCTAATTCCTGCAGAAACAAATGATTCTGGAAGATAAGGGGGGAGCTATGCGCTTTGCGTATGCAACGACCTCTTTTCTTCGGAAAAAGAGGTCTTTTTTTCGTATATGAACATTCTCGAGGAAGGGGATTGATATAAATGGCATATCGTGCGTTAACGGAGCAGGAAGCAGTGGAGTACGTGAAGTCTTTGCCCGAGCTGTTTGAAGAAGGAGCGGTACTCACCAGCCGGGAGATCGGCGACGGCAATCTGAATCTGGTCTTTCACATCAGAGAAGAGGCGACCGGCAAAAACGTGATTGTGAAGCAGGCACTGCCATACGCACGCGTCGTTGGGGAATCGTGGCCGCTCACCGTGGATCGGGCGCGGATCGAGAGTGAAGCGCTGCGCATCCAGTACAAATACGTGCCTGAGCTGGTGCCGCAGGTGTACCACTTCAACCAGGAGCTCGCTCTGACCGTGATGGAAGATCTGAGCGACCACGTAATCATGCGAAAAGGGCTGATCGAGGGCAACCGCTACCCGCAGTTCGCGAAGCATATCGGCCGGTTTCTGGCGCAGACGCTGTTCCATACGTCCGATCTGGGGGCGCATCCCTATGACAAAAAGTCCCTTGTCGGAACATTCATTAATCCCGAATTATGCAAAATTACAGAAGATCTCGTGTTTACAGACCCTTATGAAAACGCGCCGACCAACAACTTCAATCCGCTGATCCGCTCGGAGGTGGAGGCGATCTGGAAGAACGCGCCGCTCAAGCGGGAAATCGCCAAACTGAAGTTCGATTTCCTCACCCGTGCGGAAGCGCTGCTGCACGGCGACCTGCACACTGGCAGCATTTTCGTGACAGAAACGAGCACCAAGGTAATCGACCCGGAATTTGCTTATTACGGACCAATCGGGTTTGACATTGGAGCAGTGATTGCCAACCTGCTGCTCAACTATGCGGCCCAACACGGATTGCAGCCCGACCCAGGAAAGCGGGAGGCGTACCGCGAATATCTGTTGGAGACCGTGGAAAACGTCTGGAACGAGTTTGTCTCGCAATTTGTCCAGTTGTGGCACAAGCAGGCAAAAGAGCGCAGCGCCCACGTGGAAGGCTTCTGGCAGGATTACGTTCAGCGCCTGATTCAGGATACGGCCGGATTCGCCGGCTGCAAAATTCTGCGCCGCGTGATCGGGCTGGCTGGAGTAGCCGACCTCAACACGATCGCAGACGATCAGGTACGCGCCGAAGCGGAACGCCTGGCGCTGGCGATCGGGCAGGCGCTTATTCTGGAGCGGGGCAAAATCGAGCAGTCGACAGACATCACCGACGTTGTTCGTTCGGTAGCGGCACGAATTGATCAGGAGGCAGCGGTATGACGACAAGTACGACAACAGCGCCGGTCAAGTGGGCAGATGACCATCTAAGCCTGCTGGACCAGACGCGCTTACCGATTGAAACCATTTACCTTTCCTTGACCAAAGCGGAGGAGGTGTGGGCGGCCATTCGCCACCTGCAGGTGCGCGGCGCTCCCGCCATCGGGATGGCAGCCGCCTACGGGCTCTACCTTGGCATCCGGGAGAGCGAAGCAGTGACGCCGGAGGCTTTTCAAGATGAGCTGAACAAGCAGGCCGACTATCTCGCTACATCGCGCCCGACAGCAGTGAACCTGTTTTGGGCATTGGACCGGGTGAAGGCAAGAGTGCAGCGTGAGGGAGCAAAACCGGTGGCAGAACTGAAGGCTGCCGTTCTTGACGAAGCGCTGGCCATTCAGCGGGAGGACGAAGCCGTCTGCCGTCAGATCGGAGAAAACCTGCTTACCCTTTTGCAGGACGGAATGGGCATCTTGACGCACTGCAACCCGGGGGCACTGGCCACTGCGGCCTACGGAACGGCAACGGCGCCGCTCTACCTGGCCAAGGAACGGGGCTGGAACCTGAAGGTATACGCCGATGAGACACGTCCCGTCTTGCAGGGGGCGCGCCTCACTGCGTACGAACTGCAGCAGGCGGGCATTGACGTCACCTTGATCTGCGACAACATGGCGGCCATGGTGATGGCACAGGGAAAAGTGCAGGCGGTCATCGTCGGGACTGATCGCGTGGCAGCAAACGGCGATGTCGCCAACAAAATCGGCACGTACGGGGTAGCTGTTCTGGCTCATGCACACAACATCCCGTTCTACGTGGCGGCACCGCTTTCATCCATCGATTTGGAGACGCCGACCGGCGCGGAAATTCCAATCGAGGAGCGGCCGGCAGAGGAAATTACCCAAGGTCTGGGCAAACAAGTCGCGCCAGACGGTATCAAGGTGTACAATCCCGCCTTTGACGTAACTCCTGCACGCTACATCACGGCTATCGTGACGGAAAACGGCATTTACAAACCGGGAGAGATTCGGCAAAGTAAATAGTAACAACTTGGAAACAGGCGTCCACATTCCGGAATGAGTGGACGCTGTTTTCTCTTCGGGGGGAGCCGCATGAAGAGGATCGTGTTGTCAGGGGAGGCCGAGCTGAGACAGCTGGAGCTGGCTCACGCGGAGGAAATGTTTTGGCTGACAGACAAAAACCGCCACTATTTGCGACAGTGGCTGCCCTGGCTGGATATGGTCAGGCGCGTCGAACACACGGAACGGTTTATCGCCATGACGCTTGATCAGCATGCCAGTCGGCAGGGGACGCATTACGGCATCTGGTTTCGCGGAAAACTGACCGGCACGATTGGCGTGCACAACATCGACTGGAACAACCGCAAGACGGCCATCGGCTATTGGCTGGCAGCGGACTGTCAAGGCAGGGGACTGATGACCGAAGCAGTGGCGGCCTACATCGACAAACTGATTTTCGGTGAGTGGAATCTGCAAAAGGTGGCGATCTCCGCAGCTACTGAGAACAGGAAAAGCAGAGCCATACCAGAGCGGCTTGGCTTCCAGCTGGAGGGCATCATCCGCAGCAACGAGTGGCTGTACGACCATTTTGTCGACCATGCGGTGTACGGTTTGCTGGCGTCGGAATGGAACCTCAGGACCTGATCAGCAACCGAGGGGAGAAACTTGATTGACAAGAATATTTAGATAATCTAGGATGTTAATAAATGGGAAGGGATTGCGTTTTTTTGCGCATCCCTTTCTTTTTTCGCAAGCGATCAGGAGGTGAGCGGGATTGCAAACCCTGCTGCAATTGTCGTGGTTTTTCCGTACATATTGGAAACGTTATACGCTGGGTATTCTTTTTTTATTTGTGATTGACGTACTGATGCTGTGGCCGCCGCGTCTGATCGGGGACACCGTCGACCAGATTCGGAACGGGTCGCTGACTCCGCCGACATTGATGACTACTGTAGCAATCCTGCTGGGACTTGGCATCCTGTTGTACGGCATGCGCTTTTTATGGCGCTATCTGCTGTTCGGGGGTTCGCTGATACTGGAGCGCACGCTGCGTGATCGCCTTTTCGCCCATCTCACGAGGATGACTCCATCGTTCTATCATCGCCGCCGCACAGGCGACCTGATGGCGGTAGCCACCAACGACATTCCGGCGATTGAACAGACGGCCAGCGTCGGTGTCCTGACATTTGTGGACTCCCTGTTCATGACGATTCTGACGCTCGCTATCATGCTGGTTACGATTGACTGGAAGCTGACGCTCGCAGCCTTGATCCCCATGCCGTTCCTGGCGTGGGCGACCGCCTACTACGGCCGGCTATTGCACGAGCGTTTTTTCCTGGCGCAGGAAGCGTTCGGAGAGATGAACGATCACGTGCAGCAGTCCATATCCGGGGTGCGCGTTCTTCGCGCGAGCGTCCAGGAGGAAAAGGACGTGGAGGCATTCCGGCAAGTAAGCGAAAAGACGCTGGAGCGCAACGTCAGCGTGGCTCGCATCGATGCGCTGTTTGAACCAACCATCGCCGTCATCATCGGGTTCAGCTTCCTGATCGGGCTCGGGTTTGGCACGTATCTGGTGTTCAACAGCGAAATTTCGCTTGGGGAACTGGTATCGTTCAACCTGTACCTGGGGTTGTTGATCTGGCCGATGTTTGCGTTTGGCTGGCTGATGAATATTCTGCAGCGGGGAGGCGCCTCCCACAAGCGTCTTCAGGAGCTGTTTGCCGAAGAACCCGATGTAGCGGAGGCGGCTCACACAATCGTCAACCTGAGATCCAGTGCGATTGAGGCGCGTTATTTTACCTTTACGTATCCGGGCGCGGAAAAACCGGCGCTGGAAGACTTGTCGTTTACGTTGAAGGATGGAGAGACCCTGGGCATCGTGGGGCGCACCGGCAGCGGGAAATCGACACTGTGCCGCGTGCTGCTGCATCAATACCCGATCCAGGCCGATTCGCTGTTGATCGGAGGGGTTCCGGTTGAATCCGTCTCCCTGTCCACCCTGCGCGCGAAGATCGCCTATGTTCCGCAGGAGCATCTCCTTTTTTCCCGGACCATAGAAGCCAACGTCGCGTTTGGCAAGCCGGACGCTTCCCGACAGGAAGTACGCCAGGCGCTGAAACAGGCAGAGATGGAGAGGGATTTGTCGCAATTCCCTGAAGGGCTGGATACGATGGTGGGTGAAAAAGGGGTCATGCTCTCAGGCGGGCAAAAACAGCGAATCTCAATCGCGAGGGCCTTGCTGCCGGAAGCCGACATCTTGATTCTGGACGACAGTTTGTCTGCTGTCGATGCGCGGACCGAGGAACGCATCCTCCGTCATCTGCGGGAAGAAAGAGCGGGAAAAACGACCATTATTTCCGCCCATCGGCTGTCGGCTGTCCAACATGCCCATCTGATCCTGGTGCTGGAAGAGGGACGGATCGTCGAACGGGGCACGCACGAGGAATTGATGGCGCAAAACGGCTGGTATGCAGAGCAGTATAGACGGCAACAGATGGAAGAAATCGTGGCCGGCGAGGCATAGGGAGGAGGGGAGAACATGAACGGGCAAAGTGTATGGCGCCGCCTCATTAGCTATGCGAAACCGTTTCGCAAGCGGATCTGGTGGGCGCTCCTGCTGCTGATACTTGGCACCGGAGCGGAACTGGCCGGGCCATTTGTCGCGAAGATCATTATCGATGATCACATCCTGGCCATTCAGAAAAAGTGGTACCGATTTGACACGCAACCGACAGACGAGGAAGCACGGAAGGTTGGAGTAGAGGTAGAGGGAAAATATTACGTTCGCGAGGATTGGCTGCCGCTTCTGTCACCTGCACAGGATACGAGCAAGGCAACGGAGGTACAGATTATTACGGAGGGCAAGGAATACTACCTGTTGAACCGGACGTTTCAAATCGATGGTACGCCAAAAGTGGACCTCGAAGGCAAGACGCCTGGCGGACGGGACATGTATCACGTGGAGGTCGTCAACGTTGACCTCAAGCAGGAGGCCGCCGGAATTCACCTCACTGCGGAAGACGTGAAGGCCTTTTATAACCGCGACATCGCGCCGATTCTGCTGTTGGTCGCCGGCTATGCCGTGCTGATTTTGGCGTCGGCCGGACTGAATTACGTGCAGCTGATTTCGCTGCAGACCACGGCCCAGCGCATTATTCAGCGAATGAGGATGAAGCTGTTTGCTCATTTGCAGAAGCTTCCCGTCTCCTTTTTTGACAAGACGCCTGTAGGGCAGCTGGTCTCACGGGTGACGAACGACACGGAAGCGATTCGTGAGTTGTATGTCAGCGTACTGGCTACGTTCGTCCAGAACGGGGTTTACCTGATCGGCATCCTGATCGCCTTGTTCATTCTGCAGCCGGAGCTGGCGATTTTCTGCTGTATGACGGTGCCGCTGATCGTGTTGCTGGTTGTGACGTACCGCAGGATCAGCTCCCGATACTACACAGTGATTCGCGGTCGTCTAAGCGACATGAACGCGACGATCAACGAAATGATTCAATACATGTCGGTGGTGCAGGCATTTCGCCGTGAGGAGGGCGTGCAGCGAGAGTTCGCTGCCGTCAACGACGAGTATTTCCGCGAGCGTCTGAAGGAAAACAACCTGGAGTCTCTCCTGCTGCGTCCTGCCGTGGATCTGATCTGGAAACTGTCGCTCACGATTATCGTCTGGTATTTTGGTTCCCGTTCGTTCCACAGCGCCATTTCATTCGGGGCGTTATTTGCCTTCGTTGATTACATGGGGCGCTTTTTCGAGCCGATCAACATGATCATGAATCGCTTGTCCCAGCTGCAGCAGGCCGTGACGTCAGCCAAGCGGGTGTTTGAGATCATGGATACACCGGCGGATGAACAGGTGACGGAGAGCGCTCGCACGATTCCGCGTCCGCGGGGGAAAGTGGTATTTGAAAACGTGTCGTTTGCCTATCAAGGGGATCAGTATGTATTGAAAAATGTCTCGTTCACGGCTGAAGCGGGGCAGACTGTGGCACTTGTCGGCCACACCGGTTCAGGCAAAAGCTCGATGATGAACCTGCTGCTCGGATTTTATCCGGTGACAAAAGGGCGCATCACCATTGACGGAGTCGATCTGAAGGAGATCCACCCGCGCTCGCTCCGGGAGCATGTCGGACTGGTGCTGCAGGACCCGTTCCTGTTTACCGGCAGCGTCGGGTTCAACATTCGTTTGTACCAGGATGGAGTCTCCGATGAAGAAGTTCGGGAAGCCGCACAGGCTGTAAAGGCGCATGATTTCATTACGCAGCTGCCCAATCAGTATGACGAGCCTGTGGTGGAGCGAGGAGCGACACTTTCCGCCGGGCAGCGTCAGCTGATCTCGTTTGCCCGCGCGCTCGTCTCCGACCCGGCCATTCTCATCCTTGACGAGGCAACGGCCAGTATCGACAGCGAGACCGAGTCAGCCATCCAGGAAGCCCTGCACGTGCTCTCCAGCGGGCGGACCACCTTCATCATCGCCCACCGGCTGTCCACGATCCAGCATGCGGATCAGATTCTGGTTCTCTCTCGCGGCGAAATCGTGGAGAGGGGCACCCATGAACAGTTGATGAACCAAAACGGCATGTATCAAAAAATGTACCAGCTACAGCAGGGGCAGGTTTCTGCTAAAGTAGTAGGGTGAACTTGTTGACCTTACCGTTGCGAGAGGCTTGAACATAGAGACAGACAGAGTAGGGAGAGGAGTTGCAACCATGCCTTCTACGCGGTATACGTTTTGGGTGTTGATTGTCGTTGTGATGATTGCCGGGATCAGTCAGGGGCTGACCATCCCGCTGCTGGCCGTGCTGCTGGAGGAGCAGGGCGTATCGACAGTCGTCAACGGGATCAATGCAGCTGCCTTATACATCGGAATTCTGCTGATTTCGCCGTTCCTGGAAATCCCGCTGCGCCGCATCGGCTATCGCTCCACCATCTTGTGCGGGCTGGCGATGGTAACGCTGTCGCTCATTCTACTGCCCGTCTTTTCCAATCTGACGATCTGGTTTGTGCTGCGGATGCTGATCGGGATCGGCGACTCCTGCCTGCATTACTCCAGTCAGATGTGGGTGACGAAAATTGCCGCTCCGGAAAACCGGGGACGTGATTTGTCCTTGTACGGCCTTGCGTACGGGGTAGGCTTCAGCATCGGGCCCTTGGGTATGAACCTGCTGCCGTACGGAAACTGGGTGCCGTTTGCGGCGGTTGGCGTGATTTGTCTGGTTGCGTTTGGCCTCTTGGCCCGCATCCGCAACGATTTTCCTGATCCGTTGACCGCCACGGGCAAAAAGGAAAACCGATACGCCGCTGTTTTTCGTTTCGGCTGGCTGGCGCTGATTCCATCCTTTTTATTCGGGTTTATGGAAACATCGTTAAACGGCAGCTTTCCCGTCTACGCCTTGCGCATCGGCGTGTCGGTGGAGTGGGTGTCCTATATTTTGCCGTCGTTTGTGATCGGCAGCATCCTCCTGCAGATGCCGCTTGGTGCGTGGAGCGACCGGGCAGGGCGGAAGCGTGTGATGTTTGTATGCGCCCTGGCAGGGGCAGCTGCCTTCTGTCTGTTTCCGTTGGCGGGAACCAACGTGTGGCTGATGATGCTACTGTTGGCTGTGGCCGGGGCAGCAGTAGGTTCGTTTTATTCGCTTGGCCTGGCTTATGCGGCTGACATCCTGCCGCCTGCCATGGTACCGACCGCTGGCATTATCGCCGGCATGAACTTTGGTGCCGCCAGTATCATCGCACCGAGCGTGAACGGCTTCCTGATGGAGTATTTCCAGCCGTGGATGATGTTTACGGTGATGGCGCTGCTGCTTACCGGTTTTGCCGTATCGTCGATGTTCTTCAGACAGCGGCAACCTGAGGAGAACGCAGACACCGTGGTGGCATAAAACCGCTGTTGCAGGGAAACAGTATGTAGGAGAACCTCCTCTTGGAAAGGTGGTGATCCAACATGCTTACACCATGCATCTACAAGCGGGGGATCATCTGGCTGCTGTTTTTCGTCCTGAGCTTTTTCATCGTCCCGTTTTTTACCGAAGATGAACCGGCTCCGCAAAGACCAACGACGGAAAGCGTGAGCGGCAAATAGAAGCAAAAAAGACTCGTCATGTGTGAATGACG
>VAPR01000131.1_pt1 | contig 52263 bp, 76 predicted proteins | sample 3380701 | NCBI WGS metagenome assembly VAPR01 (sample SAMN11536904, study PRJNA540576) | hot springs metagenome | isolation source: hot spring wet sediment | place: Spain: Lobios | collected 2014-01
GCCGACTGGAGCCGACTGCGGCCGCTGCCGAACGTCGGCGTTGCCGTCGGATTTGAGTGGCCTGACGGGGGAGGGAGGCGCTTGGTCGTGCTCGACGTGGACGTGAAGGCCGCCCCCGGCATCGCCGACAAAGTGGCGGCGATGGTGGCGCTCGCAGTGTCCGTCACGCACGCGTCCGCCGAACGGTCGAGAGCGGACAACCTCCGCAGCCAGGTCGTCGCCCTGCGCGCGGAGCAGGAAACCCTCCAGGCCCAGCTGTCCAGGTGGACCGGCCCCAGGGCCCAGGCCGCCCGGCAAGCCCTCCAGCTCCTGGACGCCAGACGTGTGCCCGTCGCCGTCCTGGACCAGCTCCGCGGCCTCGTGCCCGCCGACCTGTGGGTGGAGCGCATCGAGGCCCGGGGACCGTCCCTGCGCGTCGAGGGCAGGTCCCTGTCGAGAGACTCGGTCCTGCGCTTCGCGGACGCCGCGCGGGACGTGTGGGACTCCGTCGTCCTGAAGCTGGCCGAACGGGACGACGTCCCCGCAACCGCCTACAAGTTCACCGTGGAAGCAACGGCCAGGCGCGGGACGCAGACCCCGCCCCCGGCGGCGCCCGGCCCGACGGCTCCAGAGGCTCCCAACGGAGGTCACCCGTGAGCCGGCAAGGAGTGGCATACCTGGTGGCATTCCTGGCGACCGCCGCGGCTGTGGTCGTCTACTTCGCCGTGGCCCAGCCCGCGTCTTCCGAGGCGGCTCGAGCGAGCGCGGAGAAGGCACAGCTGGAATCGGACGTGGACTCGCTGCGCGCGCAGCTCCGGCGGTTCCAGGGCACCGAACCACCAAGCCTCCCGGAGTTGAGCAGCCTGCAGGACCGCGTCGCCGACATCGCCTCCACCCTACCGCCGGAGGCGGGCTACTCCATCAAGACGGACGCGCCCCAGCCGTTCCCGCCCGGCGCACAGCCGGTGGCAACACAGGTCCGGGTCCTCGCCACCGTCGAGGGCGACTACGATCGGAGCGTGGCCCTCATCAGATCGCTGTCCGAGCTCCCCGAAGCCGCCGTCGAGGAAATGTCGATCTCCAGAATCCAGGGTAAGCCGGGAACGCTGCGTGCGTTCGCGGCGATCGTCCTGCTGTTCGAAGCATCCGGAGCACCGGCTCCCACGCAGCCTGTGTCTCCCACCACGGGCCCAACACTTCCCGGACGCCCGCCGGCCGGTCCGGCACTTCCAGGAGGTGGTCAACCGTGAGAAATTCGCTCGGCGCCACAGCCGCCCTGCTCGCAGTGCTCCTGGTGGGCGCCTCCACCGTGTCGCCCGCGGCGCCGGAAAGACCGGGTGCACCCCAGGCCGCGGTTCCCTCCCGACCGCAGCCGGCGGACACCGGGTCCCCGGCGCCGCGGACGGCTCCATCGCAGGGAAGAGACCCGACCACACCGCCGGCACCGTGGCGCGTACTGGAAAGCTCGGGAGCACCGCAACCGGCCGCACTGCCGGCGCCCCCGGGCACGGTCAGAAGCGTCCCGACCGTCCCGAGCGTGGCACCACAGGCGCCGCCACCGCCGCTTCCGCCGCTCCCGGCGCCGTTGCCCGCAGGCCCGGGGAAGACAGCCCCGGCGCCGACGACGCCGCCGCCCGCCCCGAACCCGGAGATCGAGTACCTGGGAATGACCGCCGGACCCGGGGGCACCTACGCCGTCCTCCGGCTTGACGGAAAGCTCCACGTCTTGCAGGTCGGACAGGCCATAGCGAAAGTGCGCTTGCTGTCCGCAACACCGCAGAACGCGACGCTCCGCGTGAACGGCAAGGTCAAGAAGTTCGACACCGGGCCAAAAGAACAACCGGTAGGGAGGGCCGGACCATGAGAAAAGCATCTGCACTCGTCCTGGCCGCATTCCTCGCGGCCGGTCACCCCATGCCGCCCGCAGTGGCCGCTGCGCAGCCAACGGTCACCGTGTCCGTCGTGTCGGCCCCGCTGCCTGCCCTGCTGCAGGCGGTGGCCCGGGCCGCCGGGGTCGGCATCACCGTCGACTCCTCGGTGCCACAGGACGTCAGGGCCACCGTCCACTTCAGCCGTACGCCGCTGCGGACCGCCTGGGCCCTGGTCGAGCAGGCATACGGCCTGGTGGTCCGCGAGGCCTCGCCGGGCAACTACATCGCCTCCAGGGGTCCCTCGGGGACCCAGGGGACCCTCGCCACCCCGTCCGGGTGGGACGGCACCGTGGTCAGGGTGTTCAGGCTCCAGCACGCCAGCGCGGAGGCCGTCGCCGAGGCCCTGGCCGCCCTGTTCGGGTCCCAGACCCAATCCCAGACGGCCCAACAGCCCCAGCAGCCCCAGCAGCCGCAACAGACGCAGGGCCAGCAGGCCCCTCAGGCGCAGCAGGTGGCCGCCCCGATGCCCCTGCCGGCCCCGGCCCAGGGCCAGCAGGGTGGCGGTGCGGTCGTGGCCATCGCCGCGGTGCCGGAGACCAACCAGGTCGTCGTGAGGACCACCCCGCACATGGCCTTCATCCTGGCACAGGCCGTGCGCCAGCTGGACGTCGCACCGCAGGGCCAGACCGCGTCACCGCCCCAGCCGAGGCGCCGGAACACGGGTCCCACCACCGAGTCCTACACCCTCCGCTACGCGAAGCCCAGCGCCGTGGCCAAGGTCCTCACCGAGCAGGTGCAGGGCCTCAAGGTCTCCGCCGACGACACTCAGAACACCGTCGTGGTCACCGGGAACCCCGCCGACCACGACCGCGTGCGCCAGATCCTGGAGACGCTGGACCGTCCGCTGTCCCAGCTGGTGGTGGAGGCGGAGGTGTTCAGCGTCCAGGACTCCGTCCAGAAGACACTGGGGATCGAGTGGAGCCTTGACGCGGTCTACACCATCTCCCAGGCCCCGGGCCGCCTGGACCCCTTCCAGATCGTCGCCCGCCTGCAGGCCGCGGCGAACCAGGGCAGGGCCCGGGTGCTCAGCCGCCCCAGGGTGCTCACCGTCTCCGGGGAACAGGCGACGATCACCGTCGGCGACCAGATCCCGGTCCTGGGCCGCGACCAGCAGGGCAACACCATCGTCGTGCAGACGGTCAACGCGGGCATGCGGCTGCAGGTCACCCCGCGCATCCTGCCCGACGGTAACGTGGAGCTCCAGCTCGCCGCCGAGGCCAACACCCTGAGCGGTTTCATCGACACCTTCCCCATCATCAGCCAGCGGTCCGTCCAGACGCGCCTCAGCATCCGCGACGGGACCCCGGTCATCATCGGCGGGCTCATCGGCGAGAACAAGTCGACCACCACCGTGAAGCTGCCGTTCCTCGGGGACCTCCCGATCCTGGGAGCGCTGTTCCGGTCGACCACGGACCGGGCCGAGCGGGTGGAGCTGGTCATCGTCGTCACCCCGCGCGTGGTCAGCTCCGGCCCCATCACGACACCTTCGCGGTGAGGAGATGACGGGCGCGGTCCAGCAGCACGGCGGGCAGGGCCCGCCCCGCCAGCGGGACCGGCCGGACTGGGAGGCCGGCCTGGAGAAGGCGTTGAGCGGCCTCCCTCCCCGCGTGCTGAAAGCCGCCGCAGCGGCCTCCGACTCCCTCCGCGCCGTCGTCTGCGAGATCGCCAGGGGCCCGCAGCTCTGGATGTCCACCGGCCGGTCCGTCGTGCTGGCCGGGGACTTCTCCAGAGACGACCTGGAACGCGCCATCGAAGCCATGGCCCCCTGGGGGGACGACGGGACCTCCGGGGTCGACGGCGAGCTGCACTTCCGCATGCTGCTCGACTCGCCCTCCGGCCCGCGGGGCGTCGTGGTCTACCTCCACCGACACAGGCGGCCGGACGTCTCGAAGTTCGTCCCCGTCCTGCGGCAGGCCGTCGACGAACGCAGGGCCGCCATGGTGGTGGTCGGCAGCCCCGAGGCGCAGGAGCACGCTCTCCGGGAAGCCGCGTACGTCGCCAGCTCCCAGCTCGGGCTGTCCACCGCCCTCGTGGACCCACAGGGGAGGCTGGGAGGGCGCGGCAGGGTGCCGGACCGGTCCGTGGGCGCGGCCGCCTGGATCCCGGTCCGGCACCTCGCGGACCTGGTACCGGCCCTGGAAACCGTCCTCATGCACGCCAGGCCCAGGGTGTTGGTAACTGTGCTCGATTCCATGGCCGACGTGGCCAGGCTCCTGCCCGCCGGCGGGGACACCTTCCTGATCCTGGGTACCCCCCTGCACACCCTGGACCCCGTGCCACAGGAGGCGGTAGACCTCTCGAGCCGCTGGCCCCTCGCGGCGGCCATGGCCAGGAGTGACACGCTAGAGGCCGTCCCAGACCTCCGCAGGGCTATCGCGAAGGCGAAAAGGTGATTCCCGGTATGGACGGCTAACGTCCCATGTCCTCGTCGAAATTGTGGCTGTTCCCAGGATCTCGATAGGGATGGCCGCCGGCGCGTTCCCTTCGGCCCAGGCAAACAACAGCTTGGGGGAGGGATCTGGATGCCACCGGCGGCTCCGACGCCGACGAGCCCTGGCGGAATCGACGACTGCATCCCTCGGGCCCAGACGCCCGGCCGGTCGCCAGAAAAACCGCGAGCGCCGCGGGCCGCACGCTGCACAGAGTTGCTGACCTGCTCCGCTTTGGAGGCGCAGCACCGTCCCCGGAACAGCACGAAGCTAACCAGAGGGACGTTCTCCCGCCAACGCAGCCGGTGGCCGCAGGCCGGGCAGCGCGAGCGGGGCCACACCAGGGACTCCCCTCGTGGCAGCTACCTGGCTCGCAGGGTTGCCATCACCGCGCGCATCTGAGCCGCCTGCTGCCGGTAGTCCGGCAGGCCGGTGGAGGTCGTCCCCACCATGGTGTAGAGCCTGTGTCTGAGGGCCACACCGACGACGAAGTAGAGCCCCGGAAGCCTCCGGTCCGGCCGCGCGTAGTAGTACAGCACCGCCAGGCTGCCGCCGTCAGAGGTCCGGAGCGACTCCTGGCCGAGCAGCTGTGCCCCCTGTACGCTCCGCTCGAAGGCCGCCCTGGCGACGCCGACCACCCCGGCTTCGGGAACCCCCTGGTCCACCGGAGACACGGAGACCACGAGGCTGGGACGAAATCGGGCGCTCCCGAGCTGGACTGCGGGGGCCAGGAACGCAGCCGCCCTTCCCTGGCTGGATCCGCTCACCTCCCAGGAGGCCGGGTACGAGATCGACCAGCTGCCGTCCGGGGCCCTGTAGGTGGCGGCCCCGCTCTGCGCGGAGACCGGGACCGCCACAGCGGTCAGGAAGAGCACGGACAGCCATACAGCGAGGCGCGACATCCCGTCCCGATTCTGGCACGATCCTTGCAATCCGTCAATGCTCCGTCTGTCTGGCCCTTGACCGGGGTCACCTGGCTGCCATAGACTGCACCCGGGAACCATGGACGACGACCGCCACATCGCAGACCTGCGGGAGTTCTTCAGGGCCGAGATTCGCAGGGACCCCCTGCGTGCCATCGCGGTCGCGGTGATGCCCATCACCGACCTGTGGGTGGCGGTCCTGGAGCGGCACGGCCACCCGGACATCGGGCCCGAGAAGGTCCAGAGCCTCAACCTCTGGATGGCCGCCATCCTGCATGGCGTCCACAAGGCCGTGCACGCGGCAGCCTGCGAGATGAGGCTGCGCAGCGGCGTCTGGCCGGCAGAGGCTCTCAGCGAGGAAGAGCCTGCTCCGAAGCCACAGCGGCGCAGGCCGCGGCAGTAACAGGTCCCGGAGGTGCTGGGAGAAACGCAGACGAGCTAGCCACGTCTCGAAAGGAGGCCAGTTATGGCCAGCAACGGGAAGGCCCCCGGGGCCGGCACCCCGGAGGCCGAACGAGAAGCACAGCACCTACGCAACACGTGCCACGAACCAGCCCCGCCTGTCAAGCCCCCTGCGACCCACGGGGAGTTCCTCTGGCGCATGCGGGACAGCGGGTTCCTCTCGATGCTGCACGGGGCGGAGCTCTCCGTGTTCATGGCCCTCCTCTCATGGGCCACCCCCCATGACTGGCGATCCTGGCCAGGCTTGGACGGGCTAGCCAGAGCCACCGGGCTCCCCAAGCGCTCTGTCCGACGCGCCCTCAGGGGCTTGGAGATGATGGGCATGGTCTGGTCTGTCCGGGACGGGCACGGCAGGGGCAGGAGGGTAGTCTGGCATCTGCAGTGGCCCCCCGAGCAGATCGAAGCCGTGCTTCGCTCCAGCCGCAACGGCTCAACACTCGCCACCGGGGCCCAGAAAAAGGCAACATCTATGTCGCCTTTTCCCCGGCAAAAGGGGACACCTGCGACCCCCTTTCTCGGCGAAAAGGGGACACCTGTGACCCCCTTTCTCGGTGAAAAGAGGACACTCGTGACCTCTTTTTCGGCCGAAAGGGGGACGTCTGCGTCCCCTTTTGAGAGCCCCCCGTCCGCGGAAAAGGGGACATTTCGAGCAGGAAAAGGGGACAAAACGAGCACGTTTCAGGTGGCCCTGAAGTCGCCGAAACCCGCTCCAGATGCGGTTTCCAGCCGCTCCGCCGGTCCGGGGAAGACAGAAGTGAAGACAGAAACTGCTCCTTCTCTTCAGAGCTGCTCTGGTGGCTTACCAGTAGTTACTCACCTACCGCATTCCACTCAGGGTAACTCTCAACCTGAGCTGCTGCATCTTCTCGCTACGCTCGAAGATGCAGCAGCTCAGGATGCCGCTGCCGCGGCATCGGGGGCGGCGGCCGCAGAGCAGCCAGCGACACCCACCACTCCCGGCCTGCCGGATGAATGGCAGGTGGGGTCCGGCGAAGGTAGCTGCCCGGGTGACGCCCTTGGCGCCCCCGCTCAAAAGTCGAACACCGGCACAGCACCCGGCCAGCAGGACCGCGCCCCGGCGCCTGCAGGCTCAACACCGACCCCCTCCTCCCTGCAGGCCAGCACAGACGGCCACCCTGCTACGGGCAGAGCGTGCACGCCCGCAGGCTCTCAGCCTGCGAGCAGGGCCGGCAGGAAGGGCGGGGCCATCCCGCCACACATGGAGCCGGAGACCGTCGAGCTGATCCCCGGCCTGCCACCCAAGCTCCGCCGGCGCGGGGAAAACACCGTAGCCAGGCTGGCGCGGCTGTTGGTCCGCAGAATCCCGGACATCCAGGCGAACCCCATCAGCGTCATCACCGCGGCGATGCGACACGTGCCGGAGCCGGCCGTCATCGAGTCGGCCATCGCCGACATGGACCTCGCCAAGCTCCACGAAGGCATGACCGTGCTTCAGATCCTGGTCGGGGCCGCAAGGGCCAAGCTGACCAGGGGCGCCTGGGTGGAGGCCACCAGGGTGGAAATGCTCGAAATGGGCTTCCCCGAGGACCTCTGCAAGGCCGTGATGGAAGCCAGCAAGCGGCTGTGCAGGTCCCCGAAGGCCCTGGCCGTGTGGGCTTCCAGAAAGCTGGCGGAAGTCGGAGCTTCCCAGGCCCCACTGGTCGCACACGTCCTGCGGGTCGCAGAGCGGGGCACCGACCGGGACCTGGACGCCGGGTGGGACTTCGCCCAGTTCTGGTACAGGGCTTACAAGGTCTTCCCCAAGAAGCTCAAAATGCCGCCGGACGACCGCATGGCCGCCGTGCTCGCCGGCAAGATCCACCCCAAAGACGCATGGGAGGACGACCGCGATGCCCAACACCCGTGAACCCGCGGAACTCCGATACCAGATGGAGCTGCTCCGCTGGCTGGTGGACGAGGAGGTCCTCGGCAGCTACCCGGACGTCCCGGAGCAGGCCCTGCATCCGGACATTCGAGAGGCCGTCAACGCTCTACAGAAAGTCTCCGGCGAGGGCCCCAGGTTCGTGCAGGCCGTGGAGCTGCTGACCCGGGAGGGCAAGCACCGGGCCGCCGAGCTGCTGAACCGGGCGGCCTCGGAGTACCCCACCGTGCCACTGGACGACACCCTGGAAGCCATCCGGTGCACCAAGCGCCTCCGGGACATCCAGGAAGCCGTCGCAGAGGTCCTGCAGCTCAGGCCGGGGAAGGACCCGGTCACCGCGGTGGCCGCCGCGGAAGGCATCCTCGCCGCCGCCCTGGCCGTCGGAGGGGACCTGGTCGTCCCGGTCCGCCGGGCCCCGGAGTACCTCGACGACATCCTGCTGGAGTGCAGCGACGCATACGTCCCGTCCGGCATCCCCCTCGTGGACGAGACGTTCGGCGGGTGGCGCAGGGCGTCCCTGCACATCGTCCTCGGGCTTACCGGCACCGGGAAGACGTCCCTGATCCTGCAGTCGGCCATGCGGGCGGCCCGCTCGGGCCTGCAGGTCCACATCGTCTCCGGTGAGATGCGCGGGGCGGACCTGCTGCCACGGCTGCTCGGCGACCGGCTCGTCCAGTACGTGGACGAGGTGGGCGCCCCGATCACCGTGGAGCGGGTGGTCCGCAGGGACCGGGAAGCCGTCCGCGTCCTGGAGGCCGAGGTGGAGCGAAGCAGGCCGGAGCTGTCCCGGATCACCGTGGACGACCGGTGCTGGCAGACCGTCACCGAGATGCTGGCGGCCATCCGGTACCGGAACATCACGTCGCGGATCCACGTCCTGTTCGTGGACTACCTGCAGCTGATTCGCGCCCACAGGGCCGAGTCCAAGCCCAGGGAACAGCAGGTGCGCGAGATCGCGGAGACCCTGAAGCGGCTGGCCATGGAGCTTGAAGTCCCCGTCGTCGTTACCGCCCAGCTGGTCGACCCGCCCGCCTGGGGCGGCCAGGACGGCGCGGAGGTCCGGCGGACGGGGGCCCCTGCGGTCCGCGAGAGCCGCGCGGCCGCCCACGCCGCCGACCTCGTGGTCGAGCTGCAGAAGGGGGAAGAGCAGGAGCCCGGCAGATACGTCGGCTACGCCCTGCGGGTGCTCAAGTCACGCTTCAGCGCCCGAGACTCGGCCGGCGCCATCATGGTGTTCGACCGGTGGTCGTGCAGGTTCATCCGCGCCGAAGAAGCATGGCGTCCCGGCGCGCTCGCCTACTGATGAGCGTCGATCACCTCGACCTCCTTGAAGGTGGTCTTCCCGGACAGGCGGAACTCCACCCCGGCCCGGCGCAGCGCGGCGCGGTTCTCCCGCACGTACGCTTCCAGGTGCCTCTGGACGATGGGGACCCCCATCCTGCCAGCCACCTGCTTGATCTGTTCCAGGAACTGCTTCCGCGGGACCGGCTGCCCCGCCGGGGCCTGCCGCTTCCACTCCAGGATGCAGTCCATCAGCTGGTCCGGGCTCCCCTCCACGGGGCTGGACAGGTCGACGGCCAGGGCCGGGACCTCCGTGCCGTCCGAGCGCCGGAACTTCACGAGCTCGGCCAGGTACCTCACGTGCCCGTAGATGCCCAGCTGGCGGACGAAGCGGGCTGCCCGGACCACGTAGACGAGGGGCCAGCGGACCTCTTTGCGCCCCACGGGGTTGGCCATCAGAGCCCCCTCCTCGTCCCTCGTGGCCGGGATGACGACCAGCCGCTCGGCCCTGCGGCCCCCGTCCCTTGGCCACTTCGCGAACAGCCTGACGCGCAGGGTGGTCGGGTAGGCGTCCTCCTCGTCCCCGCTTTCCCCGGCCGCGGGGTTGGAGGGCCACAGCCACTCCACCGCGCCGGTGCTGATCTGGATCCTGCCGTCAGGGTGGAACAGCAGGTTGGGAGGCTGCCGGGTAGGCTGCTTGCTGCTCCTGGACAGCTCGACGAACCCCTCCTCACGCTGATCGAGGACCGGGACGTCTTTGGTCGGGAACTTCACCACCGTCAGCTCGGGACCTGGGCCTGCGGGACGCTGCACCCGGGCACGGGCGCCCCTCCGCCTCGGCGTCATCGCGTCACCCCCGTTCTGGTATCTTTGCGGCAGGAGGGTGTCCCTCCATGCACAATGGGAACATAGCACTGTTGCCACAGCATGTAAAGTCTTTGCGAACACCGCCCCATGGGAGCGATGCGGACATCGACCGGCTGCTGGAATACCTGCCCGACCACGTTCGGCGGCTTGTGGTCGAGCACGACCTGCGTGGACTCATCGAGATCGTCCTGGACCTCGGCAGACCCGTCCAGCTCCGGTATCACCGCCGCTACACCCTGCTGGCCCACGCCGTGACCCCCAGGGACCTCGAGTACGTCGTCGGCAGAACCGGGCAGTTCCGCTCCGACAACCGCGCCGGGGTCCCGGGCACCCTCCACCGGATCTCCGCCATCCGGAACCGCTACGGCGACATCACCGGGGTCACCATGCGGGTAGGGAGACACCTCCCGGGAGCCGCTGCCCCGCTGCGCGACCTGCTCCTCTCCGGCAGGTCCCTGCTCCTCCTCGGGCCCCCGGGGGCCGGCAAGACCACCGTCCTGCGGGACGCGGCCAGGATCCTGGCCGACGAGGCCGGCCTGCGCGTCGTCGTCGTCGACACCAGCAACGAGATCGGCGGAGACGGCGATGTTCCCCACCCGGCCATCGGGAGCGCCCGCCGCATGCAGGTGCCCGACCCCGCCGCCCAGTACCAGGTCCTGATCGAGGCGGTCAAGAACCACACCCCGGAGGTCGTCATCATCGACGAGATCGGGACCGCCCAGGAGGCCGACGTCGCCCGGACCATCGCCGCACGAGGGGTCCAGCTCGTCGCCACCGCCCACGGGTTCACCCTGGCCGACCTGGTCCACAATCCCGCCCTCAACTCCCTCGTCGGCTCCCTGCAGGCCATCCACACCAACGGGCTGGTCCTCCCGCCCGGCTACGAACACCGGCAGACCCTGGTGCGGGTGGGCCCCCCGACGTTCGCCTGCGCCGTGGAGCTGTCCCCTGACAGGACGGCACGCGTCCACCGGGACGTGGCAATGGCCGTCGACTGCATCCTTGCCGGAAGCGAGCCCGAGTGCACCGTCATCACGCTCCACGCCGCGGGAGAGGCAGCCCCTGAGGAGCCTGCAGGCCGCCCTGTCGAGGTCGAGGAACACGCCTCGCCCGCCCAGCCCGAACCCGGGGCGTGCCCGGAGCCTTCGTATACCGACACGATCCAGGACGGTGAACACGCGACGGAGGAAGACCCGTGGAACTGCTAGACCGAACCACAGTCCGGACCTTCCTCGCCACCATCGCACCCAGGGAGGTCCGTGGAGTCCGCCTGCTGGTCGGAGGCGAGGAACTCCTCTGCGAAAGGACGGCTCCCCTGCCCTGGCAAGCCCTGGAAGAGGCCGTATCACGCGGCGACGCGATCCGCGTGAGGCCCGTACCGGATCCCCAGCCTGGGCTGGAACCGCGTGCCCTGTCCGTCTGGGTCCACCTCCCCGCCGGCGGGCGCACACCGGCGGCGGTCGCGTCCAGCCTCTTCCCGGCCGTGCCGGCGCTGGTTTGTGCCGACGGTCCGTCCGCCACCGTGTACTGGAGGATCCAGCCCACCCCGCCCGAGGAAGCGGGCGCCATCATGGACGCCCTCGCCGCCCTGCTCGAAGCCGCCCCGGGCTACCCCGACGAGCTCTGCACCGTGCCCCTCACCCCGGACCGGCTGTGGGCGGACCTGCCCCCGACGGTCTGGAGCCATCGCACCCTGCTGGCCTGCGCAGAGTCCGTCCGTGCCCGTTCGGCCCATCAAGTCAGGCAGCAGACGCAGCCGGCTGAACAGCCGCCGGCTACACCGCCCCCCGGGGACCCCTGGCCGGAAGGCTGGACCCCCTGGGAGGAGGCCGGAAAGGCCGCCGTCGACCTCGAGGACCGGACCGCATGCGCCATCCTGCAGGCGCTGCTCGAAGGTGAGGACGTCGAAGCCGCGCTGCAGCGCCTCGGCATCGAGGCGGTGGGAGAGGTCGGCGGAGCCTTCCGCGTGCTCAGGGGCGGCCGGTGGCACAGGGCGGTGCTGCGCTCCGTCGAGATTGCCCTGGCGCCTGAAACCTCAGATGGAGTCTCTCACAAGGCGCAGGTACAGGGAGACCACCCGGTCGACGTAACGGGCGGTTGAGGAGTAGGGCGGCCGGCCGCCGGCGCGCCTGGTGGCTCCGCCTCCGGCGTTGTAGGCCGACAGAGCAGCCCGCAGCGGGTCGCTGGCCCAGCGGAACGCGTCGAGGTGGCCCCGCAGCAGCCTGGCGGCTCCGATCAGGTTGTGCAGGGGGTGGCGGGGATCCACCCCGATCCCCCTTGCGGTGGACGGCATCAGCTGTGCGAGTCCCAGGGCGCCGGCACGGGAAACCGCCGCGTGGTTCCAGCCGGACTCCACGTGGACGACGGCGGCGAGCAGAAGCGGATCGAGCCTGTACAGCCATGCCGCAAAGACCACGGCCCGCACCAGCCACTCGACCTGGCCTGCGAAAAGGTCCGGGTTCCCGGCCCGCGCCAGCCGGCGTATGGAAGCCTCACACACAGTGCTGCAGGACGCTGCGGAAGCAAGCCAGGCCCTGGCCACAGCACCCGTCCTCCCGCCCGGATCGAGAGACGCGGCCCGCAGCAACCACGCTCTCGCCCGGGACGGATGCCCGGCCAGGGCCAGGCTCACTCCCGCCCACGCGGCGCTCGCAGCGTCGTTCGGGGCCGCCGCGTGCGCCCTGACCGCCGCTGCCGCCGCCTCCAGGTACCTGCCGGCCCTGAAGGCGTCCTCCACGGTGTCCGTCCACCGCGCCGCCGAGGCCGGGGAGCTCATCACCGCCACGGCGGCAAGTGCCGCGGCCGCGCGAATCACCAGCGGGACGCCCCGTCCGGCCCCACCTGCTCCGCGATGTAGCGGCGCAGGGCCTCGTCGACGATGTCGCCCTTTGTCACCCTCTCCGAGCGCCGCCAGCGGCCAGCGGAGACCATCTTCTGGAACCGGTCCAGGAGGTCTGCAGTCTCGCGGCTCACGTGGACCGTCAGCATCACCTTGTCGCCGTTGTGCGAACGTGCGCCCGTACGAACCATCGTGCTCCTCCCTGCGGACAGTCTAAGCGTCACCCAACGGTCTGTCAATCAGCCTATGCCAGACATATTGACACGTCCAATCGGATCTGTCACGATTGCCCCAAGGAGGTGATGTGGGCTTGCTGAGGCTCGTCCGGGGCCGGTGGAGGAGGCTGGAGGACCACCTGCAGCCAGGCCGCGGCAGGGTGCTGCTCGTCCTGCTGGCCCTCATGGCCGCAAGCGGCGCAGCGGCAGTGCTCCTCCACGGCACTGCCCGCATCGTCGCAGGCGTCGCCTTCCTGGCGACCTTCATCGTCGGCGGATTCATGGCGAACTGGGTCCTGGAGCCGAGGGAGAAGGTCTACAGCGCCGTCTACACAGGCAGCTACCCGCCGCTCCCCAGGGAGGACCGCGTGGACCTCTGGGTTACCCCGGAGGGCCTCCACTTGAGCTTCCGGAAGCACCGCAGGGTCGAGGTCGTCCGCCACGGCCTCATCCAGGGCGCCCGTGTCGACACCGCCGGGCAGGGAGGGGTCCTCAACATGACCATCGCGGACCGCATCACCCGGACCGTGTACCCGGCATCGCTGGTGTTCGGCGACCTGCGCACCGCCGACGACGTGTTCGACGCCCTCGCACGCCAGCGGTACGTCCAGGCCGACGCCCTGTGGGCCGCCTGGCGGACCATCAACCTCCGGCTGCCCATCTCCGACGAGGAGCTCCGGCAGGGCTTCCGTAAGGTCGTCCCCTTCACCAGGATGGTCGCCTGCCCCCGCTGCGGGGGAGTCGAGGGGGCCGACCGGTCCTGCCCCGTCTGCGCGGGCCGCGGCTACCGGACCGAGAAGGACATTGTGGAGGTCGTCGCCCGACCGGGGACCCCGCCGGACAAGAAATTCGTGTTCGATGGAGCCGGGAACGAGGACCCCAACGGCCGGCGGGGACCCGTGGTCGTCAGGCTCACGAAGCGGGAACCGCTCGAGCTAGAGCCGTGGCCAGAGAGGGACCCGGAGCACGAGAACGTCTGAGGCCCCCCTGTCCTTCAGCCACCTGGCCCTCCCCTCGGTCGGCACACCCCACACGAGACGGTCGCTCACCAGAGGCGCCGTCTCCAGCTTCACCCGGACCTGTTCGGCGCCGTACTTGCCGTGGTCGTACTCCAGCGCCACCATCTCGCGCCCCGACCAGAACAGCGCGTCCGGCACCCCCTGACGCGCCACACCTGCCTTCACCCACGCCGCCTCCAGGTCGGCACCCCTCACCAGCGACCTCGGGTCGAGGCCCAGGACCGCCCGCAGTTCGGACATGCCGATCACGTGCGCGAGCTTCCTGGCAGGTGGCTTCCACGCCGGAACTCCCTCGGCCCGCGCAACCGACGTGCCTCGGCGCGTGAGGACGACCACCGGGACCCGCTCCACCCTCCGGGATCTGGCCGTCGGCCTGTAGGGCAGCGTGAGCACCGCGGCCAGCCCCCGGCTCAACAGCTCGTCCAGCGCTCCCCTGCCCCGGTTCCGCACCGCCTGGCCAGCCGTGCAGGCTCCGTCCACGGCAAGGTCGGTTACCAACTCCACAGCCGCACGTTGCATTGACAGTAAGCCAGCCATGGCTAAATAATACGGCAGAACGGAGGTGCAAGGTTGACCGTCGCAGACCGCTGGGAACAGCTGTCCGAACGGGCGCGGGCCGTCATCGGCCGCCCGCTACCCCCGCCCGGTGCGTCCGGTAGCCCGGAGTTCGACGAGCTGATGCGCCAGCTCAAGGACGCCGACCCGGCCCTGTTCCGGGAAGTCCTGGACACCGTCACCGGCGGAGTGGCCCTGCCGGCCGAGAAAGAAGCTGCCCAGGAACACCAGCGGCAGAGGATCCTGTCCACCATCCTCTCTCCGTTCCGCCGGCCGGACGGCCTCCGCACCGGCCGGCACCGGAAGAACACCACGGCCTTGCTCTACGTGTTCGCCGCCGGCGTGGTCGCCCTCGCACTGTTCACCCAGTCGGCGCGCCCCCCGTCCACCGGCAAGCAGGCAGTCGCCCCCACGGCCACACCCACCCCGCAGACCGTGTCTCGGGCGCCCGTCCCGCCTCAGAGCACACCGGCTCCGGTCCCGCCTCCGGCTGCCGAACGGCCAGACGCGGCCACGACGCGGGTACCGCAGGTGAGTGCGTCGCCCTCCTCCGCGCCTCGGGAGCCCGCGGCCGTGGATTTGCCTCTTCCGCCCGTCGCCCCGGAGCCCGAAGCCCGGCAGGCGCCCCCTGCGCCACCCGCTGCGGCGGCACCGCCCCAGCAGGCGGTCCTCTACCGGGCACGGCAGGCAACGCAGGCGGACAACGCAGGCAGCGCCGTCCTCTTCAGAGGCCGGCCGCAACCCCAGCAGGCTCAAGCCGGATCCCACCTTGCCTTCAAGGCCGAGGAGGCCGGTCAGCCGCAGGGGCAGCCCCAGTCGGCGGTGCTGTTCCGCGCAACACAGGGCGGGCAAGTCGCTCCCGGACAGGCTCAGACGGGCGCTCAGCAAGGGCCTCCGGAGGCCCCCGTAGACCAGAGCGCTGCCCAGAAGGGGCCCGCCGTGCACGTGGGCCAGGTCTTCCAGGCTCGCCTGGCCCTTCCCATCAGCGTCTCCCCCGCGTGGGGTGCGGTGCCTGCGCTCGCCGAGGTCACCGACGGTCCGCTCGCAGGTGCCCTGCTGTGGGGTCAGGCCCGTATGGCGCGCGACGGCAGCGTGGAGATCAGCTTCAACCAGGTCATCGGCGAGAACGGGCGGTCCTCACCCTTCAACGGGGTCGCCTACGACCCCGTGGCCGGGAAACCCGCCCTGTCCGGGCAGGTGCGGACCGTCATGCCCAACATGACCCAGACCATCCTGAGCTCTTCCCTGCAGGCCGCCAGCGAGTACTTCAAGGCGCGCGTGCAGTCCCAGTCCGTCACCATCACGAACGGCTTCGTCACGGTCCAGCAGCGCGAGCCGAACTTCTGGGACGTCTACAGCCAGTCTCTGGCACAGGCGATGACCCCGCAGACTCCCCATGGCAGCGGCCCCGTGGTGGTCGCCCACCTGCCCAAGGGGACCGTCATCAGCGTCATCGCCATGTCGGACTTCTCGGGAGGAAGGCCGTGAAATCCAGGAGGCTCGCCGTCGGAGTCATCCGTGTCCTCTGCCTGTTGGTTCCCTGGTGTGTGGCGACCGCAGTCGCGGCGTCCGCACTGCGCAGGGGCGCTCCGCCTGCCGAGGCGGCGGCCTGGGGTGCAGTCGCACTCCTGGCGTGCGGCGCCGCCTTCCCGTTCCTCTTCGACCCGCCGGACCGGCCCCGGGGGTCCTTCAAGCTGTACGCGGTGTTGTTCGCCGTAGCAGTACCGGCCGTCCCGTTGACGTGACGGAAAAACCGTGAGGAGGTGAGTGCCACGCCATGAGAACGAAGTCCGCCGCGGGGGCCGCCACCATGGCCGTGGTGGCGCTCTGCATCGTCCTGCTGGCCGCGGGAGCCGCCCTCGCTCAGCAGCAGGGAGGGAACGTTGAGCAGGCCCTGTCCCCCTTCGAGCAGTTCATGAGGGGCCTGGTCCAGTGGCTCCTGGGCCCCGGCAAGCTGCTCATCGCGCTCGCCTGGCTCGTCGTCGGTTTCAAGGTCGTGCTCGGTATGGAGCGGGCCGGCGCCGGCGGCTTCATCTTCGTCGCCCTGGTCGGCCTGGCCATCGTCTACGCCCCCAACATCCTGTCCATGCTGGGCATCGACGTCAGCCGGTACGTGCAGTAGCAGGAGGCCGGCTTGCTCGTCCACCCCGTTCGCCGCGAGATCGACCAGCCCATCTCCATGATGGGGCTGGAACAGGACGACCTGATCGTCCTTGCCGGGGCCGGGTACCTGATCTCCGCCCTGGTCCCCAACCTGCCTCTGCAGGTCGGCCAGGCCAACCTGACCTTCGGAGTCCAGATGCTTGCCCTGGCCGCCGTGTTCTCCGTCTGGATGCTGTTCCGCAGGGACAAGCCTCGCTACTTCCTGCGGGACGCTCTGGTGTCCCTCGGAGAGCCCGACGTCTGGATGCCGACCCCGGACGTCTGGGCCAGACCCGTCACACACCCGGAAATCGTCACGCGGGGAGGTGATGCGCGGTGAGCGCAGCCGCAGAGCTGAAGCACAACCTCACCGAGGAGGAGTTCGTCGTCCGGGCCATCCGCGCCCTCCGCAGGCCGGGATACAAAGGCATCCACTCCGTCTACTCGGGCTTCAACGAGGCGTTCCGCAAGTACTTCTCCAAGGACCCGGTGGAGGTCACGAACCGGATGGCCCGCGAGGGCAAGATCATCGTCCGCCCCGCAAGGGGAGGGGTCATGCTCTACCTGCCGGAGGACGGAGTGGTCCCGGCCACCAGCGGCGAGGACGCCCTCGAAAAGATCCTCTCGTCCAACGGAGCGTAGCATGGCACTGGACCCTGCCAGGGAAATGAGCGACCCCGACGTCCAGGCGGCTTCCCTCACGAGGCTCCTGCCCTACTGGGCCGTCGTCGGGGACGCGCTCCTGCTGCGCGACGGCAGCTACGAGGTGGGCGTGGAAGTCGACCTCCCCCACCTCGACACCATGAGCGACACGGAGCTGGAGATGCTCCACAGGCGCCTCATGCGCCTGGTGGAGACCGTGCCGCCCGGGGAGAGGGTCAGGTTCACCTACCTGCGCCGGCACGAGTTCCCCTCCATCGCCGACGGCTTCGCCGCGGCAGGAGGTCGGGGGGGGCCTGCCTCCGAGCGCCTCCACGCCCACCGCGTGGAGGCGCTCAGGCAGGCAGCGGCAAGCCGCCAGCTCGCCAGGAGGAGGCTGCTCGTCAGCTTCACCTACCACCCTCCCAGGGACCGCAGACGCGGCGGTCTTCTGTGGCCCCTCCTGAGCGGGGGCGCCGCCGCCCTCCTCGTGGCTTCCACAGGGCAGTGGGGACCCGCCCTCCTCGCCGGAGCCGCCGTCGGCGCATCGTGCGCGTGGCTGCTCGGACTGCGATTCCGGAAGCAGCCGTTCACGCCCCTCCCCAGGGACGCCCTCGAACAGGACCTCCGGGAAATCGCGACCCTCCGGGACCGTGTCGTAACCGTCCTGGAGGCGGCAGGATTCAAACCCAGGCCCCTCTCCGCCGACGGGTACATGGAGTGGGCCTGGCAGTACTTCAACCCGGCCCGGGCAGCGGCCGGTATCAGGCCTCCCCGGGCCCCCTCCGCAGACCGTCTGGTGGACGTCGACCGCAGCTTCTACGCCACGGCGAGGGGGTGGCTGGGCAAGGGACACTGGGCCGCCCCCACCACCTTCCGCTCAATCGCCGCCGGCAGCAGCGTGGTCCGGGACGAGCGCCACCTGCTCGTGGACGGCTACACCGTCCAGGTCATGAGCATCGACTCCCTCCCGGTCGGCTCCACCACCATGAACATGCTCGGCACCCTCCTGAGCAGGGCTTTCCCCCTCACCGTCGTGGTGGACCTGGTCCGCGAGCCGAGGGGCGCGGCCGTGCGGCGCCTGCTGCTGCGCCAGCGCCTCCTGCGCAGCGTCGCCGAGTCCAACATGGGACAGGACGAGGTCGCCGCCGTCCGCGGGATCGAGAAGGTCGCCGAAACCCAGTACAGGCTGGCCGGCGGAGAGACGGACATCGTCCGCATCGGGTGCGGGATCGTCGTCGCCGCCCCCACCCGCGAGGAGGCCGAACGCAGGACCGAGCAGGTTGTGTCCTGGTTTGCCAACGAGATGCAGGACGTCCAGCTGGTGGTCGAGGACGCCGCGCTGGCCCGCACCTTCTTCGCCCTGGCCCCCTTCTCCGGCCAGATCATGCCCAGGACCCGGGCCGCGGAGGCCGAGAACGGCGTCGACTTCCTGCCCATCGCCGGCCCGCCGAGGCTCGACGAGAAACCCGTCATGCCCCTGCGTACCCGCTACGCCAGCGTGATGTGGCTCGACCCGTTCGACCCGCGCTTGAGTGCCTGGAACGCGGTCCTCGCAGGGCCTACCGGCTCCGGCAAGACCGTCTTCGCGGTCGGCCTCGCACTGCACGCTTACTCGGCCGGCGCCCGCGTGATCGTGGTCGACCGCGGCAGCAACACCCCTCCGGGGCCGTGGCTCACCGCCACCCGCGCCGTCGGCGGCCAGTACGTCACCTTCGACCCCACGGCCGGCGTCGCCATCAACCCGTGCGACCTGCCGGCCGGGCAGACCGAGCCGGATCCGGCCAAGCTCAGCTTCCTCGTCACCCTCATCAGCCGCATGGCCTCCGAACGGGGAGAGGCCCTGGGCCTGCAGGAGCGGAACGTGGTCCAGGCCGCCGTCCGGCAGGCGTACCTGCGCAACCTCCGGGCCGCACCGGACGGATCGGCCGCCCTGGAGCCGGTCTTCCTGCACGACATCGTCTCCACGATGCGCAACCTGGGAGCGGTGGCGGGTACCCACGACCTCGGCGACGAGGATAGGGCTATCGCCCGCCGCATCGCCACCCGCCTCTACCAGTGGGTGGACCGCGGCCGGTACGCCGACCTGGTCGACCGCCCCAGCACCGTCAGCCTCCAGGAGGACTGGATCCTGTTCGACACCGCCCCGCTGGCCCAGGAGCCGGAGCTGCTCCCGGTGGCGGTCCTGCTCATCACCGACCTCGTCTGGCGGCACGTCAGCAGCGGGGTCGGCTCGCGTCCCACGCTCATCGTCCTGGACGAGGTCTGGGCCCTGCTGGCCGACCGGATCGCCGGGGACTTCATCCAGGACCTGTACCGGCGGCTCCGAACCACCGGCAGCGGCGTGCTCAGCATCAGCCAGGACCTCGCGGACTTCCGCGACAGCGAGCACGCGGTCGCCATCCTGAGCAACGCGCAGACCTACTACCTCACACGGGCCGCCGACCCGGAGTTCGCCGCCCAGCTGCTCCGCCTCAACGCGCGGCAGATGCGGCAGCTCGCCGGCCTGGGGATGGCAAAGGGAACGTACGGAGAGCTCATGATCGTCCGCCGCCTGGGCGACCGCCAGGAGGCCGTGATCGGCGCCTACGTCCCAACCCCCCAGGACCGCTGGATCTCCGAAAGCGACGCCGCAAGCCGCCTCCTCCGTGAGCGGTACGTCACGGAGTACGGAGACGTCCTCAGCGCCGTCGAGGCGCTGGCCCGGGACGTGCCCAGGGGCATGCCGTCCCGGAGCCGGAGGCCCGCCCCTCAGGCCGGCACACCCGTCGTACGGACAGGAGGGAGGTAGGGAATATGTTGCGTGCCGCGGTCTGCATCGCCCTGGTGGTCGCACTGGCCACACAGCCGGCCATGGCCCAGACCCCCGGGGGCAGTGGAGGTGCCCTCTGGGACCTTCTCACACAGCTTCAGGACCTGTTCGGCCGGTTCCGCAGCTGGGTGGGTACCCAGTTCTCCACCGGGCTGGACGCCGTCCGGGCAAAAATCGCCCCCATCACGGACACCCGCTACGCCTCCGACTCCATCGCCCGCTGGCTGGAGGGCATGATGGGCGGCCTGCCGGCCGAGCTGCGGGGCCTGCTCGGCTTCTTCGTCGGAAGGTTCCGAGAGCCCGCCGGCCCGCCCGCCGGCAGCGTGTCGGAGGCCGCCAGGCAGATCATCGAACAGCAGCCCTCCTCCGAGCTGGCCTCCACCGTGAGGGCCCACGAGGAGCTGAGCGCCGCCACGGACGCGTCCGTAGCACGGGCCCGCGGCGCCCAGCAGGTCGCCGAGGACACCTCGTCCACGGTGTCCTCCGACACGTCCATGGCCGCCAACCTCGAGGCCGCCTCCGCCTCGGCCAGGGAGCTCGCCGCCCGCGCGGCGGAGACCCCCAGTACCCGGGCAGCCGTGCAGCTGCTCATCGAGGGGTTCGCCGCCTTCATGGACCAGAACGCCAGGCAGAACGCCGACCTGTCCGCCCGCCTCACCGCCCTGGTGCAGCAGCAGGCTGCCCTCAGCCAGCAGCTGACCTCCGTCGCGGAACAGTCCGCCGCCCTGGTGGAGCTGCTGAACCAGCAGCGCAAGCGCGAGGCCGAGCAGGAGGCCGTCGCCGCGAAGCTCACCGTAACCTCGGCCCTCAACGGGGTCGGAACCGCACTCGGAGGCGTCGCCTCCATCGCGCCGGACGACCGGTCCCGGCAGTCCGAGAGGCAGATGTACGACTCCATCTCGAACCTGTACGGAGGCAGGTAGCCGGTGAGGGCCGCCGCGCGCGCTGCCGTCATCGGGGCCGCGCTGGCGGCGGCCCTCCTGCCGGTCTCCCCGGCCGCAGCCCAGACCCCAGGCCAGCCGGAGCCCCAGCGGACCTTCTTCGAGCTGCTGTTCAGCCCGTCGGACTTCACGAATCTCATCGTCAGGGAGATCGCCGGTAATCCCGCCGTCACCACCTGGCTCCTCCGTATCGGCGTCCTGCTGGCCGCCTTCCTCTTCCTCTGGAACCTCTACATGGCTCTGGCACAGCAGTCCCCGGGCCTGGTGACGGACGCTCTCATCCGGGCAGCCATCGTCGGCACCATCTTCGCCAACCTCCAGTTCGTCGGAAAGGTGGTCACCGACTTCCACTCCGCCCTCGGCGCCATCGGGTTCGCCGTCTTCGACGCCGTGGGGGCCGGGAGGGCCATGGACCAGGCGCTGGTCCGCCTCCAGGACGCCATCAACACCGCGGCCGGGGGAATCGCCGGCATGGGCCTGTTCGACGCGGTCAAGTTCATCTTCGTCGCCATCTACGCGGCGGCCGTCATGCTGCTGTTTCTGGTCTTCATGGTGGTCGCCATCGCCATCTACAACTTCCTCCTTTTCGGCAGCTACGTCACCCTGGCCGTCGCCGTCCTCCTCACCCCTCTGTCGCTGGCCTGCCTGGCCAGCCGGTCCACCCAGAACTTCGTCTTCGAGTGGCTACAGGTCGTCCTGCACTCCGCCCTCGTCGCCATGCTCACCAAGGCCGTCGCCGGCATCATCGTCAACGTCGCGGTGGCCGACAGGATCCTGGCGTACGCGGACGGGATCCTCCGCGCCTCAGGAGACTTCGGCCAGCTCATGCAGTCCATCGTCGGACTGAAGGAGCTGGTGCCCGCCATCGTGATGCTCGCCATCGGCGTGTTCACCCTCCTGAACGTGCAGGGCATCGCCAGCGCGTTCGTGGGCCGCGTGGAAAGCGTGGCGGGCGCGCTGGCCGGCCTGTACTTCGCCGGCCGGATGGCCGGCAGGCCGGTCGCGGCAGCGGCGGGGGCGCTGGCGCCGCGCGGCGCCTGGGGATTCCCCACCGCCCGGGCCGCAGGGGCCGCCATCCGCAGCGGGTGGGAGGCGGTCCGAACCGCTCCGAGTGCCGCTCTAAGCGCCGGGAGGTCCGCCATACAAAGAGCGCTCGCCGGCCTCGCGACGTACGGCGGCCCGGCGGGTTACGCCATCGCCGAACGGCTGGGGTTCGACAGGACGCTGCCGGATTCGCCGGACATCCAGGAGTACCTCCAACAGGCCAGCGAGCGGTTCTACAGGGGCGCCGAGGAGGACCTCCGGCGGCTCGGCTGGGAACCTCCGCCGCCGGGGACCTTCGGCCCCGACTACGACAGGCTGTTCCCGCCCCGGGGGGGTGACGCACCCGCCCGGCAGACCCCGCTGGGGCTGGAGGGCCCCGAGGGGATCATCGAGCCGTCGGCGCCGGCGGGCTCCAGGATCGAGCCGACCGACGACGACGTGCCGAGTGACGAGGAGCTGGATCCGTACTGGGAGCAGCGTTACCTCTGACGCCCTGCAAAGCATCCGGTTGGGAGGGACCGGGACATGTCCAGAGAAGTCTACTACCCGTCCGTCTGGCCCCGATACGTCATCGTCGCCGCCATCTCAGGTGCACTCCTCGTAGGGGCCCACCTGGCGCTCACAGGGTTCGCCGCCTGGGCGCTCCGCCTCCAGCCGCCGGCCGTCCGCCACGCACTCTCCTTCCCCTACCTCCGCGTCATCCCGATCCTGGCCCGCTGCGTAGGCCCGGCGATGAGTCCCGCCGGCAGGCACAGCGCCCAGGAAAGGGCGTACTGCCGGCGCTGGTGGGATGCGGCAGGGTGGTACCTCGAGCGCAAGGCCCCGGACTACCTGGGTGGCGCCATGGTAGCCGGCGCCCTGCTGGCCGGATTGGCGTACGCGGAGATGCGCCGCCGCCTCCGCGTGCCCCCCTCGGAATCCCAGGCGACGTCCAGGTGGAGCTCGGAAGCCGACCTGGTGCCCTACTCCGTCAGGAAGACCCCCGCCGCCCGGCCTGAGGCCGGGGCGATGCCCATGGGGACCACACTGCGAGGCGCGGGGACGAAGAGACCGGTCGAGCTCGGGCTTCCGCTCGAGCAGCGGTTCCAGCACGTCTGGGTGCTCGGAGTCACCGGCGCCGGAAAGACCAGCTCCGGCTTCAAGCGCTGGCTGGCCGCCGACGCCGCCCTCGACGGTACCGAAGGGCGCCCCGCCATGAGCAGCGTCGTCGTGGACGTCAAGCACCCGGACATCATCCAGTTCCTCTGGCCGGTGGTCGCCGGAAGGAAGCGCCGGCTGTACGTGTGGGCGCCGTTCGACCCGCCGCAGTCCACCATGAGGTTCAACTTCCTGGACTACGTCCCGGACCCCATGGACCCGGCCACCGCGGCAGCCCTGATCCTCTCCAACACCCCCGACTACCCGAGGCGAGACCCCTTCTGGAAAGGCATGGAACGCCAGCTGCTGACCCTGCTCATCCAGATGGTCACAGAAGAGCCTCCGGAAGCCTTCGCCTCGGACGCCATCCAGGACAAGGTCCGGCACGTCCTCCAGATGCAGGAGGGCGACCCGCTGCCCACTCCCAAGTCCCTCCCGTTCGTGCTCGTGCTGTCGCACCTGTCCAGCGACGAGTTCGTCCGCATGTTCGAGCTGTGGCCAGAACCCTCCCGGAGCAAGTGGCGCGACCGTTTCGCCACCATCCTGAGCGCCGACGAGCGCACCCTGGTGGGTGCCATGCTCGGAATCCAGCAGGCGCTGTCGGTATTCGCCGAGCGGGAGGTCGTCCAGTCCACCGCCTACAGCAACTTCCGGCTGGAGACCATCGCCCTCCAGCCTACCACCCTCGTCATCGGACTGCCCACCCAGCCGAGGGAGAACCGGCAGATCCTCACGTCGCTGTTCATCCGCCAGCTCCTCGACGTCCTGGGCAAGATCGGGGAGAAGCGCAGGCCATCCGGACTGCCGGTCCCCGTCACCCTTTACCTGGACGAGATCGGCACCCTGGGGTACATCGGAAACCTCCCCGAGTACGTCGCCACCTACCGCGACCTCAAGGTGTCCTTCGTGCTGGCCACCCAGGATACCGAGCAGCTGACATCTCTGTTCGACCGCGAGCAGGCGGAAGTACTGATCGCAAACCTCCACACCCGTGTCGTCTTCGGATACGACCTGCGGCCGGAACAGGCGGCACGCATCAGCCGGGATCTCGGCGAGAAGACCATCGTGGAGCCGTCCGCAGAGTACAAGGGCGGGTTCCTGAGCCAGCGCCGGTCCGGCGCCCGCCTGCTGGTCTCCACGAGGCCCCTGCTCACCCCCGACGAGATGCGGAACATGAAGCCGTTCGAGGCGGTCGTCGTCCTCCCCGGCAACCGCAAGGCGATGGTCTACATGCGGCCCGTACACGACGACCAGAGTCTACCGGCACCCCTCCCGAAGGCACCCGGCTGGGTGCACCTCTACGCCAGGGAGCTGGAGCTCGACGACGTCATGCCCTCGCCACCCGCCCCGGAGCGGGTGACACCGCCGGCGCCACCCCCATCCGAACCACGGGCCATGCCGCAGCCCGCCCATCTTGAAGCCGTCGCGGTGCGGCACGGGCCGGCCGACGCCCCCACCCTCCAGATCCAGACACCGGAACCCGACCTGCTGGAACCTCCGCCCCAGCAGGACGCTCCCGGCTCCCGGCAGCAGGACGGTAGCGCCCCGAACGGCCAGGGGCAGGCGGCGACAGGCAGTGCAGCAGCTGCCTCCCGGGCCTCCACAGGGGCATCCGACGGCCGGCAGGGCGACCCTCCAATCGACCTGTCGGAAGGCCACCTCGTGGCCTTCTTCAGGGCACTGCTGGCCGGTAGGCTCACCGACCAGCGCGTCGAGGACGGAACCCCCGGCTACGTCTACGCCGACCGGAGGGGCGAGGCGCTCGTGCCGTTCGGCTACTTCATGGACTTCGGCAGGAAGGCCAGGTTGCAGTTCGTGGACCTCAACACCCGGTGGATCGCCGAGGGCCTGCTAGGCCCGCGCGTCAGCGTGATCGTGGACGGCAAGGCCGTCAACTGCCTCAACTTCACCCGGCAGGCGTGCAGAATGCTCCCCCCGGACCTGCAGGCGGAGGTCTCCAGGAGGTTCCGGAGGATCACCCCCGACTCTGTCAGGGTCCACGGCCATGCTCCGCGGCAGGAGGCGGACCGCCGGCGAGACGCCTCCGGTGACTCTGCCGGAAGCACCGCGGCCGGCAGGGGCCAGAGAACCCGTCCCTCCTCCGGGCAGACACCGACCCCTGCTCGTGATGACACGCCGGGAGAAGGTGACCAGGACTCCTCCGAGGAGGCCGCCCGCGCCATTGCGGCACTCCCGTTCCTGGCAGAGTGTCTGGATCTGGTCCGGCAGAACGTGGAGCGGTTCGAGGGACACCCGGACTACACCGGCGAGGGCGACCAGCCGATGGGGCGGTGGAGGCACGTGACCCGGTCCGGGGAGGAACTGCTGCTGGTCCGCCGGGACGTCCTGGCCGGGCACATCGACGCCCTAGGCGGGAGGCCTGAGACGGTGTTCGCCCTGTGGAGGACCGCGCTGGTTCTCAGGGGGGAATCCGACGACCGCACGGTGTACAGGCTGGACCGCAGCGGTGCGGTCTACTTGGCCTTCAGGTGGCAGGTGCTCAGGCAGATCGGGTTCCCCGGCCGCGTGGCACCCGACGAGCAGGACGCGGCCGACCTGGGTGAAAGCCCCTACGGCGGATAGCCTGGTGGGGCTCCGGGCGGGAGTGTGCTGTGGCCCCGGCAGCACTGCGGTTGCCTCCCGGATGGCGGTTCGCCATCCGGGAGGCGTACCGGTCGCCATCTTCTTGACGTCGGTGCGCCATCCTGGTAACTGTTCATGACGGAGGTGGTCCGTCATGGCATCGATCAAGGTCGCGCCGAAGCACGTGGAGCCGCGCAAGAAGCTCACCATGGCGCTTCCGGTGAGCCTGCTGAGCAGGCTGGACCTGTATGCGAAGTACCTTGGGGGCGCCACCGACCGGTACTACGTGATGGAGCAGGTCCTGACGCAGTTCCTGGAGCGGGACCGCGACTTCCAGAAGTGGCTGGAACAGAACGGACACGCCCACCTAGTGGCCAGCAAGCAGGGCGGCTGACCTCCGCGCGCGTCGCACTGGTGTTTGTCGAACGCTGGCGGGAAATGTCAAACATGTGATCGTCGAACGTGAACGGGAAAAGGCTCCTTTTCCCGTCGGTGTTCGTCGAACATCGGCGGGAAATTCCCGCGGGAATTCCCGTGCGGGAAATGAGCCTCAAGCGCAGTCAGGACAAGGGTTTCGGCTTTTCCCGCCCTGCGGCCATACCCCTGGAAGCTACTCGCGTGGCTTCGGAGTCACCGGCTCGGCGACCGCAACCCCATTCCCTTCAGGCCCCCTGGGTGAGTGGAGCGCGGGGCGTGTGCCCTCGGCTGCTCGGTTTCTGTGCGCCCTTCGGGCGCGGTCCGGGGCGCAATGGAAGTGTGGATCAGCGCGGTGGTTGGGGGGCTGGTGGCCCTGGCGGCGCGCGGCTGGTGGAGCGCGTTGATGCGGGTCCCGGTCGTGCGCCGGTCCGTCGCGCGGGCCTGCCTGCGCGCGGCCTGGCGGGTGGCCGGTCCGTCGCTGTTCGCAGCGATGGCCGAGGCCGGGGCGTCGGTGGAACTGCGGTGGGGATCGGGCGACCGGTGCACCGACCTTGGTGGCCTTGCCCTGGGATCTTCCCGAGTGCACTGATAGGCGGTGTGCGCCCTTGGGGGCGCTGTCCTCTGTGCGACTTCACCGCTCGGTTGCCGGCCCGCAGGTGTTTGCCGGAGCCGGGCAGTGTGCTGAGTTGGCTCAGCCCTCCACGGGGGCGCCGGCGGGTCCCGGGGCCGTGGTCCCGGTTGCTGCCGAGCCGGCGCAGGACCGGTCCGCCGTGGGGGGTCGGCGCGGCGGCTGCCGGGCGTGAGGGCGCCAGGTGGCGCTCCGGGTTCGAGTCCCGGCCGGCAGTCGCTGTAGGCGCGGAAGTGTGCCGGCTTCGCGAGCGGGTCCGGTGTCACAGGGCCAGGGGGCATGAGCCCCAGCCCCGGTACACTTGACCCTTCTGGTCCGGCCAACCTAACCTACTCGCCGGGTGATTCTCATGGCCGAGCTGGTGAACGTCCACGAGGCAAAGGCACGGCTCTCCGAGCTCCTCGAGCGGACCAGGGCAGGGGAGGAGATCCTCATCGGGAAGCGCGGCAAGGCCTACGCCAAGCTCGTCCCCGTCGAGCCGGAGCCTGTGCCCCTGGGGTTCCTCAAGTTTCAAGTTCCCGACTCGTTCTTCGAGCCGTTGCCGGAAGAGGAGCTCCGGGCGTGGGAGGGTCGGTCCTGAAGCTCCTGCTGGACACGCACACACTACTCTGGGCCATAGGCGATCCGGACAAGCTCGGCCGGCGGGCGCGCCTTGCGATTGTGGATCCCGCGAACGTCCGGCTGGTTTCCAGCGCCACGGCGTGGGAGATCGCCATCAAGCACCGGCTCGGCAGGCTTCCCGAGGCCGAGGTGATCCTTTCTGCCTTCGGCCGTCACCTCCGAACCTTGCGCGCGACCGAACTCCCGATCACCTGCGAGCATGCCATCCTGGCCGGCGGTCTGCCGCATCCACACCGGGATCCATTCGACCGGGTGCTCGCGGCCCAGGCCATGCTCGAAGGAGCCGTGGTGGTATCCAACGACCGGGCCTTCGACGGGCTGGGAGCCCCGCGCCTCTGGTAGCCGCCCGAATCCCTGGCATTCTGGAACGGGTCTAGACTGCGCCTGCGGCGCGGTCCTTAGACGCCATGCCGCACTCGCCTGAGCTCCCGTGGCCCGGCTCCCCCGTGGTAGTAGCATTCACCGGGCACCGGCCCGACAAGCTGGGCGGCTACCGCGGGGATTCGCCTGTGGCCAGGCGGGTCCGCCAGGCGCTGGTGCAGATTGTCCTCCGGACCGTTCGTAAGTACCCGGGGGCCGTCTTTGTCTGCGGTATGGCCCTCGGGGTGGACCAGTGGGCTGCCGAGGCCGTCCTTGCAGCCCGCGGGCGGGGCCTCCCCTGCCGGCTGGTAGCGGCCATACCCTTCGAGGGGCAGCAGGACCGGTGGCCACGTCCGGCTCGTGAGCACTACCTCAGGCTTCTGGAGCGGGCCGACCTGGTCCACGTCCTCTGGTACGGGCCGGTCCACTCGCGCGGCCAGGCCCGCCGGCTGCTGCTGGCCCGCAACCGGTGGATGGTCGAGCGGGCCTCGGTGCTCCTGGCCGTGTGGGACGGGTCGCCGGGAGGCACGGGCCACACCGTACGCCTCGCGCTCGAGCGCGGGCTGACCGTGGTCCGGTTCGACCCGAGGTCCCCCGAGCTCGGGTGGCAGCTCCTCGCCGCCGCACCCTGGAGCTCCTGAAGAACCGGTAGCTCACGCCCACCGATCGGTTATCATGTTGTCGATGGCGACGAAGCGCACCTTCACGGCCTACGTCGAGAGGGACCCTGAAACCGGCCTGTACGTGGGGCTGGTCCCCTCCCTGCCGGGAGCTCACACGCAGGCTGCAAGCCTGGAAGAGCTGCTGGCGAACCTGAAGGAGGTCGTCCTCCTCGTCCTCGAATCCACCGGGGACTCCGACGTCTCGGAGCCGGAGTTCGCCGGCATCTACCGGGTCGAGGTCTCAGTTTGAGCCGTCTGCCAACCGTGGACGCGCGAACCCTGGAGCGCGTCCTCATCACCCTTGGGTTTCAGCGCGAGCGGCAACGTGGGAGCCACGTCTTCTACCGCCATCCCGACGGGCGGTTCACGACCGTTCCGCACCACCCTGGGCGAGATATCTCAAGACCTTTGCTTGCCGCAATCTTGAGAGAGATCGGAGTTTCCAGGGAAGAGTTTCTCAAGATCCTCGCGCAGCTCTAACCTCCGCCGGGGCACCAAGCCCAGGGTCGCCGCTTCGAACAAGCTGTACGAGTACCCCGGTAGTGCGGTTCCACCCCCGTGCTCCCGAGTCCGGGTCGCAGGTGTTGCGCCCTGCGCCCCACGGCGCGGCCACGAGGTAAAACCCCAATCGAGTCGAGGGAGGGTGAGATGCTCAACCGTGTGGTACTGATCGGCCGGATCACGGACAAGCCCGAGCTCCGCTACACCGCGTCCGGGGTTCCCGTGGCCCGGTTCCGCATCGCCGTGGACCGCCCCGGGAAGGACAAGGGGACGGACTTCATCCCCGTGGTGGTGTGGCGGCAGTCGGCAGAGAGCGTGGCCAGGCACCTGGAGAAGGGCCGCCTGGTCGCCGTGGACGGGCGGCTCCAGATCCGGGAGTACGAGTCCGGAGGGCAGCGCCGCCGTGTCGGGGAGGTGGTGGCCGACCGTGTCCGGTTCCTGCCCGACACCCGGAGGCAGGCCCAGGCGCAAGTGGAGCCCGAACCCGAGATGGAGCCGGATCTTCCCCCGGAGGACTTCCCGCCCGACGACGACGTTCAGCTTTGAGGAGGTGCAATCGTGAAGCTGCCGTGCAGCCTCCAGGCCTACACGGGCGGCTGCTGCTGCCCGGCATGCAACGAACACCGGCAGGCCGTCTACGCCGGCAAAATCCCCAGGCTCGACCCGCTGCAGATCGCGGCCCGCATCGCCCACCACCGCGAGTGGGGAGACCTGGAGCGGCTGCAGCCTGCACCGAAGACCGGGTGGCTCGAGGAGCTGCGCCTGCGCCGCCTCCTGTGGGACCTCGAGGACTCGCTTCTCGAAGGTCAGGTCCTGCTCCCTGCCACTCCCCTTGCGCGCTGACGCGCGCGGTCCCAATCGAGACTCTCAAGAATCGCTCGAAGGAGGTGCACAGATGGTCAACAGCGTCACCCTGGTCGGCCGCATCGCGACCGACGTGACCCTGCGGTACACCCCCAACGGGAAGCCGGTGGCCCAGTTCCGGCTCGCCGTGGACCGGCCCGGCAAGGACCGGGAGAACCGCACGGCGGACTTCATCCCGATCGTGACCTGGGGGGCCGCCGCCGAGGCCGCAGCTCGGTACCTCCAGAAGGGCCGACTCGCCGCCGTCCGCGGCCGCATCCAGGTCAGGGAGTACGAGACGAACGGCCAGCGCCGGTGGGCCACCGAGGTCGTCGGGATCGTCACCTTCCTCCCGGACGGCCGCAAGAACGGGAACGGCAACGGCCAGGCCGCGGAGGCCGAGCCCGCGGCGAGCGACGAGGCCCTCGAGACCGCCGCCCTGGAGGCCGCGGTCGAGCCCGAGGACGAGGACGTGCCGTTCTGAACCAGAACATCCCCCACCTCGCTCCTCCTCCCTCCTCCTCCGCAGCCGCCCTCCGGAGCACCGCGCCTCACGGCTCCGGAGGGCGGCGCCTCCATCCGTGGGAGTGAGCACGACCCCGTGAGGACACTTATCAGCCTGCACCTGGACGTCCAGGACGACGACGGCGTCCTGTCCCTGTACGCTGCCAACGCCGGGTGCGGCTGCTGCTGCATCACCGCACCCGTATTCGGGGACGAAGTCGTTGCAGAGGAGCCCATTGTGGCAAGCGGCGAGCACGCCGGCATGCTCCTGGCGGAGCTCTGCAGACGCCTCGCCACGCAGGCCCTCGCCGCAATGCATAACCAGGACCCCGTCGACCTCATCCGGGAAGTCCGGGACCGCCTCCGCGCATGGGGCGAGACCGCACGGAGCCTCTGGCTGCGGAGCCCGGACTCCGAAGACCACCTCCGCAACCAGGCCAGCAACTTGCTCGCGCTGGCCGAAAAGCTGGACCTGGCCATCGCCGAGATCCAGAAGGTGATGCCATGACGAGGACTACCATCACCATCTCCGGCCAGGAGGTCCCCGCTCTCTACAGCCGAGGCCTGGCCATCCACCGGGAGCCTAGCGGTCGCGGCTACGCCATCCGGCACGTCCGTTCCGGACTCCGGGTCGTCGGCCGAACCTTCCCTACCCTGCGGGAGGCCCGGGCCGCCCTGGCCCGCCTGCTGGAGCTCCCGGTGGACTGGATGGCCGACCGGGACGAGCTGGTCCGGCAGTGCGACCCGCTGCTGGATCAGATCGTCCGGGCTGCAGGGGGACGCTGAAATTGCGTCCTCGCTTATTGACCCTCAAGCAGCGCCAGCTCCTCTGACGGCCGCACACCCCCGGAGGTGAGATGCATGCAAGCCACCCGGAGCACCATGCTGGTCGAGAGCCGTGACGCGGTCCCCGAACAGGTCACCCGGTGGGCGCTCGACGCTCTCGACGTCATCGACGCGGACCGCTGTCCTCACTACACACACACCGCGGATACCGGCTTCCTGATCCTCGACGTGGCGTCCCTGCTGGCCCTAGCCCGCGAAGCCAAGGAGGACCCGGACATCCCCCCTCCCCCCAGTGAGGTCGTCAGGTGGCTCCGCCAGAAGGCCGCCACCGCCAAGCGCGAAAAGGCAGCCAGATTTATCTGGGTGGCCTGAACAACAGGAAGGAGATCCAGGCCGTGAAACGCCACCTCGAAACCTGCCGGGCAGCCACAGAGCTGGCCCGGACGGCGCTGCAGGCCTGCGCCGACGCGCTGGGCGTAATCGGCGACGTCCTGGGCGATCTCGCCGACGTCTCCGAATCCATACACCTCTCGCTCGCGTCGGGCTCCGGGTGGCCCGAGCCTTCCCCTCAGCAGACCGCAGCGCTCGGTGACGCGGTCGCCCGGCTGTCCGGCCAGATTGCCCGTATCGCCCTGCTGTTCGCCCGCCTCAACGAACAGGCCAGCAGCCTCAGCACCCTGCTGGATCCCTGACCGGCGAGGAGCGGGAGTGGCCCAGCCCGGACGGGTCCCCGGCTTCTAACCGGGTAGAACGCGGGTTCAAATCCCGCCTCCCGCTCCACCGAACTCCATGAGACGCGCGCCAGCGAAAGCAACCAGGGCGGTGCGCCGCCTGCGGTGGCGCAGACCCGGGCGAAGGACGGAAGGAGAAGGTGCAATGGGCAAGCAGAACCCGGTACACCTGATCACGGTGAAAGCCACCTGCCACAGCTGCGGCATCACCATGAGCATGACCACCCGATGCCACAAGCGCCGCACTGCCGAGAAGACCATCTCCAGGCTGATCTCCCACCACCTGGACTGCCTGGGCCACGTCATCTCGCCCGTCGAGGTCCAGGAGCACTTTGTCAACACCTGTCAGGCTGCCGCACTGTGAGCCGGGCAATCCTCTCAACAGCAGCCGTGCGCTGGATCGCACTGCTCCTGCTTTGGAGCCTCACCTCCGCCCTGCTCCGCTGCTTGTCCCTCGCAGCTCCGTTCCTCCTCCTGCTAGCCATCGTCTCCCTCCTCGCCCACAACTAGCCCCACGCGCGGCAGCGGGTGCGGCCGCTCGCCGCCGGACGGGACCCCAAACCCGTCCGCCCGCCTCCCAGGCGGGGCACCCCCACGGCCCGGTCCCGGGCCGCCGCATGAAGGGCTGCTCGCCTGCTCCACCCCCAGGCGCAAAGCGCCCAGGGACACCACCGCCCGCGGCCTCCCAGGCCCAGGAGGCCGCGGGCAACACTCAGCACCTTAGCCATGACCGGGATTTGCTTCGCCTGCAGACGCCAGGATGGCGACCTCTCGCTCTGGGGGCACCCGCTCTGCAGGAACTGCGCCGCCCGGCTCGGCCTGCACAGGGAGCCCGCAGCAGGTTCCTGCCGAGGCATCGAGCACGTTCCGCCAACCGTCGACGTACTCGACGAGCTCCTCGCCATCTGGACCGCCCATGCAATGCTCGACGGCTCGGGAGATACCAGGAGGTGAACACGTGGACCTCAAGCCGCTCCTCCAGTACCTCGCCTTCGGAATCGGGATGCTCTCCCTAATCCTCACCGTCGGCTTCCTCGCCACCATGGCCTTCACCGACGACATCCTCCGGAGGTAGCCGCATGCGCTTGGTCGCTCTCTTCGCCGCAGCCGCCACTGCCGTGGCCGCAGCGCCTGCGGCCACCCTGATCGTCCCCGGCAAACAAATCGGGCCCGCACGCCTCGGCAGCACGCGAAGCGAGCTTGGCCCCATCCTCCAGGACACCACCTGCCCGATCCGCGCCCTGTTCCAGGGCGACATGGCCGTCCAGCTGTACACCAACTGCGGCGGCGCCTGGGCCACCGCCGGAGGAGCCCAGGTGGGTATGCCTCTGCGCTGGGCCGTCCGGGAGTTCGGACACCCGGAAGCCCGCGTCCCAGGAGCCACGTACACGTGGCCCGGGAATCGAACCGCGAAGGCAGTCTGGTACCTCTACCAGGGCGTGGCCTTCCGCGCCGTCGTGCCCGGAGACGAGCCGGAACCCGCCGGCGTGGTCACGTGCATCACCGTCTACACCGGCTCCCGCCCGGCACTCAGCGAGTCCTGCGGCCAGGAGCTGGACTGAGGTGACAACGAATGGCCAGAACCACGAACCCGCACTGGGTCGAGGAGTTCGTGCACGGACTGACCGGCGCCCAGCGGCCTGACTCCCCGCGGGCCGTGGACCCAGACTGGGCGCGCCGCCAAATCGAGTCCGAGCTCCAGCGCCGCCCGCACGGGCCCGCCGGCCTCGTCCTGCACGGCGGATGTCCCGGCCTGGGCTACCCGGGAGCCGAAGTGCCCAGCTACGCCTTGGCGCCATGGGCCACCGTCGCCACCGTCGCCTGGTGGCGCGGCACCGCGTACTGGTGGGTAAGACGGGAAATCGTCGAGTGCATCCCCGGCGGCCTGGCCCCGTTCGTCCGAAGGCTCTCCAGAGACTTCGCAGCATGGCTCGTCGATCCCGCCCACAAGGTCTGGCCCAGAAAGCATCGCAAGAAGCGCACATAGGAGGCCCATCCATGCCCTGCAAGCCCTGCAACTGCCCCCCGCCCTGGGAGCAGGTCGCGCGGCTTCCTGCCAGTGTCGAACCCGAAAGCCGTCACCTCAGCGCCTGCGCCCACCGCCTGATCCCGACCTGGTGGAGCGCCAGCAGCGACTGCTGGCGGAACACCAGGCAGGTCCTGAAATCCCTGGAGAACGGCTCCAACCCGGGGCCGCTCTTCACACGGTCCCACAGGTTCCCGCGCGCCTACCTGGCGGCGTCCGCCCGAGCGGTCCGCCAGGGGGAGAGCAGGCCCGTCGAGGAAATGTGGGACGTGTTCCTGTTCGACAACCTCCACCACTGGCCCGTCTGCGCCACCATCCCCAGGTTCTGCGGCGGAAGCCGGTACTCCATCCGCACCGGGCCGTGGTGGGGCTGCGGCGTCTCGGCTCGCACGTCCGTCCTCGCGCTCCCTCCCGGCGCCGTGGTCCTCTGCGCCCTCGCGCAGCACCGGCTCCTCCCGCATCCCAAAACCTGCTCCTGGAAACGTCCCAACACCGTTTCCTGGACCGTGCACTCCGCCCTCCGCATCACCCCTGAGGGCGCCGTCGAACAGATCCCGACGAACCCGACCGTCTTTGTCGGAGCGGCCAACCGCTACCCAAAGGTTGCAGCCATCCGCGCCGGTCGCTACACTTTCCTGCCCGGGGACGACATACTCGGCGCCATCCTCGCCCTCCGGTGATGAGACGGCCGCCCACACGCCTGCCCGCCATCGCCCGCGCATGGGCAAACGCAGCATTCTGGCTGTTCGTCTTCGCAGGCTTCCCGATCCCCGTCGGATGGCTCATCCTCTGGGCCCTCCGCGACACCGACCTCGTGCGGCTCGGGATGACCAACTTCCCGGGCTGGATGAAGATCCTCCCAGCCTGGGCAGCCGGAATGCTCACCGAGCTCACCCTGGGACTGCTGCTCAACAAGCTCGTATCCCGGCGCCGCAGCCGCAGCTGAACTCCACCAGCAGGAGGTGTGCATGCCCGCGCAGGCTACCCGGGCCGCCCACGACCAGGCCGCCCGCAGGTCCGCCTACCCCACCGACTGCAACATGGTCGCCCTCACCCTCAGCGTCTACAGAGTCGAACCCACACGCACCACGAACGGAGGCATCCCCGTCCGCACCGTCCGCTGCCTCCGCAGGGACGGCCTCAACGGCTCCCGCACAGCCTTCTTCGACGTGTGGCTGTGGAAGGACATGACCGACCTCGCCGACCACCTCCGCCCCGGCATGACCATCACCGTCAGCGGCAGGCTCCTGGGAGTCGACACCTACACCGACTCCCAGGGCCGCCCCGCCGCCACCGTCACCATCTCCGCACAGGGCGTGTCGATCACCACGTCCATCAGACCGCACACAGCCACGGTCACCGACATACTGCCATTGACCACTTGACAGACGGTCGGGCTACAGCTACAGTAGGGGGTGATGCAACAGGTGTTCGTCATCACCGGCCGTGCCCCCGAGGTCATGCGCAGCGGCAGGACATGGCACCTGCGCGCCCGCAGCGGCTTTTACCTCGTCCCTACGGCCCGCAGCGAGCCCGTCACCGAGGTCGACGCCGCCAGGCTCCTCGCCGCCGCAACCTCCAGCCGGCCCCGGGAACTCGTGCTCGGAGGGTGGCTCGTCCGTGCCGTGGGCGACCCCTGGGGGAGCACCGACCTCGTCCAGGAACTGCGCACCGCCGTCCTCGACGGACCGGCCGCCGTCGCCACCAGCATGCGGCCCGCCTACCAGCGACCCACTACCTTCACCGCTCGCCTGCAGGCCGCATGGAACATCCTGCTCGGGAGGACAACCCCGTGAGACGCTCGGCCATCACCCCCGGTCAAAAACGGGTCCTGGAAGCCATCATCACCTTCCAGAACCGGCACGGCTGGCCCCCAACCGTCCGCGAGCTCGGCAGGCTGCTCAACCTGACGTCGTCGTCCACCGTCTACCACCACCTCGAAGCCCTGGAACGCAAAGGCTTCATCCAGCGGCAGCCCCACAGCCCGCGCGCCATCCGAGTCGTCGCAAACCCCGACACGCCCGACGACGGAGGGCCCAGGTGAGACTCGACCACGTACCCCCGGCCGCCGCCACAGCAATCGCGCTCGGCGTCGCCGCAGCTCCCTCCATCATCGGCGCCGCGCAGCAGTACGGAGCCGGGCACGTCGCCGGCACTGTCCTCGCCACACTCTACGGAGCGGCCGCGCTGTTCGCAGCGCGAACCGTCATCCGCAAGCCGGACCACGACCACAAGGAGGACTGTCGATGATCGCGCTCGCAGCCGCACTGCTGCTGGCAGCCGCCCAGCCGGCCTCCCTGCTGGCCGTCCGCGTTGAAGAAGGCGAAGGCTCGGCCACAATCGCACTCCAGCTCTCAGGCCCCGCCACGGTCGTCACCCGGTACTGGACCGACCGGCTCCACACCCTGATCCTCGACCTCCGAGGAGCAACCCTGGCCATCCGACCTGGACCGGCCCACAGAAGCCGCCGGCTTCAGGTCCGCACGGGACAGTTCCAGGCAAGAACCGCACGTGTCGTCGTCGAGTCGGCCCCCCCGTTCGCGTACACAACCAAGCGCACGCAGGACGGCCTGCTCGTGCAGCTGCGTTTCGCCGGCGCACACGAAAACCGCCGCCCCTCTCCCAAAGCACAGGCACCTGCTCCGGTACCGGCCACAACCCGGGCCGCCGCCATCCCCCCTGACAGCGCACAGCCGTCCGCACCGGCGCAGGCGGCGGCCCGGATCTTCTCCATCGTCGCGTTCGGAACCCTCGACTCCGTCGCCCAAACCGTCGCCGCCATCGCCGGCACGGAAATCCGCGTCCACCCCGCCGTCGCCCGACGCCCCGCGGCGCTCAAGCTCAACCGCACAACCCTCCAGCAGACCCTGGCCGAGCTCTGCCGGCAGACCGGCACCCGGTGGACACGCGCGGCCGACGGCACTGTCGAAATCACGCCTTGAGGAGGAATGCCACAATGCAGGACCAGGACGAACGCAAGGCCTGCAACGAGCCGTGCAACTGCGCCGGCCGCAACTGCATCCGAGTCCACGACCACTGCGACCGGCAGTCCTGCCAGGACATCGGCTGCTTCGGTGCGTGCAAACTGGAGCCGGGTCACGAAGAACCTCACTGGTGCAGTCACGGCCATGCCTTCTAAGTTCCTGGTCCAGCCGCTGCTGAACCCGGCATCGAGAGCCCGCTCCGGGATCGGAGCACTCCCTGGAGACCCCCTGCGGCCATGCTCCGCTCCCATCGCAGTCGCCGCTGAATCCCACGACCACGCTGCACAGATCGCAGACCGCATCCTCCGCGCACCGTTCCCCTGGTCCCCGGCCGGCCTGTTCCCGGGTGATGCCATCGCCGTCTCAGGACATTCCCAGACCCGACTCTACACCCTCGCCACGCACGGGCTCCTCGAGTTCACGCCGGCAGAGGTGCTGCCGTGAAGCTCCTGGCACTCCGCCAGCTCCCCGCAGGCTACCACCTCGAGTTCTGGCAGGCCACAGCAGAAGGCGCAGTCTCCCTCGTCGCACGCGGCACTACCTCCTCCACCCCCGTGTGGACCGCCGAGGTTCCCCACGGCCTGGCGGAACAGCTCGCCGCCGCCCTGCCCGAACCACAGGACCCGAACCGCATCCGAACCGCGCGCAGACCGACACCGGACCGCGTCCGCAAGGCGCTGGAAGTCCTCGAACAGCTCCGGGAAAGCTTCCCCGGAGACACCCACGCCGCACTCGATTACCTGGGAATCCCTGAGGAGGTGAGTCGGTCTTGAAGGAGTTCGCCCGCAAGGCAGCCATCCCTGCCGCCCTGGCGGCCGGCATCACCATCGGCGCCGCCGTCACCGTGCTTGCACAGGGGACAACCGCCGGCAGCTACTGGTACTCCGGCGCCGACCTCATGAGCAAAGACCGTCTCATCCGCCTCGCCTACGCCGCAGGCGCCTCGGACATGCTCGCTGCGGTCATGTCCCTCACCTCAGGCGACGACGAGGACGCGGAAGCAGGAATCCAGCAGATCCTGGACGCAGACGCCTGCATCAGCCGGAGAACCGGCGGCACCCTCGGCCAGTTCACCGACTGGGCCGAAAACCTCTGGAGAGGACGGAGAGAGCCCGCAGCGCTGGTCCTGCTCACGGACGCATGCCGATAAGGTACAATGGTCCGCCTACGAACTCGCTCCGGTATCGCGGTCTGGGCCATGGCCCATAACAGGCGCCACACCCTCCGGACCCGGCTCCTGGCAATCATTGCGCTGCTCGCACTCCTCCTCACCCTCCCTACCGGCACCCTCCGGGGAGCCAGCGGCCTGCAGGCCACGGTCCTGCACTGGAGCGACGGGGACACCGTCCGGGTCAGACTGCACACCGGCCACACCGAACGCGTGCGCCTCATCGGCATCGACGCGCCGGAAGCCTCTGCAAGCCCCAGGGCCCGCGACCAGGCCCGCCGCCTCCACGTCCCAGTCTCCGAAATCGTGCGGCTCGGCCTCCACGCCAGGGCCTACGCGGAACGCCTCGCACCGCCCGGTACGGGCATCCTCCTCGAGCTCGACCTGGAGCACCGCGACCGGTACGGCCGACTGCTCGCATACGTGTGGACACAGGACACGCGAATGGTCAACGAGGAGATGCTGAGGTCCGGATGGGCACTGCTCCTCACGGTCCCACCGAACGTCCGGTACGTGGAGCGGCTCCGCGCCGCCCAGAGAGATGCCATCGAGCACCGGCGCGGACTGTGGGCAGGAGGCGGACGGTGATACCCATGGCCAAGTGGGGAGATCCTCCGTCCAGCCACAGCCGTCCCCACGTGTGCCCGGTCTGCTCAGGACGCGGTACCGTGCCCCCAGGATTCTACGGCGGGAAGTCGGACAGCTCGAACCTGCCCCAGACCTGCAGGACTTGCTGGGGCCGGGGGATCGTCTGGGAACCCGAAAACCACCCGGCCGAGAGGCGCAGCGATGCCGGAGGCATCTACGGCCCCTGAAGCTCGCTTCCGCGAACGCGCTACCCGCGGCACCCTCGCAGTCGAGGGCCTCCGAATGACCAGCTTCACCGTCATGCGCACCCACGTCTCCGTCCACCTGCGAGGCGAAATCCCCAGGCCGGAAGCCGCAGACCTGCTCAGCAAGATCGCCGCGTACACCGGCAGCCAGTATGCCGTCCGCGGCAGCATCGAGCACGTACGGTCCCTGTACTCCGTCGCCTCGTTCACCAGCCGCCGCGGCATCGCGATTATCGCGCTCCACACCGGCACCGACCCAGCCCTCCTGCCGGCCCTCGCAGGCCTGCTGCGCGCTCAGAAGGTCACCCTCACCCTGGGCGTCCCGGTCGAAATCGCACCCCAAGAGCCCGAGGAAAACCTCGGCCGGCTCCTCGCACGCGCAGCGCAGATTACCGGCCGCCCTCCCGAAGACCTGCTCGAACAGGTCACGACGTTCCGCAACCGCGAAGGACGCACCGTCCCGGGCCGCCGCAGCGTCGACCAGCTCAGCCCGGCACGCGCGGAGGTCGCCCGCAAGCGGCTCGCGGCCCTGATCCACAAGGTGGAGGCCACCAGGAGGTAGTCCACAGTGCCCCAGCACGAGGACACCGCAGCGCCCGTCATCGTCGCGATGCGCCGGGAAGACCTGCCGGTACCCACGTGGAATCGGTCCCGGCACCCTGCGCAGAGTGCGGCGCAGAAACCTGGGTCAGCGTGGAGCTCCGGCAGGCACTCCCGGACTCGCAGGTCGTCTGCACCCGGTGCGTGCCGCGCGACGTGGAAGACATCAAGGTGCACCCGGCAACGATCAACGAGCTCGCCGGGCTCGGCCTGGACGAGGAGTTCGTGAACGACGCGCTGCAGCTGTTGCGCAAGCGGCTGCGCCGGAGGAGGTCCGCGTCGTGACTCGCTGGCTCGTCGTCGACACCGAAACCGGCGGCCTCGACCCCGAACGCCACCCCCTCTACACCGTCGGCGCCGCCGTCCTCGACCTCCAGGAAGGACACGTCGCCGGGATCGAGATCCCCGTCCGGGAACCCGCCGTGCCGGACCCGGACGCCCTGCGCGTCAACCGGATCGACCCGGAGGAGCACCTGAAGTCCGCACTCCACCCGGTCGACGCCGTCAACGCGCTGGAGACCTTCGCCCTCCCACACTTCCCAGACGGGCCCATCACCATCGCCGGCTACAACGTCGCATTCGACACCGCGTTCCTCCGCCGCCTCTACAGGCTGGCAGATCTCCGCTTCGAGGACCGGTACTCGCACCGCACCGTGGACCTGTACGCCGTCTACGCCGTCCTGTCAGCGGCAGGCCTCCTCCCGGCCATCAACCGCCCGTCCCTGGAGGCCATCGCACACGCCATCGGCATCGAGCCGGAGCAGCCCGCCCACTCGGCACTCGCCGACGCCATTACCACCGCCAGGTGCCTGCTGACGCTGGTGGAACGGCTCAAGAGACCGGTCATCGCAGGCCTCCAGGCCGTCAGGGACTGGGCCGACATGGCCGGCAAGCCTAATCACCCGATTGAAATGCGACTGGTGCGCGCCGGTATGGCCTGCGGCGGAGCCGACATCCTGCAGCTGCTTACAGGCCGCTCCCACACCCTGGACCGCCTGCGGCTGGAGGCGATCCGAGTCGTTATCCGCGCCACAGCACACACCAGGCCGGACCCCACGACCACCGTCCCCGACGACCGCCGCGGCTACCTCGCCCTGTCACTCCTCCGGTCTGGATGGCCTGTCGAGGACGTTTCCGACGTCCTCCGGATGCCGCCAGAAACTACCCTCGCAGAGGCCCGCGTAGCCGCTGACAGGCTAGGACTCACTCCACCATGACCGGCGCAACCCACGCCGCCATCGGCGCCGCCATCGGAGCGGCCGTCGCGCGCCTTGCCGGGGGCCACGACCTCACCCTGGTCCTCGCCGGCGCCGCCGGAGGCCTCCTCCCGGACGCGGACCAGCCCGGCTCCAGAGCGCACAGGCACCTCATCCCGTACGCCGCCGCCACCGTCGCCCTGTCCCACTTCGTCGGGATGCCAGTCCCGCGCCCCCTCTCCACCGCCGCCTGGATCGCGCTGGCCTACCTCGCAGCAGGTCTCCTGAGTCACCACCGCGGCATCACGCACTCGCTGTTTGCCCTAGCCGCCACAGGCCTGTGGCTTCTGGCCGCCGGCACAGGCCTCCACGGGCTGGCCCTCTGGCTGGGAATCGCAAGCCACGTCGCCGCCGACACCGTCACTCCTGAGGGGACGAGGCTGCTCTGGCCAGCAGACCGCAGGGTCAGCCTCCCACTTGTCCGCACCGGGGGAGGGGTGGATCTGATGGCCGGGCTGGCCTGTGCTGCACTCACCGCCCTGCTGCTCATGTGACCATTGATTGCCTCCGGGGCCAGCCGTACGCCCGCGACTTGCTGGACGGCTGTGGAGCGCGGGAGCAGCCTGTCTCACCATTCTCTCCGTCTACGAACTCTACGTGGGAACGCGGCAGGGCGAGGAGGCCGCCACTCCGGCGTAAGCGGTACAATCGTCCTGAGATGCCGTTCACCGTCAAGGACTTCCAGAGCCTGCTCAGGCTGCTGGAGCGGCAGCCCCAGTGGAAGAACGCCCTCCGGGCGGCTCTGGCGGGCGAGGAGTTCCTTGAGCTCCCCAGCCTGGTCCGCAGCCTTGTCCAGGCCCAGCGGGCCACCCAGCGCGGGCTCCGTGCCCTCGCCGAATCCCACCGCTCAACCCAACAGGAGCTCCGCGCTCTGGCCGACACTCAGGCCCGCACCGAGCAAGAGGTGCGGACCTTGATCCAGGAACTACGGGCCCTGGCCGATGCCCAGGCACGCCTCGCCGAAGCCCAGGCCGGCACCGACCAGCGCGTCGCCAGGCTTGAGGACGCCATCGCACGCCTCACCGAGGTCCAACAGCGCGGTGACGAGCGCGGAGCCCTCCTTGAGCGGGCTCTCGCACGCCTCGTCGAGGCCCAGGCCGGCACCGACCAGCGCGTGGCCCGACTCGAGGAGGCCGTCGCACGCCTCACCGATGCCCAGGAGCGCACCGAGCGCGAGCTCGCCGAGTTCCGGGCGCAGGCCGACCGGCGCTTCGCCCACCTCGAAGACGTCACCGCGCATCTGGTCGAGGCCCAGAGGCGTACCGAGGAGACGCTACAGACCCTCGTGCAAACGGTCACCACCCTGGTGGGCGAAGTCGGCGCCCTCAAGGGCGAAAACCTCGAGCGCCGCTACCGGGAGAGGGCCGCCTCGTACTTCCAGCGCATCCTGCGGCGCATCCGCCTCGTCGACCACCAGCAGCTGGGGCTCCTCCTGGACGACGCGCTCGACCAGGGCCGGATCACCCCGGAAGAACGTGCTCAGGTCCTCGAAGCCGACGTGGTGGTCGCCGGGCTGGCCGACGGCCAGGAAGTCTACCTGCTGGCCGAAGTCTCCAGCACGGTCACCTCCCACGACGTCCGCAGGGCGCGGGCGCGCGCCCAAGCTCTGGAGAAGGCCACGGGACGCCCGGTGCTGCCGGTGGTGGCCGGCGAACGGCTCTCAGAGGACCGGGAAACCCAGGAGGAAGCGTGGATGGTCTGGCGTGTGCTGGATGGCCGCGTGATGCCCCCCTCACCGACCGACTCCCCGTAGGGACTTGGCGGGATGACGCCATGAGATCAGCCGACGCCGCATACCAGGCAGGCGCCGCCTGCGCCATCGTGGCGCTCGCGAGCCTCTTCGACGCGTGGGCCACCCTGGTGGCGCTCCGACTTGGGGCCCAGGAAGCCAACCCGCTCTTCGCCCACATCCTGAATACGCCTGGAAGAGAAGCTGCTATCGTCTACGTCACCGCCCTGAAGGCCGTCTCCGTGATCGCCCTGGCCTACGGCGCCTGGCGACTCATCCTGGAGGGCCGGTACATCCAGCCCCTGCTCAGGGCCCTCCGCCTCCTGGCCTACACCCACATCGCCCTTGCCCTCTACCACGCAGCAGGCATCGCTGCTGCCATCCTCCCCTGAACTTCTGGCTCTACAACCCCGGTGCGCCGCTCCGCGGCGCGGCCCAGGCTGATTCAACAGTGTCCCCCAGGAGGCAGCCCGTGGACATCCAGACCAAACTCGTTCACCTGTTCCGCGCAGGCTACCCCCTCCTCTACCTCGTCACCCACGAGGAGAACCGCGCCGTCAGCGCCCTGCAGGAAGCCGCATCGGCTCTCAACCGGCAACTCGCCCGGTGGACCTGCACCCGCGGGTGGACCGGCGCGGTCAGCGACGCCTCCCAGGACCCCGTCGCCGCCGTGCAGGCCATCGCCGGACGGGAGTTCGAGCAGGCCGTCGCCGTCCTGCACGACCCCCACCCCTACCTCGACGATCCCCAGGTCGTCCGCAGCCTCCGCGACATCCTGCCGGCCTGCAAGGCACGCGGCACCACCGTCGTCCTCCTCTCCCCCGTCCTGCGCCTCCCGCCCGAGCTCGAGAAGGACACGGTGGTCGTCGACTACCCGATGCCCGACCGAAGCGACCTGGAGCGCATCCTCGACTACGTGGCCGAAAGCGCCTCTCTTCCCGTCCCCGACCACCTCCGCCGTCCCCTGGTAGAGGCCGCGGGCGGGCTCACCGCCGCCGAGGCCGAGAACGCCTACGCCTTCGCGGTCGTCCGCACCAGGGCCTGGAACGAGGACGCGGTCCAGGTCGTCCACGAGCAGAAGGCCCAGATGATCCGCCGGTCCGGCATCCTGGAGTACTACCCGGCCCGCGAGACCCTGGACGACGTCGGCGGGCTGGACCTGCTCAAGGACTGGCTGCGACGCCGCGCCCGCGCGTTCGGCGACGAGGCCAGGGAGTTCGGCATCGACCCGCCCCGCGGCGTCCTCCTCCTCGGCGTCCAGGGGTGCGGCAAGTCCCTCACCGCCAAGGCCGCCGCGCGCACGTGGGGGCTCCCCCTCATCCGCCTCGACCTGGGCAGGGTCTTCGCCAGCCTGGTGGGCGAGAGCGAGGCGAACCTCCGCGCCGCCCTGCGCACCGCGGAGGCCATGGCTCCCTGCGTGCTGTGGGTCGACGAGGTCGAGAAGGGCGCCGCCGGCGTCGCCGCAAGCGGCGCCCTCGACAGCGGCGTCACCGCCCGCGTCGTCGGAACCTTGCTCACCTGGATGCAGGAGCGCGACCCGGCCCGGCCCGTGTTCATCGCGGCCACCGCGAACCGGGTCGACACGCTGCCCCCGGAGCTCCTCCGGAAGGGGCGTGTGGACGAGATCTTCTTCGTGGACCTGCCCGACGAGTCGGAACGGCAGCAGATCCTCGCCATCCACATCCGGCGCCGCCGCCGCGACCCGGCCCGGTACGACCTCCACACGCTCGCCAGGGCGACGGACGGCTACAGCGGCGCCGAGCTCGAACAGGCCGTCGTGGACGCCCTCTACCTCGCCTACGACCGCGGGCGCGATCTCGCCCAGCAGGACCTCGAAGAAGCCGTCCAGGCCACCGTCCCGCTGTCGCGGCTGCGCGGCGAGGAGATCGCCCGCCTCCGCCAGTGGGCAGCCGACCGCGCCCGTCCCGCCAGCTCCCGCACCGCCCACCGGATCGACGGAAGACGCATCTCCCTGTGACGCATTGACAAATACCCCACCGCGACCGAAACTGGGAGCGGCGGTCGGGGTTCCGGCCCACACCGCCAACCATTCGGGGAGGGCGCGCCCTCCCCGGATGGGGAAGCGGCGCCGCCCTCCCTCCTTGCGAGGAGGGAGACGTGAGCACCTTGACAATCGAATCCCCTGTCCGCCGCCGCAGGGTGGTGGACGGAGGACAGTACCTCACCGTCCAGCTCTGGCGGGAAGACCCCCTGCTGGAGCTGCCCGCCGACCTCGAGCAGGCCCTGCGAGAGGCTGAGCAGGAGGCCCAGGCGGCCGAGCATGCCCGCCACAACTGGGAGGCTGACCTCGCCCGCCTCCAGGGCTACACCGCCCGGCTGGAGGCCGCCATCGACCGCCTCCAGCACACGCTCCGGCACGGCCCGCTGTGGGCCGCTGCCGCCGCAGCCTTCGCACTGCAGCGGGTGCAGGGGGACCTGGCCTCCGCCAGGGACTCCCTCGCCTGGGTCGCACAGATGGCCAGGGACGCTACCCGCAGGGCCATCGAGGCCCGGCAGGCCATGCGTGATCTCCAGGCCCGCGCCGCCTCAGCGGCAAGGACCCGGTGGGTCCGCGGCCAGACCTACACGGTGCGGCTGCGCCGCGTCAACGGCGACTTCGTCGCCGTCGCGGCAGACCGACCTGACGCGGTCCCCGCAGCGGTCGAAGCCGCCAGGGCCTGGCTCGGATCCAGGAGCAGGCGCCAGGCCAGCCCGGAGCTCCAGCGGTGGGCCCTGGAACAGGAGCTCCGCCGCGCCACCCAGACCCATGAGGAGCGGCCGGAAGCCCTCGGGGACGACGAGTTCGACTCGTTCGGCCCCGACTGGCACTGGGAGGAAGAGCGGCGACGGCGCGAAGCCGCCGACCGCGTCCTGTCCTCCCACGGCGGGCTCAACCGGCTCGCCGAGTTCACCGCGCCGGTTCTCGTGCTCCTGCAGCGCGACAACGCGCTGCAAGGGAGGGCCTGGAGCCTCGTCGAGGCCTGGCTGCGGGAGACCATCCCGCAGCTCGTCTCCCGCGGGATCCGGGACTTCCGGGTCCCAGGTACGCGCTGCGGCCGGCAGGCCACCGAGCTGATCCGCCAGCTCGGCGGCGCCCCGCTCGTCTTCTCCGTCCCCTCGTCGGGAACGGACGAGGACCTGGAGGCTGCCTACATGGCGGCCCTCCAGACCGCAGGCGGGCTCATCCTGGTCGCCGGGTCAGCTGCGGCGGGAGGAAGCCCGCTGTACCTGCTCGACCCGGCACTGGCCGCGGCCGCGGACGTGGCACCCCTTGCCACGTACCGCTGGAGCGACGGCCGCCCTGTTGAGGTCCGGGAACCCGCCCTCGGAAGGCGGGTTCCATGGGTCCGGTTCGACCTCGCAGCCGCGCTGGCAGCGACACCGGACCCGGCCTAGAACGAAGCCGGCGGCGATCCAATGGCCGGAACCCCGCGCCGCCGGCGCACCCCACATTGCAACCGAAGCATCATATCCCACAATAGCCACACGCCAATCCGCCAATCCACGGAGAGGGACGCCCATGGATACCACAGACGCCATCTACAAGCTGCACAGGAAGTACGTCCACTTGCTCTACGACGAACACCACCTCCTCAAGCCACTCGCGAGACTCGCGCGCGACCTCGCGTCCGCATCTCTCCCCCCAGAAGACGCAGCGGCTGCATTCTCCCTCGCCTGCAGGTACTGGCAGGAAGCTGCCGAGTAAGCCGTGCGCGGCCTCCGGCCGCGCCGACCCAGGCGAAACTCCACCAAGCAGGAGGAGCGCCGTGGAAACCCTGACCCTCTTCCCCCTGCAGGCCCAGGCAGCACACCCTTCCCCCGCGGACATCCGGGAAGCTCCCGCCCGGCAAGACGGCACACGCCCGGTGCGCATCTGGGAAACCGGAGTCCTCGTCTGCCTGGACATCCACATGTGGACCGGTACTGCCGGGCTCGACCCCGACGACCTCGGCTTGCCACAGGTCCCCGAAATCTACACCCTCGGCCGCAAGTACCTCGTCCCCAAGCACCTCCTCCGCACCATCCAGTCCACTGCCACCCGCGCCTACAGGACCCTGGAGCAGTACAGCGTCCCCTTCCCGGTCGGCCGCGCCCGCTTCGTCCCCCTGCGGGCCGCCCCGACCCTGATGAGACAGCTGGACGAGCTCCGGGACGACTTCAACGCTGCCGTCGACCGCTTCATGGGCGAGTACACCCTGGTCTGGAACGCCGTCATGGGGCAGGAGTACGAGCTCGCGGCCAGAGCCGCCTACCACGTCTCCCGCGCCACCGGAGCCCTCAAGGACGTCCCCGAGGACGACTTCGTCCGCAACTACCTGGAGCGGGTCCGGGCCGCCTACCCCCTCCCGGAGACCGTACGGTCCAAGTTCGCCTTCTCCTACCACGCCTACCAGATCACCGCGCCCGAGCTGCGCGCCCTCCGCTCCTCCGAACACGCGGACGACCTCGCCCGCGCAGCCCGCGAGGCCTACCGCGAGCGCATGGAGGCCTTCTTCGACGAGGCGGTGAGGGAGATCCGGACCCGGGTCGCCGAGGCGTGCACGGAGGCCGCGGAAACCGTCTCCCGCAGCGGCACCGTCACCGAGCATACGCTCCGGGCCCTGCGCCGCATGGTCGAGGACTTCCGGGCCCTGAACTTCGTCAACGACCACGAGGTCGAGCGCATGCTCAACAACTTCGCACAGACCTACCTGTCCGCTGCCGCAAGCACCCTGCGCGAGACCAACGCAGTGCCTGCCCTCCGGCAGGCCCTCGACGCCATCGCCGCCGCCGCCCGCGACAGCGCCGGCATCTCCCGCGTCACGGGCGAGCTCAAGCGCCGCATCGTCATCGACTGAGGAGGTGTCGTCGATGACCACCACACCCGTGGTCGCCTGGCCGCAGATCGACCGGAAAACGTTCCGCGCCGCCCTCCAGGTCGCCGCCGCGCACGCACGCGTGTCCACCGGTACCGTCCGGGGCGCCATGGCCTCCGCAACGGCTCGCGGACCGTACGGGCCGGTCACCGTCTCAGCGGTCTGGATCCACGAAGGCCTCCACGGAGACTACGACCCGCGAGACCCGGAGGACTACCCCGTCGTCCGCCTCGACATCTGGGCAACCGCCAGGCCCCAGCCGGGCGACGAACCGGATCGCTCCTACGCCACGTTCCTCGACGCACGCACGCCACGCGCACAGCTCCGAACCACCTGCGCGGCCATCGCAGCAGTCCTGGCACTGATTCCCCCTGAGCGCCGCGCACTTGTGTGGACCCTCCCGTCCTACCTCGACTCCGACGACGCAGCGCTCCTGCACCGGATAAGGGCCCGGGCGCGACGCACCCGCAGAAAGGAGACAGAGTGATGGACGACGTCAGGATCTACGCACGCGTCTATCCGACCCAGGCGGAGGCACGCCAAGCGTACGAAACCGCCATCCAGGACTACGTCCTCGGACAGGCACTCGAGGTCGGATTCACGCTCGCCTTACTCCCGGGTGCCGGGTGGATCGTCGTCGCCGTCGGACGCGATGCGTCCCCGGGAATGCTCACCGGCGGCACAGAGGTCGAGCTGCCCGCCGAAGCCCGCAGGCTCTTCGTCCAGAGGTTCCAGCAGGGCCGCCCTTCCCCGCACGGCCACTGGATCGTCCGGCGGAGCTTCCCCGACGGACTGGCGGTCCGTCTCCCACGGGAACACTGAATGCGCCTGCGGCGCAGACCTCCCCGGAGGTGAGGCAATGAGTCACATCACCACCGTCAAGACCCAGATCCGCGACCTCGACGCCCTCCGCGCAGCCCTGGAGCGCCTCGGCTGCCGCCTCGAAGGGCCGGGCACCATCAGGGGATACTTCCGCGAGATGGGCCACGCCGACCACATCGTCCGGCTGCCCAACACCGAGTACACCGTCGGCCTGGTCCGCCAGCCCGACAGCACCTACCGGCTCCTGGCAGACCTGTGGGCCGGGCACGTGGAACGCGTCCTCGGTCCCCGCTACGGCCGCCTCCTCCAGGAGTACGCCGTGGAGGTCGTCACCCGCTCCGCAGCCGCCCGCCGCCGCACCGTCCAGACCGAACGCATGCAGGACGGTCGCATCCGCATCCGCATCGGAGGTCGCCAGTGAGCGACCAGGTCCTCCTCGTCCTCCCGGACGGCACCCTCGTCGGCGTCTGGGACGACGAAATCCCCTGGCACGAAATCGGCCACATCACGGCCGTCCCGCGACTCAGCTCGGTCGAGTTCGACCACGACCGCCAGCAGTGGGTCGCCCGGGACCTCCGGACCGGCCGCGAGATCGCCGCCGGCCCCAGCCGGTCGGACGTCCTCCGCGCCGAGGCCGCCTACTACAACACCCTGCTGGAAGCCGGTCACATCCCGCTGGACCTGGAGAAGCGCCATGACCCGTAACGCCCCAGAGATCGAGGTCATCGTCAATCCCGACGGCTCCGTTTCCGTCGAGGCCATCGGCTACGAGGGGCCCGACTGCGAGGAAGCCACCCGCTTCCTCGAACAGGCCCTCGGGACCGTCCAGGAGCGCCGCCGGAAGCCGGAGTACTACAGGAGCCGGAAACACGACCGGCGGCTCTCCCAGCGCTAGCCGCATCCACCACGCAGGAGGTTCAGCAGCCCATGGGAGCCTCGTACTTTATCGAGCCCCTCGCAGTCAGTCCGGAACACCGCCACTCCCTGCAAAACGCCATCGAGGAACGCGGCCTGGGCACGGCCGTCAACCTCACCGAGGACGACACCGGGCTCTGGCTTGAAGTGCAGTACGACCACTACTCGTACGGCCACATCGAAGCCATCGAAAACCTCCTCTCGGAGGCAGCCAGGTCCGGCTGGATCGCCCCGCCGATTCAGTTCCTCGCAGGCCGCTGTGACGACGAACCATTCTGCATGCTCCTCGTGGCCGGCTTCGGATCCGAGCACATCCCACACGAGGCCGTCTTCGAGATCCCCACGTCCGGGCTGCCACCTGTCAAGCCCGGCATCGTCCGCGTGGAAATGCTGGCCGTGTCCGACGGCCGTCGCGCGATCGATGTCCTGCAGCTTCCTCAGGACATCCTCGCACACATCCGGGGAAACCAACCGTAATCCGCAGTCACCTGTCACCATGGAGCGCTCCACCCCGCAACAGGCCGAAACCGTCCAGCTCGGACTGTTCGCCACCGCACTCCGGATCATCGGACCCAAGCGGCGCGACTACTCGGGGGACGCCGACCCCTACCGCAACCTCCGCAGCGCCGAAATCCTCGGGGTCGAACCCTGGCGCGGCGCCCTCGTCCGGCTGCTCGACAAGGTCAGCCGCATCGCCCGGCTGGCCGAGCGCGGCGGCACCGGAGAGGTGTCCTCCGAGTCCCTGATCGACACCGCCGCCGACCTGCTGAACTACACGGCTATCGCAGTCGGCCTGGTCATCGAAACCATGCCCGATGCGCAGCGCCGTGAGCTGCTCAGCCGACTCGCCGAGGCCGCACGGACAATCCGCCACTCTAATGGCAAGGAGCGCCGGCATTCCGAACAGACGCATGACGCCTTGACCGCACCCGCCGCACAGGGATAGCATTGTCTTGCCCGGTTCTCCCGAGGCGGTCTGCGGACCGCCTCGGGGCGGCGGCGCAGACCCTCCTCGACGGGGGCCCGGAGCTTCAAGAAAGCCCGGGCCGGATCCCGGGCGGGGAGGAGCCAATGGGCGAGTACTGGAAACTCCGGAGGAAAACGAGAGTGCACTTCCTCCGGCTGGTCCGCCTGGAACCGAACGGTCAGGAACGGCTCCAGGCCATCGCTCAATGGAGCGAGCTGCGGGAAGGGACCCTGATGGACGGGCCCATCACACGCGCAGTTCGCAGCCTGATCCGGGCGTGGCACGCCTACAGGACAGGCCAGCTCAGCGGGAAGGACCTGCGGGACTTCCAGCTGTGGCTGGAAGCCGCCGCAACAGAGTACATCAAGTCCGGGCTCCACCGGTAGGGACTGGCTACCGGCGCAACGGCCTGCTGCGACAAGGCAGGCCATCCGTTCCTATGGGCACTAGAACCCTATGGGCCAACCTCCAACGGCAGGTCGCCGACGCCCTCACCGCGACCGCGCCCGACCACCCCCTGTGTACCGTTCCCCCGCGCCTCGCACGCAAGATCGTGAGGGCAGCACGCCAACACCTGCCCCGGCGAAGAATCTCACTACCCACGGTCCTCAACTTCCTGCTCGACCGCATTCCGGAGCTGTGGGTCGTCAACATGAAACTCACAGACGCTCTGCTCCCAGGGATGCTCGACATCGCCCTGCAACATGCCCTCGCCCGGAAGCACGCTACCAGTCTGCAAGACGCCGCCATCCTCATCACCCAAGCTCTCAGGCAGTCCGGGGAGTGGCTCGTCCAACCAGACGGAGACAGAGTCTGGTTCACGGCAAAGCTGTCAACCCGCCATGCCACACCCGCAACGGCACCTCCCTCCGAGCCCCCATGGCCCTGACATCGGCCCGCAGATACCCTGTCGCCAAATCCGCGGAGCTGCACGCTCAAGCTATCATCGAAGCAGCTCCCAGCGGCCCGTGGCTTGACAACCTACCAGATACCCTTGCTCGAGACATCCCGGAGATGGCGCAGATTGCATTCGGCAACCGCGCTTTCACGCTCGCCTACGCTGTCCGCCGCCTCTGGCACCCGCTGCTGTGCTGGCAGCTCTACGCTCAACACATCCCGGATGCGATTCACGCCATCTACACCGACGTACTGATCGACCACGGAGAACCATTCGCCAAGACCCCCGAGGAGGCGGCCATCGCCATCGCAGAGGCCCTGAGACGGAGCGGGTACTCCGTACGAATCACAGAGACCGGGGTCGTCTTCAGGCCACCTACCCAGTGGAACGCCTGCCGCGCAGCACACTGAACCCATATCCCTGAGCCCCCCATAGCTGAAGTCCGGGAGTGCGCGCTGCGCGCGCCGGCCCGGGTAGAACATCACCCAGCAGACGAGGTGCGGTCACATGGATCTGAAGGTTTCCCGACAGTCCATCCTCTCTGCCGTAGAGGCAGCCTCCAGGGCGGCTTCCGACAACCAGATCATGCCAGTCCTCGGCGCGGTGCTCCTCAGCGCCTCAGACCGCCGCCTGTCCGTCCGGGGCACCCGCCTGGACACCGAAGTCGAAGCTGCCATCGACGCCGACATCGTCGCCGGCGGAGCCGTCGCCCTCCCTGCGACCCTTCTCAGGCAGATCCTGTCGAGCCTTGCCGGCGAATGGGTCCACCTGTCCGCCGGCGGCTCCGGCATGGCCCACATCACCGACGGGACCACGCATTTTGACCTCGCCGTGGTCCCCCCGGACGACTTCCCCAAGCCGCTCCATCCTGCCTCTCCATCCCTCCAGACCAGGCTGCCCGCCGGAAACCTGGCCGAAGCCATCCGCCGCGTCCTCCACGCCGCCTCCAAAGAAGACAACCGCCCCAACATCGCAGGCGTCCGCCTGATCATCGCACCCGGCGGGGCCACCGCCGTCGCCACCGACGGCGCCAGGCTGGCCATCGCAACTCTCCCGGCGGAAGAAGCGGACGCGCAGGAACCATACGCCTTCACCATCCCGTCCAAGACCGCGTCCGACCTCGCCACACTCCTCGACGCCGAGAACACCGTCCTCCTGACCGCCTCCCAGGAAGTGGCCGAGTTCGAGGCGTCCCTCCGGCTGTCCACACGAACGCTCCCGCACCCCTACCCCGCCTGGTCGGACGTCGTCCAGCGCGCGTCGGAGAACCCGACACGGATCACCGCTCCGGCCGCCACGATCCTCTCGGCCGTCAAGCTCGCCGCGCTCACCGCAGGCAGCGAGGTGCGCACCGCCACCCTCAACATCCGCAGCGAGGTCCGCGCCGTCACCCTCGACATCCGCGAACGGAACGTCACTCTCTCCTCCGAAACCCCCGAGCTCGGTCGGTCCACCGTCCCCCTGGAGGCCACCGTC